>Ga0208514_100183_pt1 | contig 46956 bp, 36 predicted proteins | sample LakWasMet70_HOW9_2_FD_183900 | JGI IMG/M metagenome (GOLD analysis project Ga0208514, IMG submission 183900) | Freshwater sediment methanotrophic microbial communities from Lake Washington under simulated oxygen tension - Sediment Metagenome... | ecosystem: Environmental > Aquatic > Freshwater >...
CGCAACTTATCTGCTCATCGCTATTGCCAAGAAGCGTCTCCAGCTGCCCCAAAGTCTCTACGAAATCCTACAGATTCTCAGCCTGACGCTTTTCGAAACAAGCCCAATAAATCAGCTACTTACCAGATCACCTAGCGAAGAGAAGCAGGAGAACGGGCCGTTTCAGCTCGCTCTCCTATGAAAAACGTTGGGACACTAGTGGGTCTGTCCCCGATTTTCTAGACGCCGTAGCGGGTGCGGTAGGCGGCGACGGCGTCCTTGTACTGGGCCAGCTCGGGCTGGCCGGACAGGTAGTTGAACAGGTCGTCCAGGTTGGCGATGGCGACCACCGGGATGCCGAACTCGCGGCTCACTTCCTGCACCGCCGACCCGGCCGACAGCGCGCCGTCCTTGCCCGACTTTTCCATCCGGTCCAGCGCGATCAACACCGCCGCCGGCTCGGCGCCGGCGGCGCGGATCAGGTCCACCGACTCGCGCACCGAGGTGCCGGCCGAGATCACGTCGTCGACGATCACCACTTTCCCCTGCAGCTTGGCGCCGACGATGGTGCCGCCCTCCCCGTGGTCCTTGGCTTCCTTGCGGTTGAAGGCGAACGGCGTGTTGCGGCCCTTGGCGGCCAGTGCCACCGCGGTCGCCGAAGCCAGCGTGATGCCCTTGTAGGCCGGCCCGAACAGCATGTCGAAGGCCAGCCCGGAATCGAGCAGGGTCTGGGCATAGAACTCGGCCAGCTTGCCGAGCGTGGCGCCATCGTGGAACAGGCCGGCGTTGAAGAAGTACGGCGACTGGCGCCCGGCCTTGGTGGTGAACTCGCCGAAGCGCAGCACGCCCGTGGATACCGAAAACGCGATAAACTCTTGCCGCAAATTGCTCACGATAGCTCCTGGATTGAAAGTAGCCGATATTTTATGCCAAAGATTATTTCCGCGAACCTGAACGGCATCCGCTCCGCTCACAAGAAAGGCTTCTTCGACTGGATGGCGAAGCAGACCGCCGATTTCGTCTGCGTCCAGGAGCTCAAGGCCCAGCATGGCGACATGACGCCGGAGTTCCTCAATCCGGGCGGCTACCACGGCCACTTCCACTACGCCGAAAAGAAGGGCTATTCGGGCACCGGCGTGTACAGCAAGACCAAGCCGGACGCGGTGCGCACCGGCTTCGGCAGCCCCGAATTCGACGCCGAAGGCCGCTACGTGCGCTGCGATGTGGGCCCCCTGTCCGTGATCTCCGTGTACTGCCCGTCCGGCTCTTCCTCGCCCGAGCGCCAGGAGGCCAAGTTCCGCTTCATGGACGTGTTCCTGCCGCATCTGGCGGACCTGCGCGCGGAGGGCCGCGAAGTGGTCATCTGCGGCGACTGGAACATCGCGCACAAGGAAATCGACCTGAAAAACTGGAAGAGCAACCAGAAGAACTCCGGCTTCCTGCCGGAGGAACGGGTCTGGCTCACTCGCGTGTTCGAGGAGGTTGGCTTCGTCGACGTGCATCGCGGCCTGGACGACCGCCCCGAGCAATACACCTGGTGGAGCAACCGCGGCCAGGCCTGGGCCAAGAACGTGGGCTGGCGCATCGACTACCACGTGGCCACCCCCGGCATCGCCAAGCTGGCCAAGGCCGTCGCCGTCTACAAGGACGAGCGTTTCTCGGACCATGCGCCCTTGATCATCGACTACGCATCCTGAGGCTGTCGGTGGCGCCGCCCCGATAGCTAAATCAAATCTTTCCCCCTGAGAACAGCAGGGGTTTCTTTGCTACTATACGGCTTTCCGATAAGAATTATTGGGCTGCCTTGGCGCGCCCATACAAAACTGGGGCCAGAATCATGAGCACAGCCACCTTCGTCCAACAGCTGTACAGCACTTTGCTCGGCCGTGCGCCCGACGGCGCCGGCGTCGACTTTTGGACCAAGGCCATCGACAGCGGCGCGCTCAGCGCCGCCGAGGTGACCCAAAGCTTCCTCGACAGCGCGGAGTTCGCCGACGCGGTGCAGCCGGTGGCGCGACTGTACATCGCCGCCTTCGGCCGGATTCCGGATGAAGCGGGCCTGTCGTTCTGGACCCATGCGGCTCAGGCCGGCACCAGCCTGGAGGCGATCGCCGCGGCCTTCGGCGCCAGCGCCGAGTTTCAGACGAGCTATGCCAATCTGGCGGACGCCGGCTTTATCGACGCCCTGTATCAGGTCGCACTCGGCCACGGAGCGGACGCCGCAGCCAAGGCCGACTGGCTGGCCAAGCTGGCCAGCGGCGCCCCCCGCACCGATGTGTTGAGCGCCGTGGCCGCGTCGGCCGAAATGAGCGCGGACCAAGCCGAGACCGTCAAGATCATCGCGGCCTACCATGGCACCGTCGGAACCGCCCCGACCCAGCAGCAAATCGACGCCGCCTTGGCCGCGCACGACCGTGCGGGCCTGATCGCCAGCCTGTATGCCAGCGCAGACTATCACGGGGCGGCCGTGCCTGGCCTCGAGCTCGCGCTCGCGCCTTCGGGCAACGCATTGATCGCCTTGGCCGGTCAGCTTGCGGCTACCCAGCACGTCGGGCTCAACGCGGCGGCCCAACTGGTCCAGCAGGCCTTCGGTCTCGCGTCATCCATCCATGTGCTGACCGACGACCCGGGCAGCATCGCCGCAAGCGCGCATGACCCGGCGCTGCAAAGCGCCGCGCTGCAGGCGTACAAGACGGAAGTGCAGCTCCAGAGCGCGCTCGACACCCTGAGCGCCACCCTGCGCGGCCAAGGCGTGCACGTGGACCAGACGCAGGCCGATGCCGCAGTGTTGCAAGCAATGGCGTCCGTGGCCATGAATGGCTCGCTGAACCTGACCTTGACGTCCACCGTGCAAACCCTGCTCGGCGCGGCGGCCAAGCTGCTGAACGCCGATCCGCTGGTGCTGGCGGCCATCGGCGCGACGGGACCGATTGTGGCGCGCGGCATTGCTGCCATCAGTATCGCCGTCGCCGAGGCGCATGCATCGACGCCGGCGACCCTGCTGAACAAGATCGCTACGATCGACGCCAACGCCGCCAAGGTTGCGGCCAGCCTGCTGCACGGCGACCTGACTGGCGCGTTAGACGCGAGCAGCGCCAGCGCGCTGAGCCAGCCGCTGGAAACGGCCAACCATGGCGGTGGTGGCGGAGTCTTGTTGAGCGGCCCGCCCGAGCTGCAGAATGTGACGCTGAGCGACCCGAGCACGCTGGTGCTGACGTTTTCGGAGGACGTGAAGGTCGGCAGCGGTTCCATCTATCTCACCAACGGTGTGACCCAAACCATCGTCAATCCGTCAACTGGCGCCGTCGCCACCCGGATTATCGACGCTACCGATACGCGCACCATCACGATATCGGACTCGAGCCACGTCACATTCGACGACTCCCAGGTCGTCACGGTTCATCTGGGCTCGCCGCTGGAAACCAGCAAGGCGTATAGCCTTCTCATCGGCGGCACTGCAATCAAGGATAGCGACAACGAATACTTCTTCGGCCTGTTCGATTCGACCCAGAGGCACGTCTACAACACGACCGTCAGCGCGGACGTCACGGCATTCACCCTGACGGATAACGGCATCTCGGACAGCGACGGCATCACCAGCAGCGCTTCGCAATCGATTACGGGCACGTATTCGGGCACGCTTGCCAGCGGTTCGACCATCCAGGTCCTGATCAACAATGTCGTCGCCGGAAACGCCGTCGTCGACACCGGCAACCACAGCTTCAGCTTCAACGGCGGCGTGCTCAATGACGGCGCCAACGACGTGCTGGTGCAGGTCAAGGACTCGGGCGGCGCCACCAGCACCGGGGTGACCCACGCCATCACGCTCGACAGCACGTCTCCGACCGCGCATGTGGCCTCGACGTTGATCACCGTTCCGCTGACCATCGTGTTCGACGAAGCGGTCTATCTCGACCCGAACACCAATACGGACAGCATCACCCTGAACGGCGGCGCCGGCACGGTGAGCCTGGATTCGGCCAACTGGGTATTTAATTCCGATCACACGGAGCTGACGCTTCAGGCGGCTAACACGTTGCTCGATAACCATAGTTATACGCTGTTCCTGCCCAGCACGCTTGTCGACGCCGCGGGTAACCCCGTGCCATCGAGTCTGAATTTCATCGCGGGCGATGGCCTGCCGAACGCGCTCAGCGCCACGTTCACGACCGAGGGGCGTTTCCACACCAATGCAACCATCTCCATCAGCGTGCAGTTCGATGAAGCAGTGACGACGGTGAACACGCCGACGCTGGAACTCGATATCGGCGGGACGCCCCGCACGGCGACGTATGCGAGCGGATCGGGCACCAACACGCTGGTGTTCAACTATGTAGTGCAGCCCGGCGACAACGACGATTTCATCCATCTTGACAGCACGGCCGGCCTGGTGGGAACGATTGAGGATAGCGACGGCAATCTGCTGGATAGCGCGCACATCATGTTTGCCTCGTCCACCGGCGACGCGGCTGCCGACACCACGGCGCCGACGGCGACACTAGCGATCTCGTCGGCGAGTCTGAATGCAGGCCAGACCGCGACCGTGACCCTGCAATTCAGCGAGGCGGTGCAGAACGTCGATCTGAGCCATTTCACGGCGGAGCACGGCACGCTTTCCGACCTCGCCTCCGCCGACGAGGGCGTCACCTGGACAGCAACTTTCACGCCTACCGAAGGCGTCGAGACAACGACGGCGACAATTGGCTTCGACATGACGACCGTGAAAGACCTGGCTGACAACGCCGGTACCGACCCGGTCAACAGCGGCAGCTTCGCCATCGACACCTTGCTTCCGACCGCCACGGTCGCCATGGCCGACTACGATCTGCACGCCGGCGAATCTACCACGGTGACGGTCACCTTCTCCGAAGCGGTGACGGGGCTGAGCTCCACGGCCTTCACCGCGCCGGGAGGCGATATTAGCAATGTCGTCGACACGAACGGCGGCACGATCTGGACGGCGACGTTCACGCCCGACGAGGACACAGAAATTTCGCCAAGCAGCCTGGAAGTCGATCTGTCCAACGTGGAAGACTTGAACGGCAATGCCGGCACCGACACCGCCTCCTCCACCAGCTATGTCGTCGACACCATCGCACCGCTCGTGTCTTCGATCGAGCTCGACAAGTCGATACTCAACCCGTCGCAAACGGCCACCTTGACCGTGGTGTTCTCCGAGGCCGTTACCGCGTTGCCGACTAGCGCGTTCACGTATAACAACGGCACCCTATCCGAATTCACGAGTGCCGACGGGGACAAGACCTGGACCGCTACATTCACGCCCACGAGCATCTCGGACAGCACCAATGAAATCACATTGGACGCAACCCAGGTGTCCGACACGCACGGCAATCCAGGCAGCGGCATGCATTCGACCGCCAACTATGTCCTCGACGCCGCCGGGCCCACGATCGTGAGCCTGGACATCAACGACAACCAGGTCGGTGCCGGCGACACGCCAACGGTGACGGTGGTGTTCTCCGAGGCGGTCACCGACGTGACGGCAGCCAAGTTCAGCGTCAGTTGCGGCACCCTTGGCACCCCGGTCGCCTCCGAAGACGGCACAACCTGGACCGCGACCTTCACGCCGACGACCAATCTGCCGCATGTGGCAACCCACATGAGCTTCAATGCGGGCGCGGTGCATGACGTGGCCGGCAATGCCGGCAGCGGCACCGCGCAAACCAGCTACGATGTCGATACCATCGTGCCGACCTTGACCTCGGTGACCATAGAGCCATCCACGGTGATTGCCGACGAGGAGGCCACGGTCACCGTGCAATTTAGCGAAGCGGTGTACGGCCTCACCTTAGCGAATTTCAGCTCCAGCAGCGGGACATTTGCGGAGGACAGCCTCACGACCACCGACCACATCACCTGGACCGCGACCTTCATACCTGATACGGAAACGTCGGACGCCAACAGCGTCGTCACTGTCAGCACGAGCGACCTGGCCGATGCCACCGGCAATGCCGTGAGCGGCGATTCCGCATCGACCAGTGCATTCGTGGTCGACACCAAGCTGCCGGACATCGATGGGTTCACGATCAGCGACACCAGTATCCTGCATGGCGAAACGGCCACTGTCACCATCACGTTCAGCGAAGCCGTCACCGATCTTTCCAGCGACAACTTCACGGCCGTGGGCGGTGGTACGCTTGGCGCCCCGACGCCATCCGGGGACAATACGGTCTGGACCATGCTTTTCACGCCGACCGAGGACTTCGCGGCGGCCAGCAACACGATCACTGTCGGCGGCACAGTGCACGATGCGAACGGCAATGCATCGGTAATCAGCGACAGCTTGCCGTCGTATGCGGTCGACACCCAGGTCGTGCACGCCACCGCGGCGGCGTTCACGTCCACCCAAACCGTTCTGCATGAGGGCGACACGCTCCATATCAATGTCAGCTTCGACCACAGCGTGACCGTATCGAGCACCTCGTACCTCGCGCTTGAAACGGGTGACACAGACCATTCCGCCACCATCGCAACCGGCACTTCGGGAACCTCGCTGACCTACACGTACACCGTGCAGTCCGGCGACTACACCACCAGCCTGGCGTTGGCTTCGGGTTTCGCCAACGCGCTGGTAGCGGGCCTCACGGACTCCCTCGGCAATCCACTCGACGCAGCCAACGTGGACTTTTCCGCGCTGACCGCGAGCAGCTACGGCGTGGCCGTCAATGCCGAACCAGCAAGCACGATCACCGGCTTGGGACTCAACAGCGACCACATCAGTACGGATACTGGCTGGAGCGACACCGACAACTACACGCTGCTCACCCAACCGACCGTGCATGGCACCGGCGCGACCGCAGGCATGGGGGTGAGCATTTACGAGGGCGAAACCTTAGTGGGAAGCGGCACCGCGGAATCGGATGGCAGTTATGACATCGAAGTCATCTTCGGCGAAGGCTCGATCAGCGGCAGCCATACGGTGTATGCGGTGGCGCTTTCGTCCGACGAGTTGGCTGGAGGTCATTCGGACGACTTCACCTTCGACATCGACACGACCGCCCCAACCGTGGCCTCGATTACGACCGGCACGACAGCCACATCACAGATTACCCTCACCTTCAGCGAGGCAGTCCATTTGGCCTCGGGGACTACCCTGACGCTCGACGGCGGCCAACAAACGTCCGCCATCACGGCCAATGTCGTTGTGAACGGCTCAATGGTGACCCTGGTGCCCGAGACCGCGCTCGTGGGCGGTCAGGTGTACTTGATCGGTTACAGCAATTTCATCGACCAAGCCGGCAACACCCCGGCAGATGACATCAGTCTGACGGCCAACTGGTTCACGCAGGCGTAACAGCGCCAAGTTCGCGTTCACTCGCGAACATGCGGCGCTGGCCCGTGAGAGGATCGTCGAAGGCGATCGAACGGGCCAGCAGTTGCAGGGGATGACGGAAGTCGTCGCCCTTGCAGGGCAGCGCCACGGGGTAGAAGGCGTCGTTGAGGATGGGCGCGCCCAAGGACGCCATGTGCAGGCGCAGCTGGTGCTTGCGGCCCGTGTGCGGCGACAGGCGATACAAGTGCGCGTCGCCACGCGGACCGAGTTGCTCGATCAGCGTTTCGGCGTTCGGCTCGCCCGGCACTTCCTCGGAAATGAAGAAGCGGTCCCCTTCCCCGTCCACCATGCGGCTGCGGTAGGTGAAGGGAAAGGCACGTCCCGGCATCGGACCGGCCAGCGCCTCGTAGGTCTTCTCCATCGCGCGCTGCTGGAACATCGACTGGTACTTACCTCGAGTGTCCGGATTGAGCGAGAAGATGACGACGCCGGCCGTTTCCCGGTCCAGGCGATGGATCGGGACCAGGTGCGGCAGGTCGTGCTTGCGCTTCAGGCGCACCAGCAAAGTCTCCTTGAGGAAGCGTCCGGTCGGAATCACAGGCAGGAAGTGCGGCTTGTCCGCGACCAGGATATGCTCGTCGCGATAGAGCACCTGCTCCTCAAACGGGATCGGCGTCTCGGGCGGCAGCTCGCGGTAGTACCAGAGGCGGGTCTGCTTGCGGAACGGCGTCGCTGGCGTGATCGGAACGCCTTTGCCATCGACCACTTCGCCACGTCCCATGCGCGCAATCCAGTCCTCTTCGCTCACCATCGGAAAGCGCTGCACCAGGAACGCCAGCAGCGACGGCCAGCGTTCTTCGGGCAGCCACAAATAGCTGGGCGCCACCCCGTCGCGCACGGGAAGGGGAACGAATGCGTTGGCGTCCGCTTGCCGGCCCATCGCGCTCCTACCGCAACGCCGTCGAACGGTAGGCGGGCAGCCGCTCCACCGAAGTGCCCTTGGCGCGCGCATACAGCGGCATGAGCACGTTCATGTGGTTCTCGATGATCGTGATGCGCTCCTCCCCGCCCGGGTGGGTGGAAAGCAGATCGAGCGGCTGCTGCTGATTCAGCGCATTCATCTTGCGCCACAGGGCGATTCCGGCGCGCGGATCGAAGCCCGCACGCGCCGCCAAATCGAGACCGATCAAATCGGCCTCGCGCTCCTCGTCGCGCGAGAACTTCAGCACCAGCAGCTGGCCCGCCGTATTGGTGACCGTGTTGGTCAGGTTCGGATCGATGCCCAGCCACTGCGACAGCAGGGCGCCGCCGACGCGCGACGCGAGCGAGGTGGCAGTCGCCTTGCCGGCGCGCTCGCGCCCATGCTCGCGCAGGGCGTGCGCGATCTCGTGGCCCATCACGGCCGCGATCTCGTCGTCGCTGAGCTTGAGCTGTTCGATGATCCCGTAGAAGAAGGCAATGCGCCCGCCCGGCATGCAGAAGGCGTTCACCTGGCGCGAATTGAGCAGGTTCACCTGCCATTTCCAGTGCGTGGCGTCCGCGTTCCAGCGCGGGGCGAACGGCACCATCCGCTGCGCGATCGCGCGCAGACGCACCACCTGCGGATGGTTGGGCGGGAACAGCGCGCCCTTTTCATTCGCCTGGGTCAGCAACTGGCGGTACTGCAGGGCCGACTCGCGCTCCACCACCTCTTCCGGCTGCAGGTAGCGCCAGCGCGACAGCGGCTTGACCGCAATCCCGTCCTGCATTACCTGCTGCTGGGCGAAAGCGGGCGCGCCGCCCAGCGCACAGGCGAAGGACACACCGATGGCGAGTTGTCTCAAAGCGTTCATGACGACCTCATCGAGCGGATATTTGCATGTTGAAACGATAGCGGGCCGGACGCCGCCCGTCCGTGCAGTGGCGAACATGATCAGCGGCCATTCTCGCTCCACGGCGCCACCTTCGGCAACATCAGCATGGCCGGGAAGGCCAGCACAAAGCACAGCAGGAAAAACTGGAACCAGCCGATCGCCGCCACGATATAGCCCACTGAGGAACTGATGAAGGTGATCGGGATGGTGACGAAGCTGGAAAACAGCGCGTACTGCGTGGCCGTGTAGCGCCGGTCCGAGGCGCGCGAATTGAAGGCGACCAATGCCGCCGCGCCCAGCCCGGGGCTGGCGAAGGCTTCAAAGCCAAACACCAGCGCCAGCAAGGCGGGGTCGGGGCCGGCCTTGGCGAGCCACGCGAAACCGAGGATCGACACGGCCTGCAGGACGCCGAACACCCACAGCGCGCGGTTCACACCGAGGCGGATCATCCAGATGCCGCCCACCACGCCGCCCGCCAGGGCTGCCCACCAGCCGGTGGTGTTGGCCGCGATGCCGATCTGCGTGGTGGTGAAACCCAGGTCGAGATAGAACTTGGTGGCCAGGGCCGTGGCCATGCTGTCGCCCAGTTTGTACAACAGGATAAAGGCCAGGAACAGCACGCTATGCCGCCAGCCGCCGCGCGCGACGAACTCCTTGAACGGCAAGACCACCGCCTCCTGCATGTTGCGCGGGGGCTGGCCGTAGACCTCCGGCTCGGGCGCGAGCAGTGTGCACACCAGACCAACGAACATGAACGCGCCGACGATCCAGAACACGCCTTGCCAGGACATCACGTCCGCCAGCACCAGGCCCAGCGCGCTCGGGATCAGGCTGGCGGCCTTGTAGGCGTTGACGATGACGGCCGCGCCCAGTCCCTGCTGGTTGTCGTCCAGGATTTCGCGGCGGTAGGCATCCACCACAATGTCCTGGCTGGCCGAAACGAAGGTGAGAGCCGTGCAGCCGGCGATCACCCAGCCAAGCTGCGTCTGCGGATCGAGCGCGCCGAGGGCCCCGATCAGCACGAACAGGAGCAGTTGGGTCAGCGCCATCCAGCCACGGCGCCGGCCCAGGCGGCCCAGCGTGAAGCGGTCCATGAACGGCGCCCACAGGAACTTGAAGGTGTAGGGAAAGCGCACCAGTGCGAACAGCCCGAGCATCTTCACGTCCACGCCGGACTTCGCCAGCCAGGCCTGCACCAGGTACAACACCGTGTACAGCGGCAGCCCGGACGAAAAACCCAGGAACAGCACCGCGAGCACGCGGCCATTGAGGATGGCGCGCCAGCCCTGCATGTCAGGCGGCCTTCGCTTTTTTCTTCAGGCGGAACACGGCCAGGCTGCCGCGCAGATTGGGCAGGAAGTGCACGCTCTTCCCGTCGGCCAGCGCCACGCGCTCCAGCACCTCGACGCCGCATTCGCGCGCCAGGTCCTCGAAGTCGTAGATCGTGGCGCAGCGCACGTTGGGCGTGTCGTACCACTCGTAGGGCAGCGACTTGGACACCGGCATGCGGCCCTTGGCCAGCGCCACGCGGTGCGGCCAGTAGGCGAAGTTGGGGAAGGAGACGATGGCTTCCGTGCCGACCCGCGCGATGTCGCGCAGCAGGTCTTCCACATGCACCATCATCTGCAGCGCCGACAGGCACAGCACCGTGTCGAAGGAATTGTCGCCGAACAGGGACAGGCCCTGCTCGATGTCGTGCTGGATCACGTTGACGCCGCGCTTGTTGCTGGCCAGGACCTGTTCATCCGCCAGCTCCAGGCCGTAGCCGGTGCAGCGCTTGTCCGACTGGAGGTAGCGCAGCATGGCGCCGTCGCCGCAGCCGACGTCCAGCACGTGGGAGCCGGGCCGCACCCAGTGCGCGATGAAGGCCAGGTCCGGGCGCAGGCGGGCGAGTTCGTCGAAATTCATTGCAGCTCCCCCCACACGCGCTCGTAGTAGGCGCGGACCATGTTCATGTAGCGTTTATCCTCCAGCAGGAAGGCGTCGTGGCCGTGCGGCGCGTCGATCTCGGCATAGGTCACGTTGCGGCGGTTGTTGACCAGGGCCTGCACGATTTCGCGGCTGCGCTCCGGCGAGAAGCGCCAATCGGTCGTAAACGAGGCGAGCATGAAGTTGGCGCGCGTGCCGGCCAAGGCCTGGGTCAGGTCGCCGTCGAAGTTGCGCGCCGGATCGAAGTAGTCGAGCGCCTTGGTGATCAGGAGATAGGTGTTGGCGTCGAAGTATTCGGAGAACTTGTCGCCCTGGTAGCGCAGGTAGGATTCGATTTCGAAGTCGATGCCGAAGTCGAATTTGTAGTCGTTGGTTTCGGCGGCGTTGCGCAGCTTGCGGCCGAATTTTTCCGCCATGTCGTCGTTCGACAGGTAGGTGATGTGGCCGATCATGCGCGCCACGCGCAGGCCGCGCTTGGGCACCACGCCGTGGGCGTAGAAGTCGCCGTTGTGGAAGTCGGGATCGGTCAGGATGGCCTGGCGCGCCACGTCGTTGAACGCGATGTTCTGGGCCGACAGCTTGGGCGTGGAGGCGATCACCATGCAGTGGCGCAGGCGCTCCGGGAACAATATGCTCCAGGCCAGGGCCTGCATGCCGCCCAGCGAGCCGCCCATCACGCATGCGAACTGTTCGATGCCGAGGCGGTCCGCCAGGCGCGCCTGGGCGGCGACCCAGTCCTCCACCGTCACCACCGGGAAGGCGGCGCCGTAGGGCTTGCCGGTGGCGGGATTGGCATGCATCGGCCCCGTCGTGCCAAAACACGAACCGAGGTTATTCACGCCGATGACGAAAAAGCGGTCGGTGTCGAGCGGCTTGCCCGGACCGACCATGTTGTCCCACCAGCCCACGCTCTTCGGATTGTCCTTGTACACGCCCGCCACATGGTGCGAGGCGTTCAGCGCATGGCAGACCAGCACCGCGTTGGACTTGTCCGCGTTGAGGGTGCCGTAGGTCTCGTACACCAGCGTGTAGTCCGCGAGCCGCGCGCCGCTGGCCAGCGGCAGCGGCTCGGCGAATTGCATGGACTGGGGCGCAACGATTCCGATTGAGGGCATGAAAACTTCCGTGTCGATTGTTCTTGCGTTACATGGTGCGCAGCGCTTCGACCGCCTCGGCGATCGCACCGGGCTCCATGCTGCGCATGATCTTGCGGGTCTTGGCGCTCACGGCTTCGATGTCGCTGTTGAGGATCTCCTGCTTCACCATGAGCAGCTGCGCCGGGTGCATGGAGAATTCGCGCAGGCCCATCCCCAGCAGCAGACGGGTGAGCTTAGCGTCGCCCGCCATCTCGCCGCACACGGCCACGTCGATGCCCGCCTTGGCGCCGGCACTGATGGTCATGGCGATCAGCTGCAGCACGGCCGGGTGCAGCGGGTTGTACAGGTGCGCCACCTCGTAGTCCACGCGGTCGATCGCGAGCGTGTACTGGATCAGGTCATTGGTGCCGATCGAGAGGAAGTTCAGGCGCTTGACGAACAGCGGCAGGCACAGGGCCGCGGCCGGGATCTCAATCATGGCGCCCACTTCGACACCAGGGTCGTACTTCTTGCCCGCTTCGCGCAGTTCGGCCTTGGCCTGTTCGATCATGGCCAGCGACTGGTCGATCTCGAAGGCGTGCGCGATCATCGGCAGCAGGATGCGCACCTTGCCGAAGGCGGAAGCGCGCAGGATGGCGCGCAGCTGGGTCAGGAACAGCTGGGGTTCGGCCAGGCAGTAGCGGATCGCGCGCAGGCCGAGGGCCGGGTTGAGCGCCGTGTGCTCGGTCTGGTCGAGCGGCTTGTCGGCGCCGATGTCCAGGGTGCGGATGGTGACCGGGCGGCCCTTCATGGCGGCCACCGCCTTGCGGTACTGCTCGAACTGTTCGTCCTCGGACGGCATGTGGTGGCCGCGGCCCATGAACAGGAATTCGGAGCGGAACAGTCCCACGCCCTGGGCGCCCTGCTCCAGCGCGCCGTGGCAGTCGTCGGGCAGCTCGATGTTGGCCAGCAGCGTGACCGGCGTGCCGTCGCGCGTGATGGCGGGCGTCTTCTTCAGCTTGAGCAGCTTCTTGCGCGCCTTGAGCTGGGCCGCCTGGCGCTCGCGGTACTGCTCCAGCACGATCTGGCTCGGATTGGCGATGACGACGCCGGCGTCGCCGTCCACGATCACCCAGTCGTCCTGCTCGATCAGGCGCGAAGCCTGCGACATGCCGACCGCGGCCGGGATGTCGAGCGAGCGGGCGACGATGGCCGTATGCGAGTTCTGGCCGCCGACGTCGGTGACGAAGCCGATGAAGGAGCCGTCGCGGAACTGCAGCATGTCGGCCGGCGAAATGTCGTGCGCCACCACGATCATCTGGGGCTGGAATTCGTCCGACAGGGACGCCTGCACCGGGTGCTTGAGCTGGGCGGTCCCCATCAGCACCTTGAGCACGCGCTCGGCCACCTGCTGGATGTCCGCCTTGCGCTCGCGCAGGTAGGAGTCCTCGATCTCGTCGAACTGCGCGGACAGCTCGTCGATCTGCGTGACCAGCGCCCATTCGGCGTTGTAGTGGCGGGTGCGGATGATCTCCAGCGGCGCCTCGGAGATCATCGGGTCGGACAGGATCAGGGCGTGCACGTCGATGAAGGCGCCCAGCTCGGTCGGGGCGTCCTTGGGCAGCTCGGTCCACAGGTGCTGCAGCTCGCGGTGCACTTCGGCCAGCGCGTCCTGCAGGCGCTTGACCTCGGCCTCGATGCGCTCCTCCGGCACCAGGTAGTGGCGCACGTCCAGCACGGCCGGCGTGAGCAGGTGCGCGCGGCCGATCGCGATCCCGCGCGAGACCGGTATGCCGTGCAAGGTGAACGAGGCCATGGGCGCGACGTCCAGCGGCATTACTCGCCTTCGCCGAACTTGTCGTTGACCAGGGCCGACAGCGCGGCCACGGCTTCGTTCTCGTCGGCGCCGTCCGCCTCCAGGGTCACTTTGGAGCCCTTGCCGGCGGCGAGCATCATCACGCCCATGATGGACTTGGCGTTGATGCGGCGCGCGTTACGGGTGAGCCAGACATCGCTCTGGAACTTGGCGGCCAGCTGGGTGAATTTGGCGGAGGCCCGGGCGTGCAGCCCGAGCTTGTTGATGATTTCAAGTTCCTGTTGGATCATGTTCGCTTGTCGGTCTCTTTCAGGTCAGTCGTGCGTTAAACCGAGCCGACGCGGATGCGGTTATCGACCCGCACCGCGCCGTTCTGGGCGCCAGCCAGCGCCATTTCCACCACCACGTCCAGCGTGTCGCGGCGGTAGGTGATCGCGCGCAGGAGCATCGGCAGGCTGATGCCGGCGATGACTTCCACATGCCCCGGACTGGTCAGGGCGTCGCAGCAATTGGACGGCGTGCCGCCCTTGATGTCGGTGATGACCAGCACCCCGTCGCCGTCGTCCACGCGCTGGATGGCGTCACGCGCCAGGCGGTTCACTTCGCCCAGATCCTGGTCCGGCTGGACGTCGATCGCCTCGAAGTGGTCGACCGGGCCGCGAAACACATGCGAGACCGCGGTAATGAAGGCCTCGCCGAGCGGGGCGTGGGTCATCAGAAGAATGCCAACCATGGCTTATCCGTTCACTTCCTGTTCAACCGCGTCGATGAACATCGCCGCGACGTCGAAGCCCGTCTGGTCGGTAATCTCCTGGAAGCAGGTCGGGCTGGTGACGTTCACCTCGGTGAGGTAGTCGCCAATCACGTCTAATCCTACCAGCAACAGGCCACGCGCGGCCAGCAGCGGGCCCAGGGTGCCGGCGATCTCGCGGTCGCGCTCGGACAGGGGCCGGGCCACGCCGGTGCCGCCGGCGGCCAGGTTGCCGCGCACCTCGCCGGCCTGAGGGATGCGCGCCAGGGCGAAGGGCACCGGCTTGCCGCCGATGACCAGCACCCGCTTGTCCCCATGAACGATGTCCGGGATGTAGCGCTGGGCCATGATGGTGCGCTCGCCGTCTTCGGTCAGAGTCTCGATCACGGAGCCCAGGTTCATGCCGTCCGAACGCACGCGGAAGATCCCGGCCCCGCCCATGCCGTCGAGGGGCTTGAAGATCACGTCGCCATGCTCGGCGTGGAAGTCGCGCAGGCGCGTCAGGTTCGAAGTGACGATGGTGGGCGCCGTGAACTGCGGGAACTGGGCGATCGCCAGCTTTTCGTTGTGGCTGCGGATGGCGGACGGCTTGTTGAAGACGCGCGCGCCCTGGTTCTCGGCCAGCTCCAGCAGATAGGTGCCGTACACGTACTCCATGTTGAACGGCGGGTCCTTGCGCTGGACGATGGCGTCGTACTCGCCCAGGTCGGTCTCGACCCGGTCGGTGCAGCGGTACCAGTCGTCGGCGTCGCCCGTGAGGGTGACCTTGACCGCGTGCGCCGTCACCACGCCGTTCGCGAACACCATGTCGCCCTGCTCGAAGTGATAGATCTCGTGGCCGCGGCGGGCGGCCTCGCGCATCATCGCGAACGTCGAATCCTTGTAGATCTTGAAACTGTCGAGCGGATCGGCAAGAAAGGCGATTTTCATGGGTAGTCCAGAGGGGGCAACGACTCCGATTGTAGCCGGAATCGCCTGCCCCTGCCCCGGCTCGTCAATAGACCTCGGGGTTCGGGTCGGTGCGCTCCAGCTCCCAGGACGCGGCCAGGAGGCCCAGGCGGGCCACCACGCCATACACGTAGAAGCGGTTCGGCGCCGCGGTGCCCGGCTTGGCACGCAGGTCCGGCACGGCGTGCTGCTGCGCGAAGGCCAGGGGCACGTACTGCGAACCCGGGGCATTCAGGTTCTGATCCACCCCGCGCTCGGCGTGCACCCGGTAGAAGCCGCCCACCACATAGCGGTCGATCATGTAGACCACCGGCTCGGCGACCGCGCCGTCGATGCTCTCGAAGGTCGGCACACCCTCCTGGATGATCAACTCGTTGACCGCCACGCCGTCCTTGATGACGGACAGGCGGGCCTTGGTCTTCTCCGGCAGGTCGCGCACTTCGTTGGCGTCCTTGACGGTCATGATGCCCATGCCGTAGGTGCCGGCGTCCGGCTTGACGATGACGAAGGGTTTCTGGTCCTTGATGCCGTATTCCTTGTACTTCTTCTTGATCTTCGCGAGCAGGGCCGAGACGTTGTCGGCCAGGCACTCGATGCCGACATTGGCCTGCAGGTCCACCTCGCCGCACTTGGCGTGGAAGGGATTGACCATCCAGGGGTCGACGTCGATCAGCTTGCCGAACTTCTTGGCCACCTCGTCGTAGGCGTTGAAGTGGTTGTTCTTGCGCCGCGTGGCCCAACCCGCGTGCAGGGGCGGCAGCAGCGACTGTTCGTGGATGTTCTGCAGGATCTCCGGAACCCCGGCCGACAGGTCGTTATTGAGCAGGATGCTGCAGGGGTCGAAATCGGCCAGGCCGACGCGGCGGCCATTGGGCGAGCGCACCATGGGCTCGAGCACCAGCATGTTCCCGTCCGGCAGCGCCAGCGGGGTCGGCTGGGTCACTTCCGGGGCGAAGGAGCCGAGGCGCACGTGCAGGCCGGTCTGGCGGAAGATCTGCATCAGGCGCGCCACGTTCTGCCAGTAGGACGGGTTGCGGGTATGGGTCTCCGGCACCAGCAGCAGGTTGCGCGCGTCCGGGCAGTACTTGTCGATGGCGGCCATGGCCGCCTGCACCGCCAGCGGCAGCATCTCGGGATTGAGGTTGTTGAAGCCGCCCGGGAACAGATTGGTGTCCACCGGGGCCAGCTTGTAACCGGCATTGCGCAGGTCCACCGAGCAGTAGAACGGCGGGGTGTGCTCCTGCCACTCAAGCCGGAACCAGCGCTCGATCGCGGGGGTCGCGTCGATGATCTTCTTTTCCAGGTCGAGCAGCGGGCCGGTCAGGGCCGTGACGAGATGGGGAACCATGCAATGTCCTTACGGTTAGAGCACACACATATGGGGACAAATTTGTTGAAAAAAAGACCCCATTGAAACAAAAAAGGCGCCCCGCGGGGCGCCCTGTCGTGTCATTCGGACAATCAGGAGTGGTAGGCGGATTCGCCGTGGCTCGTGATATCGAGGCCTTCCCGTTCTTCTTCTTCCGGCACGCGCAGGCCGACCACCAGGTCTACCAGCTTGTAGGCGATGAACGAGACCACAGCCGACCACAGGATGGTGATACCGATGGCTTGCGCCTGGACCCACACCTGGGAAGCGATCGAGTACGGATCGGCCGACATCTTGTTGGCAACGTAATCGAAGATGCCCTGGCCGCCCAGCTGCGGCGCGGCGAACACGCCCGTCATCAGGGCGCCGAAGATGCCGCCCACGCCGTGCACGCCGAACACGTCCAGCGAATCGTCGGCGCCGATCAGGCGCTTCAGGCCGTTCACGCCCCACAGGCAGATGATACCAGCGAGCAACCCGATGACCAAGCCGCCCATCGGGCCGACGAAGCCGCAGGCCGGGGTGATGGCCACCAGGCCGGCCACCGCGCCGGAGGCGCCGCCCAGCATGGAGGGCTTGCCCTTGGTGATCCATTCGCCGCCCACCCACGACACCGCCGCGGCCGCCGTGGCGAGCAGGGTGTTGATGAAGGCCAGGGCCGCGATGTCGCCCGCTTCCAGGGCCGAGCCGGCGTTGAAGCCGAACCAGCCCACCCACAGCATCGAGGCGCCGATCATGGTCATGGTCAGCGAGTGCGGGGCCATGTGCTCGCGGCCGTAGCCGATGCGCTTGCCGATCAGGATGGCGCCGACCAGGCCGGCCACGGCGGCGTTGATGTGGACCACGGTGCCGCCCGCGAAGTCGAGCGCGCCCTTCTGGAACAGGAAACCGGCCTTGGCCGTTTCCGAGGCCAGGGTGGCGGCGTCCTTGATGGCGTCCGGGCCGGTCCAGAACCAGACCATGTGGGCCACCGGCAGGTAGCCGAAGGTGAACCACAGCACCACGAACAGCAGCACGGCGGAAAAGCGCGCGCGCTCGGCGAAGGCGCCGATGATCAGGCCGCAGGTGATCGCCGCGAAAGTGCCCTGGAAGGCCACGTACACGAACTCGGGGATGACCACGCCCTTGCTCCAGGTGGCGGCATAGCTGAAGGTGCCCTTGACGGGGTCCCAGATGCCGGACAGGAAAGCGCGGTCGAACTTGCCGATGAAGGCATTACCTTCGGTGAAGGCCAGCGAGTAGCCATAGACGCACCACAGGACCACGATCACCGAGAAGATCATGAAGACCTGCAGCAGGATCGACAGCATGTTCTTGGAGCGCACCAAGCCACCGTAGAACAGGGCCAGGCCCGGCACGGTCATCATGACGACCAGCAGGGTGGCGACGAACATCCAGGCGGTATCGCCCTTTTGCGGGGTCGGCGCGGCAGCCGGTGCCGGCGCGGCGGCGGCGGCCGGTGCTGCCGCTTCGACCGCGGCGGCTGGTGCCGAAGCCGCAGGCGCGGATGCCGATGCCGATACCGCAGCGGCGGCCGGCGCGGAAGCTTGCTCTTGCGCCTGCAGCGGCAGTGCCGCGCCCAGCGCCATCAGGACGGCTGCCCCAGCCAGCCATTTCATTATCGTTTTTTTCATTCCCATTCCCCTTACAGTGCGTCGTTGCCGGTTTCGCCGGTGCGGATGCGCACCACCTGCTCCAGGTTGTAGACGAAGATCTTGCCGTCGCCGATCTTGCCGGTGCGCGCGGACTTCTCGATGGCCTCGATGGCCTGGTCGACGATGGCGTCGTCCACGGCCGCTTCGATCTTGGTTTTCGGCAGGAAGTCGACCACGTACTCGGCGCCGCGGTACAGCTCCGTGTGGCCCTTCTGGCGGCCGAAGCCCTTCACCTCGGTCACGGTGATGCCGGTGACGTTGATGGCCGACAGCGCTTCGCGCACTTCGTCCAGCTTGAAGGGCTTGATGATGGCGGTGATGAGTTTCATGCGTTGCCTCGCTTAGAACGTTTTGGTGACCGACAGGACCGCGCTGGTCTTGCCGAGGTTCTTGCCGGCCGGGCTGACGTAGGCGTCGGTGTCGCTGCCGATCACGGCCAACGACACGCTGCACACGCCCAGGTCCTTGGTGACGCCAACCTTGTAGTCGGAGTACGAGAAGGCGCCGTTGTTCTTCACCTGCTGGTGGCCGGCATGCAGGTTCAGGGTAAAGCCGGAGCCCAGGTCCAGGTTGGCGCCCAGGTCCAGGTAACCGCTCTTCTTGGAATCGGCGGTGCCGAACAGGTTGGTGGTCGAGACCGAGTACTTGGCGTAGGCCGGGCCGTAGCCCAGCTGGCCGTAGAGCTCGAAGGTATTGGCGTTGGTCGCCAGGCTGTTGGACGGGTAGATGTAGTACAGGCCGCCCACGTCGTAGCTCAGGCCACCGATCTCGCCGCGCTTGCCGCCGTAGACGTCCCATTCGATGCTGGAGTCGCCCCCGGCGTCCTTGATCCACTTGATGGTGGACAGCCAGGTCCCGGCATAGAAGCCGGTCGGGTTGTTGACGTAGTCCGCGCCACCCTGCAGGGCCGGTTTCAGGCGGGTCTGGGAGATGCCGCGGTAGCGATAGTCGGTGGTCAGGGATGCATTGAAGCTGACCTCGTCGTCCGGCTTCTTGTCTTCCGCCTGCGCCACGGGCGCAGCCAGGGCCAGGCTCAGCAGTGCTGCGAGGGACAACTTGTGCGTCATTGGCGTCATAGCGATATCCTTAGTTTTGAAGTAATTCGTCTGGCAGGGGTTTACAATCACACTCCTACCCCTACTTAGCAGGAGTCGTGCCAGGGCCTGGCAAGCGTTTTCGCGCCCTTGGCCACCCCGGGCCGCACCGAATTAATGCCGCGTCGCACCGTGTTGGTGCGTGCTGAAAGGAAATCAGATGGATATGAATGCCTTCTTCAACGACTTGCAGGGCAAGATCAGCCAGGCGATCGAAAACTCGCCCGCGAAGGACATCGAAAAGAACGTGAAAGCGATGATGACCCAGGGCCTGTCACGCCTGGACCTGGTCACGCGCGAGGAATTCGACATCCAGGCCCAGGTGCTGGCCAAGACCCGCGCCAAGCTCGAGGCGCTGGAGCAGCGCATCGCCGAGCTGGAAGCCCGCCTGGCCCCTAAGGAGCCCTAAGCCAAAGCTGTATTTGTCGCGTGCTGGACATTGTAGTGGCTCAAAGCTAGATAATGCCAAGGAGGCAAGAATGTAAGCTCACCAACCAACTTGGAGAGCAACATGGCCGAAACCAAAAGTCCTTTGGCTGGATCTTTTTCTTGCAGCAGCGGAAATGTCATGGGTATCGACGTTGCAGTAAGTTTCTCTGGCACCGGACTCGATTCTTCCGTGATTGTGAGCGGCCTGTCCAGCTACGTTTCCGGTAGCTATACGAGTCCAGAGGGTATTGGATTTACCATCGATGCAAACGCTCACCTAGGTATCGGCGGAATCGCAGTCCAGGTTCTGCCCGCCCCTTCAGAGGACGCCCGCTCTTTCGCCGAGGTCGGCGGAACGAATATCACCCTCTACGATAATGCAGACCCGTGGACGTTCGCGCATGAAGCCCAGCACAACTTCGGCCTTGATGATACGTACCTTGAAGGCGATGGTATTTTCATCAGCACTCCTGGACTAATGGGAACATATGGCGATCACATGATAAATCGCGAAGCCACTCGGCTCTTCGAAACCTATTGCGGCCCTTTGGATGCGACAGGATCGTTCAACTATGTCTCGTTCGACAGTACGCTACCCGGCTAAGTTTTTTGAGGCTCCACATGAAAACAAACAGCTTCGTGTTTGTCGCTCTCGCTCTCTCTGCCGCCACGGTAGGCGCGGGGCCCGTTTGTACGGGCCACGCCCCTGCGGTGCTGAGAAACTCTCCGACGATTTCCCTCATCGTCGCACTTGGTGAAGAGGATCGACAACGGGCGGATGAACTTCTTGGGCGAAGAAATATAGCCGATGCTTCGGGGCTCAAGCTCACACAACCTGCGTCCGCACCGCCATTACGCCGCTATGTCGTACGCGGCGGAGTCTATCAAGGCAGCGCGAACAACCGCATCTTTGCTGACATCGCTGAAAGCCACCTGCATATTCATGTCGGTGTCCTGGGCGCCGCAGGTAAGGCCGAACCCGCAATTTTTCTGGTTGATAGTTCAGAAGACTTGACGTCGGCGGACTGCAGCATGTCTGCAGCACGATGAGTGCGCGCCAAGCCGGAATACTTGTTCCTATTTTTCGATACGGGTGTCGTAGACCTTCCAGTCCTCGTCGCCCTGCTTGAGCAGGAACTTCCCGTTCTGCTGCAGCATGACCGCGCTCTCGTTCTCCGTCACATAGGGCGTGGTCGGCAGCTTGGCCAGGTAGTCGCCCGGCGCGAAACCGGCCGCGCCGAACGGCGGCTGGTCGATCATCCGGGCCACGATGTGCGAGATCGCCAGGTAGCTGGTCGTGTCGTCCACGTGCGCCGTGCCGCCCAGGGCGTGCACGCCGGGGCCGATCACCTTGATCGCCACCGGCACCGTGGTGATGGCCGGCGTCGCGATCTCGCGCAGGCCGGCGATCTGCATCTTGTCCCCCCGCAGCGCGGCCCCGTGTTCGGCCGCCACCACCACCACCGCGCGCCGGCCGCTGCCTTCCAGCGTACGGATGAAGTTGTCGACATCGGACAGCAGCTTGTCCACCCGGTTGCGGTAAGTCGCGGCGCTCGGCTTGCCGGCGTCCGGGCCGCTTTGCAGGCGGTTGCCGTCGTGTAGGCTGATCGTGTTGTAGAACAGGGCCGCGCGGGCCAAGCCGGACTTGGCGCGCAGCTCCAGCCAGCGCGTCAGGGTGGCGTAGTCGTCGTAGATGGCGGAATCGTCGAAGGAGCGCTGGGGCGCCGCCAGCCCGGACAGGGACAGCGGCGGCACGTTCAGGCCCTGTTTGCGCACCAGCGGCAGGAAGTCGTCGAAGTGCCCGTCGTGATTGAGGGCGAGCTGCGGGTCGAAGCCGGCCTGCTGCAGGCTGGGCATCAGGTAGCACTGGCTGGCGCCCGGATCGTACAGGCCGCGGTGGGGCAGCTGTCCGCACGGCCCGCGCAGGAAGCGCACGGCGGCCGGGCCGCTGTAGGACGCGGCGGAATTAAAGTGGTGGAACAGGAAGTCCGCGTTGCGCCACAAGTGATGCTGGTCGAGCTGCGTGGCTTGCAGGTCGTCCCAGGACAGCGAACAGATCTGGATGAAGATCACGTCGAACGGCGGCGCCGACTCGGACGGCTTGGGAAAGCCCACCGCGCGGCGTGCTTCGGATTCGTAGAAGCGGCGTAGCGCCTGATCCGGCGTCTCGGCCTGGGCGCCGGGCGCCGCCACCACGGCGACCGCCGGCGCCGCGCCGGGGCGCGGCAGGAAGGCCAGCACGCACAGGGCGCCCACCGTCACGGTCCCGACCCGGATATAGGTGGCCACGAAGCGAAATACCACCCAGGCCAGCACCAGGGCCGCCACCACCGGCCATTGAATGAAGCGCCCGGCCAGCTCGAACAGGTAGGCGGGGCCGAAATTGGCCAGCAGGTGGGCCTGTGCGAACAGCCGGCTCGCGGGCGGCAGGAAGGAATCGTAGTACAGCAAGGCCACCGCGCACGGGATCGCGGCCGCGGTGCGCAGGCGCCGCCAAGCCGGCGCGCCCAGCGGCATGGCCAGCGCGGCGGCGAAGGCCAGGTTCTCGAGCGGATGCAGGCCGATCAGGCCACGCCAGACCAGCACGAACTTCAGGATGAAGTAGAAGTTCCACAGGCCCAGGCCGAGGCGCGGCGTCGGGTTCGATGCGGCAGGAACGCTCACCCGCCCTCCCCTGGCTCGTCGGTCGGTTGCCAGGGGCGCAGCAACTCGGGCTTGAAGCGGCGCCGGCGCAGCCAGGCGCGCAGCCGATTGACCGGATCATGCAGACGGTAGCCGAGGACGATGCCCACGGCCAGCACGATGAAGGCGGCAGAAAAACTCATGATGTCGACGCGGTGGACAGTGGCCGGCGCACCGGCAGCGGACGGCGCACGGCCGGCGCCGGGGCCGCGTGCCGGGTGGCCGCCGGGCCGTTGTGGGCCGCGCTTTCGACCGCGCTTAGCTTGGGCACGGCTGGCGCCGCGGCGGCCCGCTCCAGCTCCGCGCTGAAATCGGGCAGCTGCGCGGCAACGCGGCCGAGGGCGGCGGCGGCGTCCAGGATCTCCTGCGCGCCGAACAGGCGGCTCTCCCCGGCGAACAATTCGCTCACGGGCAGGGTGAACAGGCGTTCGAGCGTCATGCGCACGTCCACTTCGCGGCAGGCGTACAGGAACACGTACACTGCCTGCCCGTCGGCCGTGCACAGGTCGCCGGCGCGGCGCGGCGCGCAGTAGCGCAGCGCGTCGAGCGGCTCGAGGCCGGAGACCAGCTCCAGCCGCACCAGGGCGTTTTCGATGCGCAGGGTCTGGCTGCGCCGCATGGTGTCGTCCACGGCCGCCACGAAGCCGGCCGGCGCCAGGTAGCCGCTGCGCTCGTCCGGCAGGGCGGCGCCGACCGCATCCTCGAACGAATCCGGCACCACGTGCGGGAACACCTGGCCCTGCACGGAACCCAGCAGGCCGAGAAAGCGGCCCCAGGTGACCCCCGCCGGCACCACCAGGTTGGCGCCCAGGCGCAGGACCAGGGCCTCCTGGCTCTGGCGCATGCGTGCGTTCAGCTCGCGCACCACGATCTTGAGACGGCGGCCGCTGGCGGCGCGCAGCGCCAGCACGCAACGCGCCAGCGCGTCGAAGGACACGCCGGGCGCGAAACCGAGCAGCACCGTGGCGCCGGTGGCGCCGGCCGCCGCACGCGCCATCAGTTCCAGGTCCTCGACCATTTCCCACCCAGTCCCCGGACCCTCGCCCGCCAGCAGCACGTTGCGCTGGGCGAGGACGCGGGCGTCGTCGGAAGCGGGGCCGGTGGCGCTGCTGTCGAGCGTGTGTTCCACCAGTTCGAAACGGCCATCGGCCGGGCTGGTCAGGTGCAGGGTGCGGCCCGCGAGGCAGCCGCGCGGGTGATGCCAATGGAAGCTCTCCCAGACCGGCGCACCGTAGGCGTAGCGCAGGCGGGCGATCCCGGCGAAGATCGGACCGAGCGGAACCAGGCAGGCCGACGGGTCCGCGGTCTCGGCGCCGGCACGGCGCAGCGCCAGCACGATCGTGTTCTCCTCGCGCTCGGCCCAGTCGCGCAGGCAGCGCGCAGCCACCTCGCCGTCCTCGCCCTGCAACATCTGCTCGGCCTGGTCGATCAGCACCAAGGCCTGGCGACAGCGCCCAAAATGGGTCAGTTCCGCGATCAGCCGGGCGGCCATCGGCGCGCCCCCCGCCGGGCCGGGGCGCGAGCGGGTTTCCAGCACGGCCAGGCGGTCGGCGGCGATCAGCTGCCTCAGCGCCGCTGGCGGGCTGCCCAGCAGAGCGTCCAACCGTGCGCGCGGGGCCACCAGACACAGGCGTTCCTGGCCGTGGCCGGCGTCGAGCAGGGTGGCACGCAGCAAGGGATCGAGCAGACCCATGCCATCCTCGGCCAGGGCATACAGGCGCCCGCGCGCGAGCGCGGCCGTCTCGTGCCCGAGGCCGGCGATACGCAGCGTGGAAAGGGGGGCGGACATGGCGATGGGGACAGGTGCTCGTGCTGCCTGGAAATGCCTATGTTACATTGTAACGACATTTCCAGACAAAAATTACAAAAAGCTAGATTGTTGTATTAATGCATAGTAACATGCATTTATCTAAAGAAATAGCAGACTGCAATGAAACCGCAGCAGCAACCCGCCACCAGCAGCGATATTGCGAGCCTGTTCTCCCGGTTCGGGGCCATGTCGCAGCCAGGCAATTATCAGGAGGTGGTGCGGCAGGATGCGGCCCGTAACGCCGCGCTGCGCTGGCCGCTCCTGGCCGAAGTGCAGGGACTGTCCGCCAACCCGGCCGCACCCGGCTCCGAATGAGAACCGTGGCCGTGCTCGGGGCCGCCGGCGGCAGCGGCGTGACCACGGTGGCGGCGCACCTGGCCGCCGGCCTGCACGCCGCGCACAAGCATGCGCTGGCATTCGACTTCAGCCCCGACAACGTCCTGCGCCTGCACTTCGGCATGGCCTGGCAGGACACGAGCGGGTTCGCTCCCGCCCTGCTGGCCGACGGCGACTGGCACGCGGCCACCTACCGCAGCGCCACCGGCCTCGACTTCGTGCCCTTCGGGCAGCTCGCCAGCGACGCGGAACTCGACCGCCTGGCCAGCTTCTTTACCGCCGAGCCCCTCTGGTTGCGCAAGCAGCTCCAGCAGCTCGCCCTGCCGTCCGAGACGGTGGCCGTGTGCGATTGTCCGCGCGCTCCGGGCGCACTCACGGCCCAAGCGCTGGCCGCCGCCGACCTGGCGCTGCTGGTCATGGCGCCCGATGCCGTGGCCTACGCCGTGGCCACGCGCACGATCGAGCGCATCCGCGCCCTGGGCGGGCCGCCCGCCGCGCTGCTGCTGAACGGCTTCGACCCGGCGCGCCGTTTCGACCGCGACATCGCCGTACTGCTGCGCACCGCCTTCCAGGACCGCCTGGCACCGGTCACGATCCATCGCGACGCCTTCCTCAACGAAGCGCTGGCCTGCAAGCAGACCGTGTTCGACTTCGCCCCTTCCAGTCAGGCGGCGCACGAATTCGCGGCCCTGTCGACCTGGGTGCTTGCCCGCCTGGCGCGGGAGGAGTCCTGAATGGACGCGCGGCCCGCCCCGCTGGTGCGCGTGCTCGGCTACGCCGGCATCGACGCCACCCTGCCGGTGCCGGCCCTGCTGGCGGCGCTGGTGCTGCGCGCTCCGGTGGACGCGCGCACCTGGGCCGCATGGCGCGCGCGCGCGGCGGCTTGCTTCCCGCATGTGGATTTCCGCCGGCTGCGCTGGGCCGATCCGCTGCGGGTCGCGCTGCAACTGCTCTGGCTGGCGCTGGTGCTGCCTCCGACGCCGCCGGTCGCCACCCCGGGCCGGACGATGCGCCTGCGCCACGGCGTACAGGCACTGTGGCGCGCGGGCCAGGCGCGGGCGCGCCGCCTGCTGCGGCTCGACGGCGCCCGGGTCGAACGCGGCGCCGAGCACCTGGCCGACCACAACCTGTGGGACCGCGCATCGGCCCGCTACGCCGCGTTCGCCCTGGCGGCGGTGCTGGCCTTCCTGTGCGTGACCACGCCGTTCAGCACCTTCGCCCAGCTGCTCTTCGTGATCCTTCTGTGGTGCGTGGCGCTGGCGATCCGCCAGATTCCGGGGCCGGTGGCGACCCTGTTCCTGATCGTGCTGTCGGTGACCGCTTCCTCGCGCTACCTGTGGTGGCGCCTCACGGCCACCCTGAACTGGGACGAGAGCTTCGACCTGATGTGGGGCGTGGTGCTGCTCGCGGCCGAGGTCTACACCTGGCTGATCCTCCTGCTCGGCTACCTGCAAAGCGCCTGGCCGCTGCGCCGCCCGCCCCAGCCGCTGCCGCCCGCGCTCGAACAGTGGCCGACGGTGGACATCTACATCCCGACCTACAACGAGCCGCTCAAAGTGGTGATGCCGACCGTGTACGCCGCCATCGGCATCGACTGGCCGCGCGACCGTCTCAACATCTACATCCTCGACGACGGCCGGCGCGAGGAATTCCGCCGCTTCGCACAGCAGGCCGGCGTCGGCTACATCGTCCGCCCCGATAACCGGCACGCCAAGGCCGGGAACCTGAATCACGCGCTCAAGCACACCCAGGGCGAGTACATCGCCATCTTCGACTGCGACCACATCCCGACCCGCTCCTTCCTGCAGTCGACCATGGGCTGGTTCGTGCGCGACCCGCTGCTGGCGCTGATGCAGACGCCGCACCACTTCTTCTCGCCCGATCCGTTCGAGCGCAACCTGGGCCTGTTCCGGCGCACCCCCAACGAGGGCGAGCTGTTCTACGGCGTGATCCAGGATGGTAACGACCTGTGGAACGCGGCCTTCTTCTGCGGTTCCTGCGCCGTGATCAAGCGCGCGCCGCTGGAGCGCATCGGCGGCATCGCGGTCGAGACCGTGACCGAGGACGCGCACACGGCGCTCAAGCTGCAGCGGCTCGGCTACCGCTCGGCCTACCTGAACGTGCCGCTGGCGGCCGGCCTGGCCACGGAAAGCCTGTCGGCCCACATCGGCCAGCGCATCCGCTGGGCGCGCGGCATGGCCCAGATCTTCAGGATCGACAATCCCTTCCTCGGCCGCGGCCTGACCTGGGCCCAGCGCATCTGCTACGGCAACGCGATGATGCACTTCCTGAACGGCGGGCCGCGCCTGGTCTTCCTTACCGCGCCGCTGGCCTTCCTGTTCTTCCACGCCTACGTGATCTACACGCCGGCGATCTCGGTGATCCTGTTCGTGCTGCCGCATATGATGCACGCCAATATCACCAACTCGCGCATCCAGGGCGGGCACCGGCATTCGTTCTGGGCCGAGGTGTACGAGACCGTGCTGGCCTGGTACACGGTGCGCCCGACCCTGGTGGCCCTGGTCAACCCGAACAAGGGCAAGTTCAACGTCACGGCCAAGGGTGGGCTGGTCGAGCACAACTACTTCGACTGGACCATCTCCCTGCCCTACCTCGTCATCGTCGGCCTGAACGTGCTCGGGATACTGGTCGGGATCTGGCGCATCGTCTTCGGGCCGGCCGATGAAATCGCCACCACGGTGCTCAACCTGTTCTGGACCTGCTACAACGTGCTGCTGCTGGGCGGCGCGATCTCGGTGGCCTCCGAGACGCGCCAGGTGCGCCTGTCGCACCGCGTCAGCATGCGCCTGCCGGCCGTGCTGCAGCTGCCCGACGGGCGCCTGGTGCGCTGCGCCACGCTCGACTTCTCCGACAGCGGCGCCGCGCTCGACGTGCCGCTGGCCACCGGCCTGCAGCGCGGCGAGTGCGTGCGCGTGTCGCTCTGGCGCGGCGCCGAGGAGCATTCCTTCCCGGCCGAGGTGATCGCGGCCGGGGCCAGCCAGGTACGGCTGCAATGGCGCCTGACCGACCAGGACCAACAGATGATGCTGGTCCAGTGCACCTTCGCCCGGGCCGATGCCTGGGTGTCCTGGGCCGAAGGGCGCCAGACCGACCGCCCGCTCAAGGGCCTGCAAAGCGTGCTGCGGGTCGGCGTGCTGGGCCTGAACCGCCTGGCGCGCGCCGCCATTCCCGAGGGCAGCCGGCTCGCCACCCGCGCCCACGGCGCCGGCGCCGCGCTGCGCTCCCTGCTTCCGCGGCCGCCGCTCGCGCCGGCCGCTCCGACTTCCGAACCGACATGATACCGATCCGTTTTCCCCGCCTGACCGCCATCCTGTGCGCCGCGCTGCTCACCGCCGGGGCCTGGGCCGCCCCGCCGGACGCGGACCAGCTGCCCAGCGAAACCCGCCACTACCGCCTGTCGGCCATCGGCGGCCCGCCCGTGCTCCAGTTGCGCACCACCGAGGGCAAGGCCAGCATCCGCTTCGGCGCGCGCGCCGACGAACTGATCACGCGCGCCCTGCTCAAGGTGCGCTACAGCTATTCGCCCTCGCTGATCCCGGGCCAGTCGCACATCAAGGTCATCCTCAACGACGAGGCCGTGGGGGTGGTGCCGATCACGCGCGAAAACGCCGGCAAGACGCTCAACACGGAAGTCGAGATCGACCCGCGCCTGATCGTCGACTACAACACGCTGACGCTGCAATTCATCGGCCACTACACGGCCGAATGCGAGGATCCCCTCCATTCGAGCCTGTGGGCCGATGTATCCGGCTCCAGCGAACTGGAACTGACGGTGCGTCCGCTGCCGCTCAAGAGCGACCTGGCGCGCCTGCCCGAGCCCTTCTTCGATCCGCGCGACATCTCGCGCCTGCGCCTGCCGTTCGCGTTCGGGGCGCGGCCTTCGCACCAGACCCTGCGCGCGGCGGCCGAGGCATCGTCCTGGTTCGGCAAGGCCGCTGCCTGGCGCGGCGCGCGCTTTCCCGCCAGCCTGGGCACCATCCCGCGCGGCCACGTGGTGGTGTTCGCCACCAACGACGAGCGCCCGGCGGAACTGGCCGACCTGCCCCCCTTCAAAGGCCCGGCCCTGTCAGTCATGACCAACCCGGCCGACGGCTATTCGCGCCTGCTGCTGGTGAGCGGGCGCGACGCGGCCGATTTGAAGGTCGCCGCCGACGGCCTGGTGCGCGGCGGTGCGGCGCTGTCCGGCACCGGCGTGAGCGTGACCAAGACCGAGGAGCTGCACCCGCGCGCGGCCTACGACGCGCCCAACTGGGTGCGCATGGACCGGCCCATGAAGTTCGGCGAACTGGTCGCGGACAAGCAGCAGCTGCAAGCCTTCGGCCACGTCCCCGAACCGCTGCGCATCGACCTGCGCATTCCGCCCGACCTGTTCACCTGGCAAAGCCGCGGGGTGCCGGTCGACCTCAAGTTCCGCTACACGCCGCCGATCCGCAGCAGCGAGTCGCGCCTGTCGATGAGCATCAACGACGAACTGGTCCAGTCCTTCAACCTGCGTTCGTCCGGCCAGGGCGGCGACACGGCGCGCGTGGTGCTGCCCCTGCTCGATGGCGGCCTGCTGGGCGACGCCAAGGAGGTCCTGGTGCCGGCTTTCAAGCTCGGCACGCGCAACCAGCTGCAGTACGCCTTCTCGTTCACCTACCAGAAGGAAGGCGCGTGCAAGGACGCCTCGGTGGAAAACGTGCGCGCCATGCTGGACGCCGATTCCACCATCGACTTCTCCGGCTATCCGCACTACGCCGAAATGCCGCATCTAGGCTATTTCGCCACGGCCGGCTTCCCGTTCACGAAGTACGCCGATCTGGCCCAGACGGTGGTCGTGCTGCCGGAGCAGCCGGACGCCTGGGACATCGAGACACTGCTGACCCTGACTGGCCGCATGGGCGAGTCCACCGGCTATCCCGCTACCCGGCTCGAGGTGACCAGCGCGCGCGACGAATCGCTGCTGAAAGGGCGCGACCTGCTCCTGATCGGCACCGCCGGGCGCCAGCCACTGCTCAAGCGCTGGTCCGCGCGCCTGCCGGCCATGATCAACGGCAGCGAGCGCCGCATCGGGCATCCGGCGGTGGCCGTCAGCTCCCTGTTCGACTGGCTCGGCTTCGGGACCATGCCGAATCCCGAGCTGGCCACCCAGGAACGGATGCAAGGCAGTGGGCCGCTCGGCCTCATGCTCGGCTTCGAGTCACCGCTGTCCTCCGGCCGCAGCGTGGTGGCGGTCACGGCGGTGTCGTCCCAGGACCAGCTGCAAGTGCTCGACGCGCTGGAGCGCGAGGCGGTCACCAAGACCATGCGCGGCAGCGTCGTGTTCGTCGCCGGCGAGCGCGTGGAAAGCATCCTGGCGGGCGACACCTATACCATCGGGGTGCTGCCGTTCTGGACCTCGATCTGGTTCCCGCTGTCGTCCCACCCGATCCTGCTGGCGGTGATGTCGGTGCTGGCCGTGCTGGTGTTCGCGTTCGCGCTGTGGCGCTCCCTGCGCGCGCTCGCGGCGCGCCGCCTGCGCGGAGACGAACGATGAAGCGGCGCCAATTGCTGCTGGGCGCCGCCGCGCTTGCCCTGGCGCCGGCGGCGCCGGCTGCCTGCACCGTCTGGCCCGACTGGGAGCGCTTCCGCGACCGCTTCATCGATGCCCGCGGACGCGTGATCGATCCGTCCGACAGCGCGCTCCACACCACCTCCGAGGGCCAGTCCTACGGCCTGTGCTTCGCCCTCGTGGCGAACGACCGGCCGGCGTTCGAACGCCTGCTGCGCTGGACCGAGGACAACCTCGCCGGCGGCGACCTGACCGGGCGCCTGCCGGCCTGGCGCTGGGGCCGCAAGGATGACGGCGGCTGGGGCGTGCTCGACGCGAACGCCGCCTCGGACGCCGACCTGTGGATCGTCTTCGCGCTGGCGGAGGCGGCCCGCCTGTGGGCCGAACCGAAGTACGCGGCGCTGGCGCGCCTGCTCGGCGACCGGATCCTGAACGAGGAAACGGCCGCCGCCCCCGGCCTGGGGCAAGTGCTGCTGCCCGGCCCGCGCGGCTTCACCCCGCAGCCCGGCAGCGTGCGCCTGAATCCGAGCTACCTGCCGCTGCAGCTGCTGCGCCGCATGGCCGTCCTGTACCCGGACGCCGCCTGGAAGACGCTGTACAGGAGCTCACTCGAGGTCACGGTGCGCGCGGCGCCGGCCGGGTTCGCGCCGGACTGGATCGTCTACCGCGCCCAGGGGGGCTTCCAGGCGGACGCGCAGACGGCCGGCGCGGGCAGTTACAACGCCATCCGCGTGTACCTGTGGGCCGGGATGCTGGCGCCGGAGGAACCGGCCCGCGCGGTGCTGCTCAGGACCCTGGCACCGATGGCGCGCGCCGTCGCCGCCAGCGGCGTGCCGCCGGAACAGGTCCAGACCAGGACCGGCCGGATGGAAGGCGGCGGTCCAGCCGGATTTTCGGCCGCGCTCCTGCCTTTTCTCACCGCCAGCGGGCAAGCCAAGGCGGCCCAGCAGCAGCGCCTGCGTGTCGCCGCCAAGGCGCCGCTCGAGCGCACCGACAATTACTATGAACAGGTCCTGACCTTGTTCGGCCTGGGCTGGGCCGAAGGCCGCTTCCGCTTCGCGCGCGACGGCAGCCTGCAGCCGAACTGGAAATGCGCCGGGCGTTAGGCTATCCGCTGCTGGGCGCGCTGCTGGCCGCCAGCCCCGCCCTGGCCCAGAGTCCGGCGGACGGGACTGTGCGTTCCGGGCTGCTCGCCAAAGCCACCTTCTGGCAGGCGCGCGGCCGCGACGACCTGGCACTGGACGCACTGGACAAGCTGCTGCTGGTCGCCCCCGAGCATCAGGAGGGACTGGCCCGGCGCGCCATGCTGCTGCTGCGCCTGCAGCGGCCGAAGGAAGCGGCGGGCACCATCCAGCGGCTACGCGCGCTCAACCCGCAGCATCCCGGGCTGGCGCGCTACGCCACCATGTTGCGCCTGCTCGGCAGCGCCGCCGGCCAGCTCAAGCAAGCACGTAGCCTGGCCCGCGCCGGCCAGATACAGCAAGCCCTGGCCGTGCTGCGTTCGCTGCAACCGGACGGTCCGCCGAGCGGCGCGCTGGCGCTCGAATACTGGCGCCTGGCCGCCCGTACCCCCAACGGCCGGCAGGCCGCGCTTGCGGGCCTGCGCCAGCTGGTGGGCTCGGAGCCGGACAACCCGCGCTACCGCCTGGCGCTGATCGAGCTCGAGACGGCCCGTCCGCCGATTCCGCCCGAGACGCTGGCAACGCTCAAGCGCATCGCCGCCATGCCGCGCTACGAACGCGAAGCGCGCGACATCTGGCGCGACGCCGTGCTGCGCCTGGAGCCAACCGCAGCCAGCCTGCCCCTGCTCGACGACTACCTGCGCAGCGAAGCGACGGAAGACACCGCCGTGCGCGAGCGCCGCGCGGCGATCGTGGCGGCGGTGGCCCGGCACCGGAAACTGCTCAAGGACCCGTCCTACCGCGCCCGCATCGACGGCCTGGCCCTGCTCGACGCCGGCCAGGTGGAGGCGGCGGAGGCCCAGCTCGAACTGGCCCAGCAGGGTCGCCCCGACGACCCCGAAGTGATCGGCGGGCTGGGCCTGGTCTATCTGCGCCAAGGCGCGCACGCGCTGGCGCAGGCCTATTTCGACCGCGCCGGCAAACTCGATCCTGCGGGCGCCAGGCGCTGGCAAGGACTGCAGCGCACGGCCCGCTTCTGGGGACTGATGCGCGAGGCGCGCGACGCCGCCGACGGCGGCGAGTCCGAACTGGCCGGGAGCTTGCTCGGGCAGGCGCGCAAGCTCGATCCTGCCTCCACCGCCCCGGTGCTCGCCCAGGCCCGCATCCTGGAGCAGCAAGGCGCCGCGGCCGCAGCCGAGAAGCTGTTCCTGACCGTGCTGCGCAAGAGGCCACGCGACGAGGATGCCTGGCGCGAGGCCGTCCTGTTCCTGGCGCGGGCCGGGCGCGACCAGCATGCCGACACCCTGGCCGCGCGCGCGCCGGCCAAGCTGCGCGTCACGCTGCTGGCGCAACTGGCCGAACTGCGCGCCAGCTTGCTGCAGGCGGAGGGAAATGCCTTGCTCGCCGCCGGCCACGGCGCCGAGGCGGTCGAGCGCTTCGAGCGCGCCGCCGCCCTCGACGACGCCGACCCATGGCTGCGCTTTAAGCTGGCGCGCCAGTACGCCGAGCAGGGCCACCCCGAGCGCGGCGACGCCCTGTTCCGGCAACTGATCGAACGCCACGGCGACGACCCCGCCGCGCGCTACGCCTACGCCTTGTTCCAGGGAGGCCAGGACCGCACGGAAGAGGCGCTGGGCACGCTGGAGGCGATTCCGGCTGAACGCCGCAGCGTGGAAATGGCGCTGCAACAGCGCCGTCTGTGGGCCGAAGCGACGGTGCGGCGGGCGCGCCGCCTGGCCCAGGCGGGCGCGCGCGCGACGGCCCGCGCGCAGCTCGAACGCGCGGCGCACGAGGCCGGAGCCGATGCCGACCTGATCACGGACTTCGGCCAAGCCCTGACCGCGATCGACGCGCCGGCGGCGGCGCGCACGCTGCTTACCGCCGCCGACGCCCTGCCGCAAACGCCGGACACCGCGCTGCGGCGCGCCGCCGCCCTGGACGATGCCGGCGCCGGCGACGCCGCCAGCGTGCTGCTGCAGCGGATCGGCCCGGCCGGACTGACGGCCGTACAGCGCGCGGCCTGGGAAGACACGACCGACACGCTGCTGCTGCGCCACGCCGAAGAGATGCGCGCGCAGGGCAGCGTCGAACCCGCCCTGCTGCTGGTCGGCGCCCGCCTCGTCACGCGGCCGGACCAGGTGGGCCTGCTCGCGCTGCAGGCGAAACTGCAAGCGGCGCTGGGCCGCGACGAGGCGGCGCTGACCACCCTGCGCAAGCTGCGCGCGGCGCAACCGGCCGAACGCGGCGTCACGGTCCGCATCGCCGCCATCCTGGCCACCAGCGGTCGCCACGCCGAGGCGCGCGCCGAGCTGGCGCCGCTGCTGGCGCGCGGGTTGGCGGACGATCCGGACCTGGCGGCCGATGCGGCCGAAGTGCTGCTCGATGCCGACGCTCCGGACGCCGCCCGCGCCCTGGTCGAGAATGCCCTGCAGGCCGGCCGGGAAAACGCGCGCCTGCACGACACCGCCGGGCGCATCGCCGCCGACGCCGGTCAACTCGACACGGCGCTGATTCACTACCGGCGCGCCAACGCCCTGCTGCCACCGGCGCCGCCCGGCGATGCCTACCGCTACCGGCGCCTGGCCGAGGTGCTGGAACGGCGCGCGCCGGCCGTTGCCGCCGCCGTCGACCGCCAGCAGCGCAGCGGCACGCCGGGCGTCTCCCAGCTGTCCCTCACCGAAGGCGTCATCGAATACAAACTGCCGCAGACCGGGCCGGAGCGCGTCACGCTGCGCGCCGACCTGGTCGACATCGACGCCGGCGTGCTCGATCCGCGCGACCGCCGAGCGCGCGACCTCGGCACGGTGCTGCTGTGCTATCCGAACTGCGCCGCCGGCCCGCAGGCCCAGCACGCCCGCGGCATCGGGTTGCACGCGGTCTGGGAGCGCGGGCCGTGGTCGGCCGACGTCGGCACCACCCCGCTGGGCTTCGCCACGCGCAACCTGGTGGGCGGCGTGCGCTACCGGGGCGACGCCGGCGCCTTTTCGTATGCGGTGGAAGCGGCGCGCCGCCCGGTCACGTCCAGCCTGCTGTCCTATGCCGGCATGCGCGACCCCAATAGCGGCACGCTGTGGGGTGGGGTGACGGCCAGCGGAGTGCGCCTCAGCACCAGCCGCGACGACGGCGGCAGCCTCGGCATGTGGTCCAACCTCGGCTGGCATGTGCTGGGTGGCACGGGCGTGCGCGCCAATCGCCGGGTGCAGTGGATGGGCGGCCTGATCGGACGCCTGGTGAACGAGGACGACCGCCTGCTGTCCCTCGGCCTGACCGCGATGGCCTGGCGCTTCAGCGACAACGCCGGCGAATACTCGCTCGGCCACGGCGGCTACTACAGCCCGGGTTCCTACCGCTCGCTGTCGCTGCCGCTCACGTTCGCGCAGCGCTTCGCGCGCTTTTCCTATTCCGTGCGCGCGGCGCTGTCCGCGTCGCGCACCGGCGCGCGCGCCGCCGACTACTTCCCCGCCGACGCCGCCGCGCAGCGCCAGGCCGACGCGCTCGCGACCGACACCGGCTTCGATCCGCACTACCGCGGCGGCGCCAGTCGCGGCACCGGGCGCTCGCTGGCGGCGACGGCGGAGTACCAGGCCGGCCCGTCCCTGTTCGTGGGCGCCCGCCTGGACCTGGACCGTTCGGTGGACTACACGCCGAACCGCTTCACGCTCTATCTGCGCTTCACGCCCCGCGGTCCCGCGGCGCGGCCCGTGCCGCTCGCGCCGGAACCTGTGCAACCATCTTCCCGCTACTGATCATGCGCCTGTTCGCCGTCCTCGCCTTGCTCGTCGTCCTGTCCGGCTGCGCCCACCCGGCCCGCGCACGCTATCAGCCGCAGATGCTGGCCGCCGAAGCGCGCCAGGCACGCGCGCAGGGACGGCTCGCCGACGCGCAGATCCTGCTCACGCGCGCCGCCCTGCTGGCGCCGCATGACGAGGACATCGCGCTGGAGTTGATGCGCGTGCGCGCCGCCCTGGCGGGCACACCCGAGCCGAGCGCACCGCCGCCGCCCGCGGCGGCCGCGCCCATGCCGGCGCCGTCCGAGGCCGCACCCCTGCCGGCCCCCTGGCCCGTGCCGGCGCGGGGGCGCTGACCAGGTCGTCAAGCAGGACTGCGCAGGCGCCGGGCCAGATCGGATTCGGAGCTGCACCCGAACTTATCGTAGATCGCCTTGACACAGTCGCGCAGCACGGCATCGCTGACGCCCATGCGGGCGCGGGCTGCGCCGCGGCCGCCGCCCACCCCCATCCAGAAGGCCACTTCGGTTTGCTGCGGCGACAGCGCGATGCCATCGAGCCGCCGCCACACGCGCAGCGGCAGCGGTTCGATCCGGCGCAGGCTCAGTCCGATCGAGCCGCGCTCCTCGGTTCCGCCCGGGTCCAGCCACTGCGCGCGGATTTCGATCACACCACCCGGCGCGGCCACCCGCGTCACCGGCAGTTGGGCCGGATAGGCGACGTCGTCGGTCAGCATGTCGAGCACGCGGCGGCAGGCCGGCGGGAGGCGATCGGAGCGGACCGGAACGATCGCCTGCCCCGCCAGCTCGCGCAGCAGTGCCCACGCCGGCGGACTGGCCAGTTCGATCGCGCCGTCGCGCCGCACCACCATGATCGCATCGTCCGCAGGCGGATCGGCGGCGGGCGGCGCGAGGGCCGGGCTGGCGAGCGCGTGTTCCAGATAGAGAGCGACACGCGCCAGGTCCTCGGCCTGCTCCGGCCCGAAACCAAGGCCGGGCTCCCGGTACAGCGACACCAAGCCGGCCACGCGCCCTCCCGTTTCAAGCCGCGCGTTGAGTACATGACGCTGCCCGGCGCCGCGCACGATGCATTGATAGGTATGGCTGTCGAAATAGCCGGGCTGGCGCCCGTCCAGGACGCTGAGCTTGGGAGTGTCGGGGCGCATGACACCGAGCGCGTCGACGCCGATCGGATTGAAGCGGTCGCAGATCACCTCTTCCGCGCCGCACAGCGCGCGCACGCCGTCGAACAGGGGATCCTGATAGGTGGCAGCGGGCACGCCCTGCTCGTCGTTCAGGAACAGGGTTGCGCCGGCGTGCGGAATCAGCTTGCGCACCAGCGCCAACGCGTCCGGAGCCAGGCTCAGAGGATCGAGACCGGAACAACACAGCACACGCAGACGCGCCCACTGGCGGCTGTTTTTCTTACGGGGCACGACTTTTCGCAGCGAGTTGATCCATCAGCGGGACTATACCTACTGTAGGTTAAGTTTTGCTTTGGATTCCCTGATTCCCCCCCATGCGGGGGGGACCTGCTTAAGCGTGTGCGGAACAACGAGGTTCGGACGCAGCCCAATTACCGCACGAGTGCGGTTGACCAGGACCGTGTCCGGCGGTTCAGGGGGCTATCTCAAACGATGCGGCCCGCGCGCAGGTTTTCGAGCACGTTGAGCGCCGACGCCGACAGCTAGGACGCCGATTCAGTTTGCGGGGTTCGATAAGCGCAGTTCAGCAATGGCTCGTTCCAGCACCGCATCGCGTCCAGCGAAAAAATCGGCGAGCGTGGCGCTTACAGGGACGTCCGGCTCAAGCCCTTTTCCCACGAATGTTGTCCCGTCTGCAAAAGTATCGCGCTTTGCGCAGATCCGTCCGGTCCCGCCGCCTGGCAGGCTCACCCATATGGGCTGTCCCGTGCTGCCGCCCGTAGCACCACCAATCGTTTTGCCCCGTGCAATGGTCCGAAACGCTGCGACGAAATCTTCGCCCGCCGAAAACGTCCTCGCTCCTGTCAACACCACGACAGGGCCGGTGAACACGAGCGGTCGCGTCTGCGTGTCCAGCATTCCGCTAAACGGCGTTGGTTTCCATTCGATGGTTCTCTGCTCACTGCGTGATAGCCCGTTGTCACTGCGGCTGTAGCTGATTGGTCCTGGTATGGGCTGGTTGGTCAAGAACCTGAGTAGCTGCACACCAAAATCTGAATCACCCCCGCCATTGTTACGCACATCGATGATCAGCGCGCTCGCCTTTAATATGGCTGGAAAAGCGCGTTGAAAAGCTTTCACTCCCGCGTTCGACTCGAAATGGTCGATTGAAAGATAGGCGATGTTGTCCGGCAGCTGGCGGAACTCGAATGTTGGCGGCGGGATCACGTCGTCATCTCCCTTGCGAGCCAAGCTGACCTCGCGCATCACACCGGACCGGCTTTTCAGCCGCAGACGGAGCGGCTTGTTCTCATCCCCACTCAACAGCTGATACGTGTACTGTCGGACTTTCCTGTCTTGCGGCGTCGAGCTACTCACGAAGGGATCAACGTATTTCTCGACATAAGTACGCACAGGCATGCCGTCGATCTCGACAATTTCGTCGCCGACGCTGACAAGTGCGGCCAGCTTTTGGCTCCCTACCCTGGTCACCAGGACCCGGTCTTCAATGAGTTCAGTGCGGAGCGGCGGGCGCGCGTAAAACTTTTGTGAAAGTTCGTCCGGAGGATAGATATTGGTGTGGCCATCCCTCAGTAGCGGTGCCAGCTGCATCAAGGTGCGGTAATAGTCCTCGGTTGACGAGCTCGCCTCGACGCGCTGCAGGAAGTCCAGATACGTCTGCCCCCAGTCCAGATCCGGCACGTTGTCAAAAAAAGCAAAGTCGGCACGCGCCTGTTGCCAAAACAGCGAGACACCGGCAGCCCGCTCCGCCGCGGTCAAGGTCGGCTTGTATGCGCTGGCAAGGGCTTTGCTGTCGTAGAGTGCGCCCCCGATTGTTGACCGCTTCAGCACAGCCCTCATCCGCGGATCGTGCTCCAGCGGCGTCAGTATCTTCTCATCGGCAAGTTCTTTGGGCAGAAGCGGAAACCAATACCGATTGTTCAACTGCTCAAGCGTGGTAAGCGCTTCATCGAACTGCGATGCACGAACATACAGTGCCGCCAGATCCACACGCGCGTCCAGTCCTCGCCAAAACAGTCCGGCATGGCCGACAGCAAGGTCGCGCACGGCGGGTTGATCGAGGTAGGTCAAGGCATCGCGCAACGTATTGATCCCGTTCTTCAGGCCATCACCGGCGGGATCTTTGCTTACCAATCGTCTCGCTGAAGCGCGAAGGCCTTGCACGTGATCGTAAGCCCTCTCTGCAGTTAGTTGCGGCACCTCGCCGGCAGTACAGGTCTGGGTGAAATGAAAGGTGAGTGCGAGAACAAATATCGATAGTTGCGCGAACGGTTTCATGTCGAAACATCCATATGGGGAGTGAGTGCCCGCAGCAGGATGCGCCCCTGGTGCGGGACAGTGGCATATTCAACAGCCTCCTGGCGAGATGACGACAATTAGTCTTATTGCATATTTTCAAATTGGATAATACTTCCTAAATGCAACCAGATCAACGCGCAAACCAAATCGATTGAGACTGTATTCCGATCATTGCATCAGTCGTGAACACAAGACAGGCGTTTTGCTCGTCGATGCTTTCGAAGCGCCGCCCTTTGAGCGCTGTGCCCTGGGTGTGGCCGATCGCGTGCTCCACGCTGCCCTTGCGGTTCGGGTCGCGCCCCCCGCGCCGGGCAACTGAGCCCAGGCGCACGCTTAAGCTGGAACCTGGTCCCGCGCACGTTTAAGCCAGCGCAAACGGCGCCCGCCCCGCCCATAGGATCGTGTCCTTCATTTCGGAGACGGACATGGGTTTAGCTGTCGTGTTCAGCCGTGCCCTGTGCGGCATGGAGGCGCCGAGCGTCATCGTCGAAGTCAACCTGGCCAACGGTCTGCCGGGTTTCACCATCGTCGGTCTGCCGGACGCCGAGGTGCGCGAGGCCAAGGACCGGGTGCGCGCCGCGCTGCAGAACTCGGGATTCGACTTCCCGGTACGCAAAATCACGGTCAACCTGGCGCCGGCGGATCTGCCCAAGGAGTCGGGGCGCTTCGACCTGCCGATGGCGATCGGCATCCTGGCTGCCTCGGGGCAGATCGCGGGACGCAGCTTGCAGGACTATGAGCTGGCCGGCGAACTGTCGCTCACGGGCGAGTTGCGCCCGGTGCGCGGCGCCCTGGCCATGGCGGTCGCCTTGCAGCGGGCCGGAAATCAGCGCGCCTTCATCGTCCCGCGCGCCAATGCCGACGAAGCGGCGCTGGCCGAGGATGCGGCGATCCTGCCTGCGGCCACGCTGGCCGAGGTCTGCGCCCACTTCGCACGCAGCGGCGCAACGCCGCTGGCGCGCCATCCGTCGACGCCGCCCGCCGGCGCCGCGGACTACCCCGACTTCTCCGACGTGAAAGGCCAGCCGCGCGTCAAGCGCGCGCTGGAAGTGGCCGCGGCCGGCCAGCACTCGGTCCTGATGCTCGGCCCGCCCGGCGCCGGCAAGACCATGCTCGCCACGCGCTTTCCCGGCCTGCTGCCGCCGATGACGGACGACGAGGCGCTGGAATCGGCCGCGATCCATTCGCTCAATGGCGGCTTTTCCGCCACGCGCTGGAAGCTGCGGCCATTCCGCAGTCCCCACCACACCAGCTCCGCCCCGGCCCTGATCGGCGGCGGCTCGCCGCCCCGTCCCGGCGAGGTGTCCCTGGCCCATTACGGCGTCTTGTTCCTGGACGAGCTGCCGGAATTCGAGCGGCGCGTGCTGGAGGTGCTGCGCCAGCCGCTGGAGTCGGGCTGGGTCACCATCGCCCGCGCGGCCGGACATGCGGACTTTCCGGCCCGCTTTCTTCTGATCGCGGCCATGAACCCGTGCCCGTGCGGCTACCTGGCCCAGGCCGGCGGCACATGCCGCTGTTCGAGCGAGCGCATCCAGCGCTACCAGCAGCGGCTGTCCGGGCCGCTGCTGGACCGGATCGACATCCAGATCGAAGTGGCGGCCCTGTCGTCCGAGGAGATCGCGCACCAGGCCGAGGGCGAAGCCTCCGCCGCCATCGCCCAGCGCGTGCTGCGTGCCCACACACGTCAGCTGGAACGGCAAGGGAAGGTGAACCAGCTACTGGGCACGCGCGAGATCGACCGCCTGTGCCGGCCCGACGCGCATGGACTGGCCATCCTCAAGCGTGCGATGGTGCAGCTCGAATGGTCGGCCCGCGCCTATCATCGGGTGCTGCGGGTGGCGCGCACCATCGCCGACCTGGCCGGGTCCAAAGGCATCGACGGCGAACACGTCACCGAGGCCATCGAGTACCGGCGCGGCCTGTTCACGCCGCCCAGCCGGTTATGAGGAAACGAGCGCTCCCGGGCGCAGCTGTTACCATCGCGGGATGCGCACTTTCTTCCTGATCCTTCTCACCTGCGGCGCGCTCGCCGCCTGCAGCCCGACCTTCAACTGGCGCGATTACGCGAGCCCCGACGCGCCCTATCACGCCCTGTTCCCCGACAAGCCGGCCAGCTACACGCGCGCCGTCAACCTGAACGGCTTGAGCGTCGACATGACGATGACCGCCGCCGAAGTGGAAGGCACGGTGTTCGCAGTGGGCAGCGCACAAGCCCCCGACGCCGCGCGCGCCCAGGCGGCCCTCGATGCGATGAAGACCGCGCTGGTGCGCAACATCGGCGCCAGCGTGACCCGCGAACAGCGTACGCCCGGCCGCGCCCTCGACATCGAGGCGACCGGCTCGCGCAATGGCCAGCCGGTCCAGCTCACTGGCCACTTCGAAGCGCGCGACAAGCGGATCTACCAGGTGATCGTCATGGGGCCGCCCGGCGCGGCCGGTCCCGAGCAGATCGAGCAGTTTCTGGGCGGGTTCAAATTGCAATAGATCGCACGCAAGCGGCCAGACGTGTTATCTTTTATACACAGACCGAGACTCAGGATGCCGCCATGCTTATCACCTTTCGTTCCAAAGCTGCCGCCGACGTCGTCATGTACAAGGAACACGCCAAACGCATGCTCGACCTGCTTGGCAAGGACGTCAACCGCGGCGTGATCACCGCCGCCGAGGCGCCGCGCGCCGTGCAACTGCTCGAACGCGAGATCGAGGAAAGCCGGATGCACCCGGCTTCCGAGGAAGTGACGCGCGACGTGCACGCGCACCACAATGTCGACACGGAAGACCAGGAGCACGAGGGCGTGGAGGTGGTCAGCTTCGCCGCCCGCGCCTATCCCCTGCTGGAGATGCTGCGCGCGGCGCGCGACGGCCAGCACGACACCGTGTGGGGCGTCCAATAGACGCTGTCGCGGCCAGCGCGCAGCGCCTCACGCTCAGCGCGGCCGACGGCACGCCGCTGCACGTGGCCGATTACCTGCTGCCGGTGAGCGCGGCGCGCGGCAGCATCGTGCTGCTGCATGGCCTGGGCGAACACTCGGGCCGCTACCGCCACGTGGCGGAATTCCTGAATCAATGCGGCCTGTCGGTGCGCACCTACGACCACCGCGGCCATGGCCGCTCGGGAGGCAGCCGCGGCGACGTGGCGAACGGCGATCCGCTGCTGCAGGACGCCCAGATCGTGGTGGACGATTTCGCGGCGCGCTTCGATCAGCCGCCGTTCCTGCTCGGGCACAGCATGGGCGGCCTGTTTGCCTGCCGCTTCGCGCTCGCACGGGTGTCGCCATTGCGCGGCCTGATCCTGTCCTCGCCCGCGCTCTCCGTGCGCCTGTCCGGGATCGAGGGCGCGATGCTGCGCCTGCTGGAGCGGCTGGCGCCCTGGCTGGGGGTGCCGAATGGGCTCGATGCGAGCAAGCTGTCGCATCGGCGCGAAGTGGTGGCGGCCTATCAGGCCGATCCGCTCGTGCATCGAAAGATCAGCGCGCGTCTGCTGCGCTCCATGCTGCGCGCGATCGATTTCTGCCAGTCCCATGCGGGCGAACTGGCGGTGCCGACCCTCATGCTCGTCGCCGGCGACGACCGGCTGGTCGACGCGGATGGGAGCCGGCGCTTCTTCGCGGCGGCGCCACCGGAACTGACCGAGTTTCACCTGTACGACCAGTTCTACCATGAAGTGTTCAACGAGACCGATGCGGCACGGCCCTTCGCAGACCTGCGCGCCTGGCTAGACGCACGGCTCTGATCAGCGGGCCGGCGCCAGCTCGATCGTTTCCGTCGTCGCGGCGTCCACCGCGGCCCGCGAGTACAGCAGCGGAAAGTACTCGCCCGCCGCCCACAGCGGTGCCAGATCGCGGTAATGCGGGTTGGCCGGATCGCCCGCTTGTCCCGGCGTGTTCATCGCGCGCGAATTGTCCCAGGCGCCGACATCGATCACGATCCGAAACGACGGACCGTGAATGTGCCAGAAATTCGAGATCTGGTAGGCGGACAGGTTCAGGGTATACGAGCCGCCGCCACGCTGGAACGGCCCCACGTTGATGCGGCGCTGGGTGGCCGCATCGACCAGCGGCGACAGAGGATGCACGAAGAAGCTCGTGAGCAGCCCGCCCCACCGCCAGCGCTGCGGATCCGGCCCCTGCAGGCGTTCCATTTCCCGCGCCGCGCCGTCAAGGCTGGCGAGCAGCACCTGATCGCGCTTGCGCTCGGCGTCGGCACCAAACAGTTGGCGCGGGTGCTCGAGCGCGTTCAGCATCGCCGTGGCGTTCGGTGCGCCCATCGCGCGGACGGCCGCCGGTTCGAGCAAGGCGGCCTTGTAGGCGTCGCCAAGGTGGCGTGACCACCAGACCTCGTAGAGCGCCGCTGCCGGCGAGGCGGCCGTCTCCGTGCCGTCCCACCCGGCCAGCAGGGCGAGTGCCGCCTTGGTGCGCGGCACGGCCGACGTCAGGCCCTTGAGCAGGGCCACCAGGCGGCGCGCGGGCAGCGAGACCAGATCGTTCTGCATGCGCTGCATGTCCTCGACGCTGGCCTTGGGGTTAGCCGCGAGCAGTTCGGCGATGCGTTGGGCGCGCGAGCCGTCGGGCCATTCGAAGCCGAGCTTGCGCTCGCGGTTCGGGTAGTCCGGCGGCAGGTTCATTTCGTTCGCGCTGGCGAAGTAGCCCTCCTTGGGATTGAGCACGGACGGCAGCGCGCTCCCAGGCAGGAAGCCCTGCCACTCATAGCGGCCATCGCCTGGCACCGGCAGCAAGCCGTCCCAGTTCGGCCGCACCGGCGCCAGGCCACCGGCCACCCAGCCGATGTTGCCGTCGGTGTCGGCGTAGACCTGATTCTCGGTCGGCGCGCCCCAGCGCGTCATCGCCGCGCGAAAGCCGCCGAAGTCGCGGGCGCGCATGTACTCGATGCTGCCGAAATACGGCGCCATCCCGGGGGCGTTCCAGGCAGTGCGCACAGCGAGCGCGCGCTGCTTGCCGGGCTCCTCGAAGATCACCGGCCCGTGGCGCGTGAAGCGCAGTTCTACCGTCACCGGCCGCGCGCCGCGCACGGCGATCTTCTCCTTGACCACGCGGAAGTTCTCCCAGCCGTCCCGGTAGCGATATTGGCGCGGGTTGGCGGGGTTGAGCGCGTACACGTACAGGTCCTCCTGATCGATGCTGAAGATGGTCAGCCCGAACGCGATCCGGCCGTTGTGACCGATCGAGATGCCCGGCAAGGCCGGTTCGCCGGCGCCGATCACGTCCAGACCCGGCGCGCTCAGATGGGCGATGTAACGCAGCGACGGGGTCGAATAGGCGCGGTGCGGATCGTTGGCCAGAAGGGGCCGTCCGGTGCGCGTGCGGCTCGGCGCCACCACCCAGTTGTTGCTGCCTTCGAGCGTGTCCTCGCGCGGTGCGGCGCGGGCCAGGGTCAGCGTATCCGGGCTGAAGCTCACGGTCGCGGTGGCGAGCGTGAACACGTCCAGCGCTTGCTCGGGGAAGCAGGGATCGAGTCCCTCGGGCACGCGGGTCACCCAGCCGTGGGAGAGTTCGGCGCGCACCTTGTCCGCCGCCAGGCCAGCCTGGCAAACGACGTGGGCGCGTGCGAATTCGGTGGTGAGGTTGCGCGTCAGGCCATGGCTGCGGATGCGCACGACATCCTGCGCCTTCCAACGCGTCGGCTGGTACTTCAGGAGGCGGAATTCGAAGGGGAGCAGGTCCGGCCGGCGCTCGGTCAGCGCGATATAGGCGTTGATACCGGCGACAAAGCGTGTGCTGATGCGCTGCGCATCCTTGCCGTAGGCGGCCCACTCGCGCCGCATATCGCCGCGGTACAGGAACAGGCGGGTGGCCCGATCCTGCTCGACGTATTTTGGTCCGAACACTGCGGCCAGTTCGCCCAGGCCGCGCCGGCGCCACAGATCGATCTGGAACAGGCGATCGCGGGCGGCGTTGAAGCCCTGGACGAAGAACACATCGTCCTCGCTGGCCGCATAGATATGGGGCACGCCCCACTGGTCGATCTGGATGCGCGCCGGTGCGCCCAGTCCTTTGACCTGCAGGGGCTGGGCGGCGGCGGCCACACATAGGAAAAGCGCCCCGAAGGGCGCTGCAAGGAATCGCATTGCTCGATTATGCCGCACTCGGCACGGTCGGCGCACCCAGCGGGGCCCCGATGCGCAGCGGCGGAATCTGCCAGTAGGTGACCGCGCGCCAGAGCCACTCCATCGGACCATAGCGGAAGTACGACAGCCAAACGTGGGAGAACGCGATTTGAACCACCACGACGGCAGCGACGAATAGCATCTGATCCACGCGGGAGGCGCCGTAGTAGCCGAGACCATGGCCCAGGAAGACCAGGGACATGAGCAGCGACTGGGTCAGGTAATTGGTGAGCGCCATGCGGCCGAAGGGCGCCAGGAGCTTCACATTCGCGAACGCGCCGCCACTGTGCAGCGCGAGAATCAACAGGCTGACGTAGCCGAGGCAGGCCGGTAGATTCCCGAGCAGCAGCATACCTTGCGCGATTTGCCAGCCATCCTTGCCGATGGAGCCCGGCACGGCCTGGGTCGAGATCAAGGCGCCGGCCAGGCCGAGGCCCACGCCGAGCGGCAGGCAGAGCGTGGCGAAGCGGCGGAACAGCGGCAGGTGGGCCTGCGTGTTTTCCATGATCCCGGAGCGGACAAACCAGGTGCCAAGCAAGAACATGCCGATCAGGAGGGTGGCAAAGCCAACCTCGCCCGGCGCATGTTCGACGAACTGGTGCGCACGGTACTTCACCAGCTCGCCGTAGCTGGCGCTGCTCATGAGCTTACGCTCCTTCTCGATGCGCTCCGCACGCTCCTTGAGGCGCTTGGCGCGCTCCGCCTCGGGGCTCGGCGCGGCCGGTTTGGCGGCGGCCGGCGCCGATGCACTCTTGGCGGCGGCGGTGGCCGCCGGGGCGGGCTTGGCCGGAGCCGGCTGCGGAGCGAGGTACATGCCGATGCCACCCGCGATCATCAGGGTGAACGAGAAGCAGTAGATGCCAACGCCCAGACGCCAGGCGCGGGCCGCCTGCGGATCGTGGTACTTCTTGGTCAGCACCCCGAGGATCGTCACGATCACGCCGCCGACCGGCAGCATGAACTTGGCCGGCGGCGGTGCGGCCGGGACGAACGCCCACAGACCGGCGCCGACCAGCAGGAGGAGCAAGCCCAGCACCAGGAAGAACATGGCGCTGGCTGGCATTCCCTTGGTCATCTTTTCGCCGCGCAGCCACCACGCCGACAGGCCGAAGAAGGCCAGGCCGCCGGCAACGCCGAACGTCCAGTCCATGCCCGGTACAAAGCCGAGCCCGACGCAGGCCAGCAAGCCGGCAAGGATGAACCACGGCCGCCCGTACAGGACGATCAGCAAGGCTGTCGCAGCGACGGCATAGCTGAACAGGATATCGCCGGCAAACAGGAAGATGTGGTGCAGGGCGCCGAAGGTTGCCAGGGCGGCGATGCGGCGCAGGTAAGGCACGAGGAAGCTGCGGCCAGCGCGCTCGGCGCGGGTCAGCATCACCGCGAAGCCCATGCCGAACAGGAGGGAAAAGATGGTCCAGAACTTACCGATGACGAAGTACTGGATGAACATGCCGACCCAGTAGTTCGCGCCGGTCAGGCCCGACGACAAACCCATGCCCAATTCCGCCATGGGCCGGTTGAAGAATTCGACGTTCATCATCATGATGCCGATGAGCGCGAAGCCCCGCACCACGTCGAGCGCCTGGATCCGCTCGTTACTACTGACCGGGGCGAGCGGCTGGGTCGCGGCCGGGCTGAGAGTGTGTTCCATTGTTATTTTCCCCCATTGAATCGATTCCTGATACTAGTCTGCCAGGGCGAAAACGGAAGGAAAAATGCGACGAAATGCGAAAAGCGGGGGGCGAGACGGCGTAGCACAGGATTCAACTGTGCCAGAAAGACAAAAGCCCGCTAGTGGCTTCACTAGCGGGCTTTCTCTCAATAACTAGCCTGACGATAACCTACTTTCACACTGGTTGCAGCACTATCATCGGCGCAGAGTCGTTTCACGGTCCTGTTCGGGATGGGAAGGGGTGGTACCGACTTGCTATGGTCATCAGGCATA
>Ga0208514_100184_pt1 | contig 46842 bp, 36 predicted proteins | sample LakWasMet70_HOW9_2_FD_183900 | JGI IMG/M metagenome (GOLD analysis project Ga0208514, IMG submission 183900) | Freshwater sediment methanotrophic microbial communities from Lake Washington under simulated oxygen tension - Sediment Metagenome... | ecosystem: Environmental > Aquatic > Freshwater >...
GATGTCGTGCAGGCAAGCACGCTCCAGCTGCCGGCTGGACACCAGCCCGCGGCTGTAGCCCAGCAATACGATCTTGAGCAGCACGCGCGGGTCGTAGGCGCTGGCGCCGACCTCGTCGTTGCGGTAGCGCGCATCCAGCGCCGAGAGGTCCAGCTCGTGATCCACCAGGTAGTCCAGCGCGAAGGCGAAGGTGCCTGGCACTAGCTGCTCCGAGAGCACCACCGGCAGCAGCATCGAATCGCGGACCTGGGGTTTGTAGCGCGGCATGCAGACCTCCTGCGGGTGTCTGCGTATTTGACGCGCTAGCAGTGGCCCTTGCTATTGGGGATGCTGCGGGGGGATTTCTTTACAGCCTCAACGTTTGAATTCACCGTCCGCCGAAGGCGGTCCGGTGGAATGATGGGTTGGGCGTCACCGGCTTGAGCTAGTGGGTGTGAACGAGAAATGCGCTCGCCTGAACGATCTGCACCGCTGACCAAAGGGCACCACGAAAGATTGGCAGTGCATCAAACTCCATATCCTCGACGTGGCACTCCATGGCTTCAAGTACGGATGTTCTTGCACCGGGGATGGAATTGAAGTCCATTGTGTCGGGATCGAAGGTGAAGACGGTTAGTTCAGCATCAGGGTCATCGGATATGGGGTAGCCACCGATTCCAGTAGATGCGCCGTGTTTGTCCCGGTACGTCCAGAGGGTGAAGCGGCCTGGCTTGTCTTTGAATCGCATTGACGCGCCGCCACCGTCCGGGCCGAACGCCTCAACAATGAAGAGGCGTGACTTTCGTTGGTCAATTAGTTTCTGATGTGGCAAACGGGAAAGTCGCCCGATTGTGTACAAGGGACCGTACTGAGTTGGCTGTATTGGCTGCATTGCTCGTAGCCAAGCGGCGAACATTTCCTCGCCTGGTGTTTGGGTATTGCTTTCGAAATTCTTGATATTCACCATCTTTCCAAGAGCAGATCGAAACATTTGCTCGTCAGATGCATATGGGTAGTAGATGACGCCAAGTCTCCTGTCGACGATCTCTGGCGGAAGCTCGGGGAGAACTAGGGTTCGCCAAACACGCACGGTAATTTGGTCTAGCACATGCTTGATGGCGCCAATGAATTCTTTGGTTTCAATTCGTCCAGCGCGACTCAATTCCTCACCCGGCGACGTCCTCTCAAACTCAAACGCGATGATGGAAAGACTTCTTGCGGCTCTCTCTAACTGAGCGTCAAGGTCGAGAAGGAACTCTTCGCCGGAACGAACTTCAGCCATGGTGCCTCACGGTCTCACAATATGACGCCCAACTAGGTTGTAGGGCGCGGTTCTGCTGGATAACACCGGCAACTGTCTCCCTAACATCGGACTTGTGGCCGCGCTGCAGGCTGCGCCCATCCTTGATTCGTTGGTGATTGATAGTCAATTTGTACAGCATGATCAGACTGCCAAATCCGGCACCATGTCAGTTTCGCCGTTTAGGCCAACTGCGGTCTCAGGGTATGCGCGTGCCGGAGCCGTTATGGAGAATGGTTCGGATTGGAGGTGCGCATGCCTGACACGTCAATCGCCCCACCGAGGGAAGTGCCCACCCTGGCTCCCGCGCTGCCGCCGCTGCGGTCGACGCCCCGCAGTTGGCGGCCGTGCCACCCCTCATTCATTCCTGACCGACATCAAGGGCTCGACGGGATCGCAGGGCTCAAATGGGTACTCGGTCAAAGGAGAAATCGCGATGAAGTACGACACCAATCGGATTGGAACTCTTGCCTTAGCCAAGCTCTCGTTCGCCGCAGCTGTGGCTTTCTGCTCCTGCAGCGCCTTGGCTGTTGACGTTGCAGCCGCCGAGCAGACGGCGCGCCAGAACGAGTGCTTCAAGTGCCACGAGACCGGCAGCCTGAAGGAAGGCCCTTCCTTCAAGTACGTCGCCTGGAAGTACAAGGCGGATACGGGCGCTGCGGCCCGCATCAAGTACCACCTGACCTCCGGTGAGCCCGCCAAGGGCACCGATGGCAAGACGGCACCGCACAAGATCGTCAAGGTCGAGAACGACGCCGAGCTGATCAATCTGATCGAGTGGGTGTTGTCGCGCTAGCGCCCAGCGCCCTCAGCACCGCCTCGGCGGTTGCTGGCGCGCGCAGCGGCGGGTCGCAGCGCGCGGGTCCGCAGGCGGCGATGGCGTCCTTGATCGCCAGCAGCACCGAGAAGGGCAGCAGCAGCGGCGGCTCGCCTACCGCCTTGGAGCGGTGGATGCTGTCTTCGCGGTTCGGCTGGTCGTAGAGCGCGACGCGGAAGTCCAGCGGGCTGTCGTTGGCGGTGGGGATCTTGTAGGTGCTGGGGGCGTGGGTGCTCAGCATGCCGGTCTTGGGATGCCACACCAGCTCCTCGGTGGTGAGCCAGCCCTGGCCCTGCACGAAGGCGCCCTCGACCTGGCCGATGTCCAGCGCCGGGTTGAGCGATTGGCCCACATCGTGCAGCACGTCGGCGCGCAGCACGCGGCTTTCGCCGCTCAGCGTGTCCACCAGCACCTCGGCCACCGCCGCGCCATAGGCGTAGTAGTAGAAGGGCCGGCCCTGCAGGCGGGTGCGGTCCCAGTGCAGGCCGGGGGTGGCGTAGAAACCGTCGCTCCAGAGCTGGATGCGCTTCAGATAGGCCTGGGCCACCAGCTCCTTGAAGGCGATGGCCTGCTTGCCGTCGGCGCTGCCGACCCGGCCGCCGGAAAACTGCAGCTGCTCGATGGGCAGGCCCAGCAGTTCGGCGGCCAGCGCGGCCAGGCGCTGCTTGATCTGGCGCGCCGCATCCTGCGCGGCCTTGCCGTTGAGGTCGCTGCCGGTGGAGGCGGCGGTGGCCGAGGTGTTGGCCACCTTGTGGGTGTCGGTGGCGCTGGCGCGCACCTGGGCCAGGTCCAGCCCCAGCTCATGCGCCACCACCTGGGCCACCTTGGTGTTCAGCCCCTGGCCCATCTCGGTGCCGCCATGGTTCACCAGCACCGAGCCGTCGGTATAGACATGCACCAGCGCGCCGGCCTGGTTGAGGTGCACCACGTTGAAGGAGATGCCGAACTTCACCGGCGTGAGCGCCAGGCCGCGCTTGAGCACCGGGCTCTGCGCGTTCCAGGCGGCGATGGCGGCGCGGCGCGCGTGGTAGTCGCTGCTCGCCACCAGGCGCTCGGTGAGCGGCTGCAGGATGTTGTCGCTGACCTGCTGGCCGTAGGGGGTCAGGTCTTGACCCTTGGCCGGGTCGGCCTGGTAGAAATTGCGCTGGCGTACCAGCAGCGGGTCCAGCCCGAGGCGGCGCGCCACCGAGTCGATGATGATCTCGATGGCCAGCGCGCCCTGCGGGCCGCCGAAGCCGCGGAAGGCGGTGTTGCTCTGCGTGTTGGTCTTGGCGCCATAGCCATGCATGGCCACATGGGGCAGCCAGTAGGCATTGTCGAAGTGGCACAGCGCGCGCGTCAGCACCGGGGCCGAGAGGTCGGCCGAGTGGCCGCAGTTGGAGATCAGGTCGATCTCGGCGGCGAGGATGCGGCCCGCGTCGTCGTAGCCCACCGTCCAGCGATAGTCGAAGCCATGGCGGCGGCCGGTGATCAGAAAGTCGTCGTCGCGGTCCAGCCGCAGCTTCACCGGCTTCTGCAGCTTGTGCGCGGCCAGGGCCGCCACGCAGGCGAACAGCGCCGATTGCGATTCCTTGCCGCCGAAGCCGCCGCCCATGCGCCGGCATTGCACCTGCACCTGATGCGCCTGCCAGCCCAGGGCATGGGCCACCAGCTGCTGCATCTCCGAGGGATGCTGGGTCGAGCAGTGGATCAAGAGGCCGCGGTCTTCCTGCGGCAGGGCGTAGGAGATCTGGCCCTCCAGATAGAACTGCTCCTGGCCGCCCACCGACCATTCGCCCTCCAGGCGATGCGGCGCGGCAGCCAGGGCCGCGGCCGGCTCGCCGCGCGTCAGGTGCATGGGCGGGATCACGTACTGGCCCAGGGCATGGGCCTCCCTGGCCGTCAGCACCGCGGGCAGGGCGTCGCAGCGCAGCGCCTGGCTGGCCAGCGCGGCGGCGCGGCGCGCCAGTTCGCGCTCGGTGGCGATCACCGCGAACACCGGCTGGCCCAGGTAGCGCAGCGTGTCTGAGGCAAGGATGGGGTCGTCGTGCAGCAGCGGGCCGCAGTTGTTCTCGCCGGGGAAGTCGGCGGCGGTGAACACCGCCACCACGCCGGGCTGGCGGCGGATCAGCTCGAGGTCGATGGCCAGCAGCCTGCCATGCGCCAGCGGCGAGAGGCCCAGCGCCGCATGCAGGGTGCCCTGGGCCTCGGCGATGTCGTCGATATAGCGGGCCTCGCCGCTCACATGCAGGTGGGCGGATTCATGCGCGCGGCTAACACCCACGCTTGGGCCGACTTGCGCTGCGGCCATCAGGGGCAGATCGCTGGGCTTGTTCATGGCAGGCTCCGCTCGAAGGCCACGGCCTGCCAGACGCTGGTCTGGGCGGGGCTGAGTGGTGCGTCGGGTCTGGTTTCCAGCCAGCAGCGGCGCATGAGGTTTTGCGCCACCTGCAGGCGGTAGGCGGCGCTGGCGCGCATATCGCTGAGCGGCGTGAAGTCCTGCGCCAGCGCATCGGCGGCGGCGCGGGCGCTGGCCTCGCTCCAGGGCCGGCCCATGAGGGCGGCCTCGGCCAGCGCGGCGCGCTTGACGATGGCGGCCATGCCGCCGAAGGCCAGGCGTGCTTCGCTCACCACGCCGGCCTCCACACGCAGCGCGAACACGCCGCACACGGCCGAGATGTCGCTGTCGTAGCGCTTGGCAATCTTGTAGGCACGCAGCTGCGTGCCGGCCGCGGGCAGGGGCAGGTGCAGGGCCTCGACGAACTCGCCGGGCTGCAGCGCGTTCTTCATGTAGTCGAGGTAGAAATCCTGCAGCGGCAGGCGGCGCTGGGCATCGCCGCGGCGCAGCACGATGTCGGCGCCCAGCGCGATCAGGGCCGGCGCGCCGTCGCCGATCGGCGAGCCGTTGGCGATATTGCCGCCCAGGGTGCCGGCATGGCGCACCGGTGGCGAGGCAAAGCGCAGCCACAGCTCGCGCAGCGGCGGCAGCTGTTCGGCCAGCGCGCCCCAGGCGTCCTCCAGGCTGGCGCCGGCGCCTATCCACAGGCCCGGCAGGCCCTGGAAGGGCTCGCTGCGGATCTCGCGCAGCTCGGGCACGGCGCCGAGGAAGATCACGTCGCCCAGCTGTTTGTGCTGCTTGTTGACCCACAGGCCCACATCGGTGGCGCCGGCCAGCAGGCGCGCGCCGGGCTTGCTCATGCGCAGGGTGGCCAGGTCGGGCAGGCTGCGCGGGATGTGGAAGCAGTCCTCGGCGCCGGTGACCGGGTTGGGGCCGCGGTAATGCAGGTCTGCGTCGGCGCGCAGGGCCTGCAGCGCCGCGATGATGGGGGCGCGCTCCAGCGGCGCGGCGGGCGCATCGAACATGCGCTCGCCGGCATCGAGGATGGGCCGGTAGCCGGTGCAGCGGCACAGGTTGCCGGCCAGATCGTCGGCGAGCTGCTGGCGCGTCGGCCGCGTGCCGGCGGCCTGGTGGCGTTCGTAGACGGCCTGCATGCTGACGGCGAAGCCGGGCGTGCAGAAACCGCATTGCGAGCCATGGCAGTCCACCAGGGCCTGCTGCACCGGGTTCAGGGCCTGGGCCGAGGAGCCCAGGTCTTCCACCGTCAGCAGGGCGCGGCCGTCCAGGCTGGGCAGGAACATGATGCAGGCATTCACATTGCGCAGCTGCAACTCCTGCTCGCCCTGCAATTCGCCCACCAGCACGGTGCAGGCGCCGCAGTCGCCCTCGGCGCAACCCTCCTTCGTGCCGCAGTGGTGGGCATGCTCGCGCAGCCACTGCAGCACCGTGGTGGTGGGCGGCAGGCCCTGGACCTCCTGGATCTGGCCGCGGTGATAGAAGCGGATGGGGCGCGTGTTCATGGAAGAGAAGAAAAGGCTGGCTCCGGACAATCCCGAACGGTAATGGCTTTGCTCATAGACAATATACGACCCAAACAATGGACTTCATCAAGCAGCGCGTATGAGCCTGAAGGCGGACTTCGACAAGATCGAGCTTCAACTCGTGCGGGTCTTGCATACCGTGATCTCGGAACGCAGCGTTTCCAAGGCGGCCCTGCGCCTGCATAGTACGCAGCCCGCGGTGAGCGCGCAGCTGCGGCGCCTGCGTGCCCTTACCGGCGACGCGCTCTTGGTGCGCAGCGGCGCCGGCATGACGCCCACCGCCACCGCCCTGCAATTGCTGGAGCCCGCCGGCCGCCTGCTGCGCGAGGCCGAGACCCTGTTCGGCGTGCGGCGGCGCTTGAGCGGCTTCGAGCCCGCCACCGCCCAGCTGCGCTTTCGCATTGCCGCCAGCGATTACCTCGACCCCTTCTTCCTGCCCGAGCTGGCCGCCCACCTGCTGCGCCTGGCGCCGGGCGTGCAGCTGGACCTGCAGCCGCTCTCGGCCGACTACGACTACCGCCGCGCGCTGGCACGCGGCGAGGTGGACCTGGTGATCGGCAACTGGCTGGAGCCGCCCGAGGAGCTGCACCTGGCGCGCCTGCTCAGCGACGAGGTGGTGTGCCTGGTGAGCGAGCAGCATCCGGTGGCCAGGAGCAACGGCCGCGGCTGGACCGTGGAGCGCTACCTGGCCAGCCAGCACCTGGCGCCGATGCCGCTCTCGGCCGGCCTGCCCGGGGTGATCGACCAGCACCTGGCCAAGCAGGGCCTGGCGCGCACGATCGCGGTGCGCAGCGCCCATTTCGGCCAGCTGCCGCAGATGGTGGCCCATAGCCTGCTGGTGCTGACCACCGGGCGCCTGTTCTGCTCGCGCTATCTCGACAGCCTGCCGGTGCGCGTGCTGCGCTGCCCGGTGAGCTTCCCGCCCATGGCCTATTACCAGCTCTGGCACGATGTGAGCCATGCCAGCGCGCCGATGCGCTGGCTGCGCGAGCAGGTGCGCGAGGTGGCGCGCACCCTGGTGGCGCAGGCGCCCGCCAGCTCGCGCGTCCGATCCTGACCCATGACTCCTGGGAACCCCGTGACCTCCGCAACCTCCGCAACCTCTCGTTCCAAGCTCGCCCTGCGCGGCGACCTGCTCGACTTCACCGCTACGCCCGCCTGGGGCCAGCTGGACAGCCCCGCCGTGCGCTTCCAGCCCGACCATTGGCTCTTGATCGACGAGCAGGGCCGCGTCGCCGGCACGCAAGGCCAAGAGCCAGATGCCAGCTGGACCAAGCAGGACCACCGCGGCCGCCTGATCCTGCCCGGCTTCATCGACACCCATGTGCATGCCCCGCAGCTGGACGTGATCGCCTCCTATGGCGCCGAGCTGCTGGACTGGCTCAACACCTACACCTTCCCGGCCGAGCAGCGCTATGCCGACCCGGCGCTGGCGCGGCGCGGTGCGGCGCGCTTTCTGGATGCGCTGCTGGCCCATGGCACGACCTCGGCGGTGGTGTTCCCGACCGTGCACAAGGTCTCGGCCGAGGCGCTCTTCGAGGCCGCTCGGTCGCGCGGCATGCGCCTGATCGCCGGCAAGGTGCTGATGGATCGGCACGCGCCCGACGGCCTGCGCGACGATGTGGCCCAGGCCGAGCGCGACTGTGTGGATCTGATCCAACGCTTTCATGGCCAGGATCGCCTGGCCTATGCGGTGACCGTGCGCTTTGCGCCCACCAGCACGCCCGCCCAGCTGGCGATGGCCGGGGGCTTGTGCCGCGCCGATGCCTCGCTCTATATGCAGACCCATGTGGCCGAGAACCGCAGCGAGGTCGAGTGGGTGGCCAGGCTCTTCCCGGCGGCGCGCAGCTATCTGGATGTCTATGCCCGTGAGGGCCTGCTGCACCCCAGGGCGGTGCTGGCCCATGGCATCTGGCTGGACGAGGCGGACCGCGCCGTGCTTGCCGGCAGCGGCGCCCAGGTGGCCTTCTGCCCCTCGTCCAACCTGTTCCTGGGCAGCGGCCTGTTCGACTGGGTGGGTGCGCGCGCGGCCGGCTTTGCGGTCAGCGCGGCCAGCGATGTGGGCGGCGGCACCAGCCTGTCGATGCAGCGCACGCTCGCCGACGGCTACAAGGTGCAGGCCATGGCCGGCCAGCGCCTCACTGCCTGGGTGGCCCTGCATGCGGCCACGCGCGGTGCCGCCGAGGGCCTGGGCCTGCAGCACGAGATCGGCCACTTCGGCCTGGGTACACTGGCCGACGTTTGTGTCTGGGACTGGGCCCGGGGCCCGGTGGCCGAGGCCCGCTTCGAGGTGGCACGCGAGTTGCACGAGAAGCTGTTTGCCTGGATGACGCTGTCCGATGAACGCAATCTGGTGACCAGCCTGGTGGCTGGCCGCACGCGCTACCAACGACCCACATGATCCAACCATTGCGCCTGCAACTCAGTGGCATCAGCAAGCAGTACCCGGCCGTGAAGGCCAACGATGGCGTGCACCTGAGCGTGGCGCCGGGCCAGATCCATGCGGTGCTGGGCGAAAACGGTGCGGGCAAGAGCACCCTGATGAAGATCATCTACGGTGCGGTGCAGCCCGACGAGGGTCAGGTCTTGTGGAACGGCCAGGCCGTCAGCATCCGGAGCCCGGCGCAGGCGCGGCAGCTGGGCATCAGCATGGTCTACCAGCATTTCTCGCTGTTCGACACCCTCAGCGCCGCCGAGAACGTCTGGCTGGGCCTGGACAAATCGCTCAGCCTGGCCGAGGTCACCGCCCGCATCAGCGCGGTGGCGCAGAGCTATGGCCTGGCGGTGGACCCGGCGCGGCCGGTGCACACGCTCTCGGTGGGCGAGCGCCAGCGCGTCGAGATCGTGCGCGCGCTGATGACGAATCCGCAGCTGCTGATCCTCGACGAACCCACCTCGGTGCTGACCCCGCAGGCGGTGCAGACGCTGTTCCAGACCCTGCGCAAGCTGGCCGAGCAGGGCTGCTCCATCCTCTATATCAGCCACAAGCTGGACGAGATCCGCGCCCTGTGCCACCACTGCACGGTGCTGCGCGCCGGCCGCGTCACCGGCGAGGTGGATCCGCGCGGCCAGAGCAATGCCGAACTCTCGCGCCTGATGATTGGCGCCGAGCCGCCCCAGCTACGGCACGCCGAGCCGCGCGGCAGCGGCGCGCTGGCGCTGGAATTGAAGGGCTTGAGCCTGCCCAAGGCTGAGCCCTTCGGCACCGCGCTGGAGGGCATCGCGCTGCGGCTGCATGCCGGCGAGATCCTCGGCGTGGCCGGGGTCTCGGGCAATGGCCAGCAGGAGCTGATGGCCGCGCTCTCGGGCGAGGATGCGCGCGCGCCGCGCGGCTCGGTGCAGCTGTTCGGCCAGGACATCGCCCAGGCCAGCGCGCGCAAGCGCCGCCGCCTGGGCCTGCATTTCGTGCCCGAGGAACGCCTGGGCCGCGGCGCCGTGCCCACGCTCTCGCTGGCGCAGAACACCTTGCTGACGCGCACCGAGGCGGTCAACGCGGCGGGCTGGATCAGCCAGGCCCGGGTGCAGCGCCTGGCGGAGGAGCTGATCGCGCGCTTCAAGGTCAAGGCCGGCGGCGCGGGCGCCGCGGCCAAGAGCCTCTCGGGCGGCAATCTGCAGAAGTTCATCGTCGGCCGCGAGATTGATGCCAAACCCAAGGTGCTGGTGATTGCCCAGCCCACCTGGGGCGTGGACGTGGGCGCGGCGGCGCAGATACGCGGCGAGTTGTTGGCGCTGCGCGATGCCGGCTGCGCGCTGCTGGTGGTGAGTGAGGAGTTGGATGAATTGTTCGAGATCAGCGATCGGCTGGTGGTGATGGCCAATGGGCGCGTCTCGCCGGTCATCACCATGGCCGAGGCCACGGTGGAGAAGATCGGCGCCTGGATGAGCGGGCTCTGGCAGGAGGAGGGCGCGCAGCATGCTCAGGCTTGAGATCCGCCCGCAGCCGTCCAAGCTGATGTCGCTGGCCTCGCCGCTGCTGGCGCTGGCCATCACCACCCTGCTGGGCATTGCGCTGTTCCTGCTGCTGGGCAAGGACCCGCTGCGCGGCCTGCAGATGTTCTTCTGGGAGCCCATCAAGAGCGCCTATGGCTGGAGCGAGCTGGGCATCAAGGCCACGCCCCTGGTGCTGATCGCGCTGGGCCTGGCGGTGTGCTTCCGCTCGAACGTGTGGAATATCGGCGCCGAGGGCCAGTTCGTGGTGGGCGCGCTGGCCGGCGGCTGGGTGGCGATGCAGGCGGATGCCAGCAGCGGCCGCAGCATCGTGCTGTGGATCCTGCTGGCCGGCATGGCCGGCGGCATGGCCTGGGCCGCCCTCACCGCCTGGCTGCGCGACCGCTTCAACGCCAGCGAGATCCTGGTCAGCCTGATGCTGGTCTATGTGGCCGATCTGCTGCTGGGCTACCTGGTCTACGGGCCCTGGAAGGACCCGAACGGCTACAACTTCCCGCAGAGCATCAGCTTCCTGGCCGTCACCAAGATCCCCAAGCTGTTCGACGGCTGGCGCGTCAATATCGGCGTGCTGATCGCGCTGGGGTCAGTCCTTGCCTGCTGGGCGCTGCTGTTCCGCACCTATGCCGGCTTTGCCCTGCAGGTGGGCGGGCTGGCGCCGGCGGCGGCGCGCTATGCGGGCTTCAGCTCGCGGCGTTCGCTCTGGCTGGCCCTGCTGCTGTCCGGCGGCATGGCGGGCCTGGCGGGGGCGCTGGAGGCGGCCGGGCCGCTGGGCCAGCTGACGCCCTATGTGCCGGCCGGCTACGGCTTCGCCGCCATCATCGTGGCCTTCGTGGGGCGCCTGCATCCGGTGGGCATCATCTTCTCGGCCATCCTGATGAGCATGTTCTACATCGGCGGCGAACTGGCGCAATCGCGCCTGGGCCTGCCCAAGTCCATCACCGGGGTGTTCCAGGGCCTGTTGCTGTTCACGCTCCTGGCCTGCGACACGCTGATCCACTACCGCATTCGTCGGGCCAGGAGCTGACCAGATGGAATCGATCGCACTCCTGATCGCCGCCACGCTCAACGCCGGCACGCTGCTGGCCATCGCGGCCCTGGGCCTGCTGATCAACGAGCGCTCGGGCATCGTCAACCTGGGCGCCGAGGGCATGATGCTGGTGGCCGCCATCGCCGGCTTCGCCACCGCGGTGCATACCGGCAGCGACTGGCTGGGCTTTGCCGCCGGCATGGGCGCGGGCGCGCTGCTGGCGGCGGCCTTCGGCGTGCTGGTGATCTGGCTCAACACCAACCAGTACGCGGCCGGCCTGGCGCTGAGCCTGTTCGGCGGCGGCTTCTCGGCCTTTGTGGGCATTTCCTACACCCAGGCCAAGCTGGGCCCGCGGCCGAACTTCGCGGTGCCAGGTCTTGCCGACATCCCCTTCATCGGCCCGGCGCTGTTCCGCCAGCATCCGCTGGTCTATGGCGCGATCGCGCTGGCACTGTTGTTGGGCTGGTTTCTGTACCGCTCGCGCGCCGGTCTGGTGCTGCGTGCGGTGGGCGAATCGCCCGAGTCGGCCCATGCCCTGGGCTATCCGGTGCGCCGCATCCGCCTGGCCGCGGTGATGACGGGCGGCGCGCTGTGCGGGCTGGCCGGGGCCTATGTGTCGGTGGTCTACACGCCGCTGTGGGTGGAGGGCATGATCGCCGGCAAGGGCTGGATCGCGCTGGCCCTCACCACCTTCGCCACCTGGCGGCCCGCGCGCGTGCTGCTGGGCGCCTATCTGTTCGGCGGCGTCACCATGCTGCAGTTCCATCTGCAGGGGCAGGGTGTCGAGATCGCCAGCCAGTTCCTCAGCATGCTGCCCTATCTGGCCACCATCGCGGTGCTGGTGCTGATCTCCAGCAATGCCAACTTCATCCGCGCCAACATGCCGGCCTCGCTGGGCAAGCCCTTCTTCCCGGGCGCCTAGAGCCTTGGCATGGAACGTGCAACGGTTCCGTTCCGAGTCTGTCAGCAGTTTTCACAACCTTGGGAGTCCCCCCGATGATGCCTTTGGCCCGCACCCTTCTTGCCCTGAGCCTGCTTGCCGCCGGCCTGTCCGCCCAGGCCGCCGACTGGAGCGATAGTTCGATCGGCTACCGCTACGGCAGCAAGTTCGCCGAGCCCTACAACCCGCAGGACATCAGCAAGAACATCCTCAACCTGACGCATGCCAGCGGCTACAAATACGGCACGAATTTCTTCAATGCCGACCTGCTGCTGTCCGACAGCAAGGACCCCTCCAGCGCCGGGTCCAAGGACGGCGCCCACGAGGTCTATGTGGTGTACCGCCACACGCTCGACCTGGAGAAGGTGAGCGGCAGCCCCTTCAAGTTCGGCCCGGTGCGCGGCCTGGGCGTGACGGCCGGCTTCGACTTCAACACCAAGACCGATGCAGGCTACAACAGCAAGAAGCGCATGCTGGTGGCGGGCCCGACGCTGATGCTGGACGTGCCGGGCTTTCTCAACGTCAGCCTGCTGGGCCTGAAGGAAAGCAATGCGCCCTACAGCACCTTCTCGGGCACGGCCACGCCGCGCTACGACTACAAGTTCCACTGGATGCTGACGGCGGCCTGGGCGATCCCCTTCAACGTCGGCATCCCGCTGTCCTTCGAGGGTTATGCCAACTTCATCGCCGCCAAGGGGCGCGACGAGTTCGGCGGCCAGACCGCGCGCGAGACCAATGTCGACATGCAGCTGATGTACGACCTCAGCGGCGGCAAGAACACCTTCAAGCTGGGCCTGGAGTACCAGTACTGGAAGAACAAGTTCGGCAACGACAGCGGCGGCCCGGCCGGCAAGGGTGCCATTGCCAAGACGCCGATGATCCGCGCCGAGTACCATTTCTGACCCGCAGCCCAAGCACGGAGCCAACCCATGACTGTTTCAGACCCCAAGCGCCACTTCCTCCGCATCGCCGGCTGGACGACTGTTGCCGCCACCGCCGCCCTGCTGGGCTGCGGCAAGAAGGAGGAACAAGCAGCCCCGGCCGCGTCCGCGCCGGCCTCGGCCGCCGCGCCCAAGCCCGAGCCGCTGAAGATCGCCTTTGCCTATGTCGGCCCGGTGGGCGACGGCGGCTGGACCTTCGCGCATGACAACGGCCGCAAGGCGGTGGAGAAGGAGTTCGGCGACAAGGTCGTCACCAGCTTCGTTGAAAAAGTGCCCGAGGCGGCCGACGCCGAGCGCGTGTTCCGTGACATGGTGGGCCAGGGCAACAAGCTGATCTTTGGCACCACCTTCGGCTATATGGAGTCCATGCTCAAGGTGGCGGCCGACAGCAAGGACGTGAAGTTCGAGCATGCCACCGGCTACAAGCAGGCCGACAACATGCGCACCTACGACTCGCGCACCTACGAGGGCGCCTACATGGCCGGCGTGGTGGCGGGCAAGATGACGAAGAGCGGCACGCTGGGCGTGGTGGGCTCGATCCCGATTCCCGAGGTGATCCGCAACATCAACAGCTTCACCCTCGGCGCGCAGAGCAGCAACCCGAAGGTCAAGGTCAAGGTGGTGTGGGTGAACGAATGGTTCAACCCGCCCAAGGAAACCGAGGCCGCGCAATCGCTGATCAACGGCGGTGCCGACGTGCTGATGCAGAACACCGACTCCTCGGCCGTGCTGCAGACCGCCGAGAAGAACGGCAAGTACGCCTTCGGCTGGGATTCCGACATGACCGCCTACGGCCCCAAGGCCCACCTGGCCTCGGCCGTCATCAACTGGGGCCCCTACTACGTGGCCGCGGTGCGCGAGGCGCTGGACGGCAAGTGGCAGGCCGGCGCCGGCAAGCATGCCTGGTGGGGCGTGAAGGAGGGCGCGATCGATCTCGTCTCGCTCAACGAGGCCGTGCCGGCCGAGACGCGCGAACAGATCGACAAGGTCAAGGCCGGCCTGAAGGACGGCACGTTCGCGATCTGGAAGGGCCCCATCCTCGGCCAGGACGGCAAGGAAATGGTGAAGAAGGACGAGGTCGCGGACGACAAGTTCCTCTCCGGCATCAACTTCTACGTCAAGGGCGTGGAAGGCAAGGTGCCGAGCGGCAAGTGAGGAAGCCGCGGCGCTCCGCCTCGGTATCGCCGCAGCCGCCACCGTCCACCAGCGGCAGCAGGGCCGGCGCCAGCGCCTTGAGCAGTTGCGCCGGCAGGGCGCTGGTGAAACGGTAGTTGGCCGCATAGGGCTCGTGCACATAGGCCATCATGGTGCCGTAATAGCGCTCGCCGATCAGGAATACCAGGGTGGCCGAGCGGTTCACCACGCGCGAGGCGATCAGCCTGCCGCCGCGCCCATAGCTGTCGAAACGATGATCGCCGGTGCCGGTCTTGCCGCCGATGGTCACCACGCTGCCGTCGTGCTGCAGCACGGCGCCCTTGAGCCGCCTGGCGGTGCCGTTTTCGACCACGCCGATCAGGGCGCGGCGCAGCAACTCGGCCAGCTCGGCCGGCAGTACGCGCTCGCCCTGGGTCGGGGTGGCGGCGAGATGCGTCTCATAGGGCGTGCCGCGCGCGAACTGCAGGCCGCTGACGCGCGTCACCGGCAGGCGCAGGCCGCGATTGACGATGATGCCCATCAGCTCGGCCAGCGCCGCCGGCCGGTCGCCTGAGGCGCCCAGCGCAGTGGCGTAGGAGGGCGTCAGCGCTTCGAAGGGATAGCCCAGGCGCCGCCAGGCTAGCTGAATCTCGGCAAAGGCCTCCTCCTCCAGCAGGTTGCGGATGCGCGCGTCCTGCGCACCCTTGTGGCGCGTCTTGAACAGCCATTGGTAGACCTCCTGGCGCTGCGCCACGCTGGCCGCGAACACCTCGCCCAGCGTGGCCTTGGGGTGCGCGCGCAGATGGGCCACCAGCCACAACTCGAGCGGATGCAGGCCGGCCAGGTAGGCGCGATCGGCGAGCGACCAGCGTCCGGGGCCGTACTTCTCGTGCAGGCTGCGCAGGGCGGCCTCGCCGGCATCGCCCGCATCGGCGCCGAGCCGGTGGCGCGCGATGAACTCGCCCAGGCCCGCCGTTCCCTCGGCGGGCACCAGACCGTACCAGGCCGCCGCCAGGCGCGCCGGCGTGGCGCGCATGCCGCGTAGCAGCAGATCCTCGGCCTGCTGCGCGCTCAGGCCGGCGTACTTGCGCTGGAAGCGCGCCAGGAACTCGCGCCCTTCCTTGTCGGCAAAGCGCGCCAGATAGGCATGGCGCTGCGGGTTGGCCGGATCGCCGAGCAGCGCCGCGCGCTCGCCCTCGCGGCGCGCCATCACATGCTGCACCACGTCGCGCATCAGGCGTATGAAGACCAGGTTCACCGAGTGCGTGAACGCCTCGCGCACCGTCATCGTGCGGCCGTTGTCCTCGGGCTCGAAGTTCTCGAAGTGGTGCAGGCCGCCGCCGGTGAAGAAGCCCTCGGCCGGGCTGGCCGAATAGCTGCGCTCCATCGCCGCCTCCAGCATGGCGACCAGGCGCTTGTCCGTGGCCTGGGCCAGGTAGGCGCGCGCCCAGCGGCTCAGCGCGTCGTGCGTGCCGGGCTCGGGCAGGGCGAGCTCGGCCGGCGCCAGGCCCTGCCAGCGTTGGTGCAGCCCGGCCACCAGTTCCAGATAGCTGACCAGGGTGCGCAGCTTGGCGGTGGAACCCAGGTCCAGGCGCGCGCCCTCGTTGAGGTCGAAGGGCTGGTCGAAGCTGTCGGTCTGCACGCGCAGCAGATTGCTGTGCACGCCGCGCTCATAGAGCGTGAAGCTGAACATGATCTTGCTGGTGTCGTCGCCCTCCTTGAGCAGGCGAAAGCCGTACAGCCCGGCGGTGCGTGCCGCGCGTGGGTCGGCCAGGCCGCGCAGCAGCGCCGTGGCGGCGCGCTGCACCTGGCCGTCCAGCGAGCTCTGCACGCGCAGGTCAAGGCGGTCGAGATCGTAGGCGCGTGGCACGCCCAGCAGGGCCTGCAGCTTGCCGCGCACCGCATTCGTGGCCTTGCGTTCGATAAAGGCGCCGGGTGCGGTGGCCATGGCCTGGGTCTGGCGCGGCAATGCCAGCGGCAGCGACAGCGGCAGGGATGCGTCGCGCAGGGCAGCGCCAATGAGGCCGGCGTCGGCCAGCACGCGCAGATAGCTGTCGGTGAGCTGGCGCAGCGCGGCCTCGCCCTCGCCCAGGTAATAGGAGGGCCGGCGCTGCGCCACCATCAGCGATAGCGCCTGCTTGAAGGCCAGGGCCTGTCGCGGCAGCAGCGCCTGCCTGAAGGCGAGTGCGGTGCGCTCGGGCTGCGGCGGACCCTCGGCCAGCGGCGTGTCCAGCAGCGTGCTGACCTCGCCCAGCTCGCGGCCATACCAGGCCCACAGGCCGTCACCCAGGCCGTTCACCTCGCCAAAGCCGGAGCGCGCCGATAGCGGCACCGTGTTCAGGTAGTCGAGCACGATCTGGCGTCGCCGCGGCAGCGTGTCCGCGCCGTCCAGATAGGCGCGCAGCGAGGCTGAAGCCATCTGGCGCAGCTTCTCGCGGGCCGAGTCGGTGCGGCCCTCGGGCGAATGGCGGTACTTCTCCAGCTGGGTGGCCAGGGTGCTGCCGCCGGCCGCGGCATGCGATTCATCCAGGCGGCGCAGCGCCTGGTCGGCCACCGCGCGACCGAAGCGCCCCCATTCGATGGCCGGGTTGCGCATCGGGAAACGCGTATCCAGCAGTTCGCGGTTCTCGATGAAGAGCAGGGCATCGACGAGCAGCGCGGGTACCGACTCGAAGCTCGCGTAGCCGCGCTCGGGGTAGCGCATCGCGGCCAGCGGCTCGCCACGGCAGTCCTGCAGCTCCAGCCCGGCCTGCGTCTTCTCCTGATAGCTGGCGAAGCCGCCATGCTCCACCCACTCGATCATGGCGGGCGACAGGCGTGCCTGGGCGGTGACGGCAAAGCCCTGGCCCTGCAGGCGCTGCAGGTACTCGGGCAGGCGGTGGTAGCCCAGGCGCTGGTCGGCCGGGCCGGCGCCGGGGAAGCGTATCGCCGGGCTGGCGCCGGGTTCCAGGCGGTATTGCAGCTCGCGCGCCCAGACGCTCAGCCAGCGCGCCTGCAGGCGCGAACTCTGCGCCTCGTCCAGCAGGCGCCAGCCCAGCAGGCCGGCGCACAGGCCCAACAGCACGGTCCATGCCCAGCCGGGCAGGCGCTTGCTCCACAACGATCGCTTGGCGCCCGACAACTGCATGTCAACCCGCATCGAGGAGTTCCGGCGCAACCATTGTGGGGTGCGGACGCGGCTGGTCGGCGACGAAATCGAGGCCGATGCATGGCCAATTTGTGAGGTCCTGCACCACAGGCCGGCATTCCGCCAGCCTTGCGCCACACCGCCGAGCTTGACGGTACGCAAACTTCCTTCGGATTGCCGAGGCGCCCCCGCGCCTATGTCGGCAAGCTGACAGACGCTTGTCCGGGGCGCCGCCTAGTCTGCGCCCCAGACCGATGCGGGGCCTTCGCCCCTGACGCGGCGCAGTCAGCAGGAGACGGGACATGGGCAGTGCAGACGATGGCGCGGATGTGCTGGTGGTGGGCGCCGGCATCGCCGGGCTGAGCGCCACGCTGGAATTGCTGGATGCCGGCCGGCGCGTGCTGCTGCTGGACCGCGACCGCCCCGAGGCGATCGGCGGCCTGGCCAGGGAGAGCTTTGGCGGCATGTTCCTGGTGGACACGCCCGAGCAGCGCCGCGCCGGCATCCGCGACAGCGAGGCGCTGGCGCTGGCCGACTGGCTCAGCTTTGCCGAGTTCGGCGCCGACGAGCGTTGGCCGCACGCCTGGGCCGAGCATTACGTGAGCCGCTGCACCGCCGAGGTAGGCGACTGGCTGCGCGCCGGCGGCCTGCGCTATTTCCCGGTGCCCAACTGGGTGGAGCGCGGCCTCTACCAGCCGGGCAACTCGGTGCCGCGCTTTCACATCGTCTGGGGCACCGGCGAGGCGCTGGTGCAGCACCTGCTCGATCGCATCGAACGCCACTCGCGGCGCGCGGCGCTGACGCTGCGCTTCGGCCAGCGCGTCGAGCGCCTGCTGCAGCAGGGCGGGGCGGTGATGGGCGTGGCCGGCCATGCCGAGGGGGCTGAAGGGGCTGAGGGGGCCGAGTTCGAGCACCATGCCGGCGCGGTGCTGCTGGCCGCCGGCGGCATCAACGGCAACCTGGCGCGCGTACGCGCCCATTGGCATGCCGACTGGGGCCAGCCGCCCGCGCGCCTGCTGAATGGCTCGCACCGCTATGCCGATGGCCTGCTGCACGATGCCGTGGCCGCCGCGGGCGGCTGCATCACCCATCTGGACCGGCAGTGGAACTACGCCGCCGGCGTGGCCCATCCGCGCCCGCGCAAGCCCGAGCATGGGCTCTCGCTGGTGCCGCCGCGCTCGGCCCTGTGGCTGAACTGGCGCGGCGACCGCATCGGCCCCATGCCCCTGGTCACCGGCTACGACACGCGCGACCTGGTGGCGCGCATCTGCGCCGAGCCGCGCGCCTACTCCTGGCAGCTGATGAACCGCCGCATCGCGCTCAAGGAGCTGGCGGTCTCGGGCGCCGAGTTCAACCCCTCGGTGCGTGAGCGCCGCTGGCTCGGCTTTGCGCGCGACCTGCTGCTGGGCAACCGCTGGCTTTACCGCGAGATGCTGGCGGGCTGCCCGGACTTCGTGCAGGCCCCCGACCTGGCCGGGCTGGTGGCGCGCATGAACGCGCTGCAGGGCGACCAGGCGGTGGAACTGGCGCGCGTGCGCGCCGGCGTCGAGGCCTACGACGCCAACATCGCGCGCGGCCCGGCCCTGCACAACGACGAGCAGCTGCGCCGCATCGCCCAGCTGCGCCAGTGGAAGGGCGACCGCATCCGCACCTGCAAGCCCCGCCCCCTGCTCGACCCGCGGGCCGGCCCGCTGATCGCGGTGCGCGAGCACATCATCAGCCGCAAGAGCCTGGGCGGCATGCAGACCGATCTGGCCAGCCGCGTGCTGAGCCATGCGGGCGAGCCCATCCCTGGCCTGCTGGCGGCCGGCGAGGCCGCGGGCTTCGGCGGCGGCGGCCTGCATGGGCTGCGCGCGCTGGAGGGCACCTTCCTGGGCGGCTGCGTGCTGAGCGGGCGCATCGCCGGGCGCAGCGCGGCGGCCCAGACCTGAACTCAAGAGGAGACGATCATGGCGAAGAAAAGAACCGGTGCCTGGCTGGCGGTGCAGGCGCTCGAACGCCTGGGGGTGCGCTACACCTTCGGCATCCCCGGCGTGCACAACACCGAGATCTACGACGAGCTCAACAGCTCGGCCCTGATCACCCCGGTGCTGGTGACGCACGAGGGCGGCGCGGCCTTCATGGCCGATGCGGTGAGCCGCACGTCGGACAGCACCGGCACGCTGGTGATCGTGCCCGCGGCCGGCGCCACCCATGCGGCCAGCGGCATCGGCGAGGCCTTTCTCGACGGCATCCCGATGCTGGTGATCTGCGGCGGCATCAGGCGCGACAGCGGCCGGCGCTACCAGCTGCACGAGATCGACCAGCAGGGCTTCATGCGCGGCCTCACCAAGGCCTGCTTCCTGATCGAGCGCCATGCCGACATCGTGCCCACGCTCTACCAGGCCTGGCGCATCGCCAACGAGGGCGAGCCGGGGCCGGTGTTCGTCGAGATCCCGGTGGAGCTGCAGCTGTTCCCGGCCGAGGTCGGCGACGAGCTGCCCGCGCCGCCGCGGCTGGAGCCGCCGCCCCTGCCGCCGGCCGAGGCGCTGCGGCGCGCCGCCGAGCTCTTGCGCGGCGCACGCCGGCCGGGGCTGTTCCTGGGCTGGGGTGCGCGCGGCGCGGGCGCGCATACGCGCGCCATCGCCGATTACCTGCAGGCGCCGGTGGCCACCACGCTGCAGGGCCTGTCGGCCTTCGAGGCCCAGCATCCGCTGCACTGCGGCTTCGGCTTCGGTGCCGCCGCGGTGCCGGCGGCGCGCGGCGCCTTCGAGGGCTGCGACGCCATGCTGGCGGTGGGCACGCGCTTCGGCGAGATCGCCACCGGCAGCTATGGCGTGGCGGTGCCGGCGGCGCTGGTGCACCAGGACATCAATCCCGCGGTGTTCGACGCCAACTACCCGGCCGCGGTGCGGCTGCCCGGCGATGCCGCCCCGGTGCTGACGGCGCTGCTGGCCGAGCTGCAGCGCCTGGGCCCGGCGCGGGCGCCGGACAGCGCGCTGCAGCAGCGCATCGCGCGCGCCAAGGCCGACTACCAGCGCGCCTGGCTGGCGCACGACAGCCGCGGCCGCGTCAACCCGGCGCGCTTCTTCCAGGCGCTGCGCGAGGTGCTGCCGGACGACGCCATCACCGTGGTCGACGATGGCAACCACACCTACCTGACCGCCGAGCTGTTCCCGGTGCGCAGCCTGGGCTCGCTGATCGTGCCCACCGACTTCAACGCCATGGGCTATGCGGCGCCGGCGGCGATCGGCGCCAAGCTGGCGAATCCGCGGCGCGAGGTGGTGGCCATCATCGGCGACGGCGCCTTCATGATGAGCTGCATGGAGCTGGTATCGGCGACGCGCCTGGGCCTGGGCCTGGTGTGCTTCATCTTCCACGACGGCGAGCTCTCGCAGATCGCGCAGGCGCAGCAGATCCCCTACAACCGCAAGCCCTGCACCGCGCTGGGTGCGGTGGACTTTGCCGGCGTGGCCCAGGCCACCGGCGCCGACTATGTGGCGATCGCCAGCGACGCCCAGCTGGCCGAGGGCATTGCGCGGGCGCGCGCCAGCGCTGCGCGCGGCCGCGTGGCGGTGGTGGACGTGGCGATCGACTACAGCCGCCGCACCGCCTTCACCGAGGGCGCGGTGAAGGTCAACTTCAGGCGCTTCCCGCTCGCCCAGCGCCTGCGCATGGTGACGCGCGCGGTGAAGCGCAGAATCAGCGGCTAGATGCCAGCCCGAAGCCAGCCCGCTGCCAACGACGATGTGCGCCAGCACCTGCCGCTGCTGTTGCGCGGGCGCTGGTTCGCCGCCATCTCGGCGCCGCTGCGCGAGGCCCTGCTGGACGCGGCCGCGCTGCGCAGCCTGCCCGCCGGCGCCCGGCTGTTCGGCCGCGGCGAGCCGGCCGACGGCCTTTACGCGGTGCTGCGCGGCGCGCTGCTGATCAGCGGCGTCAGCGAGGCCGGCCGGCAGAGCAGCCTGCTGGTGCTGGAGCCGCCCAGCTGGTTCGGTGAGATCGCGCTGTTCGACGGCGGGCCGCGCACCCACGATGCCCAGGCGCTGCAGGACGCGCTGCTGCTGCATGTGCCCAGCAGCCGGCTCGACGCCCTGCTGGCCGCGCGGCCGCAGTACTGGCGCGAGCTGGGCCTGCTGCTGGCCGACAAGCTGCGGCGCGCGCTGCTGGCCTTCGAGGACCAGGCCCTGCTGGGCGCCGGGCCGCGGCTGGCGCGCCGCCTGCTGATGCTGGCCGAGGGCTTCGAGACGCGGCCCGGCGGCCCGTGCCAGCGCATCGCGCTGTCGCAGGAGCAGCTGGCGATGATGGTGGCGGTGTCGCGCCAGACCGCCAACCAGCTGCTCAAGGCGCTGGCGGCGCGCGGCATCGTGAGCCTGCAGCGCGGCGGCATCGAGATCCTCGACCCGGCGGGCCTGCGCGCCGCCGCCGCGCTGGACTGACGCCCTGCGTCAGTCCGTGCTGCGCTTCTTCATGCCGGCCTTGGCCTCGTACATGCGTGCGTCGGCCTGGGCCACGCAGCTGTGCAGCGATTGCGTGGCGCTGGCGCGCATGGCATGGCCCAGCGCGGCGCTGGGGCTGATCCAGGCGCCCGGCGCCAGCTCGCGGCGCGTCTGCTGGCAGCGCGTCTTCAAGGCCTCCAGTTCGGCCAGCACCTGGGCCTCGCCGATATTGGGCAGGATGAAGACGAACTCGTCGCCGCCGATGCGGAAGGCGTCGGCCTGCGGCCATTGCGCGCGCGCCGTCTCGGCGAACAGGGTGATCAGCGCATCGCCCGCGGCATGGCCATGGGCATCGTTGACGCGCTTGAGGTTGTTCATGTCGGCCACCACGATGGCCTGCGGGTAGTCGCCCGCGGCGGTCTCGGCGCGCTGGCTGAAGTAGTTGCGGTTGTGGAAGCCGGTCAGGCTGTCGGTGTAGAGCAGGTGCTCGCGCTCGCGCAGGAACTGGGTCTTGGCGCGCTGCTCGATCAGCTTGCGCACGATGCGCACCGTCACCGCCAGGATCGCCAGCAGCACCAGGCCCAGCCCGGCCAGCAGCATCAGCAGCCGCCGGTTCGCCTCGTTGCGCAGCGTCGGCACGGTCTGGATGCCGGCGTACTTCATCTCGTCGAACTGGATCAGCGGGATCACCTTGTCCATGATGCCGGCCAGCTCAGGCTGGCGCTTGCCGACGCCGAAATAGATGAAGGAGTCCTTGGAGGTGATGCCGCGCTTGACCAGGTCGGTATAGCCCAGACCGTTGATGTAGAACTCCACCACCGTGGGGTTCTCGATCATGTAGGCAGCGCCGCCATCGCGCAGCAGCTGCAGCGATTCCATGATGTTGGCGGTCTTGACGATGCGCGGGTTCTTGAGGTTCTTGCGCAGGTATTCCTCGTGCCAGAAGCCGTCGATCACCGCCACCGGTTGGCCGTCCAGGCCGTAGACATCCTGCACCGGCGCGCTGCGCTTGGTGCCGACGATGATGTCGCGCTCGGTGCTGATGGCGCGCGGGAACAGGAAGTCGGCCAGGCGGTCCTCGGTCTTGGCCATGTTCAGCACATCGACCTTGCCCGCGCGCACCTGCTCGATCAGCTGGGCGAAGGGCCCGCTCACCACCTTGAAGCGGATGCCGACGATCTCGCCGATGCGCTGCAGGGTGGCGCCGGCAATGCCCTTGTACTGGCCCTCGTGGAAGTAGTCGAAGGGCAGATAGTCCTCGGCCACGCCCACCACCGCCTCGCCCTGCAGCTCCAGCCAGGCCAGCTCGGCCTCGCTGAGGCGCAGCACCTTGCGGTTGTAGAGGCGGCCGGCCTCGCGCGCGAGCTGCTGGATATGGGGTTGGCGCTGCTCGATGTAACGGTTGATGATCTGGCCCAGCAGCTGCTGCTCGCGCGCCACCGCGAAGGTCATGTCCGAGGTGATGGACTTGAGCTCGGCCACCAGGGTCAAGGTGGGGTGCTCGTGCAGGAACTCGTATTCGACGCCGCCGCCCGAGGTGACGAAGCCGTCCACCCGGCCGGCGGCCAGCGCGGCCAGGCCGGCCGTCTGGTCTTCGAAATTGCGCGGCTCGAAGCGGATGTTGGGGAATTCCTTGGGCAGCTGCTCGAGCACGAAGTCGTTGGCCAGAAAGCCGACGCGCTTGCCGTCCAGGTCGCCCAGGGTCTGCACGCTCGAGTCCTTGCGCGCAAACACCGTGTAGGGGTATTTCCAGGCCGCCCGGGTGAAGCGCATGATCTTTTCGCGCTCGGGGGTGGCGTTGGCGCCGTAGAGCACGTCGATGCGGCCCTGCACGAAGCGGCTGTAGGCGTCGTCCCAGCTCTTCACCTCGGCGGGCACCAGGCTCAGGCCCAGCTGGGTGCGCATATCGTCCAGCAGCGCGGGCAGCAGGCCGACGCGGCGGCCGCGGAACTCGAAGCTGTCCATGCCGCCAAAGGGATCGAAACCGACCGTGAAAACCTGTTTCTGGTGAGCGGCGATCCAGCCGCGTTCGGCCTCGCTCAACTTCACCGCGCCGGCCGCCGTGGCGGCGGCTCCCGCCATGCACAGCAGCAGCGCCAGCAGGGCACGCGTGCAAAGCCTCAGAATTTCAGCAACAAGCAGCAAGGGCAACTCACTTGGGACACCGTCGGCGGCGCGCCGATCTTAGGGCCTGGCAGGCCCTGCTCAGATTGCACTACTTACAGGCTGTTGCAGGCCATCGCGCCGCGCGCCTCATGATGCGTTCCATGGGCCGCGACGACGGCCTGACGGAGGCGGCTCCAGCCCGGAGCGCCCCAGCCTTGTTGGGGACCATCATGAGATTCGTAGGCACATTGAAGGTTTGGAATGCGGAGCGCGGTCACGGCCTGGTTGACCCCGAGAACGGCGGTCAGCCGGTATTTGTGCACATCTCGGCCTTCCCAACGTATGCCGCACCCCCCACCCAGGACGAGTGGCTGAGCTTCGAAATTGTGACCGGGCGTGACGGACGCAAGCAGGCCGTCAAGGTGCAGCGCAGCAGGCGCGTCGTCAACCAGGCCTGGGCCACGCCGGCACCGCCGCGGCGCGTGCAACGTCAGCGCCCGGCCTGGGGCCTGGCGCTGGGGCTGGCCCTGGCGGCCAGCGCCGGCCTGCTGGGCTGGATGCAGCTCTCGCAACCGCAGGAGCCCGAACGGCTGGCGCAGCTGGCGCCCGTGGTGGTCAAGGCGCCTGCCGCCAAGAAACACTAGGAGGCTGTCGGGCTTCGGGATGGGTTCGCGTTGGGGCGCTTTGGGGGTGCAGGCAAGGCGCAAAGCGCAGCCGGATTGCACATCCGGCGAGCCTTTGCAACGCCGCATGCACCCCCAAAGCGCCCCAACCCTCCGGGCCAAAGCGATTTGCCCGCCCATCCGTCGTTGCCGGCGCCTAATGGGGGCCGATCCCATGGCGGCACCGCCGCCTAGGCTGGCCAGGCAACTCGCTTTGGCGCGAGCCCATCCCGAAGCCCGACAGCCTCCTAGACCTTCAGTTCCAGGCGCAGCTGCCATTGCGTGTAGCTGCGGCCCGCGCTCTCGCTGGCGATCTGCTGGCTGGCGGTATTGAACAAGGTGGCGCTGCTGTAGTCCAGCGGCGCCACATTGCTGCCCGACAGGCGCAGCTGCGCATTCGGGTTGAAGCTCCACATCGCGAAGGCGTCAAGCACCAGCTTGCGCGTGGTCTGGCTCTGCTGCAGCGCGCTTTGCTGGATGGTGTTGGCGGGCGTCCAGTTGAGCGTGGCGCCCAGGGTCAGCGGCAGGCTGCGCAGACGGTAGTCGGCGCCCAGGTTGGCGGTGGCGCGGGGCTGCTGGTCGAGCCGGTTGTCCGGCCCGGGGATGCCATCCACCCTGGAGCTGAACAGGCTCAGATTGCTGCGCACCGCCACCGGCCAGGCCTCATCCCACCATTCGTCGAGGCGGAACTTGGCCTCCAGTTCCAGGCCCATGGTGCGGGCCTGGCCGATATTGCGCGGCCGCGTGATCCAGCGCGGCTCGCTGGCCCAGCCCACCGTCTCGAGCTGCGGATTGCTGCGGATCAGGTCCTTGATGCGGCGCACGAACAGGTTGGCGCTCAGCACCCCGCCCTTGCTGAGATAGGTCTCGTAGGCGACGTCGATGCCGGTGGCCAGCTCGGGGCGCAGCTCGGGGTTGCCGGCACGGTCGGGCTGGTCCGGGGTGTTGGGGCCGCAGAGCTGGCCGGCCAGCGGACAGGAGCCGTTGGTGTTGTTGATGCTGGGCTTGGCGATCAGGTCCTGCAGCTGGGGTGATTTGTAGCTGCGCGTCAGGCTCATGCGGATCTGGTCGCGGCTCTTTTCATCGAACTTCCAGACCGCGTGCAGGAGCGGCGTCCAGACGCCGGACTTGTTGCTGACGCTGTAGCTGGCGGCGGTGCTCTTGGTCGCTATGCCCTCCCAGCGCAGGCCGGCATAGAAGGCCCACTGCTTGCCCACGCTCCACTCGTCCTGCGCATAGGCGGCCAGGCGCAGCGTGGACGCGGAGAGCTCGTCGCCGAAGTCCAGCAGGTTGTGGCAGGCCAGGCCGTTCTCCAGGCAGATGCGGGTCTGGTCGCGGCGCGTGCTCTCGGCCTCCAGGCCGGCCACCAGGCTGTGCTCATCCTCCAGCTGGCGCGAGAGCTTGCCGTTGAGGCTCCAGCTGCGGTCGTCGCTGTCGGTGCGGTCGTCCTGCGTGCGCGCGGGCAGCAGGCTGCCGTCGGCGCCGCGCAGGTATTCCTGACGCAGGCTGTGGCCCTTGCCCTGGCCGGCGCCCAGGCCGGCGCGCAGCTCCAGGCGCGTGCTCTCGTCCAGCCGGGTCTGCCATTGCGGGCCCAGGCGCAGCATGGTGAAGCGGTTGTGGCTGCTGGTGTCGGCCACATCGAAGGCCTGGGTGGGCGTTTGCAGCGCATGGCTCTCGCTGTCGCTCTCGTTGGCCACCAGAAAGCTCTGCAGGGCCAGCGTGTCGCCACCGCCCAGGCGCCATTGCAGGCGGCCGGCGGCGTGCAGGCCGCGGGTCTCGCCCTCGGTCTGGCCGCTCAGGCTGCGCAGGCTCTGCTGGCCGCTCGCCAGATCGGTGCTGCGCGTGCGGTTGTTGATGTCGTCCAGGCGCCTGCCATTGAGCAGGCTCACATTCAGGTTGTAGGCGCCGCCGCGCTCGTCGAGCTTGTCGTTGCGGGTCCAGCTGATGCCGGGGCTGATGCGGCCGCGCTCGGCGCCGAAGCCGAGCTTGATGTCGTTGATGCGCTTTTGCAGCGCCTCGCGCAGCACGATGTTGATGGTGCCGGCCACCGCGCGTGCGCCGTATTCGGCGGTCGGCGCGCGCATCACCTCGATGCGCTCCACCTGCTCGGGCGGCAGCTGGTCGAGCGAAAAGCCCGGCGGCATGCGCTCGCCGTTCACCAGGATCTGGGTATAGCCGCCACCCATGCCGCGCATGCGGATCTCGCCGCCGCGGCCGGGCCGGCCGCCGGTGGTGACGCCGGGCAGGCGCTTCAGCACCTCGCCCATGGTGGAGTCGCCATAGCGCTCGATCTCCTCGCGGCCGATGATGATCTTGGCGGCGGTGGCGCCGCGGCGCAGTGCGTCATCGCTGGGCCCGCCCTGGACCTCCACGCGGTTCAGCTGTTCGGTGGTCGGCTTGGCGGCCGGGCGGGGCTTGGCGGCGGGTGCGCTGGCCGCGGCCGCGGGCGGTTCGGCCTGCTGCGCCAGCGCGGGTGCGCAGGCCAGGGCGAGTTGCAGGGGAAGGAGACGGCGCATCGTGCGTGAGTGGGTGGGTGAATGCGGGGCGGGGGCCGGCAAGGTGGCGAAGCATCGCACGCAGCGGCGCCGGCACCCGAAGGCCAGAGCGGGCTTTTTAACTTCTTTACAGTGCTGTCGCGTTCACGGCAGCGGGCTGAAACGCAGGCCGCGGATGCGGCTGCAGTCCAGGCTGAGGCCGAGGATGCGGCCGTCGGGGGTACGCTCAGCCACGCGCAGCAGCTGGCTGCTGCTCATCCAGTAGCCCGGCGCGCGCAGCTCCATCAGCGTGTCGCTGAGGCCCAGCAGCTGCCAGGGCTGCGGGCTGCGCATCAGCGGGCCCTCGACCGTCACGCTGCCGTCTTCGGCGATCTGCCAGGTGCTGGCGATGTCCGGGCAATGCCAGCGGCCGGCCAGGCCCGCGGGCAGGGCGGCGCGCTGGCCCAGGGCCTGTAGCTCATGCTGCTGGCCGGCGCCGGTCTCCAGCAGCAGCGTGCCCCCCTGGTCCGCCTTAGCGGCGCGCAGGCGGAACTCGTAGGCGCCGCGCAGCGGCAGCCAGCTGCCGTCGGCCTCGGGGTAGAGCTCGAAGCTCAGCCCCCATTGCTGCGCCATCAGGCGGGTGCCGGGGCCGCGCTGCAGGCTCAGCAGCAGGCCGGCCTCGGCATTGATCCACTCGCCCGCCCAGTCCGGTGCCGGCGGCGCGGCCGGCTCCGCCATCGCCGCGGGCGGCAGCACCAGGTCCAGCAACTCGCGCGCGAGCTTGTAGGGGTTGCTGCCGCTGTCGTTGCTGACCACCACGATGCTCAAGCCCTCGGCCGGCAGCAGCAGGAACTCGCTGCGGTAGCCCGGCCACAGCCCGCCATGGCCGACGCAGGCATGGCCGCGCCATTGGCTGTGCTCGAGGCCGCGCGCATAGGCGGCGGGCTGAGCGCCGCTCAGCAGGTTGGGCGCCATCAGCGCCTCGGCCAGGGCCGCCAGCTCGGGCGGTGGCGCCCCTGCTCCCATGATGGCCTGGCCCCAGCGCGTCAGGTCCAGCACATTGGAGACCAGGCCGCCCTCGCCGCCATGCTCGAAGCCATGCAGGGCGCGGCGGTAGCCGCCGTCCTCCTGGCGCAGATAGGGCGCGGCCAGGCCCGGCAGGGCCAGGTCGCAGGGCACCACCATGCGGGTCTGCGCCATCCCCAGCGGCGCGAAGAAGGCCTGCTGCAGATAGTCGCCCAGGCTCTGGCCGCTGAGGCGCTCCACCAGCAGGCCCAGCAGCAGGTAGTTGCTGTTGCAATAGAGAAAGCGGCTGCCCGGCGTGCTGTTGAGGTGGCGGTTGCGCGCCAGCGCCGCGGCCATGCTGGCGCGGCGGGTCAGGTGCTCGAGGCCCACGCCACCCAGGCGCAGCAGCTCCAGGAAATCGGGCAGGCCGCTGCAGTTGCGCATCAGCTGGTCCACCGTGACGGCCTGCGGCAGCTGCGCCAGCTCGGGCAGCAGGCCGCGCGCATCGGCCCCCAGATCGAGCCGGCCCTGGGCGGCCAGTTGCAGGCCGGCCGCCACGGTGAATTGCTTGCTCACCGAGGCGATGCGGAACAGCGTCTCCGCGCCGATGCCGCTGCGCTGCTCCAGGCTGGCCAGGCCATGGCCGCTGGCGTAGAGCAGCTCGCCGTGGCGTGCCACGGCCACCGCATGGCCGGGGCTCTGCGGGCGGGTGAGGGCGGCCAGATGGCCGTCGATGCGGGTCTGCAGCGTGCTCATGGTGATGGGCGCCAGGGGGGGGGGCACCGGGGCGGCGCAACTTCACACATCATTACACCTGCGGATGTGCCAGCGGCCGCAGTCCTTTCTACCATGCGCACAAACGGAGATGCCCATGCTGCCACTGACCCGTCGCGCGATCTGCGCCAGCCTCCTGACTGCCTTGATGGCCACTGCGCAGGCCGCCGGCCTCGACGAGGGCGAGGCGCGGCGCTTCCTGGCCCAGGCCAGCTTCGGGCCCACCGAGGCCAGCACCCAGGCCCTGATGGCCAGCGGCAAGGCGGCCTGGCTGCAGGAGCAGTTCGCCCAGCCGGCCTCGGACTTCGTTGGCATCGTCGTGGTGGACGTCAACGCCAAGATCGGCTGCCCGGAAGGCGCGCCGCCCGGTTGCAAGCGCGACAACTACAGCCTGTTCCCCTTGCAGCTGCAGTTCTTCCGCAACGCGCTCGGCGGGCCCGACCAGCTGCGCCAGCGCACCGCCCTGGCGCTGAGCCAGATCCTGGTGGTGTCGGGCCAGCAGATCAGGCTGCCCTATGCGATGGCCAACTACGAGCGCATCTTCCTCGGCCATGCCTTCGGCAATTTCCGCGACATCCTGCGCGAGGTGACGCTGAGCCCGGCGATGGGCCGCTTCCTCAACATGGCCAACAACGACAAGCCCAATCCGGCCAAGGGCATCGCGCCCAACGAGAACTATGCGCGCGAGCTGCTGCAGCTGTTCAGCATCGGCCTGTGGCAGCTGAACCCGGACGGCAGCCAGCAGCTCGACGCCCGTGGCCTGCCCCTGCCCAGCTACGACCAGGAGGTGGTGGAGGGCTTTGCCCATGTGTTCACCGGCTGGAGCTATCCGCCGCGCCCCGGCGGGCGCGACAGGTTCCCGAATCCGCCCAACTTCAGCGGCCCCATGCTGGCCTATGCCGCCCACCACGACCTGGGCGCCAAGCAGCTGCTGCTGGGGCAGACCCTGCCGGCGGGGCAGGGCGCCGCGGCCGATCTCGAGGCCGCGCTCGACAACGTCTTCAGGCATCCCAATGTCGGCCCCTTCATCGGCCGGCAGCTGATCCAGCAGCTCGTCACCGCCAACCCCAGCCCGGCCTATGTGGCGCGCGTGGCGGCCGCCTTCAATGGCAGCTCCGGCGCTCTGGGCGGGTCGGCGCGCGGCGACATGAAGGCCACGCTCAGCGCCATCCTGCTGGACCCCGAGGCCAGCGCCCCGCCGCAGCCGCAGAACTTCGGCAAGCTGCGCGAACCGATCCTGCAGCTGACGCATCTGTTCCGTGCCCTCGGCGGCGAGAGCGACGGCGTCTGGCTGCGCGGCCAGGCCGCGGCGCTGGGCCAGCCGATCTACAGCCCGCCCTCGGTGTTCAACTTCTTCCCGCCCGATTACGACCTGCCCGACGACCCGAGCCTGGATGGCCCGGCCTTCGGCGTCTTCAATGCCAGCGCGGCCTTCCGGCTCAGCGGCATGTTCGCGACCGCGCTGAACGGCAAGGGCGTGCCGCCCGACGACAAGGTCGCCGGTAGCACCGGCAGCAAGATCGACCTGACGCGCTGGCAGGCCCTGGCGGCCGACCCCGCGGCCCTGGTGAAGGAGATCAGGCGCGTGCTGTTTGTCGGCCGCATGAGCAGCGGCCTGGAGCAGGCGCTCTTGAAAGCCGCGCAGCTCGCGCCCGCGAGCAAGCCCTTGGAGCGCGCCCGGGCGGCGCTGTTCCTGGCCGTGATGTCCCCTGAGTATCTGGTGGAGCACTGAGATGAGCGACTACACAGCCAACCGCCGCCAGTTCCTCGCCCGCGCCGCCGCGCTCTCCGCCGCCGGCCCCTTCGCGCTGGGGTCGGGTCTTGCCGCGCCGCTGCAGGGCAGCGACTACCGTGCCCTGGTCTGCGTGTTCCTGTACGGCGGCAACGACGGCAACAATATGCTGGTGCCGATGGATGCGGCCGGCTATGCCGCCTATGCGAAGGCGCGCGGCAATGCCGCCGCCGGCGGGCTGGCGCTGCAGGCCTCCAGCCTGGCGCCGCTGGACGGCCTGACGCTGGGCCTGCATGGCGCGCTGGCGCCGCTGGCCGAGCTCTGGAACCAGGGCCATCTGGCCCTGCAGGCCAATGTGGGCACGCTGCTGCGGCCGCTCAGCAAGGCGCAGTTCGCCAACGGCGGCAGCGGCGTGCCGGGCAATCTGTTCTCGCACAGCGACCAGCAGGCGCAATGGCAGCAGGGCGGCGCGGGCGCGCAGGGCAGCAGCGGCTGGGGCGGCCGCATTGCCGACCTGCAGCCCGCCAGCACCGTGCCCGCGGTGATCTCGGTGAGCGGCAACAACGTCTTCATGAACGGCGCCAGCAGCCAGGGCCTGGCGGTCTCCGCGGGCGGCAACTTCGCCATCAAGGGCTTCGGCGCCAACCCGGCGCGCAACCCGCTCTACGGCCTCTACACCAGCCTGCTGCAGCAGCCTTATGCGAATGCCGAGCAGCGCGCCGCCGCCGCGGTGCTGAACCAGGCCCTGCGCGCCAGCGAGGCGCTCAACGGCGCGCTGGCCTCCGCCGGCAGCGTGGCGGGCCTGTTCGCCGGCCAGGGCAGCGCGATCGCCCAGCAACTGCTGACGGTGGCCAAGCTGCTGGAGGTGCGCGCCAGCCTGGGGGTGACGCGGCAGATCTTCTTTGTCTCGCTGGGTGGCTTCGACACCCACAACAACCAGCTCGCGCAGCAGGAGAACCTGTTCGGCCAGCTGGGGCCGGCGCTAAGGTCCTTCTACGACGCGACCGAGCAGCTGGGCCTGGCCAAGCAGGTCACCACCTTCACCGCCTCGGACTTCGCGCGCACCCTGCAGCCGGCCTCGGGCGGCGGCAGCGACCATGCCTGGGGCAACCACCAGCTCATCATGGGCGGGGCGGTCAGGCGCGGGCTCTATGGCCGCATGCCAGAGCTGCTGCTGGGCGGCCCCGACGATGTCTCCGACGAGGGCCGCTGGCTGCCCAGCACCGCGGTGGACCAGATGAGCGCGACGCTGGCGAGCTGGCTGGGCGTGGGCGCGGCGGACCTGCCGCTGCTGTTCCCGCAGCTGGCCAACTTCGCCACGCCGACGCTCGGCTACTTTGCCTAACCACCGCTCTTGGCGCGTATGCGGATGCGCGCCTCGCGCGAGCGCGACTTCCACTCCGACAGCTGGGCCTGGCGCTGCAGCGGCGTGCGCTGCTCGCGGCCCAGCTCGCGCTGCAGCTTGTGATAGCTCTTCAGCCGGGCGGCGCTGAGGGCATCGCGCACCGCGCAGCCGGGCTCGTCCTGGTGGCTGCAGTTGCGGAAGCGGCATTGCGGCGCCAGGCCGCTGATGTCGTCGAAGGCCTCGGCCAGCTCCTGCTGGTTGACGTCCAGCTGCAGGCCGCGCAGGCCCGGGGTGTCGATGATGCAGGCACCGCAGGGCGCGCGATGCAGGCTGCGCACACTGGTGGTGTGGCGGCCGCGGCTGTCGTCCTCGCGCACGCTGCCCGTACCCTGCAAGTGCGCGTCACACAGGCTGTTGGTGAGCGTGCTCTTGCCGGCACCGCTGGAGCCCAGCAGCACCAGGGTCTGGCCCGCGCCGAGCCAGGGCCAGAGCGATTCGCGCGCGCTCGCCTGCGTGCCATTCACCGCCAGCACCGCCTGCGGCCCCTCGCGGCAGGCGCGCAGATGGGCCTGCACCTCGGCCAGGCGTGCCTGCACCTGGGCGCAGCGGTCGGCCTTGCTCAGCACCACCACGCTGGCAATGCCGGCGGCATGCGTCAGCACCAGGTAGCGGTCCAGGCGCGCCAGGTTGAAGTCGTGGTCCAGCCCCATCACCAGCAGGGCGGTGTCGACATTGGCCACCAGGGTCTGGCGCAGGCCCTCGGGGTTGCGGCGGGTCAGCGCGTTCAGGCGCGGCGCCTGGGCCCGCACCCAATGCTCGCCAAAGGCGTCGGGGCCGGCCAGCACCCAGTCGCCCACGGCCAGCGACTGGCCCTCGTCGCGCAGCGCCTGCTGCAGTTCGGCCGCGATGCGTGCGCTGCACGCGCGCTGGTGGGCACCCAGCAGCTGGACGCGGTCGCGCTGCACTTCGACGACGCGCATCGCGTCGGTGTTGGCGGGCCAGTCAAGGCCGGCCAGATGGGAACGGAGACTGTGGTTGAGACCCAGGGTCTGCAACAGGGTCAGGTGTTGTGGTTGCGTTGCTTCGAGCATGAGTGACGATTCCAGGCATGTGGAGACTCGGCAGGGCGCGGGCCTTGCCGGTGACAGCGGGGGAATGCGTCGGCCGCGGGGGGCGGCTCGGAAGCTAGCTCAGGCCACGCAGGCTGCGTGGCGGGTCCAACTCAGGTGCGGCGTGTCGCGAACGCGGCCGACAGGAGGCGGGCAATATCAGTCTTGGCCATGGTGATCTCCTGTTGAGTTGAAGGAAGAAGAATGAGCCGCGAGTGTGCTGCAGGCGCGCCGCGCTGGTCAAGCGCCGTCCGGCATCTGTGCGCTACGGGCCACAAAAAGCAAAGGGCCACCGATGGTGGCCCTGCTTACCGGACAGGAGGTTTGCACCCCGAGACGGTTCCCTTGGCGCTGGTGACGGGTTCCAGTGTTCTGCCCAATCTGCAGCCGGTTTGTCGCCTTGGATGCTTTGCATTGTGCCGAGTCTGTGTGACAGTGATTTGACGAACAACAATGTTTTGACAGCTCATATGAAAACTGCGGTCTCCACCGCCAAACCCCGCCTGCCGGCCGGCATCTGGGTGCTCGGCTTCGTGAGCCTGCTGATGGACATCTCCTCGGAAATGATCCACAGCCTGCTGCCGCTCTTCATGGTGGGTGGCCTGGGCGCCTCGGTGTTCACGGTGGGCCTGATCGAGGGCGCGGCCGAGGCCACCGCGCTGATCGTCAAGGTGTTCTCCGGCGTGCTGAGCGACCACTGGGGCAAGCGCAAGGGCCTGGCCCTGCTGGGCTATGGCCTGGGCGCGGCCACCAAGCCGCTGTTCGCGATCGCGGGCGGCGCCGGCCTGGTGCTGGCCGCCCGCCTGATCGACCGCCTGGGCAAGGGCATACGCGGCGCGCCGCGCGACGCGCTGGTGGCCGACATCGCCCCGCCCGCGCAGCGCGGCGCCGCCTTCGGCCTGCGCCAGTCGCTCGATACGGTGGGCGCCTTCGCCGGGCCGCTGCTGGGCGTGGGCCTGATGCTGCTGTGGGCCAACGACTTCCGCGCCATCTTCTGGGTGGCGGTGATCCCGGCGGTGCTGGCCGTGCTGCTGCTGGCCCTGGGTGTGCGCGAGCCCGTGCATGCCGCCAGCGCCGCGCCGCGCGGCGCGCCGATCAGCCGCGCCAAGCTGCGCCGGCTCGGCCCGGCCTACTGGTGGGTGGTGATGATTGGCGCGGTGTTCACCCTGGCGCGCTTCAGCGAGGCCTTTCTGGTGCTGCGCGCGCAGCAGAGCGGGCTGGCGCTGGCGCTGATCCCGCTGGTGATGGTGGCGATGAACGTGGTCTATGCCCTCAGCGCCTACCCGCTCGGCGCGCTGGCCGATCGCGTCAACCATCGCAGCCTGCTGGCCTGGAGCCTGCTGCTCCTGATCGCCGCCGACCTGCTGCTGGCCAGCAGCACGGCCCTCCCGGCCCTGCTGGGCGGCGTGGCGCTGTGGGGCCTGCACATGGGCATGAGCCAGGGCCTGCTGGCCGCCATGGTGGCCGACGTCGCGCCCGCCGAGCTGCGCGGCACCACCTACGGCTTCTTCAACCTGCTCAGCGGCGTGGCGATGCTGATTGCCAGCGTGGCGGCGGGGCTGTTGTGGGAGACGCTCGGCGCGCCGGCAACCTTCGTGGCCGGCGCCATGATCAGCGCGGTGACGCTGGCCTTGTTGATGATGCGCAAGGCCTGAGCTTCTTTCCGCTGACGAAAAAAGCCCCCGGCAAGCGCAAGCTCGCCGAGGGCATGAACGGTAAGTGCGGCGCGAGCGCTGCGGGGCCTACCGAGGAGACAAGGGGTCAGGTCTTGCCGGGCTTGTTGGCTGTGGTTCAGCGCGCCCCGGGGACGTAGATCTGGTCGAACACGCCGCCGTCGTCGAAGTGGGTTTTCTGTGCGCTGCGCCAGCCGCCGAAGAGTTCGTCGATGGTGAAGAGCTTCACGGCGGCGAACTGTTTGGCGTATTTGGCGGCGACCTTGGCGTCGCGCGGGCGGTAGTAGTTCTTGGCGGCGATCTCCTGGCCTTCGGGCGTGTAGAGGTACTCGAGGTAGGCCTGGGCCTGCTTGCGCGTGCCCTTCTTGTCGACGTTCTTGTCCACCACCGCCACCGGCGGCTCGGCCAGCACCGAAAGGCTGGGGGTGACGATCTCGAACTTGTCGGGGCCCAGCTCCTTCACCGCCAGATAGGCCTCGTTCTCCCAGGCGATCAGCACGTCGCCGATGCCGCGTTCCACGAAGGTGGTGGTGGAGCCGCGTGCGCCGGAGTCCAGCACCTTGGTGTTGGCATAGATGCGCTTGACGAAGGCCCTGGCCGAATCGGCGTTGCCGCCCGGCTGCTTGAGTGCATAGCCCCAGGCCGCCAGGTAGTTCCAGCGCGCGCCACCCGAGGTCTTGGGGTTGGGCGTGATCACGTCGATGCCGCTGCGCGCCAAGTCCGGCCAGTTGGCGATGTGCTTGGGGTTGCCCTTGCGCACCAGGAACACGATGGTGGAGGTGTAGGGGCTGGCGTTGTTGGGCAGGCGCTTCTGCCAGTCGGCGGGGATCAGCTTGGCCTGGTCGTGCAGGGCGTCGATGTCATAGGCCAGGGCCAGGGTCACGACGTCGGCGTCCAGGCCGTCGATAACCGAGCGCGCCTGCTTGCCCGAGCCGCCGTGCGACTGCTTGATGGCCACGGTCTCGCCGGTCTTGGCCTTCCATTGCTTGGCAAAGGCGGCGTTGAAGTCCTGGTAGAGCTCGCGCGTCGGGTCGTAGGAAACGTTCAGCAGGTTCACATCGGCTTGGGCGGCGGCGGCGCCCAGCGCAAGAGCCAGCGAGGCGACGGAAAAAAGGGTGCGGCGGATGGGGGTCACGGTGTTGGCGGGTGGCAGTGGTTCGGAATGCTGCCGACTGTAGGCAGGCGGGCAGCGCGCGCGAACCAAGAAATCCTGCTTTGCTTTGCAGCGCGCTTGACTCTGGTCCAGGTGCAGGGTTTCCAATGGCGGCATGGACACACCGATTGCATCCACGCCCGCTCCGTCGAATTGCGGCAGCCACTGCTGCGGCGCTGCAGAGCCACCGCCCACGCCGACGCCGCCTGCGCGTGCAGGGGCGGTGGGCTTTCACATCCCCAGCATGGACTGCGCTGTAGAGGAGGGCGAGATCCGCCGCGCGCTGGCGCCCATCGCCGGCATCGAGGGCCTGCGTTTCGACCTGGGCCAGCGCACGCTGAGCCTGGCCGCTGCACCGCCCGTGCTGGAGGCGGCCCTCGCTGCCATCCGCAGCATGGGTTTCGATCCGCAGCCGCTGGCGGGCACCGCCGCGGCACCGACCCCGCACGGGCATCATGGGCATGCCGGCGAGGGCCTGCCGCGCCTGCTGGCATCGCTGCTGCTGGCGCTGGCGGCCGAGGCGCTGGCCTTGGTTCCCGCAGCCGCGGGCCCGGGCCTGCAAATCTCTCAACTGGCCGAAATGGGCCTGGCCGCCGCGGCCATCGCCCTGGCCGGTTTCGGTACCTACAAGAAGGGCTTCTATGCCCTGCGCGCCGGGCGCCTGAACATCAATGCGCTGATGGCGGTGGCGGTGACCGGCGCCTTCCTGATCGGCCAATGGCCCGAGGCCGCGATGGTGATGGCGCTCTATGCCATTGCCGAGCTGATCGAGGCGCGCGCCGTCGACCGCGCGCGCAATGCCATCAAGAGCTTGCTGGCGATGGCGCCGGAAGACGCTGAGGTACGCCAGGCCGACGGCTCTTGGGCTCGGCAGCTCACCGCCTCGGTGGCGGTCGGGGCAAGGGTGCGGATTCGACCCGGCGAGCGCATCCCGCTCGACGGCGTGATCTTGACGGGCACCAGTGCCATCGACCAGGCGCCGGTCACGGGTGAGAGCCTGCCGGTCGACAAAGGGCCCGGGGACGAGGTCTATGCCGGCACCATCAACCAGGCGGTGGCGCTTGAATTCCGTGTCACGGCGCCTGCCTCGGACAGCACCCTGGCCCGCATCATCCATGCGGTCGAGGAGGCGCAGGCGAGCCGCGCGCCCACGCAGCGCTTCGTCGACCGCTTTGCCGCCATCTACACCCCGGCCGTGTTTGCGCTGGCGCTGGCGGTGGCCCTGCTGACGCCCTGGCTGATGGGCTGGGGTTGGCTGCAGGCGCTCTACAAGGCGCTGGTGCTGCTGGTGATCGCCTGCCCCTGCGCGCTGGTGATCTCGACCCCGGTCACCTTGGTGAGCGGCCTGGCCGCGGCGGCGCGGCGCGGCATTCTCATCAAGGGCGGGGTCTACCTGGAACAGGCGCGCCTGCTCAAGGTGGTGGCGCTGGACAAGACCGGCACCGTCACCCAGGGCCAGCCGGTGCTGGTGGAGTTCGCGCCGGTGGCCGCGGGCGCCGACCGCCAGCAACTGGCGCGCCTGGCGCTGGCGCTGGCGAGCCGCTCCGACCATCCGGTCTCGCTGGCGATTGCGCGCGGCCTGGCGGCCGAGTGCGCGCAGCCGGCCGAGGTGCACGACTTTGCGGCCGCGGCCGGGCGCGGCGTGCAGGGGGCGGTCGATGGCCTGCCGCTGGTGCTGGCCAACCACCGCTGGATCGAGGAGCGCGGCCAATGCTCGGCCGCGCTCGAGGCCGGCCTGGCCCTGCACGAGCGCGCCGGTCGCACCGTCGCGATGCTGGCCGACGCGAGCGGCGTGCTGGCGATCTGCGCGGTGGCCGACACCATCAAGCCCGCGTCGCGCCAGGCGGTGGCCGAACTCAAGGCCTTGGGCATCACGCCGGTGATGCTGACCGGCGACAACCTCACCACCGCGCAGGTCATCGCGGCCCAGGCCGGCATCACCGAGCTGCGCGCCGATCTGCTGCCCGAGCACAAGCTCGCCGCCGTCCGCGAGCTGCAGCAGCGCTTCGGGCCCACCGCCATGGTGGGCGACGGCATCAACGATGCGCCCGCGCTGGCGCAGTCGGACATCGGCTTCGCGATGGGCGCCGCCGGCACGCACACGGCCATGGAGGCCGCCGACGTGGTGGTGATGAACGACGAGCTGGGCCGCCTGCCCGAGACCGTGCGCCTCTCGCGCCGCACCCGCGGCGTGCTGCTGCAGAACATCGCCCTGGCCCTGGGCATCAAGACGGCCTTCCTGCTGGCCGCGCTGTTCGGCAGCGCCACCATGTGGATGGCGGTGTTCGCCGACATGGGCGCCAGCCTGCTGGTGGTGTTCAACGGCCTGCGCCTGCTGCGCGGGAAGTAGCGCAGCCCGTATCTACACTGCCGGCACCATGCGCATCCCCTCATTCCGCCCCCAGCCCGGTGTCGCGGCCGCCCTGGGCGCGGCCATCCTGTTCGGCGCCGGCACGCCGCTGGCCAAGCCGCTGCTGGGCGCCACCAGCCCCTGGCTGCTGGCCGCCTTGCTCTACCTGGGCTCGGGCCTGGGGCTATGGCTGGTCCGGCTGCTGCGGCGCGCCCCGGCGGTGCAGCTGCCGCGCGCCGAGCGCCTCTGGCTGCTGGGCGCCATCGTCGCCGGCGGGGTGGTGGGGCCGGTGCTGCTGATGCTGGGCCTGGCCCGGCTGCCGGCGGCCAGCGTGGCCCTGCTGCTGAATGCCGAGGGCGTGCTGACGGCGCTGCTGGCCTGGTTCGCCTTCAGGGAGAACGTCGACCGCCGCATCGCGCTGGGCATGCTGGCGATCGTGGCCGGCAGCCTGCTGCTGGCCTGGCCCGGCGGCGACGCGGCCCGGCCCGGCGCCTGGTGGCCGGCGCTGGCGATCGCCGGCGCCTGCCTGGCCTGGGCGCTGGACAACAACCTCACGCGCAAGGTCTCGCTCAGCGATGCCGGCTTCATCGCCATGAGCAAGGGCCTGGTGGCGGGTGGCACCAACCTGCTGCTGGCCCTGCTGCTGGGCGCCGCATGGCCGGGTCCGGTGACGGTGCTGGCGGCCGGCCTGCTGGGCTTTGCGAGCTATGGCGCCAGCCTGGTGCTGTTCGTGATCGCGCTGCGCCATCTCGGCACCGCACGCACGGGCGCCTACTTCTCGGTGGCCCCCTTCATCGGCGCGCTGCTGGCCATCGCGCTGCTGGGCGAGCCGGTGAGCTGGCAGCTGCTGCTGGCCGGAGCGCTGATGGCGCTGGGCGTGGCCCTGCACCTGACGGAGCGGCATGAGCACGAGCATGAGCACGAGGCGCTGGAGCATGCCCACAGCCATGTGCATGGCCGTGGCGACCCGCATCACGAGCATGCGCACGAGCCGCCGGTGCCGGCGGGCACGCGCCACAGCCATGCGCACCGGCACGCGCCGCTGCGCCACAGCCACGCCCATTACCCGGACGCGCACCACCGCCACGAGCATTGAGGCGGCCGCGCGGCGCGCGGCTCAGAGCGCCTCGATGCGCGGATAGAAGTCGTGGTTCTCGCGCTGCATGCGCTCGTAGACCATGCGCAGCACCTGGTTGGCGTCGCGGCGGAAGCCCTCGGCATCGGCATGCAGCTTGTTGGCCTGGTTCCAGCGCCGCGAGAAACCCTCGTAGGCCTTGGCGATGGCGCCCATCTCCTGCTGGTAGCGCTGGCCCATGCGTGCCAGTTCGGCATCGCGCTCGCGTTGCAGCGCCGGATAGAGCGCCTGGTCTTCCACCGCCAGATGCAGCTTGATGGTCGAGCTCATCGCGACGATGTGCTCGGCGATGTCGCTGGCGTGCTGTGCCACGCCGGCCCGCGCCAGCCGGCGCAGCGCGTCGATGCTGCCCAGGATGCTGGCGTGCTGGTGCTTGAATTTATCGATGTTCATGATGGGATTGCGGTAGGGATGGGATGGCTGCGCCTCAGCGCTGCAGTTGGGCGCGCTTGTCTTCGGCTTCGCGCCAGGCCTCGGCGTCCGGCAGCGCCGGCTTGGTCTTGGTGATGGGCTTCCACAGCCGCGCCAGCTCGGCATTCAGCGGGATGAAGTCGCGCTGACCGGCTGGCACGTCCTCCTCGGCATGGATGGCCGCCACCGGGCATTCCGGCACGCAGACCGCGCAGTCGATGCATTCATCGGGGTCGATGACGAGGAAGTTGGGGCCTTCGCGAAAGGCATCGACCGGACAGACGTCCACGCAGTCGGTGTACTTGCAGCTGATGCAGGCCTGGGTGACGACGAAGGTCATGGCATGGCTCCGGGAACGGGATTTCTATAAGAAGTATTTTTGATGCATCTTAAAGATCTGCAAGCTTTAAAGCAATAAACTGCATACATCTTTAGGGGCATCGATGCGGCTGGCCGAATACACCGACTACACCTTGCGCGTGCTGATGTACTGCGCGGCGCGCCCGCAGCAACTCGTCACCATCGGCGAGCTGGCGGAGCGCCATGGCGTCTCCAAGAACCATTTGATGAAGATCGTCAACGACCTGGCGCGCCAGGGCGTGCTGGAGACCACGCGCGGCCGCGGCGGCGGGTTGCGCTTGCTGGCCGACCCGGCCACCTTGCGCGTGGGCGATGTGGTGCGCGCCGCCGAGACCGACTTCAGGCTGGTGGAATGCTTCGATGCCGAAGTCAACGAATGCCTGCTGAGCCCGGCCTGCCGCCTCAAGCATCTGTTCGACAGCGCGTTGCGCGCCTTTCTCAAGGAACTCGACGGCGCGACCCTGGCCGATCTGGCCGCGCCCGCCGCGGCGCTGCCCAAGCCGGGCGCGCCCCGGCCCTCCCAGCCCCCCCAGCCCCCCCAGCCAATCACCCTGCGGCGGCGCAAGCCTCCTCCGGCCTGAGCCCCAGGCCTCGCATTTCGACCTCAACCCTCAGGAGTCATCATGTCCCATCAACACCTGTCCCCCGACGCCATCTATCCCTTCGACGCCCGCGGCGTGGCCAAGCGCTTCCGGCATGCGGCCATCTTCGGCGCGCTGGATGCGCTGCAGCCCGGCGAGACCATGCGCTTCGCCAACGATCACGACCCGTTGCCGCTGCTGGCGCAGATCGCACAGCGCTACGGCAGCCGCGTCAGCGTGGCCTACCAGCAGCGCGCGCCGGGCGCCATCGTGATCGATTTCAGCGTGTCTTGAGGAGGTGCCGCAGATGACGCCGCACACAAGGTTTCTGCCCGTGGCGCTGGCGCTGGCCCTGATGGCCGGCGTGTCGGCCGCCCCGGCGCTGGCCCAGTCGGCCGCGCACAGCCATGAGGCGGCGACCGCGCCGCACAAGCTGAGCCTGGACCAGGGCCGCAAATGGGCCACCGATGCGCCGCTGCGCGAAGGCATGTCACGCATCCGCGGCCTGGTCGCGGCACAGCTCGCCGCCGCCCATGCCGGCAAGCTGGACGAGGCGGGCTACCGCGAGCTGGCCACGCAGGTCGAGGCCCAGGTGGGCGCCATCGTGGCCCAGTGCAAGCTCGCGCCGCGCGCCGACGCGATGCTGCATCTGGTGATCGCCGAGCTCGGCGAGGGCAGCGATGCGATGGCCGGCAAGCCTAGCAAGCTGCGCCCCGAGCAGGGCCTGCTCAAGACCGCCCAGGCCGTGAACGCCTACGGCAGCCATTTCGCCCACCCCGGCTTCAAGCCCCTGCACCTCGGCCATTAGGGCCGCGCCGGCGCGGCTCAGACCGCGAACGACCATTCGCTGAAGCCGGCGTGCCGGGCGCGCTGCTCGCGCGCCGCGCGCGCCGAGGGCCTGCGCACACAACGGCAACGGGTCGCGAAGGCTCGCCTCGGCGGGCCAAGCTAGGCGCAGCGCGCCGCCCGCACTCGCGTGCGGGCCAGCGTTGCAACGACGCGTGGCCCGCCGAGACGAGCCTTCCCGCAGGGTTGTGGCCGGAAAGACCGCAGGCCGCGTTGCAAATCCTCGCCGGGTGTCCAACCCGGCTGCGGTTTGCGCCTTGCCTGCGGCCTTTCTGGCCGACAACGCGACCCATTGCCGTTGTGTGTGCAGGCCCTACGCGGCCTCCACCCAGCGCTTGGCGAGCGGGAAGGGGCCGAAGCCCGATTCGGCATTGATATGCCCCACCGGGCCCAGGTTGCTGAAGCTGCTGCCCCAGCGCCCGGCCCAGCGCTGCGCGTTGGCGGCACTCATCCAGGGGTCGTTCTGGCTCGCGATCAGGGTGCTGGGAATGGCCAGGCGGCGTTGCGGCAGCAGGTCGGCGATGCCGAACTTGTTGGGCTCGGCCGGCGCCACCAGCAGCGCCTGGCGGATCGGCGAATCGGGCTGTTCCAGCAGATGGCGCGCCAGCGCCAGGCAGCCGAAGCTGTGCGCCACCGCGATCCATTCGCCCGGGCCGGCCTGCTCCAGCGTGCGCTGGATGCGCTCGGCCCAGCGTGGCAGGTCGGGCGTGGCGTAGTCGCGCTGCTGCACGCGCCGCGCGTCGCGGTACTGCGCCTGCAGCCAGCTTTGCCAATGTGCGCGGCCGCTGTCGTGCAGGCCGGGAATGATCAGCAGGCGTGGGGTCTGGTAGGCCATGCTGCAGCCCTCACAGCGTGGCCAGCGCCACCTCGGTGGACTTGACCAGGGCCACCACGGCCCGGCCCGGTGCCAGCTGCAGCTCCTTCAGCGAGCGGGTGGTGATGACCGAGGTGACGACCAGGCCCGAGGGCGTCAGCACGTCCACCTCCGAGACCACCGGTCCCTCGATGATTTCCTGCACGATGCCGCGGAACTGGTTGCGGACGTTGATGGCGGTGATGCTCATGGCGCGGGCCTCCTTGACGATGGAGCGAAGCTTAGGAGCGCCCGCGCCGACGCGGAAGGAAGCGATTGGCAGCTGCACATGCGCCGCGCGCATATGGCCCTGCCGAGGCCCGCGGGCAGGCGCGCCCGGCCGGCTTGGCGGAATCCCCCTTCCCAAGCCCCGCCCGCTGTGCCTACATTCGCAGCACCCGCCACCACGAGCACGCCCATGACCCTGCATCGCCAACAGACCGTCACCCTGGCCGCCATCCTGGCACTCACCCTGGCGGCCTGCGCCCATGCGCCGGGCGAGGGCGGCGCTGCCAGCGCCACGCTGCAGCGCACCGCCAACGGCGTCGCGCACATCAGCGCGCCCGATGCCGAGACCCTGGCCTATGGCATGGCCTATGCCTATGCCCAGGACAATGTCTGCATGACCGCCAACCAGCTGGTGACGGTGCGCGGCGAACGTGCGCGTTATTTCGGCGCCGCCACGCCGGGCCTGCTGGCGCGGCGCATGCTGCCCAACGAGCAGATCGATTTCTTCATCGCCGCGCACATGGACGATGCCGCGCTGGCGCGCCATTGGCAGGGTGCCGGCGCCGAGACTCAGGCGTTGGCGCGCGGCGCGGTGGCGGGCTACAACCGCTACCTGGCCGACCACGCCGGCCGCCTGCCGGCGGCCTGCCAGGGCCAGCCCTGGGTACAGCCGATGACGCTGGCCGACTACCGCCGCCAGGCCGAGCTCACCGCGGTGCAGGCCGCCACCGCCGCCCTGGCCGATGCCCTGCTGGCCGCCAAGCCGCCCGCGCCGGCCCAGGCCGCCGCGCCGCCGGCGCTGGACCTGGCCGATGCCGGCGCGGCGCTGCGCGAGCTGGGCCTGCTGGATGCGCCGCTGGGCTCGAATGCCTGGGCCTTCGGCAAGGAGGTCACCGCCGACGGCCGCGGCCTGCTGCTGGGCAACCCGCATTTCCCCTGGACCGGCGTGAACCGCTTCTGGCAGGCCCACCTCACCATCCCCGGCGAGCTGGACGTGATGGGGGTGGCGATCGGCAACTTCCCGGCCGTCACGATAGGCTTCAACAAGGATGTGGCCTGGTCGCACACGGTTTCGACCGGCAAGCGCTTCACCCTGCACGAGCTGAGCCTGGTGCCCGGCGAACCGACGCGCTACCTGCTCGACGGCCAGCCGGTGGCGATGACGCAGCGCGAGCTGCAGATCCAGGTGCGTGCCGCGGACGGCAGCCTGCAGACGCGCAAGCAAAGCGTCTGGTCGACGCGCTGGGGCCCGGTGCTGGTGCTGCCGCGCGCCGGCCTGCTGTGGACCGCCAAGACCGCCTACGCGCTCAAGGATGCCAACCTGGGCAATGTGCGCGGCACCGAGGCGGCGATGGGCTTCGGCCGCGCGCGCAGCGTGCAGGACATCCAGCAGGCGCTGAAGAATCTGGGCACGCCCTGGGTCAACACCCTGGCGGTGGACCGCCATGGCCAGGCCCTCTATGCCGATGCCAGCGTGGTGCCGGACGTGGACGCGGCCCAGCTGCAGCGCTGCGCGCCCGGCAAGGCCGCGGCCGCGCTGCTGCCGGCCGCCGGCCTGGTGGTGCTGGACGGCTCGCGCAGCGACTGCGACTGGCAGCGCGATCCGGCCTCGCCCCAGCCCGGCCTGATGCCGGTGGCGCGCATGCCCATGGCGGTGCGCAGCGACTGGGTGCACAACAGCAACGACAGCTTCTTCTACACCCACCCGCAGCAGCGCTGGAGCGGCATCTCGCCGCTGGTGGGCGATGCCAGCCTGACGCGTGCGCGCACCCGTGCCGGCCTGAGCGAGATCCCCGCGCTGCTGGCGCGCGGCAAGCTCACCGCGCAAGCGGTGCAGGGCCAGCTGTTCGAGAACCGCAACTTCATGGCCGGCGTGGTGCTGCCCGATCTGCTGGCCGCCTGCGCCGGCCAGCCGCCCGCCAGTGCCGAGGCGCGCGACGGCTGCGCGGCGCTGCAGGGCTGGGACCGCCGCAGCGATCTGGGCTCGCGCGGCGCCCATCTGTTCCGCGAGTTCTGGCGCAACGCGCGCGCCATCCCCGGCGTGCACCGCCTGCCCTTCGACCCCGCCCAGCCGGTGGCTACGCCCGCGGGCTTGAGGCTGGACGATGCCGCCGTGGCCGCCAAGCTGTGGGAGGCGCTGGCCCAGGCGGTGAAGGCGGTGCGCGGCGCCGGCTTTGCGCTGGACGCGCCCTTGGCCCAGGTGCAGCGGCCGCTCATCACCGATGCCGCCATCGGCCTGCATGGCGGCGAGGACTACGAGGGTGTGCTGAATAACCTGGGCAACCAGTTCGCGCCCGGCATCGGCGCCCAGGGCCTGCGCATCGACTACGGCTCCAGCTATATCCAGACCGTGGGCTTCGACGCGCGCGGCCCGGTGGCGCAGGCCATCCTCACCTACGGGCAATCCACCGATCCGGCCTCGCCCCATGCCTTCGACCAGCTGCGCCTGTTCGAGGCCAAGCAATGGCCCAGCCTGCCCTTCCACGCCGAGGACGTGGCCAAGGCGCGCGTGGGCGAGGTGCTGCGGCTGAGCCGGCCTTGAGCGGCCGCTGAGCCGTGGCCGGCGCGCTATGCTCGGCGCATGCTCATCAAGGCGCTCGCAACCGCTCTGGCCCTGCTGGCTGGCCTGGCCCCGGCCGCGCAGGCCGAGCAGCGCATCACCTGGCTGATGCCCGAGTTCGCGCTGGCCGAGAGCAACGCGGCCAAGTTGCCGGCGCGCAGGGGCATGGCCGAGCCCATGCTGGACGAGCTGAAAAAACATTGGCCCGAGCCGGCCGAGCATGTCGCCGTGCTGGCCAACGTCAAGCGCAGCTGGCTGATGATCGAGGCCGGTGAGCCGGCCTGCCATCTGGTCTCGCTGCGTACGCCCGAGCGCGAGGCCCGGGCCTTCTTCTACATCACCCATCTGGTGCCGCCCGCGCAGCTGGTGGCCCTGCCCGAGGTGATGGCTCGCCTGCCCCGCAATGCGCAGGGCGAGGTCGGGCTGAATCAGGTATTGCAGTCGGCGCAGCTGCAGGGGGTCTTGATCGATGGACGCAGCTATGGCGCGGCGCTGGACGCGCAATTGGCGCAGCGCCCGCCACCGTCGGTAGCCCTGTATGCGCCGGTGCAGTTCGGCACCAAGCTGCTGCAGATGGTGGCCCTGGGGCGCGGCGACTACACCATCGAGTACGACTTTGTGCTGGCCGCGCAGCGCGAGCAATTGCCTTTGCTGCAGAAGCTGGAGACGGCGCCTATCCAGGGGGCCAGCGAGATGCTGATGTCGGGCGTGGCCTGTCCGCGCAATGACTGGGGCCGGGCGGTGATCGCCAAGGTGGAGCGCATCCTGGGTCGCCGTGAGGCGCTGACGCAGACGCAGCGGAGTTTCGAGGCCTGGATGACGCCGCAGGCGCGTCGCTTTTACGGTGCTCGCATGGATGCCTTTTTGGCCGAGCGCCTGCGCAACGCGCCGCACTGACCAAGGCTCAGGCCTCCAGCGCGGCGCGCACCGTCTCCTCGTTCAGCTCGGCCACGCATTCCTGCAAAAAGCGGTAGGCATAGCCGCGCAGGTAATGGCCGCGCTTGAGCGCCAGGCGGGTGGTGTTGGCGGGGAAGAGCTGCGAGGCATCGAGCAGGGTGAGGCCCTGGTCGCGCTGCGGCTCGAAGGCCATGCTGGCGATGATGCCCACGCCCAGGCCCACCTGCACATAGGTCTTGATGACGTCGGCATCCAGCGCCGACATCACGATATCGGGCGCCAGGCCGGCCTTGGCAAAGGCGGCATCGATGCGCGCGCGGCCCGTGTAACCCTCGTGGTAGGTGATGAGCGGCTGCTCGGCCAGGGCCTCCAGCGTCAGCGGCGCCTGGGTCAAGGCATGACCCTCGGGCAGCACCACGCTGTGGTGCCAGCCGTAGAAGGGGAAGGTGACGAAGCCGGGGTCCTGGTCGAGCGCCTCGGTGGCGATGCCGATATCGGCCTCGCCGGATTGCAGCAGCGAGACGATCTCGGCCGGGTTGGCCTGCAGCAGCACCAGGTGCACCTTGGGAAAGGCGGCCTTGAAGCGCGCCACCACCTGGGGCAGGGCGTAGCGCGCCTGGGTGTGGGTGGTGGCCACGGTGAGCTGGCCGGCCTCGGCATCGGCGAACTGGTCGGCCAGGCGCTTGATGTTCTTGGCGTCCAGCAGCATGCGCTCGACGATGATGGCGAGCTCCTTGCCCGGTGCGGTGAGCCCCAGCAGGCGCTTGCCGCGGCGCACGAACAGCTCCACGCCCAGCTCGTCCTCCAGGTCCTTGATGTGCTTGCTGACCCCGCTCTGCGAGGTGAACAGCGCCGCCGCCACCTCGGTGAGGTTGAAGTTCTGCTGGACCGCCTCGCGGATGATGCGCAGTTGCTGGAAGTTCATGCTGCTTCAAACAGGGAAAGGCGCGAGGCGTTGAGATGCACGCGCTGGCCGCTCTGCAGATTCAGGGCCAGGGCCTGCTCGCGGCTCAGCTCGGCCTCCAGGTGCTGGCCGTTGGGGCCGGTGAGCTCCACGCGCGCGGCGGCGCCGAAGCTCAGCACGCGCTCCACCGTGGCGGCC
>Ga0208514_100186_pt1 | contig 46454 bp, 34 predicted proteins | sample LakWasMet70_HOW9_2_FD_183900 | JGI IMG/M metagenome (GOLD analysis project Ga0208514, IMG submission 183900) | Freshwater sediment methanotrophic microbial communities from Lake Washington under simulated oxygen tension - Sediment Metagenome... | ecosystem: Environmental > Aquatic > Freshwater >...
CTTTGAAGGCGTCCTGATCGTTGGCGTAGCCATGGGCATCATCTGGGCGGCTGCCTCCCGACTGTTTGACCCGCAGCCGTTGCAAGAGCTGGGCTGGGGTTTGGGACTGTCGGTGTTAAGTTCTGCTCTCAACGGGCTGCTGGCCTGGGTGATGTTCAGCTCGGCTAAGGTGCATCGTTCAATTGCATTGGAAGCCGACGCCAGGCATCTGGTCACCGATGTCTGGACTTCGGTTGGGGTGGTCGTCGGTCTTTTCGGCGTAGTCTTGACGGGTTGGCTCTGGCTGGATGCGGTGGCTGCCATTGGAGTTGCGCTAAACATTCTCTGGGAAGGGGGCCATCTGATGTGGCGATCGTCCCAAGGGTTGATGGACGAGGCGGTTGAGCCCGACGTCCTTAGGGAAATCCAGAAAGCGCTCGATTCCTTCGACCAACAAGTCATCCGCTTTGACCATGTCATCACACGACGCTCGGGTCAGCGCCGGTTTGTGGACTTGCACATGCACATGCCCGCCACTTGGACCTTGGGTCGCGCCGCCAAGGTTCGCAGCAATGTGGAGCAGGCTTTGATGGGTGCCGTGCCGGGCTTGCGCGCCACCATTCAATTGCTGCCCAGCGACGTCGAGGCACACTTTGATGACCCACGGGACATGGACATTCCGTTTTCCGACTCCTAACGGGGAACCAACGCCGCCTGAGTCAGCGCCAGACCCAACAAAAAAAGTGCCACCAGCAGACCCAGCGCCAGCCTTTGTCGGTGTGTCAACGCACAGAAAAAGCATCGCTACAGAAATATGCATGAGCCAGACAAATCAGGTACTGCATCACCTATGCGTCTGACATTTGTCAATTCATCGTTAAGACTCAGGGCATAGACTTGCTACCAAATATGACATCCCTCTACTTGTTGCTCTGGATTGTGGGAGGCGTCCTGCTTCAACTGGCAATCTATTTGAGCATTGGGTTCTGGCGCCACTGGCAGTCGTACCAAGCTCTGCGCAACGTGGCGCAAGAGTTTGACATTGCCGCGAACCCAGACGCTGCGCCTGAGGAGTTGCAGCCGGTAGTCGCGGCATGGTCGGGTTATCGCAGCTTTCGTGTCGAGCGCAAGGTGCCGGAAGACACTACCAAACAAGTCTGTTCGTTTTACCTCGTCCCCGAGGATGGCAAGCCGCTGCCCACGTTCTTGCCAGGCCAATTTCTCACCTTTCAGCTGGACGCGCCTGCCTTATTGACTGGTAGCCAACCAGTCATCCGTTGCTACTCGCTGTCCGACGCGCCACATTCCACGCACTACCGCATTTCCGTCAAGCGCGCACCCGCGCCTGTTGGTAGTCCCTTTCCAGCGGGCATTTCATCGAACTATTTCCACGACCACGTCGAGGTGGGTAGTCAACTACAAGTGCGTGCTCCAGCGGGGCACTTCCATATTGACCGCAGCGACGCACCGGTGGTGCTGATTGGCGGTGGCATCGGCATCACGCCCATGCTAAGCATGCTGAACTGGTGCCTGAAGGAGCAGCCGACGCGCGAGGTGTGGTTGTTTTATGGCGTGCGCAACCGGTCCGAGCTGGTGATGCAAGTCCAACTGAAAGACTTGGCCGCGCAACATCCAAACTTTCATCTGCACCTGTGCATAAGTGACCCGCATACAGATGATCTGGACAAACATCCATCGGGGCCGGTGCATCACCACCATGGCCGCGTAGACGTCAGCCTGCTGCGCCGCCTGCTGCCGCTCAAGCCCTACCACTTCTATCTTTGCGGCCCCACGCCGATGCTGCAGAGCCTGGTACCTGCATTGGAGGACTGGGGGGTTCCGGATGCACGGATTCACTTTGAGGCGTTTGGTCCGGCGTCCATCCCGCGCAAGAATTCTGCATCGGCCGCGCGGGCGTCAGTCACGGGCGACGACAGGGATGCGGCGGTTTTGGTCACCTTTGCCAAGTCAGGCAAACAAGAAGTCTGGAAACCTGGCATGGGCTCACTACTGGACTTTGCTGAAGGCCTTGGCATTGTGGTCAGTTCCGGGTGCAGGGCGGGTGGCTGTGGAAGTTGTCAGACCAGCATACGCACAGGCGAAGTGGCCTACATGCAAGCACCAGACTTCGATCCCGAGCCGGGCAGTTGCCTGTTGTGCGTCAGCACGCCAAAGAGTGCGGTCACCCTGGAGGCATAAATGAAAAGCTCACTGTGGCGCGAACATGTGTTGCCCTTTACCCTGCTGCTGGGCCTTTTGGCTGCGGCCACCCTGGCGGGCGACTATGCCCTGCACCGCCTGAACCTGGTCTGGGTCGGGCGCTATCTGGGAATACCGGGCACGCTGCTGATCATTGGCTCGCTCTACTACTCAGCGCGCAAGCGCAAGTGGGTCACCAATGGCGACCCCAAGTCTCTGCTCAAAATGCATGAGTTTGGCACTTGGCTGGGCTCGTTGATGGTGCTGATTCACGCTGGCATTCACTTCAATGCCATCCTGCCTTGGCTAGCCACCGTCGCCATGGGGGTAAACGTGATCAGCGGCATGGTCGGCAAGATGCTGTTGAAACAGTCGCGCCAGCATGTGCAAGGCGAGCGCGAACGTTTCCAGCTGCGCGGCATGTCCAAGAGCGAGGTTGAACAGGCCGTGTTTTGGGACTCTGTCGCGCTGGGTGCCATGGCGCAGTGGCGCAAGGTGCACATCCCCATCTTCATCGTGTTTGCCGTACTGGCGCTGGGCCACATCTTCAGCATCTTTTTGTTCTGGGGCTGGGTATGAGCCGCACTTTGAAAATCATTTTGGCCATCAACCTGTTGGTGCTGGCCGTTCTGACCTTTGCGTACCCGCACCTGATGGTTGGCCCGGGCAAGCTGATTCCTGGCCACAAACAGCTCGATACGGATTGCTTTGCCTGCCATGTGTCATTCACCGGTGTGGCATCCCCGAAGTGTGTGACCTGTCACAAGAGCGCTGACATTGGCCGTTTGACGACCAAGGGCGCGCCAGTTGCAAAGCCACTGACGTCCACACCCTTTCACCAGGAGTTGATCAGCCAGGACTGTGTGGCCTGCCACAGCGACCATGCGGGGGTGAAACGCTACCATTTGAAAGGCTATTTCGACCACGCCCTGCTCAAGAAAGAAACCAGCAACCAATGCCAGAGTTGCCACAAATCACCGGCTGATGCGCTGCACAAGCAAATCACCGGCAACTGTGCCCAGTGCCACACCCAACAGAAGTGGACACCCGCCACCTTTGAGCACGACAAATACTTTGCGCTGGACCGCGACCACACCGCCCCCTGTGTGACCTGCCATGTGCGCAATGACTACAGCCGCTATACCTGTTATGGATGCCATGAGCACACGCCGACCAACATCCGGCGTGAGCACGTTGAAGAGGGCATACGCCAGTTTGACAATTGTGTGGAGTGCCACCGCAGCGCGGACGAGCACGATATCAAAGGCCGCAACGGCAGAGAAGGCGGTGGGCGGGACGACGACTGAGCAGCTGCTCAATGGCCGCACCAACCATGCACCAATTGACACGCTGATCGGCATCAGAGTCCGGTTCCGGAGCGTGCGCGGTGCATAAATGACAGCGGGTTCCAGGCCCCGTTGATAGCCCCGCGAACCTGAACGGCAGATGAACGCGGAGTTCACTTTCTGTTCAGTTCATCCCAAGCATAGTCGCTCCCACATTCACTGTTTTTAGGAGCCCTCCATGCCATTGACCCGAACCACCCGCACCATCTCCGCACTGCTGGCCTGCGCCGCCTTCCTGCTTACTGGCGCAGCCCAAGCCGGTGTGCGCGAAGACCAACTTGCCCAATACGCCAGCGCCGCCAAGGCGGAAACCCCAGGCTTTGCCGGGTTCTCGGCCGAGCGCGGCAGGACCCTGCACACCCAAAACTTTGCCGGCGGCAAACCCGACACGCCGGCCTGCACGTCCTGCCACGGCAAGGACCCGCGCGGCACCGGCAAAACTCCCGCCGGCAAATCCATTGACGCCATGGCCGCCTCGGTGACCGCGTCGCGCTACACCGACCCTGCCAAGGTGGAGAAGTGGTTCAAGCGCAACTGCACCGAAGTACTGGGCCGCGTTTGCACGCCTCAGGAAAAGGGCGACTGGCTGAGCTTCATGCTGAGTCAATAACCCGCTATGAACCACAAGGAGTCTGCCATGAACATCCCCTATCGCCCTATCGTCCTCGGCCTTCTGGTGCTGGGCTTCTCGGCACTCGTCCTGGGCCGCGCCCAGGCCGGTGGCAACCATTTCTTTGCACCGGTGGCCAACACCGTGGTCAAGGAAGAGTGCGGCAGCTGCCACCTGCCGTTTGCCCCGTCCATGCTGCCCGCCAGCTCGTGGACCCGCATGATGGGCAACCTGAAGGACCACTTTGGTGACGACGCCACGGTCGACCCCAAATTGGCGGCCGAGATCACCGCCTACCTGGTGGCCAATGCCGGCGACCAGGGCGGCCAACGCTATGGCGCCAAACTGCTGCGCGGCGTCTCGGCCACCAACGCACCACTGCGCATCACCGAACTGCCCAAGTGGACCCGCGAGCACCGCAAGGTGCCCGACTGGGAGTGGAAACACAAGGACGTGCGCACCAAGGCCAACTGCACGGCCTGCCACACCCAGGCCGAACTCGGCTACTACGACGAATAACCCGGAGGACCTCACCATGAAACGCATTCCCCTCACCCTCTCCATGCTGGCCATCGTTGGCACGCTGCTCACCGCCATGGCCGTCACCCTGCCCGCCAGGGCCAGTGACCGCAAGACAGCTGCCACCACCGAACAGCCGTGGCTGCCCATCCCGCAGATCTACGCCAAGCTGGAAGCGGCCGGCTACCGCAACATCGAAAAGATCGAGCGCGAACATGGCACCTACGAGGTGCGCGCCACCGACCAGCAGGGCGCACGCGTGCGGCTGGATGTGCATCCGCAGACGGGCGCCATTCTGGAGCGCGGTGCCCGCCGACAGGCACAAGACGGCGCGGACAGCCGCCAGCGCCCGTCGGCCAGTTGCAACGAGCGCCGTTGCCGTGACGACATGCCACCCAAGGCCACAAAACCATGAAGACACTGATCACGCTGCTGCTGGGCATCGTCGGCCTGGCCTGGGGCTGGGACCTGGTGCAGGCGGTGGCGCCCGCCGGCACCCACCCGTGGTGGCTGGCCCGCCAGCAATTGCTGACCCTGAGCGGCTTCCTGTCGATTGCCCTGATGTCCTTGGTGATGCTGCTCGCCACACGCCCGGCCTGGCTGGAGTCGCCACTGGGCGGCATGGACCGGGTCTACCGCACGCACAAGTGGGCTGGCATCCTGGCCGTTGTGTTTGCCGCGCTGCACTGGCTGATCGAGATGTCCGGCGACATCCTGAAGTCCCTGATTGGCCGCGAAGGTCGCGTGCCCAAGGAGCAGTTCACCGGCTTTCTGGAAGTGCTGCGTGACCTGGCCAAGGACATGGGCGAATGGGCCATCTACGCCGTGCTGGCCATGCTGGTGCTCACGCTGTGGAAGAAGTTTCCGTACCGCACCTGGCGCGTGCTGCACAAGGCCATGCCGGTGCTGTACCTGATGCTGGCCCTCCATGCCGCTCTGCTGGCGCCAACCAGCTACTGGCAGCAACCGGCCGGAGCCTTGCTGGCGGCGCTACTGGTGGTGGGTGTGTACGGCGCCATCCACTCACTGCTGGGCAGCATTGGCCGCGGCCGGGAGGCCACGGGGCGCATCCTTACCATTGAACACCCGTCCAGCGATGTCACCACGGTGCGCTGCCAGCTGGAGCGCGGCTGGCGCGGACACCAGGCGGGCCAGTTTGCGTTTGTGACATTTGACGACCGTGAAGGCGCCCACCCCTTCACCATAGCCAGTGCCAACCACGGTGACAACACGGTCACGTTCCAGATCAAGGCGCTGGGTGACTACACCGGCGCGCTGGCGCAGCGTCTGCACCCCGGGCAGACCGTGCGCGTGGAAGGCCCCTATGGCCGCTTCGACCTGGAACGCCGCAACCCCAGGGCGCGCCAGATCTGGATTGCCGGCGGCATCGGCGTGACACCGTTCCTGGCGTGGCTGGAGTCGCTGCAGGCCCAGCCTGACCAGGCACCCGCAGCCGACCTGCACTACTGCACCCGCGACCAGGACGGCGACGCCTTTGTGCCGCGTCTACAGTCCCTATGCGCCACGCTGCCGGGCGTGCAACTGCACATCCATGGTGCCCGCCAGGGCAACGCGCTGAAGGCGACAGCGCTGCAAGGCGCCGGGAAAGCTGAGATCTGGTTCTGCGGCCCCAGCGGGTTGGCCACCTCATTGCGCGAAGGACTGCGCACCCTGGGTGCAAGGCCCCGCTTCCACCAGGAGGCGTTCGAGATGCGTTGACAACAAACAGGAGCGCGTGTCGCCCCGACGACATGGTGCGCCGTATGCTTGCCTTAGATTCTGCCCATGGGAAATCTATATCTGGTACGACACGGGCAGGCTTCGTTTGGCGCTGCGGACTATGACAAGCTGAGCGAACTCGGCCACCGCCAGAGTGTGCGACTGGGCGAGTACTTTGCCGCCAAGGGCACGCAGTTTGAGGCGGTGCTGACCGGCACGCTGAAGCGCCACCGGCAAACCTGGGACGGCATCGCGCAAGGCGCGGGCCTGGACCTGCAGCCCACGCTGATGCCCGGCCTGGACGAGTTCGACAGCGCGGCGGTGATCGCAGCCATCCACCCGGACCCACTGGCGCCGACCGACACGCCGGAGATGTACAAGTTCCACTTCCGGCTGCTACGCGACGGCCTGACCCAGTGGATGAACGGCGTCGTCAGCCCCAAGGGCATGCCCAGCTACAACGACTTTGTGCACGGCGTCACTGCCGCGCTGGACCATGTGCGCAAGCAGCACACAGGCAACGTACTCATCGTCAGCAGTGGCGGGCCGATCTCCACGGCGATCGGGCACATTCTGGGCACGTTGCCCGAGAAGACCATTCAGCTCAACATGCAGATCCGCAACAGCGCAGTGACCGAATTTCTATTCACGCCCAAGCGCCACCTGCTGCTGACCTTCAACTCCCTGGCCCATCTGGACGGCGAAGAATATGCGCCGTGGATCACTTACTCGTAAGCCCGCCGGCCGGCTAGCCCGGCAGCTTGATCTCGACGACCGTGCGCCCGGGTTTGCTGGCAACACTCAATTGGGCACCAATGGACGCCGCACGCTCACGCATCGCGCCCAGTCCATTGCGAGTGCCGACCAAAGGGTCAAAGCCGCAGCCATCGTCAATCACGCGCACGAAAATATGGTTCATTCCCATGGCGTCTGCGGTTGCCAGGGCGACTACGCCACGGGTAGCGGTGTGCCCCTCGATGCGCAGCACATGGGCGTGGCTGTGTTGCAACACGTTCGACATCGCTTCAAACAGCATGAACTGCAGCTCGCTCATGGCGCTGGCATCCAGGCTCTGGCTGATCGGCAGCAGCTCCACGTCCCACTGCATTTCAATACCCATGGCGGCAAACCGGGGGCCCAGGCGGTAGCGCATATTGGCCAGCAACGCTGTCACGTCACCGGGCACCAGGTTAATGGCGTCAATCGACAGTTTGAGATGGTCCATCCCATCGCGCAGCGTCTGCAGCACCTCGGCACGCACCGCAGAGTCGCCGTTGTTACCCGCCGCCTGCAACTGGCGAATCGCCGAACTGATGTGCGCGCCCACGCCATCGTGCATGTTGCGCAGGATGCGCGAGCGCTCCGCCACGCGCTCCTGGATCCTGGCCAGACGTTCCAGCTCCCTGCGGCTTTCCAGCACCTGCTCCATGGCAACGTTGCTGTTGTGGTCAAAGGTCAGTGCAAACAGGAATAACACGGCCACCAGCCCACCCATGCAGATCATCCGGAAGGCAGTCTCCTGGTCCAGCCAGTACAACACCGGAAACTGGTATCCCTGCAGCGCAGCCACGCCATAGGCCAAGGGAATCGCAATGCACACGGCCATCCAGAGAAATGCGTCCAGGCTGTAGCCCAGCAGCAGCACGGCCACCACCGGAACCAGAACGAACCACGGCATGACCGGTGAGTACAGGCCGCCGGAGAAAAAACTGCACCCCAAGATGGCCACAAACGCACAATTGGCCATGTACAAATTGACACTCAGGCGCAAGCGCCCGCTGGAGCGAAAGTAAAACAGGTTGGCAAACAACAGTGCAATACCGGTGCTCATCAGCAGGGCTCCGGTATAGAAACCGACGAAAAGCGATGTCAGCGCATACAGCAGGCAGAACAGCAGATTGATCAGGCAGACGTAGACCAGCATCCGGCTGGGGCCGCGCAAGCGCTGGTCCATGGCATCGCTCGCGGGTGCAAACCAGCTGACCAACGGGTCCAGCCGGGCGAGCACTGGGTTAGACAGCGGACGCATGGATGCTGTCGACCCGACTAGGCCACCTGGTCCGACAGTGTGGTCAGTGGCAACTGGTGCAGCTCTTCCAGCAACTGCGCCAGAGCGCGCCCGCTGGCATCCAGCACCGCCCGTCCTTTGTCCGCGGTGGCGGCAGCGGCGTTGCCTGCGGCACCCGATGGGTTGTAGTCCTGCATTTGCCAGCCCAGCTTGGCGCTCTTGCCATTGCCCAGGATGGCAAACCGCGCGGCCCTTTCCTCGGACGTGGAGGTGAAATTCCGGGCCCGGGCCATGACCACCAGCTCGGGTGCCAGGGCCAGCATCATGGAGGTTTCAATCTCCCCGGCGTGGATGCCGAAGCGATGCTCGTGGGCGCTAAACAGGGCGTTCACATCCTCGCCCTGCGGGCCCACCAGGGGCAGGCCAAACCAGTTGACGCTGTAGACCAGCATCCCCAGGCGGGCACGCAGATCGCGGGCCACGATGTCCATCACCCCGACCTGCCCGCCGTGGGAATTGAGCAACACGAGTTTCTTCACACCGCTGGCCGCCACGCTCTCGGCGATATCGGTCCACAGGCGGATCGTGGTTTCCGCCTTGAGCGTGAGCGTGCCGGCAAAGCGCGCGTGCTCCGGGCTCAGGCCAACGGCCTGCGTCGGCAAGAACAAGGCAGGTACGTGGGCGCCCAGGTGCGCCAGTGATGCCGTCACCACGCCGTCCACCAGTGCACTGTCGACCCGCAGCGGCAGGTGGGGTCCATGCTGTTCGGTGGCGGCCACCGGCAGCACCGCGATGGTCTGCTCCAGCTGGCCAGCGGCCTTGCATTGCGCGAAGTCGTGCGTGCTCCAGTCCGCCCAGTAGCGTGAGCGGGCCAGGGCTGGCGCGGGGACAGCGGAGGGGGCATCAGTCATGGTGCAAGAGTACGTGGCTTGGAGGGGGCCATGGTAACGTGATCCGCCAAAAAAACGCACAGTATCATGCGCCCATGCCCGCATCCCGCCCCCGCAACGCCACCGGTGACTCCTTCTTTGCCTGGGATGGCGACACCCTGATCGTCAACATTCTGGGCAAGCCGTCGGCTTCGAAAGACGCCATTGGCAAGCCCAAGGGCACGCAGCTCAAGGTCAGTGTCACCGCCAAGCCCAAGGATGGCAAAGCCACAGACTACATGGTGCGCTTTCTGGCGCCGCAGTTTGGCGTTGCCGTGTCCGACATCGAGGTGGTGTTTGGCCAGGAGAACGTGAACAAGCAATTGCGCATCCACGCGCCCAAGAAGTTGCCGGCCGTGTTTACACAGGGTGCGCTGGACCTGCAATAGCGCGCCTACCCACCCGGCGCACGGTGCCACAATCGGGCCTTCGCCTGCCGCGGAACGCGCCGCGGCGGAACTTTTAGGGAGCCACCGGCTCACAATTTGTAATGACCCACGCACTCCAGACCCCACGGCGCCAGCAGACCGCCCTGCAAATGCATTCCATCCCCCTGCGAATTGCTAGCTTTTTAATAGCGACATGCGCAATATTGACGGGGGCTAGCGCCCAGATTCTTTCAAAGAATTCCGCCCCCAACGGCGCTGTGACGGCAGTCGTGCAGACCGACCAGGTCCGCGCCGAGCTGGTAGCCCATGCGCCCGATGGCGTCGGTGCCGGCAAGACGGTGTGGCTGGGGCTACAAATTCGGCACCAGCCGCAGTGGCACACCTACTGGAAGAATCCCGGTGACTCCGGCCTGCCAACCATTCTGCAATGGACCCTGCCAACGGGTGTGGTGGCCGGTGACATCGCCTGGCCCACACCGCATCGCATTGCCATCGGCAACCTGGCCAACTACGGGTTTGACGGCACAGTCCTGTTGCCGGTGCCCCTGACCATCGACAAGTCCTTTCAACCCCCGGCCAGTGGCGCACTGGACATCCGCCTGACCGCATCGTGGTTGGTCTGCCGCCAGGAGTGCATCCCGCAAGAAGGCAACTTCGCTCTGAGTGTGCCGGTGCAGGGTTCCACCGCATCCCATGGTGCAGACTTTGACGCCGCCCGCGCCGCCAGCCCCCTGCCCCTGAGCGGGTCTGCCCAGGCCGTGGTCTCGGGCGACGCCTTGGTCCTGACGGTCAACGGTCTGCCTGCCAACTGGAACGGGCGCGCCCTGCAGGCGTTCCCGGAGACCCCCAACGTTACCGAGCCCGTCAGTTCGCCGCAAACCGCCGATGCCGTGGCCAGCAATGCCACAGCCCCCAAGCTGGGCACCCAGGCCTGGAGCAACGGTGTGTGGACGGGGCACTTTCCACTGTCCGCCCAGCGCGAAACGGCGCCGGATACGCTGCCCGTGGTGCTGGCCTTGGGCACACAGAGCCTGCGCACCGTGGCCGCTATCAGCGGCGTCTGGCCCGCGCTGGGTGCGTCCGGCGCACCGCAGGCTATTCCAACCAGCGCCGCCAATGCCAGCGTCCCGGTTGCGCCCAACGCCAGCACCGGCTGGGGCGCCTGGGGCCTGGCCCTGGTCGCCGCGGTTCTGGGAGGTTTGATCCTGAACCTGATGCCCTGCGTGCTGCCGGTACTCGCCATCAAGGTGCTGGGCTTTGCCCGCCACAGCGAGCACAGCCGCGGGTCGCAACGCGCCCAGGGACTGGCCTACACGCTGGGCGTGGTGCTGTCCTTTGTGGCGCTGGGTGGCCTGATGCTGGGCCTGCGCGCCAGTGGTGAGCAACTGGGTTGGGGCTTCCAGCTGCAATCGCCGGCCGTGGTCGCCGTGCTGGCCACCTTGTTCACGCTGCTGGGCCTGAACCTGGCGGGGGTGTTTGAAATCGGCAGCGTGCTGCCGCACCGCCTGGCTTCACTGCAAGCCCGCCACCCGGTGGTGGATGCTTTTCTGTCCGGCATGCTGGCGGTGGCCATTGCCTCGCCCTGCACCGCCCCGTTCATGGGCGCGTCGCTGGGGTATGCCATCAGCTTGCCAGCCGCGCAGGCGCTGGGCATCTTTGCGGCATTGGGCTTGGGTCTGGCGCTGCCGTTTCTGGCCGCCGCCTGGGTTCCCGCGGTCGGCAACTGGTTGCCCCGCCCCGGCGCCTGGATGGACACCATGCGGCGCTTCATGGCCTTCCCCATGTTGGCCACCGTGGTCTGGCTGGTCTGGGTGCTGGGCCACTTGAGTGGTGTGGATGGGGCCGGCGCCCTGCTGGCGCTGCTACTGACAATGAGCCTGGTGGTCTGGTCGCTGAACCTGACCGGCACCAGTCGCACCGCATTTGCTATTGTTTCGATAGCTGCGTTGGCAGGTTTGACGGGGGCTATCGGCCCATTGGTCACACGCATGGATGATCCGGGCACGCTCTCTGCCGCCAGTGCCCCGAGCGGCACGGCGTCCGCGTGGCAAACCTGGGCGCCGGGCCGGGTTGAGGCTGAGCTGGCCGCGGGCCATCCGGTGTTCGTCGACTTCACCGCAGCCTGGTGCATCACCTGCCAATACAACAAGAAAACCACACTGGGCAATGCCGACGTGCTGGCCGACATGCGCGCCCACCAGGTGACCCTGCTGCGCGCCGACTGGACGCGCCGCGATCCGGCCATCACCCTGGCGCTTGAGCAGCTCGGACGCAGCGGCGTGCCGGTCTACGTGCTGCACCAGGCCGGCAAGCCACCGGTGGTGTTTTCGGAAATCCTCGATGCTGGGGAAGTGCGTGCAGCCATTGCCAAGCTTTAGCTTTGCAACACAGCCTCCATTGAATTGCCCATGCCCCCTGATTCCAAGGCCCAAACCGACGCCGACTTCATCCTGGCGCATTGCCGCACGGTCGCCGTGGTCGGGCTTTCCCCCAAGACACACCGCGACAGCTACCGGGTGGCCCAGTACATGCAGGCCCACGGCTGGAAGATCGTGCCCATCAACCCCCATGCCAGCAGCATCCTGGGCGAAATCGCCTACCCTAGCCTAGCAGAAGCTGCACACCACCACACCATCGAACTGGTCAACGTGTTTCGCAACAGCGAAGACGTGCCCCCGGTGGTCACTGACGCCATTGCTATCGGGGCCAAAGCCATCTGGCTGCAAATGGGCATCACCCATGCCAGCGCGGCCGACCAGGCCCGCGCCGCCGGGCTGCGGGTGGTGCAGGACCAATGCCTGATGGTGGAGCACCGCCGAGAAAGATAGCCCCCACGCTTATCACTGCGTGTACTACGCTGCCCCCCCCGAGGGGGCCGCGTTTCCACTTGGGACGGCCCGGCGGTGAAACCAGCCCCCACGCTTACCCACTGCGTCTGCTGCGACAATAGGGGCATGAACGCACCGCACACCACCCCTGGCACGCCTGCTGCCCAAGACGCCACTTTCGCCAACCACCACAACCCGTCTTTCCTGCAGGCCTGCCTGCGCCAGGCGACCGACCACACACCGATGTGGCTGATGCGCCAGGCCGGACGCTATCTGCCCGAATACGTCGCGACCAGGGTCAAGGCCGGCAACAGTTTCATGGGGCTGGCCACCAATGTCGAATACGCCACCGAGGTCACGCTGCAGCCACTGGACCGCTACCCGCTGGACGCGGCCATCCTGTTCAGCGACATCCTGACCGTGCCCGACGCCATGGGCCTGGGTCTGAGTTTTGGCGCAGGCGAAGGCCCGCGCTTTGCCACCCCGGTGCGCGACGAGGCCGCCGTGGACGCACTGGCCGTGCCGGACATGGACAAACTGCGTTACGTGTTTGACGCCGTGTCCAGCATCCGCAAAGCGTTGACGCTGCCCAATGGAAAGGCCCGCGTGCCGTTGATCGGCTTCTCCGGCAGCCCTTGGACACTGGCCTGTTACATGGTCGAAGGCGCGGGTTCCAGCGACTACCGGCTGATCAAGACCATGCTGTACAGCCGACCGGACCTGATGCACCGCATTCTGGCCATCAATGCCGACTCCGTGGCCACCTACCTGAACGCCCAAATTGACGCGGGCGCCCAGGCCGTGATGATTTTTGACAGCTGGGGCGGCGTGCTGGCCGATGGCGCCTTCCAGGAGTTCAGCCTGGCCTACACCGCGCGTGTACTGGCCCAGCTCAAAAAGACCCACACCGATGCCGACGGCAACACCATCCGCATTCCACGCATCGTGTTCACCAAGGGCGGCGGTCTGTGGTTGCAGGAGATGGCAGCTCTGGACTGCGAGGTGCTGGGTCTGGACTGGACCGTGAACCTGGGCAAGGCCCGCGCGTTGGTGGGCGGCGTCGAGAACGGTCCAGGCAAGGCACTGCAAGGCAACATCGACCCCAATGTGCTGTTTGCCCCACCCGCACACATCGCCACGGAAGTGGCCCGCGTACTGGACAGCTTTGGCAAGCCCTACCAGGGTACGGGCACCGGCCCCACCCACATTTTCAACCTGGGCCACGGCATCAGCCAGTACACACCGCCCGACCATGTGGCCGCGCTGGTCGAGGCCGTGCACAGCCATTCCCGCGCCATGCGGGCCTGAACGCCTAGCACTTTTTAGACCTGAATTTGTCGCGGCGCGCTTCACTTATGCACAAAAACAGGGAAGCTGCTTGCGTCAGCGCCTCCGTGAGAGGGATAGGCGCTATGAATCCCATAGCGCTCGTAAGCTATTGATTCATAAGGATTTCGAACTTTGCTTTTTTTCTGGGCATTCCAGCCAAAGCCTTGATTTTCAAGGCTTTGGCGGCCCCCAAGACAAGATATCAACAAAGTTATCCACAGAAACACTGAGTTCAACTCAAAGTCCATTTAAATCAAGTACTTAGCGCCACTTCCGCAAGTCAACATCAATAATTCGACTCAAGTGGCTTTTTGCCTATGACCCACTGGCTTTGTGTTCTGGTCCAGACCCCGGCCCACGCCACGCTGGGGTCGGTGCTGAGTTATCGAAGTGAGTCGGCACTGCCGCCCGGAACACTGGTGCGCGTGCCGCTGGGTCAGCGTGAGACGTTGGGGGTGGTGTGGGATGCTGATTCCGCACAGGCCACTGGTGAGTTCGACCCGGCCAAAATCCGCGCGGTGGCGGGTGCGCTGGATGGCATTGCACCCTTGAGCGCCCACTGGCAACAACTGGTTACATTTGCCGCCCAGTATTACCAGCGCTCCATCGGAGAGGTGGCCTTGGCGGCATTGCCGCCGCAATTGCGGGAGCTGTCGCCGAACCAGGTCCAGCGCCGCCTGGCACGCAGCAAGAGCCCCAAGCCCCCACCGGTTGACGGCGAACCACAAGGCCACCCACCGCCCGCCCTGAGCCCGGAACAGGCAGTGGTAGTTGACCAGATCGCGTCCCAGGCCGGGCCCTTTTTACTATTCGGTGCCACGGGTAGCGGCAAGACCGAGGTGTATCTGCACTGCGTACAAACGCTGCTGGCCGGCGACGCGCAGTCCCAGGCTCTGGTCATGGTGCCGGAGATCAATCTCACCCCCCAGCTCGAAGCACGCTTCAAGGCGCGTTTTGCCCCGCTCTATGGTGACGACGCCGTGGTGTCGCTGCACAGTGGCATGACCAACCCGCAGCGCCTGCGCAGTTGGCTGGCCGCGCACAGCGGCAGCGCACGCATCGTGCTGGGTACGCGCATGGCGGTGTTTGCTTCGATGCCGCAGTTGCGCCTGATCGTGGTCGACGAAGAGCACGACCCCAGCTACAAAAGCAGCGAAGGCGCGCGCTACTCCGCCCGCGACCTGGCCGTCTACCGGGGCCGTCTGGAAGGTGCCAAAGTGTTGTTGGGCTCGGCCACGCCCTCACTGGAGAGCTGGCACCACAGCCGCCCCGCCAATGAAGGTGGGCGCTACCTGCGCCTGCACATGCCCAGCCGCATTGGCACCCAAACGCCAGTCGACACAGACCGTGCAGGCCTTCCGCCAACGGCGCAGCAGGCCACGCGCACCGCTGCCGGCACCCCCGACGGCCTGCCGCTGGTGCGCCGGGTGGACATGAACCACCAGCACCGCCATGCAGTGTTCTCCATCCCCTTGCTCGAAGCCATCAAGGAGCGCGTGGCCCGCGGCGAACAGAGCATGGTCTTTTTGAACCGGCGTGGCTATGCGCCGGTGCTGCATTGCACCGAGTGCGGCTGGAAAAGCGAATGCCCACACTGCAGTGCGTTCCGGGTTTTTCACAAGATCGACCGCACGCTGCGTTGCCACCACTGCGGCTTTACCGAACGCGTGCCGCGCGCCTGCCCGACCTGCGGCAACCCCGACATCGCTCCGCTGGGGCGTGGCACCGAGCGTCTGGAAGAACACCTGGCCGAGCTGCTGGCCGATGTGCGCCGACCCGGTACGGTCAGCGGCGCCTTTCCGGACGGTGAGCCGGTGCGGGTGGCGCGCATCGATGCCGACACCACGCGCCTCAAGGGCGAGCTGCAAAGCCAGTTGGCGGCGGTGCATGCCGGTGATGTGGACGTGCTGGTAGGCACACAAATGATTGCCAAGGGCCACGACTTTCGCCGCATCACGCTGGTGGCAGCGGTCAACCCGGATGGCGCGCTGTTTTCCAGCGATTTCCGCGCCTCCGAGCGGCTCTTCAGCCTGCTGATGCAGGCGGCCGGCCGCTCCGGGCGCGACGCCGCCTTGGGCGAGCGCAGCGAGGTGTGGATTCAGACCTTTCAGCCCGCCCACCCCTTGTACGCGGCCCTCAAGCGCCACGACTATCCGGCCTTTGCCGCCACGCAGTTGCAGGAGCGTGCGCAGGCCGGGCTGCCTCCGTTCACCGCCCAGGCCTTGGTGCGCGCTGAAGCCCGCAGCCAGGATATCGCCCAGGGCTTTCTGAACGCAGCCAGTCTGGCCGTCCAGACCGACATGGCCCAGTGGGACGGCTGGGCGCCGGTGCTGTCCCAGATCACGCTGTATCCGGCAGTCCCCATGAGCATCCAGCGCGTGGCCAATATCGAACGCGCCCAGATGCTGGTGGAAAGCCCGTCACGCGCCGCCCTGCAACAATTCTTGGGTGCCTGGCAAGCGGTGTTGCACGCAACCCGGCAGCAGCCGGTTGGCAAAGGCCTGATCCGCTGGGCCGTGGACGTCGATCCGCTGGCGATTTAGAGCCCCCACGCCCAGCGCTGGCGCGTCATCGCTGCCCCCCGAGGGGGCTGTTTTCGCTCGGGACGGCCCAGCGCCAAAACGCTTCGCGTTTAGCCGCTCACCACCCGCGGAAACACCACGCGGATGCGGCTGCCCTCACCCGGCGCGCTGTGCACCGAGATTTGCCCGCCCAGGATACGGGTCACGATGCCATGGACGATGTTCATGCCCAGACCGGTGCCGCCGCGCCCCATCTTGGTGGTGAAGAAGGGATCGAAGATGCGGGCCCGCACGGCGTCATCCATGCCCACGCCGTCATCGGCCACAACCAGTTCCACCGTATCGGCATCCACCGCAGCGATGGTCACGGAAATGCGCCCGGTGGCGCCCGATTCAAACGCATGAATCGATGCATTCATCACCAGGTTGGTCAGGACCTGCCCATAGCGCCCGGGGAAACTGTCGCACACCAGATCAGCACACAGGGTCTTTTTCACCTCACACCCCGATTTGCGCAGGGTCGGCTGCAGCATGTTGAGAATCTCGGTGGTGACTTCGGCCAGGTCAAATTCCCGCCGCTGGTCACTCGTCTGGTCCACGGCCACCTGCTTGAAGTCGGAAATCAGATGGGCGGCCCGCTGCAAATTGCTCATCGACAGAGCCAGGCCTTCGTCCGAGCGCTCGATGAACTGGTTCATCGTCGAACGCCGCATGGTGCCACTGGCCAACTCGGTCTTCAGGTCCGACAGATCGGACTGGAGTGTGGACGCAACCGTCAGTGCATTGCCTATGGGTGTGTTGAGCTCATGGGCTACACCCGCCACGACACGGCCCAGGGAGGCCAGCTTTTCGGTCTGAATGATTTCTTCCTGTGCGCGCTCCAGGGTGAGCAAGGTCCGCTCCAGCGACTCCGTGCGCTCGGCCACGCGCTGTTCCAGATGCTCGTTGGCGTCCGTCAGTTCCTGGTTACGACTCTCCAGCTGGGCAATCAGATGCAAAAGCGCCAGCCGGGTTGCCTCCAGACTATCGGCCAAGGCACCCACCTCGTCCCGGAACACGTGCCGGATGGGGACATCCAGCTGACCCTTTTCGATGCGCCCGGACGCCTCCACCAGTTCTTCCAGTGGCCGCACCAATCGCCAGTGCATGAGCAACAAAATCACGATCAGGGCGCCCAGGGAAATCTGCGCGCCGTGCTTTACATATTGCATGCGCACCTCGTTGACCTTGCGCAAATAGCCCGCAGTAGACATCTGGATCGTGAGCTTTCCCACCATGGTCTTGTTGCGCTCGACCACGTGGGTCGTGGCATCCACCAGGTTGGGGTCTTCCGCCGTGCGCTTGCGGGTGGCAAACGGCGTGCCTTTGTCGTCCCAGATGTCAATGGACACCACATCCGGATTGACAAAGGCGGCCTCCATGATGGAGTTGGCCTGTTCCGCCTCAAACTGCCACAAGGGTTCACGCAGGGCCAACGCGGTCAAGGCACCCAGATGGTCCATCTCCGTATGAATCTGGGCGATGTGCTGCTCGCGCAAATCGGACGTTTGCTCGACATAGGACAAAAACGAGGCCAGCATCACCCCGGCCACCACCGTCAGCGCGATGGCCACCCGCAAGGAGTGCACCCGAAGCCAGAGTTTGCGCAAGCGATCGATCGGGGGCCCTAAGGTCGGCATGGTGGAGTGGTGAGTTTGCGTCACTGTAACGCAAAGCGAAGGCAAAACCGGGGTCCGCCGACAGAACAGGCGTTTGACCCGCAGGCCGAGCCCGGTTGCCCCGGTGTTGCGGGAACCCACGGCGAAGCCTACTATCGGCTTCGGAGGCCTCAATGATGGACATTTCCCTATTGCGCAAGATGGTTGGGTTGCTGGCCCTGTGGGCTGCATGGGGCACAAGCCATGCAGAAACCCTCGTGGTCCTGGGCGATCACGCCTATGCCCCCGTCATCTACTCCCAGAATGGGAAACCCGCGGGTCTGCTCCCTGCCATCCTGGCACGTGCGTCGGCACTGACAGGCGACCACTACGACCTGCGCCTATCGCCGTGGAAGCGCGCCTATGAGCTGGCGGCCCGCGGCGAGGGTGGGGTCGTCGGTGTGTCGCTGAACCAGGAGCGCGCCAGGAGTTTTGACTTCTCCCGCCCTCTGTACGACGACGACATTCAAATCATCACCCTCAAAGGCAAGACCTTCCCCTACGCAAAGCTCGAAGATCTCAAGGGCAAGACCATCGGTGGCATCAACGGCGCCAGTTACGGCGACGACGTGGACAAGGCCATTGCCAGCGGCATGTTCGTTGTGGACCGCGACGTAGGGCAAGCCGGGCGGCTGCGCAAGCTGCTGGCGGGAAGACTGGACGGAGCCTTCATCGGCAATGGACAGGCGGGATTCGACAGCGTCGTTTCCAGTGAGGAGGAACTGCGTAACAGCCGCGCGCAGTTCGTCGTCCTGTCCACACCCCTGACACGGGACCCGCTGCATCTGGCTTTTCCGAAAAGCATGCACAAGCGCGAGGCCCTGGACCGGTTTGATGCCGCGTTGGAAAAACTCAAGCAAAGCGGTGAACTCAAACGGCTGGCCACCATCAGCGCGACCGCCAGGTAGCCCGAACCGTCACATCTGGCGGAACAGGTGCACAAAGCTGCGGCTCACCGGCAGGCTCTCGCCACGCCCCTTGATCAGCACCTCGCCGCCGTCGTGCGGGCCATGGTTGAACTGCTGCACCTGCATCAGGTTGACGATCACCGCGCGGTGTACCTGCGCAAAACGTGCCGGGTCCAGCGCATCGGCCAGCTCGCGGATGGTCTTGCGGATCAGGGCCTCGCCGCCCTCCCACACGACCAGCGTGTACTTGGTGTCGGACTTGAAATAGGCCACCTGTTCCACCGGGATCAGGCGCACCGTGCTGCCTACCGAGGCCTTGATCCACTGCAGGTATTGGGGCCGGCCCAGTTGGCCTCGCAGGTGTTCGGCCAGCGTGTCCAGCGCCGCCGTGGACAGGGCGGCCGGGGCTGGCACGGGCGCGGATTGCAGCCGTTCACGCAGGCGGCGAACGGTCTCGGCCAGGCGCGCCTCGTCAAAGGGCTTGACGATGTAGTCGATGGCCTCCTGGCGAAAGGCCTCCACCGCGTACTGCTCGTGCGCGGTGACAAACACCAGCTCGGCGCGCGCACCAATACAGCGCGCCGCCTCGATGCCGTTCATGCCCGGCATGTGCACATCCAGAAAGGCGATCTGCGGCTCCAGCTCGTCGAACAACTCCACCGCCTCGCGCCCATTGCGCGCCGTGGCGACGATCTGCAACTCCGGCCACAGGCGCCCCAGGATTGCCACCAGGCGCTCGCGCAGCAGGGGTTCGTCATCGGCCACCAGGGCCGTGGGGGGTGTCATCTCAGTCCAGTCCTTCCACGATGATTTCGGCGCGCACGCCGTGCGGCGGGTTCTCACTCAGTTCCAGCCGCGCATGGCCCTGGAAGACGGCCTGCAGCCGGGCACGCAGATTGGCCAGTCCTATGCCCGGCTGGGCAGACTCGGACAGGCCCACGCCGGTGTCGGCCACCCACACCTGCAACTGCTTGTGCCCGTCCGGACCCGCTTGCATGCGCGCGCCGACGTCGATGCGCCCGCCATCGCATCCGGGGTCTATGCCGTGGTGCACCGCATTCTCCACCAGGGTTAGCAGTGCCATGCTGGGAAAGTGCAGGCCACGCAGGGCCGGCTCCATCACCACCGAAAACTGCAGGCGGTCGGGCATGCGCATCAGCATCAGCTCCAGATAGGCGCGCACCATGTCGGCCTCATTGCCGAGCGTGGCGCCGTTCTGGTTGATCTGCGGCAGTGCCGCGCGAAGGTAGGCAATCAGGCTCTGGAACACTGGCGCCGCGCGTGGCGAGCCGCTCTCGATGAGCTCCTGCACATTGGCCAGGGTGTTGAGCAGGAAGTGCGGCTCGATCTGCGCCTGCAGCAGGTTCAGGCGCGCGTCGGTCGCCTGGCGCATCAGGGTCTCGCGCTCCAGCGCGAACTGCAGCGCCAGGGCCCGGGACTGGGCGTCGCGCTCGCGCACCAGGGCGCCCAGCGTGACCAGCAAACCAACCAGCGCGGCACTGACGGTGACCCACCAGAAGCCCACCACCCGCGGACGCGAGCCCATGAAGGCGTACAGGTCGCCCTGCACCGAAACAAGCTGCACGATCAACGGCCCCAGCGGGGCGGCGGCCGCCACCGCCAGCACCTGGGCCACCCAGCGCGGCACCCAGGTCTGCTGCCAGGCGCCGGCCAGCAGGTAGGCCCCGAGCAGGATGGTCGACACCAGCAGGGTCTCGCCCAACAGTTCGGGAAACGAGTTGCGGGTGATGGGATAAAAGGCCAGCGCGCCGGCCAGTGAGGCAATGCCCACGACCGCCAGGTGGCGGCGATGGCGCGCCCAAAGGCTGCGGCGCGCGGGCGGGCGGAGCGGATCGGATGGTGCGTTGGAAGATGTCATGCGGGGACGATACTGAGCACCACCCACCCGGTCAAGGCCAACCGGGAGACGGCGCGACGGAGCGCGGGAATCAGGGTGCGAGCGGCGCGCCTGCGCGCAGAGCCCCCGCCTGTGCAACAGGGCGCAGGCGTTGACGGTTATTTCAAATACCGCGATTCGCTATTAAAACAATAGCTACAAATGCATATTTCACGAGGGCTAGCGGCATATTTCATTAGAACGACCAGCGCCAAAACGGCACCTGGGTGGGCGCTACGGCAGGTGCGGGTAGCCGGTGATGGCCTGGATCGCCCGGTACAGCGGCTGCAGCCGGCCATACATCTTCTGGTAGACACGGCGGTACAAGGCGTCGTACGTGGCGTGGTGCTGCGGATTCGGCGTGAAGGTCTGCCCGATGCGCGTCATGGCTTTCACCGCGGTGTCAAAGTCCGGGTGCAGGCCCAGTCCCACCGCCGCGTCGATGGCGGCGCCCAGACCCGAGGTCTCGTACACATGCGGGCGCGACGTGGGCAGGCCGAAGATGTCTGCGGTGAGCTGCATGGCCGCGTCGCTCTGCGAGCCACCGCCCGAAACGCGCAGCTCGGTGATGGGCACACCGCTGCGCTTCTCGATGCGCTCCTTGCCCTCGCGCAACGCGTAGGCCAGGCCTTCGAGGATGGCGCGGTAGACGTGGGCGCGGGTGTGCACATCGCCAAAGCCGATGATGGCGCCCTTGGCCTCGGGGCCGGGGATCTTGATGCCCGGTGACCAATAGGGTTGCAGCATCAGGCCCATGGAGCCGGGCGGCACGGAGTTGACCAGTGCATCGAACAACACCTCGGGCGCAACACCGGTCTCCAGTGACTGGTTCTGCTCATGGTGGCCAAACTGCTGCTTGAACCAGTTGACCATCCAGTAGCCGCGGAAGATCTGCACCTCGGTGCTGTAGGACCCGGGTATCGCCGACGGGTACGGCGGAATGAAAGGCGTGACCTCCAGATACTTCGCGCTGGTGGTGTTGATGGTGGCAGTGGTGCCGTAGCTCAGGCAGCCGATGTGCGGCTCGCGGCAGCCCGCGCCTATGACCTCGCAGGCCTTGTCGGCAGCGGCGGCCATCAGCGGCGTGCCCACGGGAATGCCGGTGGCCGCACTCGCTTCTGCCGTGATGGCGCCCATGCGCGTGCCAGGGGCCACCAGTTCGGGTAACCACTCGGCCCTGACGGCCAGGGCCTGCCACTTCCAGTCGTTGGCCTTGGCCCAGGCCAGGCCCTTGTAGTCGAACGGCAGGTAAGCCACCTGCGAACCCACAGAATCGACAAAACGCCCGCACAGCCGGTGATTCAGGTAGCCCGACAGCAGCAGGTAATGGTGGGTGCGGTCCCAGACCTCGGGCTGGTGCGCCTTGAGCCAGTTGGCCTCGGCCTCGCCGCGGAAGTAATTGATGGTGCTTTGCACACCGGCGAGCTTGAAGGCCCATTTCCACAGCGTGCCAATGGGCGGCACGGTGTCGGTGCGGCGCTGGTCCAGCCAGGTGATAGCGGGGCGCAAAGGCTTGCCGTCACGGTCCAGATTGATCACCGTGCCGCGCTGCGTGGTAACGGCAACGCCTTGGACGGTTTCCCGCGCGCCGGGGTTCTGCGCCCACAGGGTTTGGCAGGCGCTGCACACGGCCTGCCAGTAGTCCTCGGGGTCGTGTTCGGCCCAACCCGGATGCTCGGAAAAATAGGCCTCCAGATGCACCTGCGCCTTGGCGACGATGTTGCCCCGCAGGTCAAACAGCAGGGCGCGCACGCTCTGCGTGCCGTTGTCGATGGACAGTATGGTGGGGTCAGACATGGCTGCACTCCGTAGGTTTACACGCCCAGGGCGTCGGGCTGTAATGCTGTTGCCACAACGCCAAATAGGCCACTTGCTCGGCACCCCAGCGGGCATCGTCCCAGCCGAGTTCGCCCTGGCAGATGGAGCGGATGCGAGGCAATAAGTCGGCACCACCACCGCGCAACAGCAGGCCCAGGCGGGTGCGGCGCAGCATCAGGTCTTGCAGGTGCACGACGGCCTCATGGCGCGCTGCCCAGCGCAACTCCACCCATAGCGTTTCGGTGCCGCTGATGGTCTGCAATTCACCACCCCGTGCCGCCGCCACGACGTCGTGGGCCTGCGGTCCGTAATGGCCTTGCAGGCGCTGGCGCTGGTGGGTATTCAAACCCCGCAGCAATGGCAGCGCCGCAGCGGGTGCCAGCAGAGGGCCGTTGGAGGGCGGCTCCTGCCCGTGGGGCAAGCGTGCCGCCACGTGCCGCAAGGCGTCCAGCGCAATCAGCCGGAAAGTGGTCAGCTTGCCGCCGGTCACGGTGAGCAGGCCCTGCTCCATCCAGACCGCGTGGTCGCGTCCCTCCTTGGACGGGTCGGCCTTGCCGGTATCCACCACCGGGCGCACGCCGGCGTAGGTGGCGATCACGTCACCGGGCGTGAGCTGCAATTGCGGAAACTGAAACTGCAATGCCTGCATCAGGTAGCCAACCTCGGCGGGCGTGATGGTGGCTTCCTGTTGCAGGTCGCCCGTGTGGTCGATGTCGGTGGTGCCCACCAGCGTGGCACCCTCCCACGGAAAGACAAACACCGGCCGCCCGTCTTGCGGGTGCATCAGGCTGATGGCCTGTGCCACCGGCAGGCGCCATGCGGGCAGCACCAGGTGGCTGCCACGCAGCGGGCGCAACTTGGCGGGGGCGCCCTGCTGCTGGCGCAGGCCGTCGGCCCAGGCCCCGGTCGCATTGATCACCACCGTGGCACGCACGGTGTGGGTCTCGCTGCTGACGGCATCGACCACACGCACGCCATTCACATCACCGTCGGTGCGGTCATCGACACGCAACAATTGCTGCACCCGCAGGTAGTTGATGGCCACACCGCCCAGGCTGCGGGCCTCTTGCAGCACGCGCAGCACCAGCCGTGCGTCATCGGTCTTGGCGTCCAGGTAGCACATGCCGCCCTGCAAATCTGCGCGGTCGATGTGGGGTGCCAGCATCAAAAATTCATCGACGGGATAGTGGTGGCGCGCACTTTGCCGGGCCATGCGGTCGTAGACGGCCAGGCCCAGCTGAAACAGCCAGCGCCCCGGCGGACGCCCCCGGTAGTCGGCAAAGGCAAAGCTCTGCGGGTCCACCAGTCCCTGGGCCTGGTGCAGCAGGTGCTGGCGCTCGCGCACCGAATCGCGGGTCAGGCGCAACTGGCCTTCTTTCAGGTAGCGCAGGCCACCATGCACCAGCTTGGAGGAGCGGCTGGACGTGCCCCAGGCAAAGTCGCGCTGTTCCACCAGCAGCACTTTCAGGCCCCGGCGCGCCGCCTCCAGCAGAATGCCGGCGCCGGTGATGCCACCGCCAATGACGACGATGTCCCACGCGCGGGCCAGCAGCGGGGCCAGTGGCTGCGCCCTGGGCTCTGGCGGTGGAACGGCATGCAGCGTGGTCATGGCGTGGGGGTGAACGCGGGATTGGAAGTGGACGCGGGCAGCAGCTTGCCGGGGTTCATCATGCCCTCGGGGTCGAAGTGCCGGAACAGGCTGCGCATGGCCGACAGGCCCGCAGCGCCTTTCTCGGCCTCCAGATACGGCGCGTGGTCCAGGCCCACGCCGTGCTGGTGACTGATGGTGCCGCCAACGGCCACAATCGCCTCGCATACCGCCGTCTTCAGGCTGCGCCAGCGCGCCAGGTCGGTTGCATAGTCGCCCGAGAGCCGGTAGGCAAAGGTGGTGTACACGCTGGCCCCCTGGGCATAGACGTGCGACAGGTGGGTGTAGGTGTGCACGCGCTCGCCACTTTGCGCCAGCGCGTGAGTTGCGGCGTTTTCCATGGCATGCATCATGGGCGTCACGCGGGGCCAGTCACAGGCGGTCTCCACCGTGTCGATGGCATAGCCTTTACCCCACAACGAATTGCGCAGGTAGACATTGCGAAACCGGTTCTCTTTCCACTTCTTGCCCATAGCCTGGCCGATGGCCACGCCCTGGTAGCCGCGTGCGATGCGCTGGGCACTTTTGAGCGCATGGGCCACGGTGTCGCTCTGGCCCGTGGCGCCGATCATCAGCATGCATTTCTGGTCTGCGCAACCGCGCCAGGCCAGGTAGCGTTCCAGCAGGCCTATCAAGGTCTTGTGTCCGGCCATGGTCAGGGTGGTCAGCGTCTCGATGGGGTTGGACAAGCGCAGCATGGACAGTGGCAGCTTGGCCTGCACGATGGCGCGCACCGCCTCCTGGGCTCGCTCCCAGTCGGGGAAGAACAGCGTATGGAATTCCTCGCGCTGCGGCAGCGGTGTGATGCGCACCGTGGCTTCAGTCAGGATGCCGATGCGCCCCTCGGAGCCCAGCACCATTTCCCGCAGATCCGTGCCCGCCGCCGAGGCCGGAAAGGGAATGACCTCCAGGGTCCCCACAGGGGTTTCGACCGTGCCCCCGGCGAACAGCTGCTCGATCCGGCCGTAGCGCAGCGACTGCTGGCCCGACGAGCGTGTGACCACCCAGCCGCCCAGCGTGGAGTATTCAAACGACTGCGGGAAATGCCCCAGCGTATAGCCCTGTGCCCGCAGTTGCGCCTCCAGATCGGGGCCCAGCACGCCGGCACCAAAGGTGGCCAGCTGGGCCTCACGGTCCAGGTTGACCAGGCCGCACAGGCGAGACAGGTTGATGGTCAGCACCGCCTGCTCGCCTTCGGGCACCGTCAGGTGGCCGACGACGCTGGTACCCCCACCCATCGGAATCACGGCCGCGCCGCAGACTGTGGCGTAGTGCAGCAGGGCACGCACTTGCTCGGAGCTCTCGGGAAAGGCCACGCCATCGGTCACCACGCCCACCCTGCCGCTGCGCATCTTCAACCAGTCGGGCAGGCTGTGGCCCAGGCTGTTGCGCATGCGGGTCTCGGCTCTGGTGTCGACCAATGGGTGGGCTGGCAAGCGGCTGGGTGGTATGCCGGCACAGGCCTGTGCCAGCGTGGCGTCCACCGAGGGCACGCCAGCCCCAATGCGTTGTTCCAAAAACTGCAGGGCTTCCCCCGGCAAGACCAGCTCCACCGCATCGTCCCCCCAACCGTTCCAGCGCTTCATGGCTATCTCCTGTGCATTCGCGTGCAGCACCCGATTGCTACACTGAGCGCCACTGTAGCCACCCCCGCCCGCGGTGTATTGCGCTTTCATGCCAAGCAATTTGTTCAATCATGCCAACCCACCACTTCGCCACGTCTAGCCCCTCGGGCGCTCGGGTGGCGGGCGCATATGTGCAGCCCCTGCTGGAGCTGGCCGTGGAGTGCGGCGTGGGTTTGCCGGCACTGGCCGTTGCCGCCGGTATGCCGGAAGACGCGCTGTCCCCCATGCCCGAGTCTCTGGCCGCCGCAGACTATGTGCGCCTGCTGGATGCCGGTGCCGAGCTGGCCGGCCACCCGCACTTTGGCCTGCACGTAGGGGAGCGGGTCAAGCTGGGAACCTACAGCGTCTACGGTCTGATCCTGCTGAGCTGCCGCGACCTGGGACAGGCCTTTGCCCAAACCCTGCGCTATGAAAGCCTGGCCCATGATCTGGGCCGTTCGGAGCTGGGTGTGCAGGGTGGCACCGCGGTTTACCAGTGGCACAGCCATTTTCCCCACGCCAGCCGGCACCTGGCCGAGAGCGTGTTTGCCGGCGTGCGGGTGTTTGGCAACTGGCTGGCCGGCACGCCCTTGCCTGCGGCGCCGGTATCCTTCACCCACGCCGCCCCGGCCGACGTCAGCGAACACCACCGCCTGTTTGGACCGGATGTGGAGTTTGGCGTCAGCGCCAATTGCGCACGCTTTGATGCCGCACTGCTGGCATTGCCCGTTCCGAATGCTGACGTTGGCCTGTACCCCGTGTTGCAGCAGCACGCCGAACAGTTGCTGCAAGCCAAACTGCGCAGCCAGGGCGAGGTCGGCATCGTGGCCCAGGTGCGCGCCAGCATCGCCAGCCACCTGGCGCAGGACCGGGCCAGCCTGACCCAGATCGCCCAGGACCTGAAGCTGTCCCCGCGCACGCTGCAGCGCAAGCTCAGCGACGCCGACACCAGCTTTCAGCAGTTGCTGGACCGGACACGCCAGGCGCTGGCGCAGGGCTATTTGCTGCGGCCCGACTTGAGCCTCACCGATATCGCGTTCTTGCTGGGCTACCAGGACCAGAGCGCGTTCAACCATGCGTTTAGGGAGTGGACGGGCGACAGCCCCGGCAGCTACCGTGAACGGCGCGGCAAACCGGGATCGGTCTGACGGGCCTGACGCCCCGTTAAGTCATCAGGGCCACGGCACCGGCAAAGGTAAAAAACGCCGCCGCGGTGGACACCAGAATGATGCGCGCAATTCGCCCGTTGTCCGCCCCAAAGCGCTCGGCCAGCAGAGACACATTGCTGGCGCTGGGCAGCGCGGCCAGCAGCACCAGCACCGTCAACGCAAAACGGTCCATCGGCACGCCCATCTGGATGGCGCCCGCCCCCACCAGCAGCACCAGCAGGGGGTGCAGAAACAGTTTGATGGCGGCCACCGGCACCACCTCCATCCAGTGCACCGGGTGGGCCTCACCGGACTGCGCCATCATCTGGGAACGCGCCAGCACCGCGCCAATCGTGAACAAAGCCACCGGCGAGGCCGAATCGGCCAGCAGCCCCACGGTCTGCACCACCGGTTTGGGGAATTCGAGCTGCATCGCCGACACCACAGCCCCCAGCAAAATCGACCAGGGCATGGGATTGGTCGCAACCCCCTTCAGCGCGTTCCTGGCCGCCACTCCCGCCGAGCCGCCCGTTCCACCGTGGTTGCCCAGTCGGGACAGGGCAATGCACAGAGAGGTGGTGATCACCATATCGACCAGGATGGTGACGATCGCCGGGCCAGCGGCCTTGGGGCCCAGCAGCGCCACCAGCAACGGCACCCCCATGAAGCCAGTATTGGGAAAGGCTCCCACCAAAGCGCCAAAGGCGGCGTCGTTCCAGCCAATTCGTCCGTGCCGCGTCACCGCCACGACGAAACCGACCATGACCAGCGCGCACGCCAGGTAGGTCAGCGCCACATGGGGGTCCAGCAATTGGGCAATCGGCGTGCTGGCGCCAAAGCGGTACAGCATGCACGGCAGTGCAAAAAACAATACAAAGCTGTTCAAGCCGGGGATGGCCGCCATCGGCAGCATGCCCCGGCGCGCGGCGATGAAGCCACACAGGACCAGCGCGAAAAACGGGAAAGTGACGGTGAGGATTTGGAGCACCGGTGCATTGTCCGGTATTCGGTAAGATGGCGCGCTTGTCTGCCTGCAAAGTCTGAATGTCTGCACCCTCGTCTCCCAACGCATCCCCACCCGTCTCCCATGGCCTGAACCTGGCCCAGCAAGAAGCCGTCAACTACATGCACGGCCCGTGTTTGGTGCTGGCCGGTGCCGGTTCGGGGAAAACCCGGGTTATTACCCACAAGATCGGCCGCCTGATCCAGGCCGGACTGGCGCCGCAGAAGATTGCCGCCATCACCTTTACCAACAAGGCGGCGGCCGAAATGCGCGAGCGCGCCAAGGGCCTGATTGGCAAGGCCGCCAAGGACGTGGTGGTGTGCACCTTCCACGCCCTGGGCGTGCGCATGCTGCGCCAAGACGGCGCCGTGTTGGGCCTCAAGCCCCAGTTCAGCATCCTGGACAGTGACGATGTGACCAGCATCCTCAAAGACGCCGGTGGCAGCACCGACGCCGCCACGGCCCGGCAATGGCAATGGACCATCAGCGGCTGGAAGAGCGCCGGCCTGAATGCCGAACAGGCACTGGCCCAGGCGGCCGACGACAACGAACGCATCACCGCCATCGTTATGGCCCGCTACGAAGAGCGGCTGACCGCCTACCAGAGCGTGGACTTTGACGACCTCATCAGCCTGCCGCTCAAACTGCTGCGCGACCATGAATCGGTGCGCCAGAAATGGCAGGGCATGATGGGCCACGTACTGGTGGACGAATACCAGGATACCAACGCCACGCAGTACGAAGTCCTGAAACTGTTGGTTGGTGGCAATCCCGCCGATGGCGCCCGCTTTACGGCGGTGGGCGACGACGACCAGTCCATCTACGGCTGGCGCGGCGCCACGCTGGACAACCTGAAGAAGCTGCCGGTGGATTTTCCTGCGCTCAAGGTCATCAAGCTGGAGCAGAACTACCGCTCCACCAGCGCCATCCTGCGCGCCGCCAACAATGTGATTGGCCCCAATCCCAAGCTGTTCCCCAAGAACCTGTGGAGCGATCTGGGCGAAGGCGAGCCGGTGCGCGTGGTGGACGCCGACAACGAGGAGCACGAGGCCGAGCGCGCCGTGGCCCGCATCCAGAGCCTGCGCGCCGAGGGGGCCCTGCTGCAAGAGGGCAAGCAGTACAAGGAGTTCCGTGATTTCGCCGTGCTATACCGCGCCAACCACCAGGCCAAGCCGTTTGAGAAGGCGCTGCGCAAGGCCGGCATCCCGTACAAGGTATCGGGAGGCCAGAGCTTTTTTGACCGGGCCGAGATTCGTGACCTGTGCGCCTGGTTTCGGCTCTGGGCCAACAACGATGACGATCCGGCTTTCCTGCGCGCCGTGACCACGCCCAAACGCGGAATAGGCCACCAGACGCTGGGCACGCTGGGCGTGTTTGCCAGCCAATACAAGCTCAGCTTGTTCGAGTCGCTGTTTTCCAACTCGCTGGGTTCGGTGCTCGCCGCCAAGGCGGTCGGCAGCCTGCACGAGTTTGGCCGCTATGTGAACGACCTGGAGTACCGAGCCCGCCACACCGAAGGCGCCGAGGCCGCCAAGATTTTCATGATGGATTGGCTCAAGGACATTGGCTACGAAAAACACCTGCTCGATGGTGAAGACAGCGACAAGGTGGCCGCCGCCAAGTGGTCCAACGTGCTGGAGTTTTGTGACTGGATGGCACTGCGCTGCGGCGGACAGTTGGACGATGTGGCGGGCATAACCGAGCGCGAGGTCAAGTCATTGCTGGAGGTGGCGCAGACCATTGCGCTGCTGTCCACCATCAGCGAACGCGAGAAAGACCAGGACGTTGTCACGCTGTCCACGCTGCACGCATCCAAGGGCCTGGAGTGGCCCCATGTGCTGCTGGTCGGCGTGACCGAAGGCATGCTGCCCTTCAAACTGAACGATGGCGCCGACTCCCTGGGCGGGTCGGAAAAGGCTCACGAGTCTGCCAACGAGGATCTGGCGCAGCGGCTACAGGAAGAACGCCGCCTGATGTATGTGGGCATCACCCGGGCCCAGCGCAGCCTGGCGGTGAGTTGGACGCGGCGACGTAAAAAGGGCCGGGAGATGGTTGCGGCGTTGCCCAGCCGTTTCATTGCGGAGATGGGGCTGGACAAGGCCACGGTGCGCGAAGACCCGCGTGAAAAACTCAAGGCCTTGCGGGCAGAGTTTGCCCAGAAAGCGCTAAGCAGCGCCGCTGCTGCGGCTCAGATCCGGTAAATCCGCGGTTTAGCGCAGTCCGTCGTAACCGGTGCGCACTGTGAAGTCGGCGAAGCCCGAGCCGCCACTGGGCGCGGAGGGCCCGAAGAAGTTGTCATGCAATTCAGACAGCACCATCATGGCAAGGGCTGCGTCCTGATTGAATCCGATGCGGGACTGGCCCATGCCATCGCCCCCGCTCAGAATCAATTTGGAAATGTAGTCACTGCATTCCTTGTGACCCCATAGGCTGCGTATGGTGTTGGCAATACGGTGGTGGTGCAGTTCAACGATTTGCAGTGCCGCATCCTTGCGCTGATTGGCTGCGAGGCGGTACAACTGATCCGGGTGAATCGGGGCTCCGTCTTCCATCATTGCCAACGGCACGGTCTGCAAGAAAGCTCCCGACTCGTCGGGCAGGTTATCAAGAACCGGCAGCGAACTGAAACGCGACTCCTGCTCGGCAACTGCGCTTTCCCACAATCCCCAAGTGGTGTCCGGGTCGTTCTCAACCACCTCCAAGCCACGGGAATCCACAGCATCCTTGCTCGGCGTGTCATCAGGCTGCTTGCCCTTGCCAAGAAAAATACTGAACATGGACCCACTCCGTAGTTTGTGTTAATGCTACTCCAGCCAGAGCAACTTTGCCACCCTTCCACACTTAGCGGCATATGGACGGGTCAAAAACGACATTGCCAATGGGTGGATTGTACGGAACGATAGTTTTTTCTCCATGCCCATCGCGTTCCATTGCCGTGAAGTTGTTCACACAATCGCACTTCTCTTTGGAGCTGGTCGACATCGGTCAACTAACACCCCCAGAAAGCAGAAAGCCCGTCGCAGTGGACGGGCTTGGTGCATCGAGAACCATATGGAGCGGGAAAAGAGGCTCGAACTCTCGACCTATACCTTGGCAAGGTATCGCTCTACCAACTGAGCTATTCCCGCATGTGACCACGTTGCCGTGGTCAAAATAAAAACCCATCGGATGGGTTTCTAAATTTGGTGGCCTGGGGCGGAATCGAACCACCGACACAAGGATTTTCAATCCTCTGCTCTACCGACTGAGCTACCGGGCCTGAGCCTGAAATTATAGCAGGAAGATTTGCAATATCTGGCCGAGCACCATTCAAATACCGTTGCGCTTGCCTCGCGTCAGGTCGACACCCAGTTGCTTGAGCTTGCGGTACAGGTGGGTACGCTCCAATCCTGTTTTCTCCGCAACCCGTGTCATGGAACCATTCTCACGCGCCAGATGGTATTCGAAATAGGCCTTTTCAAATTCATCCCTGGCTTCACGCAGGGGTTTGTCGAGCACGAAGTTTTGCGTCGCCTGCAATCCAGGTTCAACGGGCCCCGCCACAGTGACGGCCACGTAGCCCGAGGCTTCCACCGACGCAATCATGGGCCGCACTACAGCAACCGGCGCAGCCTTGTGCAGGCTGCTGCGCGCCAAGCCTTGTTCCACTGCCTTCAGGAGTTTTTGCAGGGTAATGGGCTTTTCAAGAAAGGCAAGCGCGCCAATTTTTGTGGCTTCAACCGCAGTATCAATGGTGGCGTGGCCGCTCATCATGATCACTGGCATGGTTAGGACACCGGTAGAGGACCATTCCTTGAGAAGCGTTACACCATCGGTATCCGGCATCCAAATATCGAGCAGCACCAGATCCGGCCTCTCTCTGGAACGCGCAGCACGGGCCTGCGCTGCATTCTCAGCCAATTCGACGTTGTGACCTTCGTCATTGAGGATTTCCCAAAGCAAATCCCGAATGCCGTGCTCGTCATCAACAACCAGAATGTTTGCCATGGTGTTTGTGTTGTCCCTTTGGTGCCAGTATGTCTCGCTCAAGCCGGAGCGGTATTCTCAATCGCCAATGATAACGATACTTGGGCGCCTACCACTGTGCCACCAAGGACACGGTTCACGATGTCGACCCGTGAGCCATGTTCGTCTGCAATTTTTTTGACGACCGCCAACCCCAGACCGGTACCCTTCATCTTGGTCGTGACGTAAGGTTCAAAGGCGCGTTTGAGGATCTGGTCCGGGAAACCGCCCCCGCAATCCAGCACGCTCAAACGGACGCGCCCAGTCGTACGCAGGTATTGGGTGCGCAACACGACGCTGCGATCTTCGGTGCCAGACACCTGGCACGACTCACTGGCGTCCTGCGCATTCTGAAGCAGGTTGTGAATGACTTGGCGCAACTGCTGCGCGTCCCCCATCACCAGGGGGCAAGACACATCCAACTCCGGTCGCACGGGCACCGCTTGGCTTTCATCATCGTAGAGCTGCAAAACATCCATCACCAGCGCATTCAGATCTACAGGCTTGAGTTCGGCGGCCGGTAGTCGTGCGTAGTCCCGGAAGTCATTGACCAATCGTTTCATGGCGTCGACCTGGTCGACAATGGTTTTGACCGATTTGGTCAAAACAGCCTGGTCCGACGGAGACAGTTTGCCAGAAAGTTTCATCTCCAGACGCTCCGCCGACAGTTGAATCGGTGTCAGCGGGTTTTTGATTTCATGCGCCAGCCGCCGCGCCACTTCGCCCCAGGCCTGCGCCCGTTGCGCCGAGACAATGTCAGAAATGTCGTCGAACACCAGCAATCGCCCATTGCCCGGCAGTTCTGCACCGCGCGCCACCAGTGTCAGTGTGCGATCAAAGGGGCTGTGCATGGATATGGTTCCCGCGCCCAGCTCAAAAGACCTCTGCCAATGGTCTGTGTCCTGCTCTGCGCGCTGAACCAGAAATTCGGCAAACTGCGTCTGAACTTCGCGTCCAAAATCCTGCAGTCCGTCGATATCCTGCAATGTCCGACCTTCGTAGTCGGCCAGTGACACCTTGAGGATGCGGGCTGCACCCGGGTTGGACGAGCGGATCGCCCCATCGTTGTCCAGAACGATGACGCCGGCCGTCAAATTATCAAGAATGGTCTGCAGGTTTGCACGAGCAGCATCTACTTGCGCCATGCTTTGCTGGACCGCCTGACGGGCGTCGGACAACTGCTCGGTCATGGAAGCGAAGGCGCGTGTCAGCCCACCCAGCTCGTCTTTGCCCTGCAGTGCCAGTTTAGGGGTCAGGTCGCCCGCGGCAACCTGGCTTACGCCTTCGGCCAGCATCAGCAAAGGACGTGCAATCTGGTCGCCCAAAACAACTGCCAACAGCACAGCCCCGAATACTGCGAGAAACAAGCTCAGAGTCAGTGTCCCGATGTACATGCGCTTCAGGCCTTCACGCCCCAGTGCCCGTTCCTGGTACTCGCGGTTGGCGCTCTGCACGGCCAGGGCGTTGGCAACCAGATTCGGCGGTAACTCTCGCGTCACAAGCAGAAATCTGACTTCAGGCGTCAGGCCCAGCAGTGCGCTGGATAGGGGAACCAGAACCTTGACCCGGGCACTGACCTGCCCACCGGGGGACGCCTCGTCCAGGCCTTCCACCCAGGAAAGCGATCGCTCGGCCTTGGCGGCACGAAACTGCGCCGGCGATGGCTTGTCCGGGGTCAACTGAAAGCGTGACGGCCCGGCACTGGCCAGCAACTTGCCGGAGGCACTCCATAGCGCGACGTCGGCAGCGCTCAACTGGTCGACCAATCGATCCAGCAACAGCCCGACGGCGACATCCGGTGTTTCCGAGATTTGCGACGCCGCCGTGCGCGACTTGTTGCTTAGGTCATTCTGCAGCGTGTCCAGGGTCACACGCCCCAGATTCAGCCCCGCCTCCAGAGCGCCCTCGACCTTGACGTCGAACCAGGTTTCAATTGAACGCGATACGAACTGGTAAGACACCCCATAGATGAGCAATCCGGGTGCCAAGCCCACCAGCGCAAAGATCGTCGCCAGCTTCACCAGCAAGCGGCTGCCAAACCGCCCCTGGCGGAACCGAACGAACAGGCGATACCCGACCCAGACAATTGCGCCGAGCAGCGCCGATGCCACCACTACGTTAACGGTGAACAGCCGCGCATAGTTGCGCTCGTTCAGGGACAGGTTATTGGTCGCCTGCGTCAACAGAAACAGCAGCATCAACCCAATCACCACCATGACCAGTGCGCCTGCGGTAACCGTCAAGCGCAAGGCACGTGAACTCCGCGGCGTGGTGGCAGCATGATCGCCGGGCAGACTGTCCTTCATTTTGCAGCGGTCAGCGACAGGGCTGTACTTGCCGTCGCGGCAAGATCCCAGTCCGACTGTCCCAACGCCCCAATCTGAAACGGCCGCGGCAGTTGGGTCAAGTCCAGGCGGAAGCTGAAGTCAACCCGGTACTTCACGCCCATGTCAAGGTCAGACGCTTCCGCAATTTTCCAACGGGATATCCGCTTGATGGCGGACAGCGCCTCGGCCAGGGTCTCAAAGGTCTGGTTCAGTGCAAAGCCCAGACTGGCCTCGCGTCCCGCCCCGGCAGTGACGTTGAGCCGCCAGCGACGGGTCAGCGGCTGGTATGCCAGCCGCATGTGGCGTTGCGTGGAAACTACTTTTTTGTCGTACCAATACCAACGCTCCCGAAGCACCTGGGCCTCAGTCACAAAAAACATCGGAATTCCCTTGACCAGTGCGTCTTCAACCGCCGCGGGCAACTCAAAGAGAACCTGGGCCGACACCACGACCTCATCGTCCAGACGCTCCACCTGGAATGGGGAGATTTCGGTGGCGATCTGGGCATGGCTCAGGCCCGCAGCCAGCACCAATGCCAACGCCCATAGCGCGCGCAAGGCCCGATCAAGCCATCCGTTTCTGCAGCAGCGCGTAATAAAAGCCATCGTGGTCACAGGACTCATTGTCCGGGACGACCTCGCCTTTGGCGACACTTCGGGGCATTAAATGGCCAGGCGACGGCAGCAAAACGGCGTCTGTGTTGTGTGTGAGAAACGTTTGGACCTGTCCAGCGCCTTCGGCCTGGAACAGGGAGCAGGTGCAGTACAGCAGGCGTCCACCGGGGCGCAGCAAGCCCCACAGGGTTTCCAGCATGCGCTTCTGGATCCCGGCCAGTTGGGCAATGTCGGACTCGCGGCGCAGCCAGCGAACATCCGGGTGGCGCCGGACAATGCCGGACGCGGTGCACGGGGCGTCGAGCAGGATGGCATCGAAAAGCTGACCGTCCCACCATTCCTGGGGTCGGGCTGCATCGGCGGTCACCACAGTGGCCTGTAGGCCCAGTCGGGCCAGGTTCTGCCCGATCCGGGTGGTGCGCGCGGGATCAATTTCGAGGGCCAGAACCTGCCCATCCGTCAGCTCGAGCAAATGCCCGGTTTTCCCACCGGGCGCCGCGCAGGCATCCAGGATGCGTGGGTCAGCCCCGGCTGCCAGCCCCTGCAGCAGCAAGGGTGCAGCCATCTGGGCAGCAGCGTCCTGCACCGATACCAAACCCTGCTCAAAACCGGGCAGGTGCTGTACGCCAACGGGGCGCTCCAGCACGATGGCCGCATCCAGCCCACCGTTGGCGGCGATACCGGCCTGCCGCAAACTCGCCAGATAGTCGGTCGGACTGGTCTTTCGGACATTGACCCGCAGCGTCATGGGTGCATGGCGATTGGCGGCCTGAAGGATCTCACGCCACTGCCCGGGGCGTTCGTGCTGCAGGCGTTTGATCCACCACGCGGGATGGTTCCAGAATGCCACCGGATCTGCGTCGGTCGCCGCCACCAGCGCGTCCTTTTCACGCAGGAACCGCCGCAGGCAAGCATTCAAAAAACTGGCCTGCGCTTTGGTGGACGGGTTGCGTTTGGCGGCCTCTACGGTCTGGTTGACCAGCGTAAACATGTCATACGGCGCTTCAGCATCGCGCCAAGCGAGCGCCAACGCCACGCACAGTAGCGCGTCGGCGGCGGGCGGTGGCGCCCTTGGAGCCAACTGCTTGCGCAAGGCCTGCGCCCGCCCCAGATTGCGCCACACATGAAACGCCAAGGCCTGCACGCCGGGGCGCAAGTCGGTTGGGACATGGTCAACCGCGGCCGTACCGGAGGCACCTTCTCCCACCGCCAGCACGACGCCAGCCGTTGCATTGAGCTGACGCCACAGGGGGATCGGTTCTTCTTTGCGGTTCATCATTACCTCAGAGCGTACCGCCCGGTTTAAAGCCCATCCATCCCACCACCAGCCGCGCCGGAAACTGGTCCAACGCGGCGTTGTATTGGGTCAATATCTGATTGAAGCCGCCCCGCGCGGTTTCCACCCGCAGTGCGACGGCCTCCCACTGCGCGTTCAGTTCGGCGGGAATCACAGGTCCCGCCAGATCGGGGGGGACTGCTCGCAGTTGACGCCATGCCAGCTGCACCCCGTCAAATGCCGCGACCAGGCGGGCAAGGGGCTCGTTGGTCAACTTTGCAACCCCTTCGTCATTCAGTGCCTGTTCGAACACATGCAATGAGGACAGGAGCCCATCCCATTCGTCACGCCCATTTTTTGAACTGACCCCGTGGCTATTTGCCGCTTCGGGACCGCGCAGCGTCACATGCTCGCGCACCAAGGCGGCGTACACTCGCATGTGCTTCTCCACCGACCCCAAGGCACCCAAGCCCCGGGCTCGCATGCGCATCAGCCGGTTGTACATCCCAACACCCCAGAAGACGGACACCGCCAGCAACATCCACAATAACAGCGAAGCATCCATGGATTTCCCGAACAACTGAACCGTATTCTACGGTGTGACTTCAGAAACAAAAAACCCCAAGCCCCTAGTGAAATGGGCTTGGGGTGCTACGTTTAGTGTAGCAGTACAGACTTACTCGCCAACTCCGTCGTCAGCGCCGTGGGCCTCACCTACGGTCTCGGCGTCGCCCGCCAGTTCCGCCGCTTCGGCTTCGGCAATGGCTCGGCGCTCGGCGTCGTCCATGTTTTCGCGAACCTTGCGTGCTTCGTGGTAGGCCAGGCCGGTACCGGCTGGAATCAGACGTCCCACAATGACGTTTTCCTTCAAACCACGCAGCTCGTCGCGCTTGCCCATGATGGCGGCTTCGGTCAGCACGCGGGTGGTTTCCTGGAAGGAAGCCGCGCTGATGAAGCTGTCGGTGGACAAGGATGCCTTGGTAATACCCAGCAGCAAGTTGGTGAAGGTGACCGGAATCTTGCCTTCGGCCCGCAGCGCGTCGTTGGTGTTGAGCATCTCGGAACGCTCGACCTGCTCACCATTGATGTAGCTGGAGTCGCCGGCATTCTCGACCACCACACGGCGCAGCATCTGGCGAACAATCACTTCAATATGCTTGTCGTTGATCTTCACGCCCTGCAGGCGGTACACGTCCTGCACCTCGTCGACGATGTAGCGTGCCAGCTCTTCGGAGCCCAGCAAGCGCAAGATATCCTGCGGATCGGCTGGGCCGTCCACCACGGACTCGCCCTTGTTGACCACCTGGCCTTCGTGCACCAGCATATTCTTTTCCTTGGGCACCAGGTCTTCCCAGACCTTGCCATCGGGATCAGTAATCTGCAAGCGGATCTTGCCCTTGGTTTCCTTACCGAAGGAAACGGTACCGGTGATCTCGGCCAGCGTGCCCTTGTCCTTGGGCGTGCGGGCTTCGAACAACTCGGCGACCCGTGGCAGACCACCGGTAATGTCGCGGGTCTTCTGGCCTTCGATGGGGATACGGGCCAGCACTTCGCCGGGACCGACGTCCAGACCGTCGCGCACCTGGATCAGCGCACCAACCGGGAAGCCAATGGTCACCGAGTGATCGGTTCCCGGAATCTTGACTTCATTGCCGGTCGCGTCGATCAGCTTGACCTGCGGACGAACCACCTTGGTCGCACCACGGCGCTTGGGATCGATAACCACCATGGTGGACAAACCGGTCACTTCGTCGACCTGCTTGGCAACCGTCAGACCTTCTTCCACATTCTCGAAATGCGCCTTGCCGGCGAATTCGGTAATGATGGGGCGGGTCAACGGATCCCAGTTGGCCAGAATGGCGCCAGCCTTGATGGACTGGTCGGCCTTGACCGTCAGAATCGCACCGTAGGGCACCTTGTGGCGCTCACGCTCGCGACCGTGTTCGTCGTGGATGATGATTTCGCCGGAACGGGCAATCACCACCAACTCCTTCTTGCTGTTGGTCACATAGCGCATGGTGGCGTTGAAACCAATATTGCCGTTGGACTTGGCTTCCACGCTGGAGGCGATGGCGGCGCGGGATGCGGCACCACCGATGTGGAAGGTACGCATGGTCAACTGGGTACCGGGTTCGCCGATGGACTGAGCAGCGATCACACCGACGGCTTCGCCGCCGTTGATCAGGCCACCGCGGCCCAAGTCGCGTCCGTAGCACTTGGCGCAAATGCCAAAGCGGGTTTCGCAGGTCAGCGCCGTGCGCACCTTGACTTCGTCGACACCAGCCAGTTCCAACTCGTCGATCAGGTCCTCGTCCAGCATGGTGCCGGCGACCGCCAGTACGGCACGGTTCTCAGGATGCAACACGTCTTCGGCGGCGGTACGACCCAGGATGCGGTCACGCAGGGACTCGATCACTTCACCGCCTTCGACGATGGCGCGCATCAGGTAACCACCGTGCGTTCCGCAATCTTGCTCGGTGACGACCAGATCCTGCGTCACGTCGACCAGACGGCGCGTCAGGTAACCGGAGTTCGCTGTCTTCAACGCCGTATCGGCCAGACCCTTACGGGCACCGTGGGTGGAGATGAAGTACTCCAACACGTTCAGACCTTCGCGGAAGTTGGCGGTAATCGGTGTCTCGATGATGGAGCCGTCAGGCTTGGCCATCAGACCCCGCATACCTGCCACCTGGCGAATCTGGGCCGCAGAACCGCGGGCGCCGGAATCGGCCATCATGTAGATGGAGTTGAAGGATTCCTGCTGGACCTGGTTGCCATGGCGGTCGGTGACCATTTCCTTGGACAACTTGGCCATCATGACCTTGGACACTTCGTCACCCGACTTGCCCCAGATATCCACCACCTTGTTGTAGCGCTCACCGGAAGTCACCAGACCGGACACATATTGCTGTTCGATCTCTTTGACTTCCTTCTGGGCACGGGCAATGATGGCGTGCTTTTCCTGCGGCACCAGCATGTCGTCGATACAGATGGAAATACCAGCGCGTGTCGCCAGGCGGAAACCGGCTTGCAACAGCTTGTCGGCAAACACCACGGTGTCTTTCAATCCGCACTTGCGGAAGGACACGTTGATCAGCTTGGAGATTTCCTTCTTCTTCAACGCCTTGTTGATGTTCGAGAAGGGCAGGCCCTTGGGCAGGATCTCGGACAACAACGCGCGGCCGGCAGTGGTTTCCCACAGCTTGGTCGAGGCGGTGAATTCGCCGGTTTCCTTGTCCTTGGTGTACTCGGTCAAACGCACATTGATGCGTGCGTTCAGTTCGACTTCACCAGCGTCAAAGGCGCGCTGCACTTCGCCGGTGTCGGAGAAGATCAGACCCTCGCCCTTGCCGTTGATGCGCTCACGGGTTGTGTAGTACAGACCCAGCACCACGTCTTGCGACGGAACAATGGAAGGCTCGCCGTTGGCGGGGAACAGCACGTTGTTGGAAGCCAGCATCAGCGTGCGGCATTCCATTTGTGCTTCTACCGACAGGGGCACGTGCACGGCCATCTGGTCACCGTCGAAGTCGGCATTGAAAGCCGCGCAAACGAGGGGGTGCAACTGGATGGCCTTGCCTTCGATCAGGATAGGTTCGAACGCCTGGATGCCCAAACGGTGCAGCGTAGGCGCACGGTTCAACATCACGGGGTGCTCTTTGATGACCTCTTCCAGGATGTCCCACACGACGGGCGTGCCGGATTCGACTTCTTTCTTGGCGGCCTTGATGGTGGTCGCAATGCCCATGGCTTCCAGGCGCGCGAAGATGAAGGGCTTGAACAGTTCCAAGGCCATCAGCTTGGGCAGACCGCACTGGTGCAGCTTGAGTGTAGGACCCACGGTAATCACGGAACGACCGGAATAGTCCACGCGCTTGCCCAGCAAGTTCTGGCGGAAACGACCGGATTTACCCTTGATCATGTCGGCCAAAGATTTCAGGGCACGCTTGTTGGCGCCGGTCATGGCCTTGCCGCGGCGGCCGTTGTCCAGCAAGCTGTCCACGGCCTCTTGCAACATGCGCTTCTCATTGCGCGCAATGATTTCGGGCGCCTTCAATTCCAGCAAACGGCGCAGACGGCTGTTGCGGTTGATGACGCGGCGATACAGGTCGTTCAGATCGGAGGTCGCAAAGCGGCCGCCGTCCAGCGGAACCAGCGGACGCAGGTCCGGTGGCAACACGGGCAGCACGTCCAGCACCATCCACTCGGGCTTGATGCCGGATTTCTTGAACGCTTCCAGAACCTTCAAACGCTTGGCGTTCTTCTTGATCTTGAGTTCAGAGCCAGTCAGGTCATTGCGCAGCTTCTCGATCGAACCTTCGATGTCGATGCTTTGCAGCAGGTCCTTGATACCTTCGGCGCCCATCTTGGCCTGGAATTCGTCGCCATATTCCTTGAACTTGGCGTCAAAGTCGTCTTCGGACATGATGCTGAATTTCTTCAGCGGGGTCATGCCGGGGTCGGTCACGACGTAGGCTTCAAAGTACAACACACGTTCGATGTCACGCAGTGTCATGTCCAGCACCAGGCCCAAACGGCTTGGCAGGGACTTCAGGAACCAGATGTGGGCACAGGGTGCCGCCAGGTCGATGTGACCCATGCGTTCGCGGCGAACCTTGGTCTGTGTGACTTCAACGCCGCACTTCTCGCAGATCACACCACGGTGCTTCAAACGCTTGTACTTGCCGCACAGGCATTCGTAGTCCTTGATGGGTCCAAAAATCTTGGCGCAGAACAGGCCATCACGCTCGGGCTTGAACGTGCGGTAGTTGATGGTTTCGGGCTTGCGCACTTCGCCAAAAGACCACGAACGGATCTTTTCGGGCGAGGCCATGCCAATTTTGATGGCACCAAAATGCTCATCGGGCGTGAACTGCTTGAACAGGTCGAGTAATGATTTCATGGGTTAAATCCTTTTCTTGTCCGCGATCAGCTACGCTCAAGTTCAATGTCGATGCCCAAGGAACGGATTTCCTTGACCAACACATTGAACGATTCCGGCATGCCGGCTTCGATGGAGTGCTCGCCCTTGACGATGCTTTCATACACCTTGGTACGACCTTGCACGTCGTCGGACTTGACGGTCAGCATTTCTTGCAGCGTGTAGGAAGCACCATAGGCTTCCAGTGCCCACACTTCCATTTCACCGAAACGCTGTCCACCGAACTGCGCCTTACCACCCAGCGGCTGCTGGGTCACCAGGGAGTACGGGCCAGTCGAGCGGGCGTGCATCTTGTCATCCACCAAGTGGTGCAGCTTCAGGTAGTGCATGTAGCCAACCGTGGTGGTGCGCTCAAAAGCGTCGCCACTGCGGCCGTCATACAGCTGGGCCTGGGTACGCGCGGCGGTGAGGCCCTTGGCCTTTGCCACATCGTCCGGGAAGGCCAGTTGCAGCATGTCGCCAATTTCTGCTTCGGTCGCACCGTCGAACACGGGTGAGGCAAACGGCACACCGTTGGTCAACTCTTGTGCCATATTGCGGATCTCATCGTCCGACAACTGGCCCAGGTCTTCCTTGCGGCCGGTACCGTTGTAGATGCGTTCCAGGAAGGCGCGAATCTCGGCAGCAGCAGCTTCACGCTGCAGCATGTCACCAATGCGGTGACCCAAGCCCTTGCCAGCCCAGCCCAGATGCACTTCCAGCACCTGACCGATGTTCATACGCGAAGGCACGCCCAGCGGGTTCAGCACGATGTCCACGGGTGTACCGTCTGCCATGTAAGGCATGTCTTCCACCGGCGTGATCTTGGAGACCACCCCCTTGTTGCCGTGGCGACCGGCCATCTTGTCACCAGGCTGCAGGCGGCGCTTGACCGCGATGTAGACCTTGACCATCTTCAGCACGCCAGCGGGCAACTCGTCGCCTTGTGTCAGCTTCTTGCGTTTTTCTTCAAAAGCCAGGTCGAAGCTGTGACGGGTTTGCTCCAGAGAGTTCTTGATGCTCTCCAACTGGGTAGCCACTTCGTCGTCAGCCGGGCGAATGTCAAACCAGTGGAACTTCTCGACAGAAGCCAGGTAAGCCTTGTCGATCTTGGTTCCCTTGGCCAGCTTTTGTGGGCCGCCATTGGCAACCTTGTTGGTCAACAGCTTTTCGATACGGTCAAAGGCATCGGCTTCCACGATACGCAGCTGGTCGTTCAGATCCAGGCGGAAACGCTTGAGTTCGTCGTCAATGATCTGCTGGGCACGGCGGTCACGGGTGATGCCTTCACGGGTGAAGACCTGCACGTCGATGACGGTACCTTGCGAACCTTGGTCCACACGCAGGGACGTGTCTTTGACATCGCTGGCCTTCTCACCGAAGATGGCACGCAGCAGCTTCTCTTCTGGCGTGAGAGTGGTTTCACCCTTGGGTGTGACCTTGCCCACCAAGGTGTCACCGGGCATGACTTCAGCACCGACATAGATGATGCCGGACTCGTCCAGGCGGTTCAGTTGCTGTTCGCTCAGGTTGGGGATGTCGCGGGTGATTTCTTCCGCACCCAACTTGGTGTCACGTGCCATGACCACGAGTTCTTCGATGTGAATCGAGGTGTAACGGTCTTCTGCCACGACGCGCTCGCTGATCAGGATCGAATCTTCGAAGTTGTAGCCGTTCCACGGCATGAAGGCCACCAGCATGTTTTGACCGATGGCAATTTCGCCCAGATCGGTAGACGCGCCGTCAGCAATCACATCACCCTTGGACAGCTTGTCGCCTTTCTTGACGATGGGACGCTGGTGGATGTTGGTGTTCTGGTTGGAACGCTGGTACTTGATCAGGTTGTAGATGTCCACACCCACTTCACCGGCTTGCGCCTCCGCGTCGTTCACGCGGATCACGACGCGGGTCGCGTCCACATAATCCACGATCCCGCCACGCGTTGCCACGACCACGGTACCGGAGTCCACAGCCGCCACGCGCTCGATACCGGTGCCCACCATGGGCTTTTCCGGACGCAGCACGGGCACAGCCTGGCGTGACATGTTGGCGCCCATCAACGCGCGGTTCGCATCGTCGTGCTCGAGGAACGGAACCAGCGATGCCGCCACCGACACGATCTGCGCGGGGGACACGTCCATATACTGCACGCGCTCGGCACCCACCAGGATGGATTCGCCTTTTTCACGGGCAGACACCAGGTCACCGGTCAGCACGCCGTCTTTATCCAGGGCCGCATTGGCCTGGGCAATCACGTACTTGCCTTCTTCAATCGCGGACAGGTAATCAATGTCAGTGGTGACCTTGCTGTCCACCACACGGCGGTACGGCGTCTCGATGAAACCATACTCGTTGAGGCGGGCGTACAAAGCCAGCGAGTTGATCAGACCAATGTTTGGACCTTCAGGCGTTTCAATAGGGCAGACGCGACCGTAATGGGTCACGTGCACGTCACGCACTTCAAAGCCGGCACGTTCACGGGTCAAACCACCTGGGCCAAGGGCCGATACGCGGCGCTTGTGGGTGATTTCGGCCAGCGGATTGGTCTGGTCCATGAACTGGGACAGCTGAGACGCGCCGAAAAATTCCTTCAACGCAGCCGAGATCGGCTTGCTGTTGATCAGGTCATGCGGCATCAAAGGCTCTTGCTCGGCCTGGCCCAGACGTTCCTTCACGGCCTTCTCGATACGCGCCAGACCCGTGCGGTATTGGTTCTCAGCCAGTTCGCCGACGCAACGCACGCGGCGGTTGCCCAAGTGGTCGATGTCGTCGACTTCGCCGCGGCCATTGCGCAGGTCCACCAGAATCTTGACCACAGCCAGGATGTCTTCGTTGGTCAACACCTTGGGACCGGTCGATTCGGAGCGGCCCATCTTTGCGTTGAACTTCATGCGACCCACGCGCGACAAATCGTATGTGTCGGGGTTGTAGAACAGGCGCTGGAACAGGGCCTGCACCGCGTCTTCTGTTGGCGGCTCGCCGGGGCGCATCATGCGGTAGATGGCAACGCGGGCAGCAAACTCGTCCACGGTTTCATCGGTGCGCAGGGTTTGCGAGATGTACGCGCCTTGGTCCAACTCATTGGTATAGATGCAAGGCAGATCCTGCACTCCAGCCAGGCGCAACTTCTTCAGCAGCGCTTCAGTCAGTTCTTCGTTGGCTTTCGCTACGATCTCGCCGGTGTCACCGTCGATCACATTGCAGGCGACCACACGGCCGATCAGGAAGTCTTCCGGCACGCTGATGTGCGTGGTACCCGATTGCTCCAGCTCGCGGGTGTGGCGCACAGTCACGCGCTTGTCTTTGGCGACCACGACCTTGCCGCTCTTGTCGGTAATGTCGAAACGGGCGACTTCACCACGCAGGCGCTCGGCGACGAATTCCATCTGCGCGCCACTGTCCATCAAACGGAAGTTGTCGTTGACGAAGAAGTTGGCCAGGATGGATTCGTTGGTCAGGCCAATGGCCTTGAGCAAAATCGTGACCGGCATCTTGCGGCGACGGTCGACACGGAAGTACAGCAGGTCCTTGGGGTCGAACTCAAAATCGAGCCAGGAGCCGCGGTAGGGAATGATGCGTGCGGAAAACAGCAGCTTGCCCGAGCTGTGGGTTTTACCCTTGTCGTGCTCGAAAAACACGCCCGGCGAACGGTGCAACTGGGACACGATCACGCGCTCCGTGCCGTTGATAATGAAGGAGCCTTTACCCGTCATGAGCGGAACTTCGCCCATGTAGACTTCCTGTTCCTTGACTTCCTTGACGACCTTGTTCTGCGACGTGGAGGACTCACGGTCATAGATGATCAATTGCACTTTGGCACGCACCGCGGAGGCAAATGTCAGGCCACGGGTCTGGCATTCACGCACATCAAACGCTGGTTTGGCCAACCCGTATTCCAGGTATTTCATCTCGACAAAACCATTGTGCGAGACGATCGGGAAGGCCGCTTCGAAAGCAGCCTGCAAACCTTCGGCGGTCCGCTTCTTGGGTGCAACATCGGCTTGCAAGAACGCCGTGTAGGCGTCCTTCTGCATCTGCAACAGGTATGGAATTTCGAGCACGCTATCGCGATTTCCGAAATTTTTGCGAATTCGCTTGCGTTCAGTGTATGTATAAGCCATTAGATCTCCGGGCAAAGACTGAGGAATCCTGGGGGTCCTAGGCGACTGTCGTGTCGAGCAAAACGCTCAACTCTTCTTGGCGATTGGCCACTACCAATCATTGGCGGACGGTTGCGCATTGCACGCAACCCGTTCCAAGGCGTCTTCTGCAGTCGGATCAGAAGACACTAAAAAATGGTTTACAACCACTTTTTAGTGCGCTCTTATAAGCGGCAAAGGCTGGGAGCCCTTGAAGGAGCTCCCAGCCCAAGCGAACCAGTCGATTACTTGAGTTCGGCCTTGGCACCGGCTTCCACAAGCTTCTTCAAAGCAGCTTCAGCGTCAGCCTTGGCAATGCCTTCTTTGACTGCCTTGGGAGCGCCGTCAACCAGATCCTTGGCTTCTTTCAAGCCCAGACCAGTGATTTCACGCACGGCCTTGATGACCGACACCTTGTTGGCGCCAGCTTCGAGCAACATGACGTTGAATTCGGTCTTCTCTTCAGCAGCGGCAGCAGGGCCGGCAGCGGCAGCGGGGCCAGCCATGGCGGCTGCGCTCACTCCAAATTTCTCTTCGATGGCTTTCACCAGGTCGTTGAGTTCCATGACCGTCATGCTGTCCAGCGCGGTCAAAAATGCGTCTTTATCGAATGCCATTTTCATTTCCTAACAAGTTTGGTTACTACAGGTGTCGGGCAATTACGCCGCGACAGCCTCTGCGGGGGCAGCTTCTGTTGCTGCGCCAGCGCCACGTTGATCCGCCAGAGCGGCCAGCACACGTGCCGTACGCGAAATGGGGGATTGCATCAAGCCCAACAACTGCGCCAACAACACTTCCTTGGAAGGGATGCTTGCCAATTGCTTCACGCCGTTCACGTCCAGAACTTTTCCACCATACGCACCAGCGCGGATCACCAACTTGTCGTTGGTTTTCGCGAACTCAGCTACCACCTTGGCGGCAGCTACGGCGTCGACAGAGAAGCTATAGATCAGAGGACCGGTCATCTGGCCGGACACGACTTCAAATGCGCTACCTGCAACAGCACGGCGAGCCAGTGTGTTTTTCAACACACTCAGCGTCACACCGTTGCTGCGCGCGGTGTTGCGCAGTT
>Ga0208514_100187_pt1 | contig 46428 bp, 40 predicted proteins | sample LakWasMet70_HOW9_2_FD_183900 | JGI IMG/M metagenome (GOLD analysis project Ga0208514, IMG submission 183900) | Freshwater sediment methanotrophic microbial communities from Lake Washington under simulated oxygen tension - Sediment Metagenome... | ecosystem: Environmental > Aquatic > Freshwater >...
AACTGAAGTATGTCACACAGAACAAATTGCTGGAGCAGATGCTGCAAAGCGAAAGCCCGATGCATATTGATTACCATCAGGCCTATGAATATGCCTGTGCGCACGTAGAATAAGGTGATTCTTGCGGTTGGCAATCTTGTCTCAAAGTGCGCGCATCTATAGCCAGATGGCGCAACAAGAAGGATTTAGCGTATTCGCCGTGGATGCGTTTGCAGATGCGGATACGCGGCAGGCCGCACAATCGGTATATCAATGGCCAGGTCTATGCGAACAGCAGCCTGGCGATGAAATGGCAGGTTTGTTTGCAGCATTAGATGCTTTTCAGCCCGATGCAGTCTTGATCGGCTCGGGATTAGAAGCCAATCTGGCAAGCTACCATGTGTTGTCTGCCCGTTATGCTTTACTCGCTAATCTGCCCGCAACGGTTGGTCGTGTGAAAACCCCGCAATGGCTAAAGGCATGTTGCGATGTACATAGTGTGCAGTCGCCGTCAATTACTGACACTCAACCAGCAACAGGGCAGTGGTTATATAAGCAGGCAGGGCAGTGCGGTGGCAGCCATGTACAACACTGGCAATCCGAGATGGATGAAGTTGAGCATGGCTACTGGCAAGCATTCCAGCCGGGACAAGCAATAGGTATATTATTTTTAGCGCATGCGCAGTCTGTCACCTTGATAGGTGTGCATGCACTCAGGCAACATGCCGGCAGTTACGCTTATGCCGGCGCCACACGTTTGCATGATGCGTTGCTATATGAAGCCGCAAATCATGTATTGCAGGCACTGGTGCCAGCATTAGGTTTGGTTGGCATCAATAGTATTGATGCGATTTGGCATGAAGGCACATTACATGTCATTGAAGTCAATCCAAGGCTGAGTGCCAGTATGCGTTTATATATGGCGCTGCCATTAATACAAGCGCATATAGCCAGTTTCTTGCATGAGGCTGTGCCTGCGCTAGCGCAACAAACAAACGCGGCCAGTCATTGCATCATGTATGCGAGAAAAACGATAGATGTCAGCCAGTTAAGCTTTCCAGACTGGCTGGAAGACAGGCCTTGTGGTAGCAATATCACCGCTGGGCAACCCATTTGCAGTGTCTATGCAGAAGGGCAATCAGACCGCGAAGTGCAACAGACTTTGCTGGATAAAAAAACACGTTTAGAAAAATTATGGGGGACTTATGTCTGTGACAACATCGAATTCAACATCCATTAGCGTACAGCAGTATAGTGCGCCGCTGGTGGCCGAGCTGATTGCCAACGCACCAGCCCTGGGCTGTGCGGTATCTACGCATGAAAACGGCGCGACCATCGTCGACGCTGGTATTCAGGCGCCGGGCGGGCTGGAAGCTGGACGTATTATTGCTGAAATTTGTATGGGTGGTTTGGGTAGTGTTGCTTTGCGCCATGTACCACAATTTGCCAACTGGCCACTGAGTGTCGTGGTGACGGCCAAACAGCCGGTGATTGCCTGTTTAGGCAGTCAGTATGCCGGTTGGGCATTGTCACACGAAAAGTTTTTCTCACTCGGTAGCGGCCCGGCCCGTGCCATTGCCCAGCGCGAAGAAGTGTTTAAGGACATCAACTACAGCGACAAAGGTGAGCAAACGGTATTAGTACTGGAAACCGATAAAGTGCCGCCAGTGCAAGTTATTGAAAAAGTCGCCAGGGACACCGGTTTACCCGCCAACAAGCTGACTTTTATTTTGACGCCCACACGCAGCGTTGCCGGTTCACTGCAAGTGACCGCACGCGTGCTCGAAGTTGCATTGCATAAATGCCACACCTTACATTTTGACTTGAGTGCCATTGTCGATGGCTATGGCGTTGCGCCTATCCCAGCGCCATCGCCAGACTTTATTGTCGGCATGGGCCGCACCAATGACGCCATCCTGTTTGGTGGTTTTGTGCAGTTGTTCGTTAATACTGACGATGCCGCTGCCGAGCAATTGGCACAACAATTACCTTCATCATCCTCTAAAGATTATGGCCGCCCATTTGCCGATGTGTTTAAAGCGGTGAATATGGACTTTTACCAGATTGACCCGATGTTGTTCTCGCCAGCCAAAGTAAGCGTGACCAACCTTAAATCCGGCAAAACATTCTTTGCCGGAAAATTCAACGAAGACCTTTTGAATCAATCATTTGGTGGATAGTTATAACGTATTCTATTAATTAAAATGTACGAGTGGGATGAAGAACAAGGCGCACGGAACGCAGAAACCGGAATGTACATTGAGTACATGAGGATTTCGAAAACGCAGTTTCAGTGCAGGCTAACCTTTAGGTTACGCCGAAGCTAAAAAACCGCGTAACGCTGTTATTCGCCCACGCAGTCATTTTTATCATGCAAGTTATTCCCATTTTCACTGACGAGGTGGCCCAGGCTGGCGGCTGGCATGGCCAAAGCCTAGCACAGGCATTTGCACGTCGCGGCTGGCATGCACATATGGTGTCACTCGATAGTTGCCATATCAGTATTGCTCAACAGCAGGTCACTGTACATATTCCCGGTTTGAGTCAGCCCGCACCATTGGCATTTGTGCGTGGCGTCGCTGCGGGTACTACGCAGCAAATCATCACGCGCATGAACCTTTTGCATACCTTGCAACGCCAGGGGATGACCATTTATAACCATGCGCGTGCCATTGAAACCACGGTGGACAAAGGCTTGACCAGCCAATTGCTGGTTGAGCAGGGCGTGGCCACGCCAGATACCTGGGTGTGCGAGCACCGTGACGTGGCGCATGGCATTATGCAGCAAGCGCTGGATGCCGGAAAAACACTGGTGATCAAGCCGCTATTCGGTTCACAAGGCAAGGGCGTACGCTTAATCGAAACGCGCGCGCAGTTTGCGCTGCCGCAAGACCAGTTTGTCGATGGTGTTTATTACCTGCAAGAGAAGATTGATTGCGGCCCTTATCAGCATGATTACCGCGTATTTGTAGTGCGCGGCGAGCCCATTGCGGTCATGAAGCGGCAGGGCGATAGCTGGCTGCATAACGTGGCGCGTGGTGCACGCTGCAGCGCATGTGATGAGGTCGATGTGGCTGACATTGGTGTCAAAGCTGCACAGGCTGTAGGCATTGATTATGCAGGTGTAGATGTGATGCGCGATAAACATGGTAAGTTATGGGTGATCGAAGTCAACAGTATTCCAGCCTGGCGTGGCCTGCAAAGTATTACCCATTTTGAGATTGCCGATGTATTGGTGAATGATTTACTGCAATTGGCAAACGTGGCAGAAGGCCAGCCATGAGCGCAGGCGTACAGCAAGCCTACCTGAACGCCTGCCTGGCCGAACTGGAAGCCCTCAAGCCTGGCAATGTGCATATTTTTGCCGATGGCCATGGCATGCGGGTACAGGACTTTATCTATAGCGCCGAAGCCTCTGCGCCAGCATTGTGTGATGATCAGGTATTCGGCACGCGGACACTGGGCCAGCGTATCTTGCACGCTTTGCAGGCGACCCACGCCAAAGTAGGTTGCAATACCAATTTGGGTATTATTTTGCTGGCTGCGCCTGTGGTGCAAGCTTATTTGCAATATCCACAGTTATCGCTGTCAATTGGTTTGCAGCAAGTGTTACAGCAAACCACCGTGGACGATGCAGCCTCGGTCTATGAGGGCATCCGCCTGGTCAGCCCGGCCGGCATGGGTCAGCGCGACGAGCATGACGTATCACAGGCGCCGCAAATCACCTTGCTGCAAGCCATGCAATTAGCCAGCGCGAATGACATGGTGGCACGCCAGTACGTGGATGGCTATGCCAGTATTTTTACGGCTGCGATACCGCTTTACACTGATTGTTACCAGCGCTGGCAGCGACCTGCCTGGGCATTAACGGCCGTTTATTTATATTGGCTGGCGAGCGTGCCAGACAGCCATATCGCCAGAAAATATGGCCAGGCCAGAGCAGTAGAAGTACAGCAGGCCGCCAGTGCGCATTACCAGGTCTTTGTTGCCCTGGAGAACCCGAAACACTACATGCCTGATTTACTAAAATGGGATCAGTCACTCAAGCAGGAAAAGATTAATCCAGGCACCAGTGCCGACCTGACGGTGATCACCGCCATGCTTTCATTACTGGACGAAAGCCGCGCTTAAGCTCGACGGCGAGCTGAGGTATACTGTCACGCTTTAGTAGCCTATAGTCAGGAGGGCGTTATGACCGATCAGGTACTCACCGAGCAAGAAATTCAACAACATTTTTCTGAGTCTTTACCGCATTGGGTGTATGAGGATGGCTGGATCCGCCGTAAATATAAAACCAATAGCTGGAAGGGCACACTGATGGTGGTCAACACCGTTGGTCATCTGGCCGAAGCTGCCTGGCATCATCCAGACTTAACCGTATCCTATGCCTTCGTTATCGTCAAACTGTGCACGCACAGCGCCAAAGGCATTACGATGAAAGACATCGAACTGGCACGCAAAATTGAAGAAGTGGTGCAATGGCAGCCGCAGTTACAAGCAGGCTCTGCACTGGAAGGTACGCCACAGAGTGACCTGCGCTTCAGCTACGTCAAATACGATTAGTTTCAGTGTTCTGCGTCACTATTTTTCGTTAGCCCAGTTTCAACTGTATGCGCACCAATCATCATGCCGGTTTGCCACCGGCAATCTTTTTAATGGGTCCCACCGCCAGCGGCAAAACCGCGGCGACCATTGCCTTAGCCCAGCGTTTCCCGGTTGAGATTATCAGTGTTGATTCCGCACTGGTATATCGCGGCATGGATATCGGCACCGCTAAACCCGACGCCGAGACCTTGCGCCAGGCACCGCATCACTTAATCGACCTTATTTCACCGCTGGAACAATACTCCGCGGCACAATTTGCCAAAGACGCCCTGGCACTGATGCATACAGCGACTGCTCATGGCCGTGTCCCAGTACTGGTCGGTGGCACTATGTTGTATTTCAATGCCTTGCAACATGGCCTGAGTGATCTGCCAGAAGCTGATTTAACCATCCGTGCCCAGATTGAAGCGGAGGCTAATGCTTTAGGCTGGCCAGCGATGCATGCGCAATTGGCTAGCATCGATCCGGCAGTTGCTACCAAGATTCACACCACAGACTCGCAGCGCATAGAGCGCGCATTAGAGGTTTACCGCATCAGCGGTAAATCCATGAGTGCTTTACGTGCGCAATCACAAAAAGTATCGCTACCGTTCAATATCCTTAAACTTGCCTTGATGCCAAGTGATCGTAGTGTCTTGCATCAGCGCATTGCCGAACGCTTTCAACTCATGCTCAAGCATGGCTTTGTAGATGAGGTAACAAGCTTGTTGCTTGAGTATCCGCAACTCACGGTGGATAGTCCCAGTATGCGCTGCGTTGGTTACCGGCAAGCATTGCAATATTTGAATGGTGAGATCGATTTAGCTACTTTGGGTGAGCATGGTGTATACGCCACTCGCCAACTCGCCAAACGCCAACTCACCTGGCTACGTGGCATGGACGATGTACAGGTGCTGGATTGTTTGCGTATGGATTGGGTGGAGGACGTATTAACATCCATCGGCCAGCACACTTCATCTGCTATCTAAACGAGCCTCAAGACACTCTTTAACACAATCCACATCAGATACATCAAATCTTCATTTAGCGTATTTATTATCTAAATCCGTGATCTCCTAAGTAGGCTCAGGCAAGTAGCCAGCTTAGAAACTTGTTCATGGGTTTTAAATAAATATGAATTGTGAGCGTGTCTTATGAAGGTGGCAATAGCCGGTACAGGATATGTCGGATTGTCATTGGCGCTATTGTTGGCGCAAACAAACGAAGTGGTTGCGCTGGACATCGTGCCAGAAAAAGTAGCGTTATTGAATCAGAAAAAATCACCGATTATTGATCATGAAATCGAAGATTTCTTAACTAACAAGCATCTAAATTTTAAGGCAACAACGGACAAAGCAGAGGCTTATGAACATGCTGAATTTGTGGTTATTGCGACGCCGACAGATTATGACGCTGAAACGAATCACTTCAACACACAATCTGTTGAAGCCGTGATAAGCGATGTGATAACCATCAATCCTGATGCGGTGATCGTTATTAAATCGACTGTTCCCGTCGGCTACACTGAAAAAATCCGTGCCAAGTTTAATTGTAACAATCTGATCTTCTCCCCTGAGTTCTTACGTGAGGGTAAGGCGCTTTACGATAACTTATATCCATCACGCATCGTGGTTGGCGAGGTATCTGAGCGGGCACAGAAGTTTGCCAAACTGCTGAAAGATAACAGCCTCAAGCAGGATACACCTATCCTATTAACCAATAGCTCCGAGGCCGAGGCTATCAAGTTATTTGCCAATACCTTTCTGGCCATGCGTGTCGCTTATTTTAACGAGCTGGACACTTATGCCGAGACACATAATTTGAATACGCGCCAGATTATTGAAGGCGTTTGTATGGATCCACGTATTGGCAATCACTACAACAACCCATCATTTGGCTATGGCGGCTACTGTTTGCCTAAAGATACCAAGCAATTGTTAGCAAATTACTCGCAGGTACCGCAGAATCTCATCAATGCCATTGTGGATGCCAATACGACGCGCAAAGATTTTGTTGCTATGAGTATTATTAAACAAAACCCCAAGGTGGTAGGTATCTATCGACTGGCGATGAAAACAGGCTCAGATAATTTCAGGGCATCGTCTATTCAGGGCATTATGAAGCGCATAAAAGCGCGTGGCATTGAAGTGGTTGTTTATGAACCTGCATTGGAGGCTGAAGAGTTTTATCACTCCAAGGTGATAAGTGACTTAAACCACTTTAAACAAGTGGCTGATGTGATTGTCACTAACCGAAAAACGAATGAGTTAGAGGATGTGATGAGTAAAGTCTATACACGAGATTTATTTGGGCTTGATTAAATAAAAATGCCCGCCATTATGCGGCGGGCATTTTTAACGATATATACTAATTACTAGTAAGCACCATCTTGGCCGACGATGGTTAACCAGGCTGTTTTAGCCACAATCAGCATGTCCAGACGCGGGCTCCAGTTGCGTAAATACTCCAGGTCATAGTGCACGCGCTGCTCCATCTTTTCCAGTGTGTCGGTTTCGCCACGGAAGCCATTGACCTGTGCCCAGCCGGTAATGCCCGGTTTTACCTTATGACGCACCATATAGCCTTTAATCAGCTTGCGGTATTCTTCGTTATGCGCCACGGCATGCGGGCGTGGGCCAACCACACTCATGCGTCCTTGCAACACATTAATAAACTGCGGCAACTCATCTAATGACGATTTACGCAGGAAGGCACCCAGCGGAGTAATCCTCTGGTCATTCCTTGTTGCCTGAGTGACTGTAACGCCATCTTCCGTAACAGTCATTGAACGGAACTTATAGACCAGAATTTCCTCACCATCCAAACCATAGCGCCGTTGCTTGAAAATAATGGGGCCAGGGGAGGTGAGTTTCACCCCTAAGGCGACCCCCAGCAAGATAGGTGAAATCAATATCAGTACAAACAGCGAGAACAAGATATCTGCTGTGCGTTTAATTAAACCATCCACGCCGGTAAAAGGTGTTTCACATACCGACACTACCGGAATGCCATTGACGTCAGACACACGGCCTTGAATCAAGTCTGTGACGAAAATATCCGGCACAAAGTAGATGGAAGCGGTGGTGTCTTTTAAGTCATCCAACAATTTCAAAATACGTGGATGGCTAGACATCGGTAGCGCAATATAGATTGTGTGAATCTGGTTGCTCTTGCAATAGGCAGGAATGTCCGTCAGGGCGCCCAGAATTTCAAAGCCATGGTCTTGCGGCGCACGCTCCGGGGCACGATCCTCAAAGAAGCCTAATACAGAAACCCGGCTATACTCATCTGCCAGCAAGTTGTTTGCTACGGCCAGGCCTTGTTCATTGAGGCCGATAATGACTGCATTTTTGATAGGGCCCTGCAGGCTGATAAAGAACGGAGAGAGCTCCTTTAGCGCCGTTAACGCAAGAATCTGGGCGATCGGCGTTCCTATTAACCAGGTGTATATAATTTCTGGGGTATACAGCGTGATGTAGCCCGTAATCCGAGCAAATACAAGCACCATGCCCGCAAGCAAAAGCCATTGAAAAATGACATCCCGCACCATTTTCCAAAATCCCAGGCGAATTTTTGCACCGCTAGGAAAAGTCACCGAAAACAGCAATATCGAGGTGAAGAAGATAGAGATAGGAATTCTGTCTTCGAAATAAATAAAAATGCCCCACATAAAAAAGACTAATACGAGGGGCTCTACAATGGACTCGATGAAGTAAAGAGGGCTTCGGGGCCCCGACGATAATCCGGAGATGGTTCTAATTGGCGGCTTGATAGTTTTTTTCATATGTTTGGTTAAACCCTTACTCCATCTGAGTTTAACCAAATTAATGCGTAACATCAATCGGGGAGTGGTGGTTTGCAAACCAATTTAGTGTCATAAAACCATCTTGAAAGCTGACGTATACTAAACGAGTGATTTAATAATTCTTACTTACATCTGCTAAAAAGTTAAATTTTGGTAGCATTGAATGTATGTTTACAGGTTAGAATGTAACTCAAACATCATAATTTGCTATTGCTGAAAACACATGTCATCTCGTAAGCAATCTCCCAGAGTAAAGATAAAACGACCAATGCGCTGTTGGCTAGCGCTGACATTGAGTGCTTTGCCATTATGCGCAATGGCGGATGAATTTGACACCTTGCAATTCAGTGCTTCAGTGAACAGGGCCTATGATGACAACTTGTTTAGAGTGAAGAATAACGAAACATCGGATCAAATTACCACGTCGACAGCAGGTGTTAAGCTGGATAAAACATATTCACTTCAAAGATTTATTGTGGATGTGTCGTATGTTGATTATAAGTATCAAACTAATGATTTTTTAAACTTTGAAGCGCTCAACTACGATGCGAAGTGGCTGTGGTCTCTGACTCCATCCTTGACTGGTACCTTGTCTACTAGCCGTAACAAGACATTAAATGGTTTTAGTGATTTTCGATCCTTTACGCAAAACATTAGAACAGCAGATATTAGTCAATTTAGAGCGGAATATTCACCTTACAAGGTCTGGACTCTAATCGGCGGTGTTACTGAGACAGACTTCCAAAACAGCCAAACTTTTAATGCCGTAGCTCAATATAATGCGACTGCATTAGACTACGGCGCCCGCTATAACTTTGCTTCCGGTAGTAACTTAAGCCTTTTAGCACATAAGCGTAATGGTCAATTCCAGCGACAAATCAATCAAGCAGCATTGTTTGATAATGGATTTACCGAGGATGAGTACGAATTGGATTTTGTTTTAAAGCCCACGGGGAAGAGCAATTTAAGTAGTAAGTTAGGTTATCTCTCTCGTGAGTACGATAATTTCTCTGTTAGAGATTACGGAGTATGGATAGGATATATTAATTACGATATCTTATTGACGGGGAAAATTAGAGCAAATCTCTCCTTATCAAGAAGTGCAGGCCCATTTGAAACAAATTACAGTACATATAGTGTGACCGACTCTGCAAGTTTAGGTGTCAGTTATTTATTTTCTGAAAAAGTTATAGTTTCACTAAACAGCCGATTTGCGCAAAGAGATTTCCGCCATGGCGTTTTTGACGGCATACCGAAGAGGCATGATGACGAACAAAGCTTGTCAGGTTCTGTAACCTGGCGGCCAATTCAGAATATTGGGTTGACGCTTAGCACTATTAAGTCCAGCAGGAACGCAAGCTCCTCAGTCTATAATAACTTTGATTATGATGATCTCACTACCAGCGTGATGATTGACTTGAAGATTTAATGTTATTTGGACAATTGATGTGTTTGTGGGTTGGAATAAGTAAATGAATCAGGTCGTTTGCATAATTGTGGTTGCACTTATCCTTAGTGGGTGTAATAAAAACCAAAACGTTGAAGATGCTCAGGTTTTGGCACGAGTTAATGGCAATGAGATCACGATGCAACAGTTACATGCCGAATTGCCTAATGCATCTATGACGCTTGATAAACAAGTTGGGCAGCAGATACTTTCAAGGTTAATTGAGCGGCAATTGCTAATGCAAGAGGCCGTTAAGCTGAATCTGGATCGAACACCTGAGGTCATTCAGGCACTAGAAGCATCCAAAGCACAGATATATGCACAAGCGTATATTTCACAAAAAAATGCAAAATTAAACCATGTGTTAGACGCGGAAATCGCTGACTTTATCAAGCAACATCCGGAAAGATTTGAACATCGTAAATTATTTAAAACAGTAGATGTTACTTTTACAAATACTCCTGAATTACTTGATATCAAACGTATGGAGCATGAGATAACAAGCCTGGAGACTTTGGAGGCTGAACTTGCATCCAAAAGTGTTGTATATGAAATAAGTCGTAGTCAATTTTTAACGGACAGACTGTCAGTAAATATATTATCCAGAATCGGTCAGTTAAAAAAAGGTGACTTACTGTTTGTACATAATGATAACAGTGTTATCGTAAAAGCGATTCAAAGTGTAGATGAAATGCCGATGACCTCTGAAACCGCGAAGGTAATTGCAACAAAGTTGATCGGTCAGCTAAGAAAACAGGACTTCATTAAAGCTGAGGTTGAGCGTTTAAAGGGATTATCAACCATAGATATTTATGAAGAAAAATTAGCATCGAAAATTCACTAACCAGTTTTGATTCCGTTAATCTTACGAAAAAATTGCCGTAATACATAAATCTTTAAATTCACATTACGAAAAGAGCTCATCGCTTATGACCAAGTTTCTAAAGGCTTTCACAGCCGGCCTGATGTTTCTATTAAGTTCCTTAGCCCATGCAGACTATACCCTGGGCGCGGGTGATTATGTCAGAGTAACCGTATATGGGGATAATGAACTTATGCGTGAAACTCGCGTGTCAGAAGAGGGCATACTCACAATGCCATTGGTTGGTGAGGTGAAGGTTGGTGGGCTGACAACGATTGAGAGTGAAAAAAGAATTGCTGAGCAATTGAAACGTGGTGGTTTTATTGCAAACCCACAAGTTTCAGTGCTGGTACTGGAGTTTATGAGCAAAACCGTCTCTGTTTTGGGAGGCGTATTAAAGCCAGGACGTTATCCTGTCACCAGGCTGACAGATGTTAAAGACATTCTTGCTGAAGCTGGTGGATTAGTACCTGATGCGTCGGAAATTATTACTGTTGTACGTGGTGATAAGCGCAGTGAGTATGATTTAAATGAAGTTATTGAGCGTCGCAACTTAAACGAGCAGGATATTCGTTTAACTGGCGGGGAAACTGTCTATGTCAGTGTTCGTGATGTCGCGGTGACCGGACACGTATTGCGTCCTGGTAAATATGGTATTCAAGGCGGCTCAAGAAAAATCAGTGACTTTGTTGCCCTGGCTGGCGGTGCGACAGAGGCTGCTGGAGAGACATTGTTTTTTACATCTACACGCTCGGGTACACCAACAACACAAGAAATCAATATTGATGAGTTATTCCGCGCCCCAGCCAGCGCTATCAATAAAGATTTACTGCCAGGTGATGTCATTTATGTACCTATTGCCCCTCAAGTATATGTCTATGGAGAGGTGCAACGTCCAGGCATGTTTAAAATTGATAAGAATATGACTGTGATGCAAGCAATCGCCAAAGCAGGTGGCTTAACCACCAGGGGTACTCAACGTTCAGTCAAACTACACAGAAAAAATACTGAAGGCTCTGTTGTAAAACAAACGCCAGATTTAACGGCCGTTTTGCAAGATGAAGATGTATTGTTTATTGAAGAAAGTCTGTTGTAACTTAAAGGGAAGACCATGAATTTTTCTCAGTTAGTGCTGATTTTAAAAGCACGCTACAAGATGATTTTGCTTGTCTCAATCATCACTTTGCTGACAGCCAGTGTTGTCAGTCTCTTATTTCCCAAGAGTTACAAGGCAGCCACGACGGTTATCTTGAATTACAAAGGCGTTGACCCGGTCACAGGTATGGCCATGCCAGCACAGTTAATGCCGGGCTATATGGCAACACAAGTAGATATTATTCAAAGCAAAAATGTGACTTTGGATGTGATCAAACGTTTACACTTATCTGAAGTAAAATCACTACAAGAGCAGTTTGCACAAGCGACTAAAGGTAAGCAGGCTGATATCAATGAGTGGTTGGCAGATTTGCTACAGCAAAAGCTGTCTATCTTGCCTTCTAAAGAAAGTAGCGTAATCAGTATTGGTTATAAGGGGGTAGATCCAGTATTTGCAGCAACCATGGCGAATGCCTTTGCTGAGTCTTATATCAATTTAAGCTTAAGACTGAAAATGGATCCAGCGATTAAGGCCTCACATTACTTATCTGAGCAAACTAAGGCATTGCGCGACAACTTACAACAAGCGCAAGACCGCTTAGGTGAGTATCAGCAGAAACATGGTTTGACGAGTGTGCAGGATGCATTTGACGTTGAAAGTTCCAAGCTAAGAGATCTTTCTTCACAGTATGGGTTGGTGCAATCCCAGTCTATTGATGCAAACTCACGCCGCAATGACGCTTCTAAAAATATGAGCGATTCTCCAGATGTCGTGCAGAACCCTGTGATTCAGAATTTACGCATGAGTTTAGTTACTGCAGAGGCGAAACTTGCAGATACTGCTCAGCGTTATAGCAAAAACCATCCACTCTATATTTCAGCAGAAGCTGAAGTTAGTAAGCTTCGAAGCCAATTGAGCACGGAAATTGACCGTACGGTAGTGAGCTTAAGTAATAACGCAAATATCAACTCACAGCGTTTGGGTGATTTAAAACAGCAACTTGAAAAACAAAAACAGAAAGTATTGGAGTTGAACAGATACAGATCTGATCTGGCAATTCTTGAGAAAGAAGTGCAGATTGCACAAAATGCGCTTGAAACAGTGAATAACCGTTTTAGCCAAACTGCGCTGGAAGGGCAGTCTAATCAGGGGGATATCGCTATTCTCGAAACAGCTGTGCCACCTATTGAGCCAAGTAATCCTAGCTTATGGTTAATTGCACCGTTTTCATTTATCGTGGGACTATTTTTAGGTTGCTTGTTTGCAACACTGGCTGAAATGCTTGATCGTCGCATCCGCGGTAAGGACGACATTCTGACCCTGGGTGAAATCCCTGTGTTTGAATACAGTATTAAATCAGCCTAAATTCTCAATAGGCCACTTATAAAACAATTGATTAGGCAAAAAGTGAATTGCGTATGAATATTATTGAAACAGAGAACACCGCGCCATTAAAAACCATCTCTTCCAGTATTGGGCACCTGTTGCTTGATATGGGGAAAATTACTGAGAAAGATGCTGAGCGCATTTTGAAGTTTCAGAAAGAAAAGTCCATGCGTTTTGGCGAAGCAGCCTTGGCACTTGGCTTTGTTTCTATCGAAGATATTAATCAGGCGCTGTCGTATCAGTTTGATTACCCTTATATCACCCCTGATAAAGCCACATTTAATACCGGGCTAGTAGCTGCATTCGATCCATTCTCGAAACAAGTTGAGTCGTTGCGATCCTTACGTACGCAATTGATATTACGCTGGTTTGAGCGCGGCTTTAAAACGATCGCAGTCTCATCTGCAAAAGAAGCTGATGGCGCAAGCTTATTGGCTGCCAATTTGGCTGTAGTGTTTTCTCAGCTGGGAGAACGCACCTTGTTGATTGATGCAAACTTAAGACAACCTAGTCAGCACAGCTTGTTTAGGCTGAACAATCATCATGGCTTATCCGATATTCTGGTTGGCAGGGCGTCCACTGATGTTGTAGTGAGGATTCCTTCCTTGTTGAACCTGAGTATTTTGAGTGCCGGAGCCACACCGCCTAACCCACAAGAGCTGTTAAATAAAGAAGCGATGGATGAGTTGTTGAAAGCGTTTGCTGAGCACTATGATGTGATTATTGTCGACACATCACCACTGCTACAATCTTCAGATGCGCAAATTGTGGCTAAAAAAGTGGGCGGGGTGCTGATTTCAACACAACAAAACAAAACCACGCTCAAAGATACTCAAGAAGCATATGAGGCTTGCCGTAGCCTCGGTATCGATGTTCAAATTGCATTGAACACCAACGCATGACCACGCCTACCGTTGCCGTATCACCGGCGCCGAATCATAAATTGATCGGCTATCTGGCTATCTTGCTGTCACTGCTGGTCCTGTATGTACCGGTATTTCACGACTTGTTCGTCACTGTCTGGAATACCGATACCCAATCTCATGGGCCCATTGTGTTGGGGATAGGCATCTGGTTTTTCTATTTCAAGACGCGTCAAATCCTTGAAAAGCCACATGGCTTCAAACCTGCACCATTGTTGGGGTGGCCATTGATTGTGTTCGGTGGCTGTTTATACTTGATCGGCTACTCGCAAAGCGTTTACATCATCTCAATCCTGTCATTGGTATTTGTATTATGCGGCCTGATTTGTATTATATTTGGCAGCAAAATTGCACTTAAATACTGGTTTGCGCTGTTCTTCTTTGTGTTCCTGATCCCATGGCCAGCCTCCGTGATTGATACATTGACGCAACCCATGAAAATTGCCGTTTCGTATGCCTCTGACCATTTATTGTATGCGCTGGATTATCCGATTGCGCGTTCAGGCGTGATTTTGCAAATCGGGCAATACAAACTACTGGTAGCTGATGCCTGCGCTGGACTTAACTCGTTATTCACATTAGAGGCCATAGGCTTGTTGTATATTAATGTGATTAACCATCAGGCCTTTTGGCGCAATGTGCTGCTGGCGGTGTTAATTGTGCCAATTTCATTCACATCAAACGTACTGCGTGTATGTACGCTGGCATTGATTACATTCCATATGGGCGACGAGGCAGGGCAGGGCTTCTTGCATAACTTCTCAGGCATGGTGCTTTTTCTAACTGCACTGATTTTGATTATTGTGATTGATTCATTGATTCAAAAGATTGCCGAAAAATTCAAACTTAAAAGCTTGCTTAGCCAGGATTAACCCCAGTCATGAAAGATTTGTTCCTGAAACTGCCTGATATCAACCTTAAAACCGGGTTACCTCTGTTGGTGTTGAGCGTGATATTTATGGTTCTGGCGACCAGCCTCAAACCACATCTACATTATGCAAGGACTGATAGCAATTTCGAGCAAACAATCCCTAGAGTGATCGGTGAGTGGGTAGAGGTTCAACAATCCACACCACAGGTTAGCGTAGTCAGTGATGAGCGTAGCCTTATTAGTCAGCTATACGATGACACCTTGATGCGTAGCTATGCTGATAAAAACGGTAATCAAATTATGGTTGCTCTGGCCTACGCTAAAGAGCAGCGCCAGGATGTCAAGATTCACCAACCGGATGTTTGTTATCCGGCACAAGGTTATCAAATGCAAAAAACAGAAACTGTTTCATTTGATGCCTTGCAACGCACCGCACCCGTGATAGGTAAACGACAGCTATACTACGGCCAGAATCATCTTGAAGCGGTCAGCTACTGGATTCGCGTGGGCGATAGCACTTTAACTTCGGGCCTACAAATGCGCTTGAAAATTATTAAAGATGGGCTTCTTGAAGGGCGTCTGGATGACGGTATTTTGGTGCGTGTATCATCAATGATCCCAGACGAGAGTAAACAGTCGGAAGCGCATGCTCTGCAAGAGGCGTTTCTGAAAGAGTTTGTTGATACCATAGAACAGCAAACGCCAGGTTTACTCGTTCCCAATCAAATAAAGTCTTGATTTTTAATGTCAGCCATTTCAAATGCTAAATGGAACCTTATCTCCCAACTGGCCAAGTTAAGTTCCCAATTCATCAATTTATTTGTGTTATCCAGAATATTAGCGCCATCTGACTATGGGCTAATGGGAATGGTTTATGTAGTAACAAACTTCGGCCTCTTGCTTAAAGACATGGGGACCACTGCGGCAATCATTCAGGATAAGCAAATTACCGCCTCTAAAATTGAAGCCGTGTTCTGGTTCAATATTTTTGTCGGCATATTTTTATTTTTAATCGTCACTTTATCTTCTTCCTTTATTGCGGCATTTTTCTCTCAGCCGGCGCTCAAAGAGTTTTTGATCATTTCGGCACTCATCTTCCCAATTTCCAGCTTAACCGCAATACATCAGGCGCTTCTAGAAAAAGAATCTAAATTTAATATTGTCGCCAGAATAGAGTTAATTTCTATTCTGGTAGCCGTAATAGTCGCTGTTGCCATGGCACTCAATGGCTATGGGGTTTACAGCCTAGTCATACAAGCTATTTTGACTGTATTGCTCACCTCATTGCAGTTATTGTTCAGCTTTAAGTGGAAACCTGTATTTAGTTTTGATTACAGTGAGTTTAAAACTCTTTTTATTTTCTCTTCAAACATGACAGGCTTTCAGATAGTGACTTATGCGTTTCGCAATCTTGACACCGTCATTATTGGAAAATTCTTTGGACCTGCAACACTAGGCTTTTACTCCATTGCCTCAAAAATCATGCTGCTGCCGATTCAGAACATCTCCTGGATTGCAGCAAGATCGCTTTATCCAGTCATGAGTAAATCGCAAGAAGATAATGAGTACCTAAAGAGCTTATTTTTAAAGACACTAGGGTTCATTGCTTTTTTTACAGCGCCAACAATGGTTGGTATCTTCGTACTTAAAGAAGAGTTCATCAATCTCATACTAGGGTCGAAATGGGCACCTGTTGCTGAGATGCTAGCTTATTTAGCACCGGTAGGTTTTTTCATGTCTATTTTAGGCATATTAACCACTGTGCTCATGGCAAAAGGCAAAGCTAACTTTTTGCTATTAACATCATCACTCGCTGCGGTGATTCATTTTATATGCTTCTATTTTGGCATGCGTCTTGCTGGAATCAACGGACTGATCTGCGGCTATCTCGTTGCAACACTGCTATCGGCCTTATTGCCGTTGTCATTGGTCTTCAAACTGCTCGATATTAAACCGGCTGAATGGTTAATTATTGTGATGCGTGTCATCGCAATTGCACTATTTATGGGCATAGTAGTGCGTGTTGCAGATCAATTCCTAATTAAACAGATTGTTAATAATCAGATCATTATTTTAATAACAGATGCTTTTGTGGGTATTTCTATCTACTTCTTGCTTGTCAGGTTATTTATCAAGCAAAAGCTAGAGTATCTAAAAAAAATGATTAAAAGAAATCCTTGAATAAGATTTATAGATTTTAGGCACTTCATCGATATGGCAAAACCTTCAAATCAACATGATTCATTGTGTATCTGCTTAACCCCTTTGCACGTTCTAATTGCCGAAAAGGTGTCTGAAGCCACGGGTCAGCATTTCGATAAAGGTGTTTATTTTTCGTATAACAGTGACTCAAAAACAGAGCATTACTACAATAAGATGGCTAGTTTTTGCAAAGAGTCTGAGTTTGTATTGTTGCCCAATGACAACATCAACAGCCCTATCAAGCATATAAAAATATTAATACAACGCTGGAAGTTTTTTTTCAGATTTGCCTATTTTTCCAAGTTTAAGGATGTCTACTTCCCCACGTCCTATAATACCTATTTAATGATTTTGCTTGCCATCACTCGCCAGAGCAAAACACATACATTTGATGATGGAATACTAAATATTGCGTATGAAGAGATCATCTCTCCATATAGAGCTAAGAGTTTCTTTGCAAAAGTTTATGAGAAGCTGACTGGCGTTTTTTACTCTATTGATGACCTGGTTAAGCGCTCTAAAGAACATTATTCCATTTACCCGGCTAGTCAAAATGTATGTGCCAATGTTAAAGAGGTCAGCCTTTTGAGGCCTTCAGCCATACATCAGGGAGAGCAAGAGAATATCAAGCGAATTTTTATCGGGCCTGCACCTGAGGCTGATGATGAGGTATGGCGTAAAGTGAATAGTAAAATTGAAGAAGTCATGCCTGATGAATTCCTGCCGCACCCTAGAGACGTTCATCAAAAAGCAAAAAATGTTCACTACACTAAAACACATTTGATCGCGGAAGACTATGTGATTAGAGAGTTAGAACAAAGCTCTAACAGTGCAATTGAAGTTTATGGATTACAAAGTTCTGCGCTAATACATTTAGCTAAGTTGCCAAGAGTGACGGTATTTAGCTTTATGGATAATAGCCTTCAAAATAGCTTTATAAAGAATGTGCTATCTGATTATGGTGTGAAGATGCTTTAGTTTCTTCCTGACTTGAGATAGCAATTTTATTTTTAGAAGTTTACTTAAAAAATGAATACAAAAACCGAAAACTCTAGGCTGCCAGTTTTAGATCTTTTGCGATTTATAGCAGCATTTTCGGTGATGATTATGCATATTTTCCAACGCGGATTCGCGAATGACAAATTTTATGATTACAGCTTCGGTTTTTTAAGTAACGTATTTAAATATAACTACCTAGCGGTAAACCTATTTTTCTTGATTTCTGGATATGTCATTCTATTAACGGCTCAAAATCGTACGCTCAAACAATTCACCATTTCAAGATTTTTAAGGCTTTATCCAGCATACTGGTTGGCATGCACGATTTCATTTGTCGTTTCATATTGTTTCTTAAAAGAAGTTTTCCAACCAACCATAGCTCGATACGCTATCAATATGACCATGTTTAATGGCTTTTTTGGGGTTGGATATATTGATGGAGTTTACTGGACATTATTAGTCGAGTTGAAGTTTTATCTTTTAACTATGCTGTTGATATATTTTAATTTTATAGCTAAAACAGAAAAAATTCTGTGGATTTGGTTAGCAATAAGTGTGGCAAACTATTATTTGCAAAATGCGGTCTTAACAAAAATTCTGATTACAGATTTTGCTAGCTTCTTTTGTATTGGCGCGATGTTGTTTATTATGAGTTCTGATAATTTCAAACTCAATTATCAAAGAGCGGCATTTCTTATAGTTGCTTTTGTATTAGGTTTCTTCAATGAGAAGCATGCTCTAATATTAAGGAGTGAACATTTTGGAGCGGGCTATGACTCAGTCACTCTGCTGTTTATACTGATTAGTATTTTGTTCGTATTTGTTTATGCAATTAGTAAGCAAAACATTACAAGCCCTCTCGGCAAGATATTTCAAAAATTAGGTAAATCTTCTTATCCACTTTATTTAATTCATTTAAATATTTCTCTAGCAACTCTTAGACTGTTGGCGATAGACGGGGAGGGGCGATATTACGTTGCGCTACTCTTAGTGACTCTAATGCCTTTAATAGCTTATGCGATTGCTATTTATTTTGAAGATCCAGTCAGAGAGCGTATTAAACGAATTTTGCTGAATACAGGCCTGAAAAAGACCCTTTATCATCGATAATACTGAATAAGTACTGACGCTTTGCTTTAACTGAATACATTTGTATTTATAACTTAATTAACTCTAACCTTTTAGAAAGCTGTAAATGAAAATTAGTGAAAAAGTGATTCTAGACAATAGTCTGCCTTTTGTTCTGTTTGGCGGCATTAATGTGCTTGAAGATTTGGATTCAACACTTGAAGCATGTAACCACTATGTCAATATCACTAAAAAGCTTGATATTCCTTTAGTGTTTAAAGCCTCTTTCGACAAGGCAAACCGTTCCTCTATTAAATCTTTCCGTGGCCCTGGGTTGGAAGAGGGCATGAAGATATTTCAGGCGGTTAAAAAAGAATTCAATGTGCCGGTGATTACTGATGTACATGAACCATGGCAAGCCGCGCCAGTAGCTGAAGTATGTGACGTACTGCAGCTACCAGCTTTCCTGGCACGTCAAACTGATTTGGTGGTTGCATTAGCCAAGACCGGCAAACCAATCAACATCAAGAAACCACAATTCCTTAGCCCACATCAGATGGTCAATATCGTCGACAAGTTTAAAGAGGGCGGTAACGAGAACGTGATTTTATGTGAGCGCGGCACGGCCTTTGGCTACGATAATCTGGTGGTCGATATGTTGGGCTTTGGTGTCATGAAAAAAGTGTGCCCGAATGTGCCTATTATTTTTGATGTGACGCATGCGCTTCAACAACGTGACTCATTAGGTGCTGCTTCTGGCGGTCGCCGTCAGCAAGTGGTTGATCTTGCATTATCAGGCATGGCAACCAAAATTGCTGGTTTATTCCTTGAGGCCCATCCTAATCCGAACGAAGCAAAATGCGATGGCCCAAGTGCGTTGCCAATTGCTTTACTTGAAGAGTTCTTGTCTCAAGTGAAGCAGATTGACCAGTTGGTTAAATCATTCCCAGTTTTGAATATTGATTAAGTAGCTACTTAGTATGCAACAGAAGATTATCATTGTCATACCGGCAAGGTATGCGTCTACACGTTTCCCGGCTAAACCGCTGGCAATGCTATTGGGCAAGCCTATGGTTCAGCATGTATATGAGCGTGCTAAGCAGGTGCAAGGTATTGCTGACGTTGTCGTGGCTACTGACGATGCTCGCATTCTTGAAGCTGTGGAGCAATTTGGCGGTAAAGCAATGATGACTTCTGAGCATCACCAATCAGGCACCGACCGTTTAATTGAGGTCATGAAAGCATATCCTGCAGATGCTTACATTAACGTTCAAGGTGATGAGCCCCTTATTCGCCCAGAGGATATTGCCTTGCTGGTGGCACAGCTTGGCCTGCCTGAAACACAAGTGGCAACTTTATGTCATGCCATTCATGCTGAAGAGGCAAAAAACCCCAATTTTGTGAAAGTGGTTTTAAATCAGCACAAGCAAGCATTGTATTTTAGCCGCTCACCAATCCCATATCCGCGCAATGCAGAGCACGCCACTTATTACAAACATGTGGGTGTTTATGCTTATAAAAAACAGGTGCTCGAGCGTTTTTATGAGCTACCGTTCTCCGGCCTGGAAAATGCAGAGTCATTAGAGCAATTACGCTTGCTTGAAGCGGGCATCCCCATACAGGCATTGACGGTAGAGGAGACCGGCCCTGGTGTCGACACTCCCCAAGACCTCAAGACGGTGGAAGCAATGCTTACCGGGCAAAGTGCAGCGCCTCCAGAAAACCCATTGGCAAAAATCAAATTGGTGATTACCGATGTCGATGGGGTGCTCACTGACGGCGGGCTGTACTACAACCAGGATGGTGAGTTTATCAAACGCTTCCATGTACGTGATGGCCTAGGCATTCGCATGTTGATCGAATTAGGTGTTCAAGTAGCTGTGGTTTCTGGCCGCGATTCTGCCGTACTGAGAAAACGTATTGCAGACCTTGGCATTACGCGCTTCAAGCTTGGAGTAAAGGACAAGTTCCAAGCGTGTAACGACCTTATGCAAGACTGCGGCGTCACCAAGCAAGAGACAGCAACATTGGGCGATGACTCGATAGATTTACCCGCCTTCAAGGCCTGTGGCGTCTGTTTTGCAGTAGGAGATGCTGCCGAGTATGTGAAACAGCATGCAACCCATGTATTGAAGTTAAGCGGTGGCCACGGTGCATTCAGGGAGGCCAGTGATGCAATATTGGTCGCCAAAGGGCTTTATGAGGTGCTTTCCACCACAGATGGTTATGCAAAGATCATGGACATGATGGTGCAATAACCCAAGCGTAATTTTCAACTTTAAAAGCCGATCGTTAGTATGAATAAATTATTACCTACAGCCGCCAGAGAGACCCATATTCTGGAAATTGCCCAAACGGTCTTTAACACAGAGATCGAAAGCTTGCAGCAGATCGCCAGCGAACTGGATGCGGAGTTTGCCAAAGCCGTGCAATTGGTGCTGGAAAGCAGTGGTCGATTCATTATTATCGGCATGGGTAAGTCGGGCATTATTGGCAAAAAAATTGCAGCGACACTGGCCTCCACTGGTACGGCTTCTTTTTATGTGCACCCTGGTGAAGCATTTCATGGTGATTTGGGCATGATCCAGCCAGGTGATGTAACATTATTAATTTCTAATAGCGGCGAGACCGAAGAGCTCATTAGAATCATTCCGTTTTTAACTTGGCAAAAAAACAAAATGATTGCCCTCACCGGGAATCCACAATCTACGCTGGCACGTAATGCACACGCGGTTTTAAACATCGCGGTTGCGAAAGAGGCTTGCAATAACAACTTGGCCCCCACAAGCTCGACGACAGCGACACTCGTCATGGGCGATGCCTTGGCCGTCACCTTGTCGACCCTGAAACAATTTATGCCTGAAGATTTTGCCCGCTTTCACCCGGGTGGCAGCTTGGGCAGGAAGCTACTCACAAAAGTGCATGAAGTCATGCGCAGCAAAGATTTACCGATTTGCGGCTCAGATGCCAGCTTTAGGGATGTTGTTTCTGTAATGAATCAAGGCCGGTTGGGTTTGGCAATTATTATTGATGATGATCAATTGCAGGGGATCATTACTGATGGTGACTTACGCAGGGCGCTCAACAACTTCGACAACCCAATTCTGCTAAAAGCCGCAGAATTCATGACAACATCACCTAAAACGATTAATCAGGATGAAATGTTCTCTGTTGCCGAGGAAATTATGCAACAATTTAAAATTAACTCAATACTTGTTTCAGGCGATGGGAAGCAAGTGGTTGGTATTTTGCAAATCTACAATATTTAATGTTCATACAAATATCTCAAATAATCGAATTAAAACTTTAAGTGGTCAGGGTTAATTCTAGAGATGTTAGTTATTTTTTATGATCAATAACCTAAAAAAGATCTTTACCCCAATTGTTATTGATCGTAACTATTTCCCACATATTGATGGTCTTCGAGCGATAGCAGTTTTAATCGTCGTGTTATTTCACGCGTTCCCACATTCACTCAAGGGTGGCTTTATCGGTGTGGATGTTTTCTTTGTGATTTCCGGCTATTTAATTTCAGGGATTCTTTTTAAAGACATTATTAATGGTGAATACTCAATCAAGACATTCTATGAGAGGCGTATCAATCGTATTTTTCCTGCACTAATCTTTGTTATTTTAGTGAGCATAGCAGCATCATATTTTTTGATGTTTAAAGACGAAAGAGTCGACTTTTTTAAATCCATATTATTCGCGTCGACATTTTTGGCTAATCTATTTTTCTATCAAAAAATAGATTACTTTGCAGGTAGTGCGGAAGACTATCCGTTACTTCACCTCTGGTCACTCGGTGTCGAAGAGCAGTTCTATATTTTATGGCCACTTTTGCTTGTTTACTTAACGTTTAACGTTCAAAGAAGAGTCGCCTCCTTTATTTTTCTGATTATTGCTATCTCATTCAGTTATAACCTGTATTTAACTTATCACTATCCCAGTGCCGCATTTTATTTGCCATTCGGTAGGTTTTGGGAGCTTGCAGCAGGGGCGATGTTGGCTGCACTGGAAATCTGGCACTCTAAAAAACTCACCCCGTTCAAAAAGTACTCGAACATATGGGTGTTAATGGGCTTAGTTTTTATTGCAGTAGGAATAGTCCAAATTGATTCAACAATGAGTTTCCCTGGTTTTTATGCGATTACTCCCGTTTTAGCAACCTCACTCATATTACTCTTTGGCGCAAAAAGTTGGCTTGGCATACATCTCTTATCAAATCCTATATTAGTGTTTTTTGGTACTATCAGTTACCCTTTATATTTGTGGCATTGGCCTATATTGTCTTTTCTGCATGTGCAAGAAGGGGTCGCTCCTAAAGTCGCAAAAGCGGCTGCGGTGATATTGAGTATTGTACTTGCGGCATTAACATATTTTTTTATCGAGAAACCGATCAGATTTAAAGTTAAATCATCTTTTAAACCTCTTTTTTTATTGCTTGTATTGGTAGCAATCTGTCTTTTTGTTTGGTTAAATATAGTAGGTTTGCAAAAAATACCAACAACCTCAAAAGACTTATTTATCTCTTACTATAAGAACTATGTAGTCCACTCCGATTACATTAAAAAAAATAGAGTGGACTGTGGTTACATAAATACAAATGGAACATTAAGGGATTATATTCCTGAGGACTGTTATAAAAAAAATAATGAACGCGTAGTCATGCTATGGGGTGATTCGCATGCATACCAATTTTATTATGGTTTAAAGCAATCCTTGCCTAAGGATTATGATTTGCTACAGATTGCATCTTCTGGCTGTGCTCCAGCAATTCCTGAGCGCTCAACGGCGTCGAAGGAGTGTAAAACAGCCAACAGCAGGGCACTTAACATTATTCAAAAAACCTCCCCTGAGGTTTTGATCCTCGCTCAACGTATGTCACATGAACATGTTGATTGGGAAAAGATTGCTGAGGTATTAAAAACAGAATATGGCGTTAAGCATGTGATATTGATCGGCCCAGTTCCTCAGTGGAATCAGTATTTATATCGATATTATGCAAGAAAACATAGTGAAGAAAAATTAAATAGCATTGAAGCTGATGAGTATCAATCAAGCAATTTAAATCAAGATATTATTGAGGTTGATAACTTGTTGACCGGAAAATATAAAGGCTCTCAATTGATTGAGTATTTATCGCCAATTCACTTGCTTTGCACATCGGCCAAATCATGCTTAATTACATTATCTGCAGATCATAAAACCGAACTGACTACTTTTGATTATGGGCACATTACTTTGCCGACATCTGAGTTTATTGCCACTCAATTAATAAAGCCCAAGCTCAAATAAGATAGGTGAGAATTTAGTTGAGGCTCACTCTTTGATTGACCATACCAGACGAATGAACTACCACATGATTGGACATTATCTTGGCTAAGTTAGCTATTAACAAGTCTCAAATATTACTAGTGCTACTAGCTATATTCTCTGCACTTTTCTTTGGATTAGTCTCACTCACACTTGTCAGCCTTGTTGGGGATAAATATGCTTATTTGTTAGCCTTGCCGCTTGCAACCTTAATTTGCTTAATATTTATATTTGATCGGTATATGTTTTTTATGCTGGTCATTTTGAGCCGTGCATCTCTAGACGTAGCATTTAATGCAATTAAGCTAGGTAGTTTTGGGCTGGGTGCGGTATTAAACGCCTTGGTTATCTTAATTGCTTTACTGACTCTTCTCGAAAAAAGTAGAGTGCAGTATCAGGGGTTGAAAACTGTCAGGTTGGCATGGACTATTTTTTTAACGCTGGCTGGATGTTCATTGGTTTATGCCCCAACCATACTCTCTAGCATTAAAGTCTTTTTACTATTTGTATCCTATGCATCAATGATGATGATCGGGCTACATGTTGTAAAAAATGATGCTGATTTTGGCAAGTGGTTAAAAGCCATCGTTTATTCGTCAATCATCCCTGCACTCTATGGCATTTACAGTATGGCATTTGGCGGTGGCGGGGCGAGGTTAAGTTTGGGCGAAGGTTTTAGAGTACAAAGTACTTTTCCACATCCTAACTCCTACGCGTTTTATCTCGTGCTTGTTATCAGCCTGACTTTTTACTTATATAAAACCAAGGTTCTTATCTCCATCAATCCCGTCATTAAAAGAATTCTGCCAATTTACATACTTGTGCTTGTTGGGTTGCTCATAATGACCAAGACGAGGTCTGCGTGGGTAGCCTGCTATTTGTTTTTCTTACTATATGGTTTATTTTTTGAGAGAAAGTTTTTATTTATTCTCTTTTTTATGTCGGTGGCGGCCCTCTTTATCCCTGACGTGCAAGATCGTCTTTTAGATTTACAAAAAGGAACCGACTTTGGTGCCAGTGGATACGCCAAATTAAACTCATATGCCTGGAGAAAAAAATATTGGGCAGATGCCATTAACTGGATGTCAAAGTCTCACTATCTGACCGGTTACGGCGTCTCAAGTTTTCTACATTACTCGCCCGAATTCGGCATGGCCAATGCGTTTAGCAAGCAGAATATTGAAATTAATGCGCATAGCGTATATGTACAATTATTTTTTGAGCTAGGCATATTAGGCGTTTTATCTTTTATCTTCTTGATGTACGCGCATATTAAGAACTTATATGCAATCTATCAAAAAAATAAACTGCTGGTATTTACAGCTATTGTTCTGTTTGTTGAATACTTATTTGAGTCTTACTCTGACAACCTGCTCGATTATTTAATTTACAACTGGTATCTATGGTTTTTCTTTGGCTTGGCGTTTGCCTATGTAAGTAAGCAAGACAAAGAAAAGGTGATTTAAAATGACTAATGATTTTAAAGCGGACTTATTACGTTACCCTAAACGTCCCTTTCTAAAAGAGCAATCTGTTTGGGCAATTGCAATTTATCGCTGGGGCAGAGCGATAAACCAGCGCGAAGATGGTGTCATAAAAAAAATACTTACTGCTATTTATTGGCCAGCTTTCCGGTTTGTCGAAACATTAACAGGTATTAGTTTGCCTAAAGATGCAACGTTTGGACCAGGTTTAAGAATCTGGCATTTCGGTAATATTTTCATAAATTCCGGGGCAATTGTTGGTCAAAACTGCACTTTAAGACAAGGGGTTACAATAGGTAATCGGCACGAAAATGGCCCGATTCCGGTGATAGGGGACAACGTTAATTTTGGTGCTTATGCTCAGGTGTTAGGTGCTGTAACAGTAGGCCACAACGTTAATATTGCGGCGATGTCAGTTGTCTTACATGATGTTCCAGATAATGCCACGGTTGCAGGAATCCCTGCAAAAGTAGTTAAAATAAATAAAGCATAGTAGTCATATAATGAAAATTCTGGTGACCGGCTCCAATGGGTTTATAGGCAACAAGCTCATTAAGAGCCTCCTTAATGCTGGGCACTCTGTGCTAGGTCTTGATATTAGTGTGCCAGTCGCAGCAGACCTCATTGAATCGCCACTCTATACATTTATACAGCTAGACTTAAATACGGCTAGCATCCCTGATTTAAAAGCACACCAGATTGATTTAGTTGTGCATTTGGCCATCGCCATGCGACCAACAAGACAACAGTCCTCTGAGGAGTTGCTTATTGGAACCCATCGTCTATTACATGCAGTTCAAGTCGCTCAAACGCCATATGTCATCGGCATGAGTAGTCTGTCTGTATTGGACTTTGATAAGGCTGAGAGTGGCTCTATGATTGATGAGTCGACAGTCCGCTGCGATTGTTTTGACAAGATGGGACGCTATGCAGCACTCAAGTCCAAACAAGAGAGAGTATTTTTGGATTTTAGTGATGAGAACCCTGTAACAAAGATGGTGATTATTCGACCTGGCCTGGTATATCAGAAACCTGACATTAATGATGCTTATGCAGGCATCATTAAGAAAAAAGCCGCACTGATTGCCTTAAATAATGGCCATATCCCGTTGGTCGAGCTTGACTCGTTGCTAAATGCGATGGTAAGTGTCGTATCTCATTTACACCATCTTTCAACGAACACAGCATTGCATATTATTGATGACGGCCTACCGAATCAATCTGAATATTTGAGCCAGCTAAAAAAACTGCCGAGGCTTACAGTTAAAGTTAATTGGCGATTGTTAAGTTTATTTGTGCAGGTAACTTACAGTGTATTTTCCTTAATAGGAAAACAAGCATATTTACCTGACCTGTTAAAGCCACAGGCTTTTGCGACAAGATTAAAACCTTTCATTTACTCCAATCAGATGGCTAAAAACTTATTGGGTTGGAAGCCAAATCAATTTAAATAATAAAGAAAAGCAATATGCGAATAGCTTACTTTACCAGCGCTTATCCACGAGCCACTGATACGTTTATCCAGCGCGAGGTTTTACATTTAAGACATCAAGGACATGATGTTTTGACTTATGCACTACGCAAACCCGGCATGGATCACAATGTCAGTAGTCTGGTTAAATCTGAGCGAGAAAATACACACTATCTTTTGCCGGCAAATCCGTTGGCGCTTATTGGATTAAATATCAGGTGGTTATTCACTCAACCTGGGAAGTATTTTAATGCACTCAATCTAGCATTAAGAACATCGCGTGCAGGTTTGAAAGGTTGGCTATTCCAGCTATTTTATTTTCAAGAAGCCTTATTGCTTGCACAGTCATTGCTTATTAATAAGATTTCTCATTTACATAATCATTTTGGTGATAGCAGTGGCACAGTGAGTATGCTTGCTGGAAAGTTAAGTGATATTCCATATAGCGTTACTATTCATGGCCCGCATATTTTCTTTGAGCCGCAAGAGTGGGCTTTACGTGAAAAAGTTAAACACTCGGCCTTTATTGTTTGCATCAGCCACTATTGCAAAAGCCAAGTGATGCTTTTCTCTGATCAGGCTGATTGGCATAAGTTAAAAATCGTACATTGTGGCGTAGATATTTCAGAATATGTGTTTGCGCCTAAAGCCAATTCTGGTGAGGATAAGCCCGTCAATATGCTATATGTTGGGCGCCTGGCAGGTGAGAAGGGCGTGCCGATTTTATTGCAAAGTTTGGTTGAACTAAAAAATCAAGGCTTGCAATTCCACTTAACCCTGTATGGTGATGGTGCTGACCGTAAACTGCTGGAGCAACTGGTATCTAGCCACGGTTTAAATGTATATGTCACCTTTGCCGGCTTTGCAGATCAACAAACAATCCGTAATGCTTTAACCAATAGTGATCTCTTTATTCTGCCAAGTTTTGCGGAAGGCGTCCCCGTATCTTTAATGGAATCTATGGCAATCGGTGTGCCTGTGATTGGTACGTATGTTGGTGGCGTTGTTGAGCTCATCACACCAGAATACTCAGGCTTGGTCGTGTCGCCTTCAGATATTGATGGCTTAAGTACGGCAATTAAAAAATATATAAATGATGCTGAGTTTAGATCCAGAGTCAGTCAAAATGCCCGTAAAAAAATTGAGCAAGACTTTAACTTACAAATTGAGCTGACAAAACTGGAAACACTGTTTACGGGTGGTACAGCTCATGATTAATGCATTGAAAGACTGCCAACTCAGTGAGCTAGAGTCTTATCCTGTCTGCATTATTGGCGGTGGGGCAGCAGGAATTACGTTGGCAATTGCACTATCTCGTCAGGGTAAACGAGTATTGTTGATTGAGGGCGGCGATTGGAAAGAGGTTCAAAATAACGATGCTTATACGGGCGAGGCGGTAAGCCCTCATGCAACCACTACTGAGTTTCGCTATCAGCGACTGGGCGGAACCACCCATTTATGGGGTGGCCGTTGTGTTCCACTAGATAGTTACGACCTTAAGCAGCGCGACTATGTGCCTAACAGTGGTTGGCCTTTAAGTGCTGATGAATTATTTCCTTATTATTCACAAGCTCTCGATTATTGTGATGCTGGTGAAAATGATTTCACTGTGAATGCATTGCGCAATCAAGCAGCTATGTTCGAAGATCTAAAACAGCTGAATGGTGAGATCAAAGAACTCATCGAGCGATATAGCTTGCCCACAGATTTTGCCAAAAAATTTGGGGCGGAACTTAAATCCTCTAAACACATTCTCGTATTGAAAGGGACACGCGTCACTTCAATGCATATGAATAAGTCAGGGGATAGCGTTGAATCAATTGAACTTAATAATGGCGAATCACGCTTGAATATGAAGGTCAACCAAGTGGTCATTGCTGGAGGCGGGATTGAGTCTACAAGATTGATGCTTGCAACTCGCAAGCATACACCGGCGTGGGGGCGATTTGACAGCAGTCTCGGTAAGTACTACGCATGTCATTATGATCTTATTTTTGGTTCGTTACGTTTCAATCAAAACAAGCCTTACTTTGAATTTGAAAAAACAATGGATGGTGTTTATGCACGCAGGAAGTTGCAATTTAATGAAGCCTTCCTGGATCAGCACCACCTTTTAAACTCGACGTTTAGGTTACATTTCCCAGCTTATGCAGATCCCTCACATGGCAGTGGTGTGTTGTCGACAATCTATCTTGCCAAGTCTGTACTGGCCAAAGAGTATCAAGCCATTTTGAATCATGGTGGGCAGGAGGTTGCTGGCAATAGGCAATATTTTGCACATGTTTCTAATGTAGTGACCGATGCCCATTCTGTTGCCAAATTTGGAATGGACTGGATACTAAAGCGCCAGCTTGCCAAGCGTAAACTGCCATATACGCTTATTAATAACAAAAACGGCACTTATCCACTGGAGTTTAACAGTGAGCAAGTGCCAGATAAACACAATCAGATTAGCCTGCTTGATGCCGTTGACCGCTTTGGAATGCCCAGAATTAAAGTAGAGTGGCGAATGACTGATCAAGATATAGACTCGGGTATTAGATCATTTCAGCTATTAAAAAACCTATTAGAGAAAACAGATCACTGCCGATTAGAGTTTGATGCCAAGAAGCTAGAAGAGGGCGTCTCGTCAGCCTTGCCTGTAGGTGGACATCATATTGGATCTACAAGAATGGGTACCTCTGACTCCAATAGCATTGTGAATAGCGATGGCCGAGTTCACGGGGTTGAAAACTTGTTTATTGCGAGTTCATCTGTGTTTACGACTAATGGCCATGCGAACCCTACGTTAACAATAGTTGCTTTAAGTTTGAAAATTGCGAACTACTTACAATAGCCCTTCAAAACCCGGGAATACATATGTCTAAAAATCAAAATATACAGCCATCAAAAATTGATGAGCTTGAAAGCATACGCGGAATTGCAGCATTGGTTGTTGTGATGTCTCATGTTCCTGCATGGTCCTTGATACTGCACTCATTTTCGGTGTTTAAAAATGCTTACTTAATGGTCGATTTGTTTTTTGTTTTATCCGGATTTGTTATATGTAAGGCATACGGCTCAAGGGTTAACTCATTTATGGAGCTTGCAAAGTTCCAGTTTCTTCGATTTGGGCGTTTGTATCCTGTACATTTAACATTTTTATTAGTTTACCTGGGCATTGAGTGTTTGAAGTACGTTCTTCAAGTCAAGTTTAATATGCCCAGCCTTAACAAGCCGCCATTTTCAGAGAATAACGGATTCGCATTTTTAAAAGAGTTATTATTAATACAAGCTTTTTGGCCAAACCAACAAGCCATTGTTTTTAATGGTCCAGCATGGTCTATCAGCGCCGAGTTCTACACCTATCTTATTTTTGCATTCATTACACTTTTTGCCAAAACATTAAAATTCTACTTTTTTGGCTTACTATTTTTAGTAGGCTTTATTCTGTTATTGGTTTTAGATTTTAATGGTTATGACTTCATGATGCGTTGCATCACAGGCTTTTTCTTAGGCTGTTTGGTAGCACGTATGCATGAGAGATACTCATTACCAGTCTTAAATTACAAATATCTGGGGTATTTATTACTGGGAGGTATCTTTGTCTTCGCTTACTTTACTGATAGTAAAAATCCATGGAATGTCATGATGTTTCTATTAACAGCACTGTTGATTATATCCATACTTAAAACTAATGAAGCCGGGAAGCAAACAATACTTTCAAACGCATTTTTTGTTTGGTTAGGTAAACTATCTTTTTCCCTATACATGTCTCATTCAGCAGTGCTCTGGTTCTACTCTCAAGCGGTGAGATTTGTGTTTAAACGTCCAGAAATAAAAGTTGAGAATCTTTTGACGCCTCAGTTTTCTAATATCGAGGGAGTGTTCTTAGCTATCGGCTTTTTAGCCACAGCCTTATGCTGCGCTTATTTGACATTTATTTTGATCGAGAACCCATTCAGAAAAAAATCAAGGCAGTTAATTGGACTATCCAAATAACCTTTAATCGTGGGTCAATGAAAAAGGACTATTTAATGATTGTGCAAGAATTAATTAAGCTCACATTGATCACCGCAATACTATGCAATCACCTTGCGATAGCCGACGAAGAAACTGGAGCATTCGGCACGTTTTATAAGCCATTTGCATCAAACTCGTTATGGAATAGCTACCCGATTAATCCTAAACTTCAAGACTTTGAAATACCAACCTCAGTATATTTCCCTGCTGTGCAACAAGGAAAGTATTCGACGGGTCTTTTTTTGGCGCAATCAAGTGATCCTGAAATGACTATTTTGGGATATCCAGATAAAAAAGGTGTATGGGATCCAGACTCTGAAGCCTTTAAAAGCAATATTAAAATTAAGCATTGGCCAAAGATTGTGTTACCCGCCGAAGGAGGGGATGGTCATGCCGATATTGTTGATGTTGAACTTGGCATAATCCATTCTTTTTTTCAATTAAAGCTCATTGATGGTAAATGGTATGCAACCCAATATGCTTGGTCTTCTCTTAACGGAAGAGGCTGGGGAGATCCCGCACATTACTTTCAAGGAGCAAGAGCTGCCGCAGTTGGTGCAGCCGCAGGAATTATCCGACAACATGAGTTCGATGACGGGAAGACTGTATATGAACATGCGCTTGCACTTTCACTGACTTACAATGCGCTTTCTGCAAGCCCAAGCTATGTTTTTCCCGCCACGTCTGCCGACCGGGATGCTGAAAAAACAAATACGGGAAAAATACCGGAGGGGGCATTATTGATGCTACCTCCTGATTTTGATCTTTCGACGATCAAAAACGAAAAGCTTAAGAAAATTGCAAATACCTTAAAAAAATATGGTGCCTATGTTGTTGACCGGAACTATGGTACTCCATTTGTGATTTATGTTGAGTCAGGCGCTAAAGAATTTGCAATGAAGAAATTCAAGAATCTTTGGGATTCCGACTTGGGTAAAGAGCTACATTTAATACGAACACAACTTCGACAAGTAGAGTCGGCAGAGGGCTGGGTGGATGGAAACGGTAATAGTTTCATACCAGATAGAAATTTAAATTTACTTTCAATGCGAGGCCCTTGGACATTAAGACAAGGCAATCAAGCTGGCGAGTTTGATACTTTTAAGCAGGAAGTTGTTTTTGGTAAAACAACACAGCTGACTGTTCAGGAAAACTACTCTGGTAGATCCATGCAAATTATTAACTGGGCAAAGCCAATTGCCGGGGAATCGTTCAAGCTATCTGCTTTTTCTAAAGGAGGTGCAACCCTAGCTCTTAAGATAGTTGATAAATCGCAAAAAAAAGTTGTCTTTCAATCGAAAGAACTAAAAAACGAAGAGTTTGAGACTTTTACTTGGCCCTCTGATAATTTCTCAATCACATTGATAGTTTCCAGTGGTGTTGGTGATGGTTCCAGTATTAGGGGTGAACTACTAAGGCAAAAATAATCACCTTTTCATAAAATATCCATTTATGTTAATTTATGTATTAAAATGATTCCTGGAGTTAACATGAGGATGTCGTTATGGAAATTAACAGTAATGCAAAAAAAGCTATTGTCCTAAGCTTGTGGCTGCTGCAGTACTCATTGTTTGCTAATAGCTTTGAGTTTTCCTCTTATGAAAGACCGTTTGCTGCAGATTCATTTTGGAATAGCCAGCCGGTTGCCCCTACGCTTTCAGATATTGGGATACCATCTTCCGTATATTATCCAACCGCTTATACCCCAGCTTTCTCAGCATCCTGCTATTTAGCAAATGCGAATCACACTTCAGGTGTGATTAAAACTGGCCCAGGGTATCTTGGAGTGCATGACAGAGACTCTGAAAAGCTATTCTCACAAATCACACTCCCTCACTGGCCATCTGAAGTCATCCCGGCAACTGGTGGAGATGCACATGCAGATGTTATTGATATTGAGAATAAAGTTATACATTCATTTTATAAATTAAAAATTGTGAATGGTGAGTGGACTTCACTCTTATACTCTTGGGCTCCACTTGACGGAAGAGGATGGGGGGATCCCGCACACTTTTATCAGGGTGGGCGCGCTGTTGGAGTTCCTCCGTGCGCTGGTATGATAAGAGTTCATGAGGTCAATGATGGTGACGAGATATTCAGACATGCATTAGCTATGTCCTTGACATACAATGCACTATCTAATGATCCAGGATATATCTTTCCTGCCACTTCTGCCGACCTTAATCTTTCGAGCAATACAGGAAAAATTCCCGAAGGAGCGCTTCTAATGCTGCCTTCCAGCTTTGACGTATCTAAAATAAAAACACCCTTACTCAAGAAAATCGCTAATACTTTAAAAACATATGGTGCTTATGTTGTTGATAGAAACTATGGCACGCCCTATGTAATTTACTCAGAAATCGGTGCACAAACTCAATCTGTAGGCAGCGCTTATGGGGAACATGATTTAATTAGGCGTGCCTTAAGGATGGTTAGCGCAACAAACGCATGGCTAGATGGCAATGGGAACACCTTTACCCCAAGTCAGAATTTAAATATCCTATCAATGCGAGGTCCATGGGCACGGGGCTTTAATTATCAACCTGATAGCGATAAATGCATCACCTCATGTGCGATGATTGGAAGATATGATACATATCAGCAAGCTGTACTTTTCGATAGTACAGATGAAGTTATCATTCAATCCAATTCATCCGGCCGATCCGTCACTCATGTTTCCTGGGCAAAACCTAAAACTGGTTATAAATACCAACTAATTGCAAAGAACTCTGGTGGTGGCTTATTAAGGATCGTCATTAGAGACCCAAACAAAAATGATTTAATCGTTTACGACTCAAAAGAGTTAGCGAATGGACAATCTGCTACATTTAATTGGCCTATTGATGATTATGACTTCACAACGATTGCAGTAAGTGGTGTTGGTGAGGCATCTTCTGTTTCGGGTGCCCTTATACGTATTGAGTAGTAAAGTCAGGCAGTTGAACTTCCTTTTATTATATTCTTTCACTTGCTTGCAACTTTATTATTGCAAGCAGTAGTCCTTGAGGTTGATTTTTCGTTATTTAAAAGTTTTAATAGGACTTGTTGGGCCAGTAACCTCCTGGCCTGATTAATAACGAATGTGAATTAGGACTTTAATGCTATTCATCCAGATTATTTATAGCCTTTTAATTATTGTTTTTGCTATCCCGACCTTAGTTTTATTTATTCAAGTTTTTTTCGCTGCCTTTGCCTCTCGTAAAGCAAGAGTGAATGTAAATGATGCTATTACTGATCGCGTGACAGTTCTAATTCCCGCACATAATGAATCCAGTAACATTCTTCCAACACTAGCGTCTCTAAAAGCGCAGTCAACAAAAGTAGAGGTATTAGTAGTTGCGGACAACTGCGAAGATGACACGGCCCACATAGCCCGTGCAGCAGGCGCCATAGCGGTTGAGCGATTTGATCAGAGCCTACGTGGTAAAGGTTATGCGCTAGACTTTGGTGTGCGTCATTTAGCTAAAGAGGCAGCACCTGATTATGTGGTGATCGTTGATGCAGATTGTGTGCTGGAGTCTAGTGCCATCACTGCACTGATCAACACGGCAAAACATGAGGCTCGCCCAGTGCAAGCCTCCTATTTAATGAGATCATCTGCTCAGTCATCCATAAAAACTAAAATAGCAGAGTTTGCATGGCTGCTTAAAAACTTTGTCCGGCCTTTGGGATTTATGCAATTGAGGTTGCCGTGCCAATTGACAGGCTCGGGGATGGCTTTTTCATGGAGCCTCATCTCCAAGGTTAACTTTGCGAGCGGACACATTGTCGAGGATATGAAAATGGGGCTGGATTTTGCAGACATTGGATTTGCCCCAGTTTTTTGCCCAGCAGCACTTGTTTATAGTGACTTTCCTGTAAATGAAGAAGGGATAAAAACCCAGCGCACGCGCTGGGAGCATGGTCATTTAGGGATTATTATTAAGGATGTTCCTAGCGTACTACGGAAAGGCATTACGCATAAAAACCTCAATTTATTCGCAATGGGCATAGACTTAATCGTCCCTCCATTGTCTTTAATGGCCATCATGCTAATGTCTTTGTTGGTGGGTGGTTTGGCGCTCACGCTTATTTCGAACGCCTTTGCATCACTATTGATCAACGCTGTAGCAGTGTTTGCCATATTTGTCATATCTATTATGCTTTTCTGGCTTGCCTATGGTCGCAAAGCAATTAGCTTGGGACAATTACTAAGTATCCCGTATTACATCCTGATGAAGCTGCCTATTTATGCGAAATTTATTTTTCATCGGCAATCAGAATGGGTCCGTTCAAAACGTGATGATTAACTTTTGCCTTCGCCCCATAGGTAACATCAACTTAAGTTAAAGATATGATTAATAAAATAGAAATGTTTGGTATTACCATCCACAAGTTTTCGATGAAAGAGACTGTCGATGTGCTACATGAATGGCTGCAATTCGGAGGCAACGACTGTAAATATGTTGTTACACCCAATGTAGACCATGTTGTGCAGTTGGAGAAAAATCCAGCATTCAAACAGGCTTATGCCCATGCCGCTATGGTTGTCGCAGATGGAAAACCAGTTGTGCTGGCGTCAAAACTGCTGGGTAAACCATTACCGGAAACCGTGCCTGGCAGTGACTTGGTGCCGAATATATTTACCCGTTTTCAACAAAATAATTTGCCACTCAGAATATACTTACTTGGCGCCATGCCTGGTGTAGGTGAAGTAGCTGCCGCGAATATCAAATCACAATGGCCAGTAGTAGAAGTAGTTGGCATCCTGAGTCCTGATTTTGGTTTTGAAAAAGACAGCGCCTACTGTGACCGCATCTGCCAATCTGTGGCTGATGCGAAGGCTGATTTATTGGTGATCGGTTTAGGAGCCCCCAAGCAAGAGATTTGGGTAGATAAGCATGCGCACAAACTACCAGTTAAAGTGGCACTATGTGTGGGCGCGACCATTGATTTTCTGGCCGGCAATAAACCCAGAGCCCCGATGTGGATGCGTAAGTTTGGCCTGGAGTGGCTGCATAGAATGTACTCCGAGCCGAAACGGCTGGTAAAAAGATATTTAGTCGATGCGATTATTTTTCCCCAGATTTTCTTTAGGGAATGGATAGCATCCAGAAAATAAAATGAACTGCCTGAAAAAGAGTCAGTTTTTTAAATGAAGGCTTAGTAAATGCGAGTGTTAGTAGTAGGTGGAGCAGGTTATATTGGCTCACATATGGTCAAAATGTTGCTGGGCGCTGGCCACGAGGTAATCACACTGGATAATTTGTCCAGTGGTCACCGTGATGCAGTGCTAGGTGGCACCTTTGTTGAAGGTGATTTGGCAGACCCAGCATGCCTGGCCCAAGTATTTAAGCAGCATCAGCCAGAGGCGGTTATGCATTTTGCCTCTTATATCCAGGTGGGTGAGTCTGTGCGCAAGCCAGACATCTACTACCGTAACAATGTGACCAACACGCTGAACCTGCTAGATGCCATGTTGCAATTTGAAGTGAAGAAATTCATTTTCTCATCGACTGCGGCGGTGTTTGGTGAACCGGATTATGTGCCTATTGATGAAGCGCATCCTAATCGCCCGTTAAATCCCTACGGGCGGTCAAAGTGGATGATAGAACAAGTGCTGGCCGACTATGACAAAGCATTTGATCTGCGCTCGGTCTGCTTGCGTTACTTTAATGCGGCCGGGGCCGACCCTGAGGGGCAATTGGGGGAGCGTCATGATCCGGAAACCCACTTGATTCCCTTAATTCTGCAGGCAGCCTCCGGTCGGCGCGACAATATCCAGGTATTTGGCCGTGATTACGACACCCCCGATGGTACCTGCATTCGCGACTATATTCATATTGTGGATTTATGCGCTGCCCATTTGGCCGCACTCGAATATTTAAACAAAGACGGCAGCAGTGATCGCTTCAACCTGGGGAATGGCTCAGGATTTTCAGTACAGGAAGTGATTGACGCGGTACAAAAAGTATCAGGCAAACAGGTCACGGTGATTAACGGCCCAAGACGTGAAGGGGATCCGGCCAGACTGGTCGCTGATGCCACACGTGCCAGAAGCATATTGGCGTGGCAACCGACCTATACTGCGCTGGACACCATCGTCTCACATGCATGGCAGTGGGAACTCAAGCAGTTAAATTAACGCATTCAAAATTAGGTATAAGGTTGATAAAGATGAAAATTGTTCCAGTGATTCTTTCTGGTGGTTCTGGTACGCGATTGTGGCCATTATCGCGCGCAGTGTTGCCTAAGCAGTTATTGCCATTGGTCAGTGAAAACACCATGCTGCAAGAAACATTGTTACGTTTATCCAGTTGGGCCGAGATTGAATCACCCATTGTCGTTTGCGGCAATGATCATCGCTTTCTGGTGGCGGAACAATTGCGTCAGGTAGGCTTAACGCCAGAAGCGATTGTGCTGGAACCGATTGCAAGAAATACGGCGCCAGCCATCGCTGCCGCCAGTTTATTGTTAAAAGAAAAAAATGTCTTGATGCTGGTGCTGCCTGCAGACCATGTCATCACCGATGTCGCCGCTTTTGAAGCCGCAGTACGCCGAGCCAGCGTCGCAGCAGAGCAGGGCAAACTGGTAACTTTTGGCATTGCGCCCACACACCCTGAAACAGGCTATGGCTACATTCAGTCTGGCAATGCATTAAATACTGCAGATGATTGCTATGAAGTCGCCCGATTTGTTGAAAAGCCAGATGCGGCAACGGCGCAGCAATATCTGGATGCCGGTAACTTCAACTGGAATAGCGGTATGTTTTTGTTTAAACCTGCAGTTTTCTTGGGTGAGTTACAGCAATATGCACCGGCAATGTTGAATGCGGTGACCAAAGCCGTTGAGCAGAGCTATAAAGACCTGGATTTTGTGCGCCTGCACGAAGCCTCATTTGCCGAATCCCCCTCAGACTCCATTGACTATGCGGTGATGGAAAAAACCAAACTGGCAGCAGTGGTGCCTGCCAGCATGGGCTGGAATGATGTCGGCTCCTGGACCGCGCTAAAAGACGTCTTACCGAATGACGAGGTCGGCAATGCCGCCCGTGGCGATGTCTTTCTTAAAAATGTCAAAAATACACTGATACGTGCCGAGCATAGATTTGTCGCCGCAGTCGGCGTAGAGGATTTGCTCATTGTAGAAACCGGCGATGCGGTCTTGGTGGCGCATCGAGACTGTGCACAGGACGTCAAAAACATTGTCGACCACCTCAAAGCGAGTGGCCGTACCGAGCACCACGTACATCCACGTGTTTATCGCCCATGGGGCTGGTATGAGGGGATTGACGTTGGCGAGCGCTTCCAGGTGAAGCGGATTATGGTCAAACCTGGCGAAAAACTGTCGCTGCAAATGCATCATCACCGCGCTGAGCACTGGGTGGTCGTAAGTGGCTCGGCGATGATTACCGTCGATGGTCAAACCAAGCTATTTACCGAAAACGAGTCTACTTATATCCCGATTGGATCAACGCACCGCCTGGAAAACCCGGGTAAATTGCCTTTGCATTTGATTGAAGTGCAATCCGGCAGCTATCTGGGCGAGGATGATATTGTCCGTTATGAAGACACCTATGGCCGTAACTAATATGTCAGGTAGCAATGTTTTGCAAGCAGTGATGCAGCAAAGTGGTGTGGCTTTTGGCACCAGTGGCGCCCGTGGACTCGTGAGCGCCATGACAGACGAAGTATGCGCGGCTTATACACAAGCCTTCATCCAGACAGTCAGTCAGACCTTTGCCTTTAAACAAGTGGCCATTGCCATTGACCTGCGCCCTAGCAGCCCGCAGATTGCGGCCGCTTGTGCCAGCATGCTTGAACAGCTAGGCCTGGAGGTTATTTTTTGTGGGGCGATCCCCACACCGGCGCTAGCTTTGTTTGCACAAACGCAACATATACCTGGCATCATGGTCACAGGCAGCCATATTCCGTTCGACCGCAATGGCCTCAAGTTCTATCGTCCAGATGGTGAAATCAGCAAAGCCGATGAAAGCGCGATGCTGGCATCCGAGTTGCAGCCTTTTACTGGAATGTCATCTGCATTAGCTGCAGAAAACTCGACGGCCAAAAATGCTTATCTCCAACGCTATAAAGATTTGCTGGGTGAGGGCGCTTTAGCTGGGCAAAAGCTGGCAGTGTACCAACACTCAAGCGTTGGCCGCGATTTGATGCCGCAATTGCTGCGCGAGTTAGGCGCCGAAGTCATTTGCCTGGCACGCTCGGATACCTTTGTCCCGATTGATACTGAGGCGGTTTCTGTCGAAGATATGCAAAAGGGATTGGACTGGGCCAGGGAATATACCGTAGACGCGATTATTTCAACCGATGGCGATGGTGACCGGCCGTTGATGAGTGATGAACAAGGACAGTGGTTGCGCGGCGATATCGTTGGGCTACTGACGGCAAAAGCACTCAATATCACGCACTTGGCTGTTCCTGTCAGTTGCAATACTGCCATCGAGGCCAGTGGTGCATTTCAGCAAGTAACACGCACGCGTATTGGTTCGCCTTATGTAATCGCCGGAATGGAGTCATTGCAAAAAAATGGCGCCAGCAGCGTGGCAGGATTTGAGGCCAATGGCGGTTTTTTATTGGGAACAACCGTTCCCGCCTATCCAACATTAGCACCACTAGCAACCCGTGATGCGGTATTGCCTGTGGTGTGCTTACTGGCAGAAGCAACACGTCAAAACGAACCACTCTCCGCTTTGGTGGCCGCATTACCGCAACGCTATACGGCCAGTGATCGTCTGCAAAATTTTGCCACGGAAAAAAGTAAGGCATTGCTTGAAAACTGGTCTGGTGCAGTAGATAAAATGCTAAAGGCCCTGCATCTGGATGAAGCTGTTTCCGGTGTTGATACAACAGATGGCCTTAGAGTGACATGCCAATCCGGCAACATTATTCATTTACGCCCCTCAGGTAACGCGCCGGAGCTCAGGTGCTATGTCGAAACCGATGCTGCGCTCACTTCGCACGCATTGGTAAACACCGTCCTTAAACAGCTTAGCCAGTTATAAAATCGGCCATCAGCCGCTTCCAAGGTCAGAAATATCGACACGATTGTCATATTTCTGACAAATTGCTTTGCTACTTTCCCCAAGACGCGAGTAAAATAGACGCATTGAAATGGTGCATTACAAACATTTCGTTCTGAAAAGTGGTGCAATTCATGCATCCATCCTAGTTGGTTTATTGTTGCAAGCGTAAAAATACTAATAAAATCAGCCTGTTAAACGATCTAAAAAATTCTGGTCTGTTTTTTGCTTTAAAGATAAACAACAAATAAATAAAAATGAAGTAATTGGCCAATATGGGCTATATAAAATAGCCGTATTAAATAATAAGATGGCTAATAATTAACTGTACTGAGGAGAAATACCATGTTCATGCATTGGCTGAAAAAATTATCAATTGTCACCGCGGCAATGATTGCCTTCACTGGCTATGCGCAAGCGACCAATGTGACTTTGAGTTATGGCACCACAGATCTGCTAGGTGTTGTTAACCGCGATGCAGGTGTGATTGGCGGCTTCACATTTAATGATGTGTTTGATCTTGACCTTCAAGTACCAGCCTCACTTTCTTACTTTATTACTGAAATGCCTGACGCTGCCTACAATATCGTAGATAGCACTTTTACTTATGGCCTGTACGATATTGACAACAACTTGTTAACAACGCCATCGATCCTGACGCCTGGTGCTTACCAATTACGTGTCTCAGGCACGGCTGATGGTTTTAGCGGCGGACAATATTTTTTGAGCTTTAATGTGACCACTCCAGTACCTGAACCAGATCTGGGCTTGTTGATGCTGGTTGGCCTGACCATGATGGGTCTGGTCTCTTTGCGTAAATCACATTCTGCCTAATTATAAAGTTTTCTTGTTTTTTTAATTGAGGAGTAGGTATGAAAGTATCTAATGTATTGGGATCTATGGCATTAATCTCTGCCATCAGTTTTTCACATCAGGCGTTTGCGACGACAAACGTGACTGATCTGGGGAATCTGAATGATGGTCCAGTGGTTGATCAGTCTTTGTTACAGGTTGGCGCCTTTTGGTTGCCAGATCTCTACAAGTTTGACTTGAGCTCCGACTCTACGGTCACCGTCGACTTTAAAGCTTTAGCTGGGATTGGCATTGGCTCTACTTTCAGCCTGTATAATTCTTCAAACTCTTTAATCACATCCTACAATATCCCGCTGTTAACTTTGGGTGCGACAACGACGTTTACGTTTATTGATATTGCCGCTGGTAATGATTATGTGTTCAAGTTTAATCCAGGTGCGTTGAACGTAACCTTGTCAAATAAACTGACTTTTACTGCACACGAAACAGTGCCAGTGCCAGAACCAGAGTCTAATGCACTGATGCTGGTTGGTTTGGGTATCATTGGTTTGATTGCTCGCAGAAAATTTGCTTAATTTTTGCTTGTCATAAAAAAGCCGGTTTGCATTTGCAACCGGCTTTTTTGTTTTAATACATGCCTCTTACTTGAGGTAGTCCTTTATTCTTTGGGCGGCGGCAATCGTTTCTTCAGTCGATGCCACCAGCGCCATACGAATAAAGCCTTTGCCGGGGTTGAGGCCATGCGCTTCACGCGCCAGAAAAGAGCCTGGCAACACCGTAATATTCAACTTCTGATACAACTGCCTGGCAACAACGGTGTCATCTTTTTGTGTATTAATCCATAAATAAAATGCCGCATCTGGCAACTGCGTGTGTGGCCAGACTTGTTGCAGCAGTGGTGTCACTGCACTGAACTTCTCGCTGTATAACGCACGGTTATGGATCACATGTGCTTCGTCATTCCAGGCCACCACACTGGCAGCTTGCACTGCCGGGTTCATGGCGCAGCCGTGGTAGGTGCGATACAAGGCAAATTTCTCAACAATATCTGCATCGCCCGCAACAAAGCCAGAGCGCATGCCAGGCACATTCGAGCGTTTGGAGAGTGAGCTGAACATGACGATACGGCTAAAGTCGCGACCTAGCTGATGTGCTGCTTGCAGGGCACCGACAGGTGGATTGCTTTCATCAAAATAAATCTCTGAATAACACTCATCTGACGCAATCACAAAACCGTATTGGTCGGACAGCTCAAACAGGATTTTCCAGGCCTGAATATCCATGACCTTGCCGGATGGGTTACCTGGGCTACATACAAACACCAATTGGGTACGCTTGAGGATATCGACCGGTACTTGTGTCAGGTCCATGACAAAGTCATTGTCTGGCGTGGTGTTGATAAAGTAGGGCTGCGCACCTGCTAAAAAGGCCGCACCTTCATAAATCTGGTAAAACGGGTTGGGTGAAATCACTACTGGCTGTTGTGCAACACTGGTATCAATGACTGCCTGTGCAAAGGCAAACAAGGCCTCGCGGCTGCCATTCACCGGCAAAATCGCTTTATCGATATTGAGGGCGGGAATGTTGTAGCGACGTTGCAGCCACTGATTAATCGCTTCACGCAAGGCCGGTACACCGATTGTGGTAGGATAGCTGGCCAATCCGCCCAGATTACTGGCGAGTGCGTCACTAATAATACTCGGCGTGGCGTGTTTAGGCTCACCAATCGACAGGTTGACAGGACTAAACGCCGGGTTAGGCGTCAGGCCTTGAAACAGATCGCGCAAGCGTTGAAACGGATAGGGCTGAAGTAGGTTTAAATTTGAATTCATAGGTGTGTATTATAAGTGAGCCTGCCACATAAACAAAAAGCTTCCGGGCAAAAATATACGGCCTCAGCGGCATTGATCTATGGCGCATTATGCTGGGGCGTTATCTGGTATCCCTACCGCTTGCTCAACGATATCGGCCTGTCTGGCGTGCAATCCAGTTTATTGAGTTATAGCCTGGCGTTGCTGATAGGTGGCATGCTGTTTTGGCGGCGATTCAACTGCATACTGCACGTCCCGGCCTCGGCCTATTGGCTAAGCCTGATCGCGGGCTGGACCAACCTGGCCTATGTGCTGGCGATTATTGATGGTGAAGTCATGCGCGTCATGCTGCTGTTTTACCTGTCACCACTATGGACCTTATTGCTGGCAAGAGTCTGGCTGCATGAGGCCTGGCATAAACCGCAACTACTGGCCATAGGACTATCTTTACTAGGCGCGGTCTTAATGCTTACCGACGGTCAATGGGCATGGCCGTGGCCACAATCCACTTCAGACTGGCTAGCACTCTCTGCTGGCATTGGCTTCTCTTTGACTAACGTCATGACCCGTTTTTCCACACATTTAACGGTTGCAGCCAAAGGCATGCTGGTATGGCTAGGCGTCTTCGGCTTGTCGCTATTCGTATTGTGCTGGCAATCTGGTATCGCTGGTCTGGCATTTATCACAGCATCAATCCTCACCTCACAGGTGGCCATCACGCTGTTGGTGATTGCCTTATTGCTGGTTTCAGCGACCTTGCTGGTGCAGTATGGCATGACCAAAATACCCGCTATCCAGGCGTCAGTGTTGTTTATGTCCGAGTTGATTGTGGCCGCGATTGCCGCTTATTTTCTGGCGCAGGAAACCATGTCGGTGATGGAAATGATAGGCGGCTGTTGCATTATTGCCGCAGGCATCTTGTCGGTCAGCGTTGGCGAGTCTGACTAAGCACGAGACAGCAATTGACGATAAGCCTGCTCCAGTTGCAGACAAAACTTGCGTGGATCAAACAGCACACTGGCCTGACTTTTCACTTTGGACTTGAGCAATGTCAGTGCGCTGGCATCATGCGCCAAGGTGATGGCGCGCTGCTCGAGCGCCTCCCAATCGGCGCAGATGCATTCATCCAGCCCGATATGTTTGAGTAAACTGGCACTGACCCGTGCCGGGAAGGTATCACCAGCCACCGTGAGCAGGGGAATCCCTTGCCATAAAGCATCACTGGCGGTGGTGTGCGCGTTATAGGGTGCCGTATCCAGTATCAGGTCGGCATGCTGTTGCCTGGCAATATGTTGCGCAATACTGGTGCGTGGCGCAAAAATCAATCGATCAGCGGCAATGCCAGCCACTTGTGCTTGCGCTTGCAGGTGCCGTGTTGCCCACTGGTTACATTGCAATAACCACAATACGCTGCCTGGCACTTGCTGCAAAATGCGCATCCAACTGGCAAACACATCAGGCGTGATTTTAAAACTCTGGTTCAGGCAACAAAATACAAACCCCTGCTCAGGCAGGCCATGCGCTTTGCGCGTGTCAACCTCAGCCATGGGGCGTTGTGCATTGTTTGGTTGGTAACACGGCAACACTACAGGCTGTTCGGCCACAACCACTTCATTTAATGTCCCATCCACAATCATGGCGTCAAACAGGGGCTGACCATTGACCATACCCATACTACCTGGATAACCCAACCAGTTAATGTGGGTGCGGGCAGGGCGATAGGCGGCAATGCCGCTACGGCTATTTTGCGTATAGCCGGTTAAATCTACCAGCACATCAATCCCCATGCGTTGCATATGTGCAGCGACTGCCACATCAGGCATGCTGGTGATGTCTATCCAGTGATTGGCAGCGGCAAACAAGGCTAGGCGTTCGCTTGAGTGATCGTCTTTGCTGTTGCTATATAAAAACACTTCGAATTGCTGATGATCGTGCGCCGCAATTACGTCTGTGACCAAATACGCCAGGGGGTGACGACGAAAATCAGAAGAAAGGTAGGCAATTTTAATGCGCTGCTGACTTGCTGGTTGGCTAGACTGTTGTGTGGCGGCTAACGGCTGGATATGGCCATAATGCAGTTGTGCCCAGTTGCTTGCACACGCCAGTTGCTCAGCCGCCGTGGTGCCCGGCATCGCCAAAAATGCAAATGGCGGGATCTGCGCCTGTGGATGTTGTGCTAACGCAGCGCGCACTTCGGCAATGGCGGCATCCAGCCCTTGCCAGTCGGCCATATGCTGCTTTTGATGAATCCAGTGTACTTTGGCATGCAGGAGCTGCGGGTCAAGTTTAATAGCCTGTGCATATGCAGCCACGGCTAAGTCTAACTGGCCTTGCTCACGGTAGACATTGCCCAGGTTGTTGTGGCACTCTGCATCGCCAGGTGCCAGCGCAAGTGACTGCTGGTAATGTTGAATCGCCAGCGCATTCTCACCCAGTTTGCGCAGGCTATTGGCCAGGTTGAAATGCACATCAGCCTGTTGTGCATCTTGCGCTAGCGATTGCCTGAAATAGTGCGCGGCGACCGATTCATCTCCACGCAAACTGGCCGTATTGCCGAGTTGCATCAATATTTGCGGGTGATCGGGTGCCCATTGTAATGCTTTAAGAAAAGCTTGTTCAGCATCTTCAGCTTGCTTGAGTGCCAGATAATGCCGCCCCAATTCATAATGCAACTCAGGGTCTTGCGGCGTGCGCGCTAACTGCTGTTTTAACTGTTGAATACTCGCACTCATGCTGACGTCTGCCCAGTAAAAGGATTAAGCAAAGACTTCCAACCCAGCTGCTTAAACAAATGACGCTGCGGATGCAAACCGTGCCAGAAGCTGTCTTCGGTCAATTGTGGCAATCTGGTGCCAAAGTCGCTTAACAAACGCCTGGCCAGTATGGCTGCACAATAAGGCGCGGTCATCAAACCTTTGCTGCCATGCGCAACATGCACATATAGGCCTTGTGGCGCTGGTAGCGTAGCAAAATCGTTGATCGGCGCATGTTGAGCATGAAACGTTGTTGTCGCCAGCACAGGCCCGACATAAGGCAAATAATCCGGGGAACCACACCTGGACGATGCGCGCGCAAAAATCACTTCTGCACTGCTTGCACGATCAAATTGCGGGCTTAGCCTGCTCACCATATCGAGGTTGCTCAGATTATCTTGTTCGCGAACCTCTGTACTACTATCACCTGGTGCAAAAGTAGCCCCCATGGCATGCTGGCCTTGAGAAAGTGGTGTCAGGTAACCGTCCCCGCATAAAATCACCTTGAGCGATTGCATAGACGCCTGCCCGGCAATC
>Ga0208514_100191_pt1 | contig 45179 bp, 34 predicted proteins | sample LakWasMet70_HOW9_2_FD_183900 | JGI IMG/M metagenome (GOLD analysis project Ga0208514, IMG submission 183900) | Freshwater sediment methanotrophic microbial communities from Lake Washington under simulated oxygen tension - Sediment Metagenome... | ecosystem: Environmental > Aquatic > Freshwater >...
CGTTCGTCGCGCCGCTGAAAGACATAGGCTGCAAAGGCGGCAATGAGGAGCAGGACGAGGATTTGCATGGTGTGGGTGTGGGCTGCGCGGGTGGGAGCGGCGCGACACCGTGTGGCACTGCCCCGGAGATTTTAGGGGCGGACAAAAAAAATCCCGCCTCGTGGACGGGATTTTTGTGCGCAACCTGGAAGACCCAGGTCAGCAGCGAGGGATGGGCGGTTCTTAACCGCGGTCACCCATGGCTGGCAAAGTGCCGGCCTTTTGCGCCTGCAGGAACTCGGCGCGCACGGCTTCACGGGTCAGCGTGCTGGGAGCGGCGGTTTCACGCACGTTCACGCTCTCGCCCATGGCTGGCAAGTTGCCGGCCTTTTGCGCCTGGTCGAACTCGGCCTTGACTTCGGCACGGCTCAACACGCTGGGAGCCGAGGGTGCGAAGTACGAGCTGGTTGCCTGGGTGTTCAGGCGGGTCTGGGGCGCGCTGTAGGCAGCGAAGCTGGAACCGGCGCTCAGGCCGCAAGCAAGAATCAAAGCGGAAGTTGCGAATACGTTTTTCATGGTCATTTCTTTCAATCAGGAGTTAGACATTTACGGGCAGGTAGTGGGCACTGGCGGCCGGATCAACCGCGGTAGTCCACGGGAGAGGTGTTGCCAGACCGCAGGGCCTTCACTGCGTCAGCCTTGACCTCGGCGCGGCTCAGCACGCTGGGTGTCGCCTTGGGGAAATGCGAGCTGGTGTCATGGGTGTTCACACCGGCGATGGCTTCCCGGGCGCTGATGACGGAGGCCTTGACTTCGGCACGGCTCAACACGCTGGGCGCCGAGGGTTCGAAATACGAGCTGGTTGCCTGGGTGTTCAGGCGGGTCTGGGGGGCGCTGTAGGCAGCGAAGCTGGAACCGGCGCTCAGGCCACAAGCAAGAATCAAAGCGGAAGTTGCGAATACGTTTTTCATGGTCATCTCTTTCAATCAGTGGTTAGACATTTCCGGGCAGGTCGGGGGCCGTGGGGCCCCTGCTTGTCCAGCCTCGGTGAGTCGTCTATTTCGGTTTCGGCTCATCGATGGGTTGAACTGTACGCCGATTGGCAAAATTAAAAACCATCGGGTCAGTAATTCATCATTGCTAAAAGTGAAACAATCAAGGGGTTGAAAACTTACTCATTGCACATATGGACCGACTTTTATCCATGCGGGTGTTCCAGCGGATCGTCGATGATGGTGGTTTTGCTGCCGCCGCCCGGACGCTGGACCTGTCGCCGGCCACCGTGACCCGCCTGTTTGGCGACCTGGAGCAGCACCTGGGCGCCCGGCTGATGCAGCGCACCACCCGCAAGCTGGCACTGACCGAGGTCGGCGAGCTGTATCTGCTGCGGGTGCGCAGCATCCTGGGCGAAATCGACGACGCCGAGGCCGCCGTGGGCTCCAGCACACAAGAGCTGCACGGCACGGTGCATGTGCTGGCCACGCCGGTGCTGGCGTCCTACGTGCTGGCACCGAACGTGGGGCACTGGCGCCAGCGTTACCCCAAGGTGGCGCTGGACATCACCGTGGACCCTTTTCCGCAGACGCGGGTGGAGGAGTTTGACGTGACTTTCATGGCAGCGGACGAAGGCTATGACGCCAACGTCGTGGCGCGGGCACTATCCAGCTCGGAGTGGATTCTGTGCGCCTCCCCCACCTACCTGCAGCGCGCGGGCACGCCGCGCCAGCCACAGGATCTGGAACGGCACGAGTACCTGAAATTTTCACGCCAGCAGAATGGTGGCACCAGCAACCGCCTCCTGCGCCTGCGCCCGGCACAAGGGGCGGGGGAGGCGGTCGAGGTGGACATGCCGGTCGCCCTGCGGTCCATCAGTCTGGACGTGTTGTACCGCGCGGCGCTGGACGGCGCAGGCATTGCGGTGCTGTCGCGCCTGCTGGTGTCACAGCACCTGGCCAGCGGCGCCCTGGTCCATGTGCTGCCCGACTGGATCAACGGCCGCCTGACCATCTATGCCGCCGTGCCGTCACGCAAACTGATTCCGGCCCGGACCCGCGCATTTCTGACGTTCATCAGTGAAGGGCTGCCCGGTCAGGCACCCGGCGGAGGTCCGGCGTGATGGACTGTGTCAGGTAGATCGTGACCAGCCTGCCGTGTGCCCGGCGGTGAACGCCTCTTCGAACACCGAATAGCCCGCCCAGTCGCTGTGGGCAAAGCCCAGGCGCTCCCAGGTCAGCCGGGGGCGGACAGATGATTGCTCTGTTTTTGATAGCGTCTTGTGCATATTTGACGAGGGCCACAGACCGATTTGACCATTGGCTTGCGGCACGGGAATGGCCATCGCATGGCCATAGCGGGTAATGTCCACGCGCGTGGCCTTGGACGGCAGATCGGGGTGCGCCTGTGACAGCTCGTACACGATCTGATTGCGCCACGCGGACCACGGGCGCTCCAGTAGTAGCTTGCGGCCGGGCGCTCCCACGGCGGCACCGTGCGTGGCGCTCGCCACATCGCCCAAGGCCCGGTAGTGGGTCAGCACCGTGGGCCCGGCGGCGGCCTGCAGATTCTGGTGCGTGGCATCCACATAGCCCAGGCCCTGACCGGCGCCTCCGCCACCGCCACCGCCATCCGCGTTGTACAGCACGTTGTCCCAGCTCGGCGCGGGTCCGGGGCGGTCGTGCAGCGCCCGTGCGATGTGGATATTGGCCACCAGCCACGGCGCATAGACCACCTGGCGCGCCGCCTGGCGCAGAAAATCGGGCGGGTTCTGCACGACCCGCACCGCTACAAAAATCGGCAGCGCCACCACGCAGCGCTCGGCCAGCCAGCGCTCGGTGTTGTGGGTTGCGGTGTTGAAGGCATCCACCTCCACGCCGTGCCGGGTGGTCGCGATGCGCAGCACCACGCGGCCGGTGGTCAGGCGTTCGCCCAACGGAGCAGCCAGGCGCCGGGTAATCCAGGCGTTGCCTTCCGGCCAGGTCAGCAGGCCCTCGCGCTCTGTCGCATCAACGCCCGGCGCGTGGAAGCCGTGTCGGCTGGCAAAGTAGTGGATGCCGGACCAGGCCGATACCGTGGCAATGCCGGCACCGTAGTCGTCGCGGCAGCAGTAATCTAGGTACCAGCGCAAGTGCGGGTCATCCAGACCTTGCCGGTCCAGATACGCTATAAAAGTAATAGCTGCGAGATCAGATTGCACGAGGGCTGGAGCCCTGTTTTGCACAGGCATTGTCCAGCGCGCGACACTTCTAGCCTGCTCTACCAGCACGGCAAATTTCTGGTACTGGGCCAGGGTGCTGGTCGCCACCCCGTGCACCGGCAGCAAACCGTCCTGCCACTCACCGTTAAAAAACAGGCGCTCCTGCGGGCTGTGGCACAGGTGGCGCTCGTCATACTGCCAGCGGCCCGATACGCGCTGGCGCAGGCCCAGCTCCTCCAGCAGGTCCTGCACCTCGGGCGCATCGTTGCCGGGCAGCGGCAGGTAGTGCGCGCCCTGCGGACAGGCAATGCCCGCCATCTCGGCGCCACGGCTGTTGCCGCCGGCACTGTCTTCCAGCTCCAGCAGCGCAAAGTCGTCCATGCCGCGCAGACGCAGTGCGCGTGCGGCGGCCAGACCGGCCACACCGCCGCCCGCGATCACGACCCGGGTCTTGAAGATTTTGGCCGGACCGGGCCAGGCTTGTCCGCCCTGCAGGCCGTCGCGCAGCCAGTGGCCCCGCTCCACGCGCACGCCGGCAAAACCACCGGCGATGTGCGCCAGGCTGTCCGCGCTCTGGCAGCCCGCGGCCGCCCACGCAGCGCCCAGGCCAGTGCTCAGAAAAATGCGTCTATCGATCACACATCAGGTTCCATCGTGCCGCTCACGCGGCGTAGCCCCATGGGGCATGGGGTGCGCACATGATAGTGCGCGCCGATGGCCTAGGCCGTGCCGAATTTGGTGTCGAACTGGATGCCGATTTGTTGCAACAGCGGCGTGGGCAACACGCCGCCGGCACACACCAGCACCACATCGTTTTTGATGCGCTGTACCTCGCCGCCATGGTCGATTTCGACGTGGTGTTCCTCGATACTGGCGACCGTGGAGTTGAGCAGCACGCGCAGGCGTCCGGCTTTTTCCTGCTGCTCCAGCAGCGCCCGGTTCTTTTGCTTGACGCGTGAAAACGCGGCGCTGCGGTAGGACAGGATCACATCCGTGTCCTTTTCCTGGGACAGTGCGATGGCGGCTTCGAGCGCACTGTCGCCCCCGCCCACGACCAGCACCGACTGCCCCACATACTGCGCCGGGTCCGCCAGGCGATAGGCCACCTTGGCCGACTCTTCCCCTGGCACTTCCAGCTTGCGCGGTGTTCCACGGCGCCCCATGGCCAGCAGCACGGCGGCGGTGGTGTAGCTGCCCCGGTCGGTGCGCACGCGGAAGTGGCCTTCCTCGCGTTCGATCGACTCCATGCGTTCGCGAAAGGCAATCTTCAGGCTGGTCTTGTGCACCACGTCCATCCAGAACGCCAGCAGTGTTTCCTTCTGCACGTCGTTGAATTTCACCTTGCCGATCAGGTCCAGCTCCACCGGTGCGGTCATGGCAATCTTTTGCCGGGGATAGTGGTAGACCGATCCGCCCAGCGAGTCTTCCTGCTCGATCAGTTTGTAGCGCAGCTTGTGGTGGATGGCAGACAGACCGGCAGACAGACCCGCAGGTCCGCAGCCAACGATGAACACATCGAAATCCGCCTTGGCGCCGCGCTTTTTCCGAATCGCATCCATGGCCTGGCGCCCCTGTTCGGCCGCCTTGCGGATCAGCCCCATGCCGCCGAGTTCTCCGGCAATGAAGATGCCGGGAATGTTGGTCTCGAACTGGGGCGTCACATTGGGTATGTCGATACCGCGCCGCTCCGTGCCAAACACCAGTTTGATCGACTCCACCGGACAGGCGGCCATACAGGCACCATGGCCAATGCAGGCGGCCGCGTTGACCAGCACCGCCTTGCCGTTCACCACACCCAGCGCGCCTTCCGGGCAGGCTTTGACGCAGGCGCCAGAACCCATGCAGCGGCTGAAATCGACCACCGGATGCAGGGAAGGGGGCTCCACCAGACCACTCTGCACCGCCACCTGCAATTCAGCGGCGTGCGTGGCGTGGATGCGCCGCTGGCGACGCACATAGAGCGTCATCGCGATGACGACGATGGCCGCATAGAGATAGAGGTAATTCATGCCAGCACGAAATACAGAAGAAGACTCCGTGGAATTACGGTTTACCGAGGCGTGGCGCACCCGCCAGTTGCCGCGCCTGCTCCAGGCCGGGTTTGACCTGTTGCACCATGGGGCTGTCAGGCGGCCCAAATTCGACCACCTGCTGCCAGTACTGGATCGCCTGCTTGTAGTCCTGGCGGTCAAAAGCCTCCGACCCCGCCATCGACAGCGCCTTCAGGTTGCGGGGTTCCAGTTTGAGCGCACGCGTGACCAGCTTGAGGGGTTCGCCGGCGAGCACGCGGTTGTTCTGCACGGCCAGCGAGTCGGCATAGTCGGCCAACAGGTTGGCGTCGTCCTTGCGCAAGGCCAGCGCTTTTTCGTAGGCCTTGAGGGCCTCGGGGTGGCGCCCCAGCACGCTGTAGGAGCGCGCCAACATCGCCCAGCCTTCGGCATCCTGTGGCTGGTCTTTGAGGCGCTGGGCCAGCCGCTCCACCATGGAGGCCACCTGGCCGGTTTCGGTTCCATGGGGTGCGCTGCCGGCCATTGCGGGGGCGATGCTCGCTGGCTGGGTCGACTTGGCCGGCATGGCTGGCATTGCAGGCATCGTGGACATGCCGGGCATGGCCGCAGTCGTGCCCATGGGCGTGCTGCGCGAACCCGTCCACCAATACCCGGCAGCGACCACGACCAGCGCGACCGTCGCTATGCCGGCAAACATCCATCGGGCGTCCCCCTCCTGCGCAGGTGCCGGTGCCGCCATGACCTGGTCCAACAGGCGCCGCTCCAGCGCGGCTTTTTCGGCGTCGTAGGATTCCTTGGGGAGCGCCCCCGTTGCATACTGTTCCTGGAGTTGCTGCAGCTGTTGCCGCAGGCCTTCAATACTGTCGCTCATGGTGTGTGCAATCGTCGGTTGGTCATCAGAAGTCAAAGCGGGCGCCCAGGTAATAGAACATGCGTTGCGACGACTCGGTACGCGTGGGGCCGGTGATGTCGGCGATCTCATAGGTGAGTTCGGTCTCGAGCGATATCCGCTTGATCAGGCGGTAGGTCATGCGAATGCCGGGCGTCCATCGCTTCATCTTGTTGCCCAGGCTGTCGTCCTGCACGTACAGGCGTATCGATGGCTCCACCTGCCACTCTTCGTTGATACCTGTCAGATTGTTATACGACAGCAAGGTTCCCCGGTAGGTCGGTCCCGACAGGAAGCTGGCGTTGAACACATGGGTATCGCGGGCCGAATACAGATTGGAGCCAATCAGTTGCGCGCCAACGCTCCACAGGTCACCGGTACTGGGCTGGCCGTTGGGCAATATGATTGCAATGGGTTTGATCTCGTCGACATTGGTGTAATTCACATTGCCACCCGCCTGCCAGTTGGTTGCCACGGGCGTGGTGAAGCCCACCATGCCCTGGGTCTGGAACGACGTGATGCCGTTGACCTGGCCGCGCAGCATGTCAATGGGCGTGGTCGCCAGCAGGTCCTGGATGTTGCGGGCCGGCGTGGGCAGCGAAGGGTCCTGGAAGAACAGGATATTGCCCAGCGAACGCACGGGCGTGGCCCGCCGGTCAAACAGGAAGTTGATCACGGTGGTGTCCGGAAACTGCCATGACCCCTGCACGGTGGCAATGTTCAGCCCTTTGAGCACCTGGTCGTAGTCCACTTGACCGGACAGGGCCAGGCCCTCGTTGAAATAGCGCAATTCGGCGCCAACCGCACTGCGGTCAATCTGGTCGTCAATCATCTGCTGGTTGACGTAGACGCTGCCGCTCATGTTCGGAGCCAAGGCATCCGCATCGACCCATGCGCCATAGAAGTGGCGTTTGCTGTCCAGCAGCAAGTCGGTGGGCACGCCATAGACCGCGCTGACCTTCCACTTCGGGGCAAAGGTATACGCTGCCTGCACCCCGTCAAAACGGTAGAGCACGCCGCCACCGATGGGGGACTGGCGCCCCACCTTGAAGGCCGTGCCATTGGTCAGCGAGCGCTGGTCAAAGTACAGGGCGGACAGGCGGTTCTTGTTGGGGCGGTTGGGCATGAGGTCGGCGCTGTAGGTGTCGCGCACCACGAAGCGCATGTCTTTCTCCGCATCGCGGTAGCGCCAGTTGACATCCACATTGGTCTGCACCTGCTTCTGGTCCGTGCCCGACAGGCTGTTCTCGGACTGGAGTATGGGCAGCCCGCCAAGGGGTGAATCCACAAAATCCTGCGAGCGGGTTTGGGACTGCCCGCCGTAATAGAAAACCGAAACCGAGCCATTGGTGGTGGACACCGGTTCCACCGCGCCACGCACCTTGGCGACGGTCGTCTCCTTTGGCAAATTCACCAGGTACTGGCGGATCTGCTCGCTATCGGCACCCGTTGGGTACAGCTGCAAAAAGGTTTCAAACTCGCCCCGCGCCCGGGCGTTGTCGCCCGACTTCAGGCGCGTGAGTCCAATCTGTTCCTGGGCTTTGCGGGTGCGGGTGTTGGGGGGCAGACCGAGTAGCTTGTCAAGTGCGGCGATGGCATCCTGGTAGTCGCCCCGGTCGTTGGCCGCATCGGCCACTGCCATCAGCTTGGCGGCGCTGGCTTCTACCTCGGGCGCGGACGCAATGACGGCGGGCGCCGCGCCGGTGTCAGACGGCTGGGCCACCGAAGGGGATGGCTGCTGCGGGGCCGCTGCTTGCACCAACGGAACAACCGCAGCGGCGGGAAAGCGCTTGACCAGCAGGCGCTGTGCGTTTTCTGCCTCGGCCAGCGTGCCAAAGTATCCCAGGGAGATCTCGTAGCTGGTCTTGCCGTCTGCGACGCGGCTCGACGTGAACACTTCAGCCTCTTGCAGGATGGCGGGGATGGACGCCTTCAACTGCTCACCCGGGGCGGCCGAACTTTGCAGAAGAACAGCATAGTGTTTGCCCGCCTCCTTGGCCTTGGGGACGGGGGCGGCCGTTGACACCATGGAGCCCATTCCCTCCATCACAATCTCCAGGGTCTCTTTGGCGCGCCCGGCGCGCACCTTGAAACCCACGGACTGGCTAAAGCGGACCAGCAGCTTGCGCTTGAACAGGTCGTCATTGGAAACGGCTTCGTCCGTGACCACCAGTTGTGGCAGACCGTTGCCACCGGCGATACGCCGCTCACCCACCAGGGTGATGGTCGAGTCTTTTCTGGGCAGGATGTTGTAGAAGACCTGCACAAGGTCGCCGGACTTGGCCGCGATCGAGCGCTGAAACTGCACCGGCGCGGAAAAACGTATCACCGCCACCGCGTCTTTGCCACTGCTCTTGATCTCGATGTCGTCGAGCAGTTGGGCCTGGGCCTGGGAAACCAGGCATAGCTGCCCGACAAGGGCCAAAGGCCAAAAGAGATTACGTGTTTGCATGGGAGGGCGTCGCGGGTCAGTGTCTTTGGTCGGAGTCGGAATGCAGGCTTAGTTCCACTTGGAGTAGGTCGTGCCCTTGTTGCCCAGTGGGCGGTGGCAGCCGGATTGCGAACAATCAGTCGATCCGGCCTTTTCGTGGTTCAGCGATTTCTTTTCCATGGAACCCAGATACGAGGTTCCGGACGCATGGCAGCCTTTGCACCAGCCAGCACCGTTGCCCATCGTCGAGTTGTGGTTCATCCTCTCGGTCAGCCAGCTGGTCGTGCTGCTGTGGCAAGCGTTGCAATCCATGGTCGCACCACCCAACAGTTGCGTGGCTTCCGGTATATGGTTGGCAGGCTTGGCCAGGGCACCCTGGGCACCCGCCGACAAATAGCTTCCGTTGTGGCAGGACTTGCAGGTGGCCGCAGACACCACGCTGTGGTTCATCGTCACCGACGTTGCAAATCGCACTTGTGATTTGTGGCAGGAGTCGCACTTGGCGATACCCACGGGTACGGGTATGTGGGTTGGCGGCTTGGAGACTGCGGTGGTGCTGCCGTTGTGGCAGTTGTCACAGGTTCCGGTACCTACGGCGTTCGCGGGCGCGTGTGTGTACTGCACGCTCAGCCAGCTGCTGGTGGAGCGGTGGCAGCTTTCGCAGTTGCCGGTCACCGCCGAGTGGGTCGCTGTGGCGGGCTTGCTGGTCAAGCCGTATCCAGCCGTCAAGTGGCAGCTTGCGCACTGGGTTGCGATCGATACGTTGGAGTGGAACCTGCCGGGGTTCCAGCTGGCATAGCCCGATTTGTGGCAGCTGTCGCAGTTGGTGATCGCCACGCCCGTCAGGGTCTGGTAGGGAATGTGATTGACGGGTTTGCCGTCGGCCGGTGGGTACGCCCCGCTGTGGCAGGTGGTGCACTGGTTGGTCACCGGCATCTGGCTGTGGTTCCACTTGGTGGGCTTCCAGCCCGTCACATTGTGGCAGCTGACGCAGTTGACGCTGGTGGGAATGTGTTGGGCGGTCTTGCCGGCGGCGGCGCTGCCGTTGTGGCAGGTGGAACACACTGTGGCCGCCGTGTACAGACTGTGGTCAGGCTTGGAGCCCAGCCAGGTGCTGGTCGACTTGTGGCAGTTCTCGCAGACGGTCTGGCCGTTGTGGATGGCGGTGGCTGGCCGGCTGCTCAGGCCATACGTGGCGCTCAGGTGGCAGGTCGCGCACTGCGTGGATAGCGACACATTGGAATGGAAACGGCTCGGAATCCAGCTCGTATAACCCGACTTGTGGCAGCTGTCGCAGTTGGTGATCGCCACGCCCGTTAGGGTCTGGTAGGGAATGTGGTTGATGGGCTTGCCATCCGCTGGCGGGTAGGCCCCAGTGTGGCAGCTGGTGCACTGGTTGGTCACCGGCATCTGGCTGTGGGTCCACTTGGTCGGTCTCCAGCCGGTCACGTTGTGGCAGCTGACGCAGTTGACCGAGGTCGGAATATGGTTCGCAACCTTGCCGGTGGCGGCGCTACCGTTATGGCAGCTGGAGCAATTCGTTGCCGCGGTAAACAGGCTGTGGTCGGGCTTGGAGCCCAGCCAGGTGCTGGTCGACTTGTGGCAGTTCTCACAGACCGTCTGGCCGTTGTGGATGGCGGTGGCCGGGCGGCTGCTCAGGCCATACGTGGCGCTCATATGGCAGGTCGCGCACTGCGTGGACAGCGACACACTGGAATGGAAACGGCTCGGAATCCAGCTCGTATAGCCCGATTTGTGGCAGCTGTCGCAGTTGGTGATGGCAACCCCACTCAATGACTGGTAGGGAATGTGATTGACAGGCTTGCCATCCGCCGGCGGGTAGGCCCCAGTGTGGCAGCTGGTGCACTGGTTGGTCACCGGCATCTGGCTGTGGTTCCACTTGGTCGGTCTCCAGCCAGTCACGCTGTGACAGCTGACACAGTTCACCGAGGTTGGTATATGGTTCGCAACCTTTCCGGTCGCGGAACTTCCGTTGTGACAGCTGGAGCAATTCGTTGCCGCGGTAAACAGGCTGTGGTCGGGCTTGGAGCCCAGCCAGGTGCTGGTCGACTTGTGGCAGTTCTCGCAGACGGTCTGCCCACTGTGGATGGCAGTGGCTGGCCGGCTGCTCAGGCCGTACGTGGCGCTCAGGTGGCAGGTCGCACACTGGGTCGACAGCGACACGTTGGTGTGGAAACTGCTCGGAATCCAGCTGGCAAAGCCTGACTTGTGGCAGCTGTCGCAGTTGGTGATGGCAACCCCACTCAATGACTGGTAGGGAATATGGTTCGCCGGCCTGCCGTCGGCTGGCGGGTAGGCGCCACTGTGGCAGCTGGTGCACTGGTTGGTCACCGGCATCTGGCTGTGGTTCCACTTGCTGGGTTTCCAGCCCGTCACGTTGTGGCAGCTGACGCAGTTGACGCTGGTGGGAATGTGCTGGGCGGTCTTGCCGGTCGCGGAACTTCCGTTGTGGCAGCTGGAACAATTCGTTGCCGCGGTAAACAGGCTGTGGTCGGGTTTGGAACCCAGCCAGGTGCTGGTCGACTTGTGGCAGTTCTCGCACACCGTCTGGCCGTTGTGGATGGCGGTGGCTGGGCGGCTGCTCAGGCCGTAGTTGGCGCTCAGGTGGCAGGTCGCGCATTGGGTCGACAGCGACACATTGTTGTGGAACTGCCCGGGGCTCCAACTGGTGTAGCCCGCCTTGTGGCAGCTGTCGCAATTGGTGATGGCAACCCCACTCAATGACTGGTAGGGAATGTGGTTTGCGGATTTGCCATCGGCTGGCGGATAGGCACCGCTGTGGCAGGTGGTGCACTGGTTGGTCACGGGCATCTGGCTGTGGTTCCACTTGCTGGGTTTCCAGCCCGCCACGTTGTGGCAGCTGACACAGTTTACCGAGGTCGGAATATGGTTCGCAACCTTGCCGGTGGCGGCGCTACCGTTGTGGCAGCTGGAGCAATTCGTTGCCGCGGTAAACAAGCTGTGGTCGGGCTTGGAGCCCAGCCAGGTGCTGGTCGATTTGTGGCAGTTCTCGCACACGGTCTGGCCGTTGTGGATGGCCGTCGCTGGTCGACCCGTGGCCCCGAAGCTGGTGCTCATGTGGCAGCTGGCACACTGGGTCGAGACCGACACATTGGCGTGGAACACACCGGGATTCCAGCTGCTATAGCCCGCCTTGTGGCAGCTGTCGCAATTGGTGATGGCAACCCCACTCAATGACTGGTAGGGAATGTGGTTTGCGGATTTGCCATCGGCAGGCGGGTAGGCCCCGCTGTGGCAGGTGGAACACTGATTGGCCACCGGCATCTGCGAGTGGTTCCACTTGGCAGGCTTCCAGCCACTGGTGTTGTGGCAACTCACGCAGTTGACGCTGGTCGGAATGTGCGTGGCCACTTTTCCCGTCGCCGCGCTACCGTTGTGGCAGCTGGAGCAATTCGTTGCCGCGGTAAACAGGCTGTGGTCGGGCTTGGAGCCCAGCCACGTGCTGGTCGACTTGTGGCAGTTTTCACAGACCGTCTGGCCGCTGTGGATGGCGGTCGCTGGTCGACCCGTGGCCCCGAAGCTGGTGCTCATGTGACAGCTGGCGCACTGGGTCGAGACCGACACATTGGCATGGAACACACCGGGATTCCAGCTGGAGTAACCACCCTTGTGGCAGCTGTCGCAATTGGTGATCGACACACCACTGAGGGACTTGTACGGAATGTGGTTGGCCGTAAGGCCGCTGGCTGGCGGGAAGCCGCCGGTGTGGCAGGTCGAACACTGGTTGGCCACCGGAGCCTGCGAATGGTTCCACCGGGTCGGCTTCCAGCCTGCGGTGGTGTGGCAACTGATGCAGTTCGCGCTGGTCGGAAAGTGCGCGGCCGTCTTGCCCGTGGCCGAACTGCCGTTGTGGCAAGTTACGCAGTTGGTGGCACTCGTGAACCCACTGTGGTCAGGTTTGGCTCCGCCCGACCAGGTGCTCGTCGATTTGTGGCAGTTCTCGCACACACTTTGGCCATTGTGGATGGCGGTCGCTGGCCGACCCGTGGCCCCGAAGCTGGTGCTCATGTGACAGGTCGCACACTGCGTGGACACGGAAACGTTGGTGTGAAACTGGCCCGGATTCCAGCTCGTATAGCCACCCTTGTGGCAGCTGTCGCAGTTGGCAATCGACACCCCTTTGAGGGATTTGTATGGAATGTGGTTGGAGGTAGGCCCGCTGGCCGGTGGAAAGCCACCGGTATGGCAGGTCGCGCACTGGTTGGCCACCGCCATCTGGCTGTGGTTCCAGTTCGTCGGCTTCCACCCCGCCGTCGTATGGCAGCTGATGCAGTTCGACGCAGTCGGCATATGGGTGCTCGCCTTGCCCGTTGCCGCACTGCCGTTGTGGCAACTGGCGCAATTGGTCGAACTATTGAACAGGCTGTGGTCGGGCTTGGAGCCGGACCAGGTACTGGTCGACTTGTGGCAGTTCTCGCAGACGCTCTGCCCGTTGTGGATGGCGGTCGCCGGACGCGCAGTGGCCCCGAAGCTGGTGCTCATATGGCAGGTCGCGCACTGGTTTGAAACCGATACGTTGGCATGGAACTGCCCCTGGTTCCAGCTGGTGTAACCCCCTTTGTGGCAGCTGTCACAGTTGGCGATGGACACACCATTGAGCGACTTGTAGGGAATGTGGTTGGCCGAAGGCCCATCGGCGGGCGGAAAGCTGCCGGAGTGGCAGGTGGAACACTGGTTGGCGACGGGCGCCTGGCCATGGTTCCAGCTGGTGGGCTTCCATCCGCCGGTGGCGTGACAGCTGGTGCAATTCAGACTGGTGGGAATATGGGCGGCGGTCTTGCCCGTCGCGGTGCTGCCGTTGTGGCAACTGGCACAGTTGGTGGCGCTGGTGAATCCTGCATGGTCCATGCCCGACGCGGGCAACCAGCCCGACGTCTTGTGGCAGCTGCTGCAGGAGGCCGTGGTCTGGATGTGGCCGGACGGTTTGCCAACCGTGGTGGCTCCGTTGTGGCAGCTCCCGCAGGCATTGGCGGCAACGCCTGCGTGGTCAAACTTGGCGCCGACAAACGTCGCCGTGGTGTGGCAGCTGTCGCAGCCCAGCGGGGACTGAAAGTGGGCCGACGGTTTGGTGACATTGGCGCGCGACAGGCGTGTACCACTGGTGTGGCAGCTGGCGCATTCCTTGGGCGTGCCCTTGAACACGCCGGCAATATGGCAGGACTCGCAACGGGCATTGGAGTGCACGCCCGTCAGCGCATAGCCCGTCTTGACGTGGTCAAAATTGCGGGTGCCATTTTGGGCCTGCAGCGCGCCGGTGAAGACAAGGAGGAAGAAAGCAAAGAATATTCGCAAACGCTGACTCATGGACGCTCCCCGCGGGTTGAATCGACCCGGTTCCTGATCTTCTTCCAGCTGTCTACGCCATGGCACTGCTCGCAGCGGTTGCCAAACTGGGCGTCATGCACGTCGTCGCCACGGTGGCAGGCAATGCAGGCGGTGCCAACTTTTGCGGCATCCATGTTTTTGGGTGCGGGTTGTCGATGGCAACTCTCGCATGGAACCTTGCGGTGCGCACCGTCGAGCCGGTACGTTGACCGGCGGTCGTGGTCAAAGTCCCAGACGGACCAGGCACGGGTGTTGTGACAGGATTCGCAGCGCATTCCAAATTTCTCATGGTGTTTGTCTTTATTCTTGTGGCAGGAAATGCAATCTTTTTGCGCATCTTTGTAACGACTTGTCGCATGGCAGTCTTTGCACGGCGTCGTGATGTGGCGCCCGGTGAGCGGAAAACGGGACTGCGCATGGTCGAACTGCGTGGTCTTCCAGGACTTGTCTCCGTGGCACTGTTCACACTTGGCGCCCAACTGGTTCTCGTGCTTGTCGTCCTTTTTGTGGCAGCTGATGCAATCCACTACCGTATTGCGATAACTGCGCAAGTCTTTGTGACAAGCGTTACATTTGATTTTTGACTCGGCATGCGCATTGCGCAGCTTGAACTTGGTGCGGTCGTGGTTGAAGCGGCCCTCGGTGCTCTTCCAGTCGCGCTCGGCATGGCACTCGGCACATTTGTCGCCCAGGTTGCCGACGTGCTTGTCGTCCTTCTTGTGGCAGCCTATGCACTCCTTGGGTGCCTCCTTGAACATGGCGCTCTTGTGGCACTCCTTGCATTCGGTCTTGGCATGCTTGCCCAGCAGGGGGAAGGTGGTCGCCTCATGGTCAAACTTGGGGGACTCCTTCCAGTTGCGTTCGGTGTGGCAGTTGCCGCACTCCTTGCCCAGGGACTCCTTGTGCTTGTCGTCTTTCTTGTGGCAGCTGTTGCAGTCCTGGCTGACTTTCACCTTGTACAGGTGCCCGGTATGGCAGTCCGCACAGGCTGTGGTGCGGTGCTTGCCGCGCAGGGCATAGCGGGTGTCGGCGTCGTGGTTGAAGCTTGAGGGCTTCCACTGCTTGGCAGTGTGGCAGTTGTCACACTTCTCCCCGAACTGGCCCTTGTGTCCCTTCTGGCCGTCGTCATCCTTGCGGTGGCAGGCGTAACAGGCCTGGGGCGTTTCCTTGTAGTTGCTGGTCTTGTGGCAGTCGGCGCACTTGGTGTCTACGTGTTTGCCGGTCAGCGCGAAGCGTGTCTTGTCGTGGTCAAACTTGGCTTCCTTCCACAGATTTTCATTGTGGCAATCAGCGCACTTGGCACCCAGTGAACCCTTGTGCACATCGTCCTTGCGGTGGCAGGCGTTGCACTCCACCGGCGCCTCGCGGAATTTCTTGCCGTCCACGTGGCACTTGACGCACTCCAGCTTCTGGTGCTTGGCGCGCAGGCCGAAGTCGGTCGGTGTGTGGTCAAACTTGTTCTTGTCAAACTCGGCAATGGCGGCGCCGCGACCCTTGTGGTCGGTGTGGCAGGTGCGGCAGGCCTGCGGCTTCTGTTTCCCGTGAAAGCCGGTCTTGCCCCTGACATCCGCGCCGACCTCCTTGTGACAGGCCATGCACAGCCCGTCCTGCGCCTTGCGGTCGAACTTCGTGTGGCACTGCTTGCACTCGTCATCCACCTTGGCGTGGGACTGCACCAGCTTGCCCGGCGAGACGATGGACTCGATCCCCTGTGCCAGCACCGGACCGGCCAGCCACAGGCCGGCAGACCAACAAACCAACGCCCAGCGCAGCCATCGCAGCACCACGCCGACGCGTGCACTCACCCTCGCGCCCCTAGTACGCATGCACGGCGATAACGTGGACGATGGCGCTGATCACCAGCAGGTACACGAACGGAATATGGGCCACATGCCACAACGAAAACAGCTTCTCGTAGGCCGTGTAGTGGGCCACCTTGACGACCGCGGTCAGGTAGCGGCGCACCAGCTTGCGGGCGTGGCGCTCGCGCCGGGTCAGATCTTCCGCAGACCAATGGCTGTGTGCGGCGAGCTTGCGGATGGGCGCCTTCAGCTCCGACACACACTGCCGGTAGACGAATACCTGCATGATGGGCAACCAGAAGACTTGGCGGAAATAGGTCAGCCACCCGGGCTTGGCCTGCAGCTCGGTCTGTTCAAAGGCGCGCAGTTTGGCTTCCACCGTGGGGGCAAATGCCAGACGGGACCGGACATCTTCCTGTTCCGGCGACACGTGGGCCTGCAACTCCTTGAGGCTGACCACTTCACCGCGCAAGCCCCGGTGCACCCGCGCATAGATGAAACGCCCCACCACGCCACTGAGCGCCACGATAACCATGCTGTACAGGGCCACCGCCGCGTTCAGCGAACCCACATGGAACGTCGAGTGCAGAAGAATCAGCAGCGGCCCACCGACGCCCAGCAGCATGTGGACCAGGAACCACCACTTGACCCGCCCCCACCCCTGGGCAAACCGGAAGTGCTTGCGCAGCGGGTAGCTGAACAGCAGCAGCATCATGACGCCGCCCGCCACTCCCAACCAGTAGCCCACGTCATCGCCCGCTTCAAAAAAACCCTGGCGGCTGATTTGCCACACCATCCAGGTCAGGGCAATGAGTACCAGATAGACCACGGTGTCGGTCGCCAGCGCAGGAGCCGGTGCCCGCTCTTGACCGGCAGGGGCTGGCCGGTGGGTCGAAGTCTGGCTCATGGGGAGGATCTGGACAAAAAACCCGAGCCTATTGCCAAAATATTAAGAGGTTCTTACGTGCCCACCGAGCAAGCGTAACGAGCCGTAACACGGAGTGCTCTACCCATTAGTTCAAAATTGATAGCAACATATCCAATAACCACGGGGGCCAGTGGTCAATTTTATTGGATGGATTACGGCCCAACCTTGCCCCACTCCTGCTCATAGGTTGTCACCAGAATCTGGTTTGACAGTCGGTTTACGTCCGCCGGCACGCGCGCCATGTCCTTGGGAAAATCAAACAACAGTGGCAGCGTCTGGGGGCTCAGGAAACGCAGTCCTTCGGGTAATGCCGTGGGCAGATGCCAGGGCCGGTGGCTGGCGAGGATGTAGCCCCACTCACCGAAACTGGGCACATTGGCGTGGTAGGGCGTGGCGTGCAGACCGACCGAGGCTATGGTGGTGGCCACGGTCCAGAAACTCTGGCGCGCTACCAGTGGCGATGTGGTCTGGATGACCGCATATCCACTGGCCGACAGGCGTTGGGCCAGCAGCGAGTAGAAGGTGTTGGTGTAAAGCTTGCCAATGGAGAAGTTGGTCGGGTCCGGAAAATCCACGACGATGACGTCGAACATTTCAGATTCTGCCTTGTCGCCGCCTTGCAGCCACTGAAACGCGTCGGTGTTGACGATGTGCAGCTTGGGCGACCGCAGTGCGCCCCCATTGAGCTGGGACATGGCCGGGTCATTCGCGAACAGGCCCGTCATATTGGGGTCCAGCTCCACCAGGGTGACGCTTTCCACACTGGGGTACTTGAGGATTTCGCGCACCGCCATGCCGTCGCCACCGCCCAGCACCGCCACCTTGCGCGGCGCGCCGAAGGCAGCCATGGCCGGATGCACCAGAGCCTCGTGGTAGCGGTATTCATCGCGCTCGGCAAACTGCAGGTTGCCATTCAGAAACAGCTTGTGCCCGGTGCGCCCGCTGGTCACCACAATGCGCTGGTACGGCGACGTGGCCGCCAGCACAATACGGTCGTGGTAGAACTTATCCTCGGCCAGCGTAGTAATTTGGTCGGCCACCGCGAAGCCCGTCCCCAGCGCGGCCACCGTGAGCACACAGGCCCAGGCGTGGGCGCCCAAGTGGCGCAGCTCATGGCGAAACACCCACAGCGTCCAGAACGCGACCGCCGCATTCAACAGACCAAACAGCAGCCCGGTGCGGATCAGCCCCAACTGCGGCACCAGCAGCAGCGGAAAGGCCACCGACACGGCCAGCGCCCCCAGGTAGTCAAAGGTCAGCACCTGCGACACCAGGTCTTTGAGCGCCACCTCGCGCTTGAGGATGCGCATGACCAGCGGAATCTCCAGCCCCACCAGAATGCCCACCACGCCCACCATGGCGTACAGCAAAAAGCGGAACGCGCCCGGCATGTAGGCATTGGCGAGAAACAACAGGCCCGGCAAGGCGCCGCCGGCCAGCGCCACCAACAGCTCGATGCGCAAAAAATGCGCCGGCAGCTGGCGCTCAAAAAACCGCGACAACCACGAGCCCACGCCCATGGCAAACAGATAGGAGCCGATGATGGTGGAGAACTGCAGAACCGAATCGCCCAGCAGGTACGAAGCCAGCGCCCCCGCGGCCAGCTCGTACACCAGACCGCAGGCGGCCACCACAAACACGCTGGCCAGCAGCGTGACTTCGAGTGGCCGGGGACTGCGTGGCACGCGAAGCGACAAGCGTGGGGGCCTAATGTATTGCGGCAGCAATGATCACGCAGATGCCCAGGCTCATGGCGGCCACGACCAGCGCCAGCGCCACGTTCTGTTTCTCGACAATCTCGCCCCACAAATCGTAGGGCGTGATCTTGTCGATGATGAGAAAGCACAGCCAGAAGATCGCAACGCCCATCAGCGCGAACACCAATGAACTCAGCACCACGCCCGGTTTTATCATTTCAAAGCCCATGGGACTCTCCTAAAAAAATGGGATGCATCACTTGTGACCTCCTCCACCTGAAAACCCGCCAAACGAACCGCCCGAACTGCGCGAGCTGGACGACGAAGAACAGTTTTCGACCCTGGGGTCGCAACGGGAGCAACGGCTCAGCAGCGAAAGCAGAATCAGCGTGACAATAAGCACCACGATGATGGTGCCGATGCCGATGCTGCGTGCGGCGCTGAACGGCGCCGCGTCCTCGCGCTTGAGCAAATCCTTCTTGCCCTCCAGGCCAAAGGCCTTGGCCACCACGTCGCTGGCCAGCTGATCCCCGCTGGACCACACCAGTTCGGTGGCACTCTGCTCCATGGAGAGCAGGCGTTTACCGTTGGCAAAGTCCTTGTTTTGTGTCGTCTGGCCCCGCTGCACCGGCCAGTAAAACTCGCCACACACATAGTTGGTTTCAGCGGTATAGCTGTACTTCAGCGTGTACTTGGTGCCCATGTAGCTGGCGCTGCTGGCACCGGAGCTGGTCATGCTGGGTGCGCCGGTCGTGGGGCGCACCAGGCTCCAGCCCTCTTCGGAGTCCACCAGGAAGCTGAAGCCCCGTTTCTGGTTGTACAGCAGGTACTCGCTCCAGCCAAAGTGTTCGTCGTCGCCCGGCGCCACGCCCATGCGGTGCTGAAAGCCCACCACCTGCCACTGCACGCCCTGCAACTGGCCCAGCGTGCCCAGCGGAATCAGTGGCTGGATCGGTTCGTCCTGGATGGCAGACATCAACTCACTGCCAATCCCCTGGCTCAGGTCAATCAGGCTGTTGCAGCTGCCACAGGTGATGCTCTTGCTGGTGGCCAGGGCCACCGTCACTGGTGCGCCGCAATGCGGGCAGTTGAACTGGCGGCCTTTCTCGTCCTTGACCGATTCGTCTTTCAGGCCCTTGAGCGCCAGATCGTCCAGCAGCACGGCCGTGCCTTGCGAGACAACGGGCGGTGTGGCGGTGTAGTCAATGCTGATGACTTCACCGCTGGCGCTGCGCAACTCGACCACATCAAACGCCTGGCCCAGCGGCGGCAGCTTGGGCAGCTCGCCCTGTGCGCTGATGAGTTGGGCCGATACGTTGCTCGCCACGCTGAAGGGCTTGCCATTGATGCCCACCGACTTGCCCACCACGTAGCGGTCGGCCGGTGGCATGTTGCGCACCTGGGTGTTGGGCTGGGTGAAGACGTAGGCGCCGTTGTCCTCGGCCAGCCAGCCGGACTCCCCATCATCAAACAGTGCATTCCACTCGGCCCAGGTGCCCTCCGCGGTCTTGTACTGCAGACGCCCGATCAGCGTGAAGTGGCGCTTGTTGTAGGTGCCATCGGCAAAGAGTTGCAACGGGCTGTGGTCGTCAAACAGCTCGGCCATCTTGCCGATGCGCGACAGCACATCACCCTGGCGCACCACCGTGCTCTGGCAGAAGCCACACACCGCGTGCGTGGACTGCGCCGAACGAAACTCCACCGGCGCGCCGCACCCCGGGCAGGGCGCGGTGTATTTTCGCTGTGCGGTTTCAGTGGCCAAGGAGGAAGGGGCGGTAGAGGGTTATGCGCAGGTAATACCGCGACGGGAGGTCTGGGCGGCAAAGCGTTATGCGTAGGTCAAGGAGGAGCCCGAAGGGCGGGGGACACGCAGCAGAACGCTTTGCCGCCCAGACCGGCCCCTTCCAGAAGCTACACCAGCTTCTTCAACAATTCGGCCTTCTTGGCGGCAAACTCTTCCTCACTCAAAATGCCCTTGGCTTTGAGATCCCCCAACTTTTCCAGTGTGGCGAGGATATCGTCGGGCTTGAGCGTGGCCGCTGCTTGGGCCGCCGCGGCAGAGGCTGCGGCCTGGACAGCTGCCTGGTTATTGCCCTGCAAACCGGCCTGCAGGTTCTGCGCCAGCACCTGACCCAGCGCCACGCCGGCGCCCAGGCCCATGGCGTCCCCGGCAATGCCGCTGCCACCACCGCCGCCGCCCTCGGCAAACTTGGGTATGGCCTGCGCGGTCTGGTACTGCATGAACTTGCCCATGTCGTTGCCGACCATGCCCATGCCGATCTTCTGGTCCAGAATCTTTTGCAGTTCTTCGGGCAGGGAGACGCTCTGCACCGTCATGCCCTCGATCTTCAGGCCCAGCTTGGCCATCTCGGGCGCCAGTTGCGTGCTCAGGGCCTTGGCAAATTCGATCTGGTTCGACGCCAGGTCCAGGAAGGGGATGCCGCTGGCCGCAATGGCTGTGCTGATGTTTTGCAGCACCAGGCCGCGCAGCTGGCCTTCCACGTCGGCCACGGTGTAGACCTCGCGCGTGCCCGAGATCTCGGTATGGAACAGCTTGGGGTCTTCGATGCGGAACGCGTAGTTGCCGAAGGCGCGCAGGCGCACGGCGCCGAAGTCCTTGTCGCGGATCGTGATGGGCTGGGGCGTGCCCCACTTCTGGTCGATCTGCTGGCGGGTGCTGAAGAAGTAAACGTCGCTCTTGAAGGGTGACTCGAACAGCTTGTCCCAGTTCTTCAGGTAGGTCAGCACCGGCAGTGTCTGCGTCGTGAGCTTGTGGGTGCCGGGGCCAAACACGTCGGCAACCTTGCCTTCGTTGACGAACACCGCCATCTGCGACTCGCGCACCACGAGCTGGCCGCCGTTCTGGATTTCCATGTCGCGCATCGGGAAGCGCCAGGCCAGGGTTCCGTCACTGTCTTCGGTCCACTGGATGATGTCTATGAACTGTTTCTTGATGAAATCCATAAGTGCCATGGTGTGGGCCTCCTGCTTGGGGTGAACGTGAACCGGTGGCAATGATACACAGCATGCTGGCCCCTGTGTCGCCTCATAAGTTGTATGGGATATGCTGGCGCCATGAGCCTTCTTTTTACCCCCTACACCCTGCCATCGCCACGCGGTGGCCTGACCCTTGCCAACCGCATCGTGGTGGCGCCCATGTGCCAATACGCTGTGCACGATGGCGCAGCATCCGACTGGCACCTGATGCACTGGGCCAACCTGCTCAACAGTGGCGCCGGGCTATTCACGATCGAGGCAACGGCTGTGGTCCCCGATGGCCGGATCACACCCGGCTGTCTGGGCCTCTGGGATGACACCACGGCGCACGCGCTGGCTGACACCTTGCAGCGCGCACGCACACTGGCACCACCCACACCGGTTTGCATCCAGCTGGCGCACGCCGGCCGAAAGGCATCCAGCGCTGCGCCGTGGCATGGTGGGCAGTTGATTGCCAGAGACCATGGTGGCTGGGAGACGTTTGGGCCCTCTGCCCTGCCCCAATTGCCCGGTGAGACCCCACCGACCGAACTGGACCTGGCCGGGATCGCCCACATCACTGCGGCCTTTGTCAATGCCGCGCGGCGGGCCGATGCCATGGGCATTGAGGCCATTGAACTGCATGCCGCCCACGGCTATCTGCTGCACGAATTCCTGTCGCCCATTGCCAACCAGCGAACGGATGCCTATGGCGGCAGTTTTGACAACCGCATCCGCTTTCCGCTGGAAGTTTTTTCAGCCGTGCGCCAGGCATTTGAAGGGGTTCTGGGCCTGCGGGTATCGGCCAGTGACTGGATTGAGGGGGGCTGGGATGTAGCCCAAAGTGCTGAGTTTGCCAACCGCCTCAAGTCACTGGGATGCGACTTCATCCACGTGTCGTCTGGTGGTATTTCGCCTGCGCAGAAGATTGTGCTGGGTGTGGGGTACCAAGTGCCGTTTGCGCGCGACATCCGCCAGGCCAGCGACCTGCCCACCATGGCGGTGGGCCTGATCACGGATGCGCTCCAGGCCGAAGCCATTCTGCAGGCCGGTGACGCCGATCTGGTGGCGCTGGCCCGCGCATTCTTGTACGAGCCGCGCTGGGGTTGGCACGCCGCAGCGGCACTGGGCGGCGAAGTGGTGGCCAAGGAAAACTACTGGCGTTGTGTACCCCGGGAGGCGCAAGCCATCTTTGGCAAGGTCTCCATTGGCATGCGCTGAAGTACCCGGCATGCGCGCGCCGTCGATCCCGGCCATGCTGCTGGCCGCCGGCCGTGGCGAGCGCATGCGCCCGCTGACCGATGCCACGCCCAAACCCCTGCTGGTGGTGCAGGGCAAGCCGCTGCTGCAGTGGCCGCTGGAGGCGCTGGCGCGCGGTGGTTTCGATCGCGCCGTGGTCAACACGGCCTGGCTGGGCGGGCAGGTTGCGGAAATGTTTCAAAGCATTTTCACCGTCCAGCCCTCGTCGAATATGGATTTATCGCTATTAAATCAGGAGCGGCCCGTCAAAACGATGCAGATCCACTACTCCCACGAAGGGCAAGACTTTGGCGGCGCACTGGAGACCGCCGGCGGCATTGCACGGGCGCTCCCACTGTTGTGCCCACCCCCAGCCGGTGCGGCCACGCCGGCCGACGGTGTGTTCTGGGTGCTGGCGGGCGATGTGTTTGCGCCGGACTTTGTGTTCCGCCAGGCCGACGTCGACCGTTTCATGGCCAGCGACAGGCTGGCCCACCTCTGGCTGGTGCCCAACCCTGAACACCACCCGCGGGGCGACTTTGGACTGGCACCAGACCCCGGCAGTGCTGGCGACACGGCACTCGCGCTGAACTTGCCCGATGATGACCCGCATCAGCGCTACACCTACAGCACGATCGGCCTGTACCGTGCGGCGCTTTTCGCGCCGCCGTGGTGCGACATTGCGCCGGGCAATCCGCATGGCGTCAAGGCGCCACTGGGCCCCCTGCTGCGTGCCGCGATGGACCAGAGACGGGTCAGCGCCGCGCTGTACACCGGCCGCTGGGCCGACGTCGGCACGCCACAGCGGCTGGAGCAGCTCAATGCCTTGCAGTAGCCGGCCAGGAGTCCGCAGCATGCTGATCCTGCTGATGGCGTGGAGCTTGGCCACCCTGGCCTGTAGCGCCGAACCTGCACCACGCCGGGTGCCCGACACCATGGCGCAGCGCGTTCTGCCCTGCACGGTCTGCCACGGCCCCGAGGGGCGGGCCAGCAACGCTGGTTACTTTCCCCGCATTGCCGGCAAACCAGCGAGCTACCTTTACAACCAGCTCATCAACTTCCGCGAAGGGCGGCGCACCCATGCCGCCATGACCCACCTGGTGGACTACCTGTCGGATGCCTACCTGCGCGAAATGGCCGAGCACTTTGCCGCGCTGGATCTGCCCTACCCGGCCGCGCAAACCCAAAACGCCCACCCGTTGGTGCTGTCCCAGGGCCAATCGCTGGTGTTGCACGGCGATGCACAGCGCCGCATCCCGGCCTGCGTGGCCTGCCACGGCGCCGCCATGACGGGCATTGCGCCGGCCGTGCCCGGCTTGCTGGGCCTGCCGCGCGACTATGTGGTCGCCCAGTTGGGTGCCTGGCAGACCGGCAAGCGCCACGCCACCGCGCCCGACTGCATGGGCCAGATCGCCACGCAGCTGACCGTCGGCGAGATCAGCGCCGTCGCCACCTGGCTGTCGGCGCAGCCACTGCCGGCACAGCCCAGGGCGCTGCCGGCGCGCACCACGGATTGGCCCCTGGAGTGCGGCAGTGGTGCGCAGTAGATCGGGCCCGCCATGAAGCGCACGCTCTGGTTACGGGGGTTCCTGGCCTTGCTGGTGGCGGGACTGGCAGCGCTGGCGTGGGTGGTCTGGATGAATGGGCGTGGCGAGTCGCCAATCACGGATACCGCCGGGGACTTTGTGGCGACGCCGCAGCAGGTGGCACGCGGTGCCTACCTGGCCCGTGCGGGCAACTGCGCCGCCTGCCACACGACCCGCGGTGGCGCTGCCTACGCCGGCGGCCTGGGGCTTGCCACCCCCTTCGGCACGGTGTTCGCCAGCAACCTGACGCCCGACCCGCAGACCGGCCTGGGCCTGTGGTCAGCGCAAACGTTCTGGCGTGCCATGCACCATGGCCGCGCACCGGATGGGCGCCTGCTGTACCCGGCCTTTCCGTACACCAGCTACACGCTGGTCAGCCGCGAAGACAGCGATGCCCTGTTTGCCTACCTGCGCAGCCTGGCGCCCGTGTCCCGGCGCAACACGCCGCACGCCCTGGTTTTTCCGTTCAACACCCAGGCCGCTCTGGCGGTGTGGCGGGCACTGTATTTCCGGCCGGGCGCGTTCGAGCAAGACCCCACCCACACGCCGGAATGGAACCGCGGAGCCTACCTGGTACGGGGCCTGGGACACTGCGCGGCTTGCCATGCGCCGCGCAACGCACTAGGTGCCACCGTGGACGCACAGGCCTTGCACGGCGGCATGGTGGCGATGCAGAACTGGTATGCGCCCTCACTGGCGTCCAGCCGTGAAGCGGGTGTGGCCGACTGGGACACGCAGCACGTGGTGGACCTGCTGCAAACCGGCATGTCCGCACGCGGCACGGCGCTGGGACCGATGGCCGAAGTGGTCTACCGCAGCACCCAGCATCTGCTGCCCGATGATCTGCGGGCCATGGCCGTCTTCCTGAAAGACCTGCCGCCGCAATCGCATCCCGCGCAACCCGGCGACGCGCCGGGTGCGGCCCAGTATGCCAATGGACAACGGCTGTATGTGCGCCACTGCGCCGAGTGCCACGGTCGGCAGGGCGAGGGCGCACAAGGCGCCTACCCGCCGCTGGCTGGCAACCGCGTGGTGACCATGGACACACCGGCCAACCTGGTGCAGCTGGTTCTGCACGGAGGCTACTTGCCGGCCACCGCAGGCAACCCGCGACCCTACGGCATGCCGCCGTTTCGGCACCTGCTGGACGATGCCGAGGTCGCCGACGTCTTGTCCTACATCCGCCACGCCTGGGGCCACCGTGCAAGCCCGGTGACGATGCTGGACGTGCTGCAATACCAGTAGCGCGTTCGCGGTGCTTCTTTAGACTACCCGCATGACGCCACCCTCGATTGCACACGACACCTTAGGGACACGCCCGGTCGGGATCGCCGCGCTGGGTCGCTACCTGTGGGCGGCCCCCCTGTTGTTGTCCGTCGCGTTTACGGCCCTGGTCGTCGCGTGGGCGCAGGACAACGACAGACTGGAGCGTGAAGCCTCGCAGCGTTCGGTGGTGGCCGACACGCTGAGCCTGGAGGCACAACTGACGGCGCGGCTGGAAACCGAAAAGGTCAAGCTGCGCGCGGCCGCGACCCGACTGCTGCCGGCGGGCCCGGATGCCCACCGCCAGCTCGCCAGCCTGCCGGAGGTTGCGGCCGGTCTGGACCGGCGCTGGTTGAGCGTGCTGTGGCTGGACGCCAACAACAGGATCGTGGCCGAGGCGCGGCGCGACCAGCGCCCCGGTGCGAAGAGCTTTCCCCAGACACAGGGCATCACCCTGCACCTGGTGGCGCCCACCAGCGACGAACGCCGTCCGCAGACCGGGCAGCTGATTGCCCGCTATGACCCCGCAGATCTGATCCAGAGCAAGGACTTCTGGTGGCTGGCTGCCCAATACGAAGTCCAGCTGCTGTCCGGGCTTGACGAAGTGATTTTGTCCACGGAAAAAGCCGGGCGCGCGGCCGCGGGCGAGACCTACGAGACACCCTTCCAGGCCATTGCCGATGCCCGGTTGCGGCTGACCCAGCGCGTGCGCCAGCCGCACTGGTTCACGACACTGCCGGTGGTGCTGATGGTCGGCTTTCTGGTCTGTATTGCGGTCGCCACGGTGTTGCTGCGCCGCCAGATGAACCGGGTGGCCAAGGCCGAAGCCGCGTGGCGCACCGAGGCCGCGTGGCGGCAGTCGCTGGAGGAGTCCGCGCTGGTGGGTTTGCGCGCGCGCGATCTGGATGGCCGGCTGTTGTTTGCCAATGGCACCTTCTGCGAGATGGTGGGCTACTCGTTTGCCGAACTGCTGGAGCAAGGACCCGCATTCGATGCGCAAGTGCCGACCCTTCACGACAGCGTTGCGCACCCCGCCAAGGGGGAAGGCCGCGAGGCCCGCTGGCACCATCGCGACGGTCGCATTGTGGATGTCATGGTGTTCGAATCGCCGTTGATCGACGGCGCTGGCGAGCAGGTGGGATGGATGGGCTCGATTGTGGATGTCACCGAGCGCAAGCGGCTCGAAGAACTGGAACGCCGCCAGCGCGAGGTACTGGCCAACCACGCGCGCCTGTCCACGCTGGGCGAAGTGGCGTCCACGCTGGCCCACGAATTGAACCAGCCCCTGACCAGCATCGTCAGCTACAGCGCAGGCATTGCCAAGGCACTGGAGAAGCTGCCGGGCACCGAGCCCGAACTGCTGGCAGCCGCCCAGGCCCTGTCACGCCACGCATCCAAGGCGGGCGGCATCGTCCACCGGATTCGCACCCGTCTGGCACGGCGGGAGCTGGTGCTGGAGCGCTGCAGCATCAACCCCCTGGTGGCCGACGCCGTGACCCTGCTGCAGCGCGATTTCCGGCGCGCCGGTGTCGACGTCTCGCTGCGACTGCACGCGGGCCTGCCCGCGGTCCACATCGACCGCATTGGCATAGAGCAGGTGATCACCAATTTGCTGCGCAACGCCTGCGATGCCATGGCCGGCATGCCCCAGCAGCGCACGCTGCTGGTGCGCACGCTGCCCGGCCGGGTACCATCGCTGGGCCCCGAGGCGGGATGGGTGACCGTCGAGGTGACCGATGCCGGGCCGGGGCTGGGCGGACGCGATATCGAAGCGCTGACCGAACCGTTCTTTTCCACCAAGAAAGAAGGCACCGGACTGGGGCTTGCCATCTGCCGCTCCATACTGGAGTCGCATGGCGGCGTGTTGCACGCCGAGGATGCTCCCGCCGGCGGCGCCCGCTTCAGCTTCTCACTGCCACCAGACAGCCAAACGATGGAGTCCCTACCCGCATGAGTGAACCCTGCATTTACCTCTGTGACGACGACGAGGGCGTTCGCTCGTCGATTGCTTTCTTGTTGCGCCAGCATGACCTGGCAGTGGTGCCCTACGCCAGCGGACCCGAACTGCTGTCTGCGCTGGATGGTGCCACCGCGCCGTTGCGGGGGATCTTCGTGCTGGATGTGCGCATGGAGCCGCTGTCAGGCCTGCAGGTCCATGAGGCGCTGATCAGCCGGGGGCTGGCCAGCCGCATGCCCGTGCTGTTCCTCAGTGGCCACGGCGACATTCCCATGGCGGTCGGCGCCATGGCCAAGGGGGCGTTCAGCTTTGTCGAGAAGCCCTACGCCGATGAGGCGCTGGTGCAGTTGATGCGGCAGGCCCTGGCGCTGGAAGTGCAGTGGCATGCCCGGGTGGCGCGCCAGGACGCGCTGCGGCAGTTGATCACCAGTCTCCCACGGCAGCAATTGCGCCTGATGCCCATGGTGGCCGCCGGCGAGTTGAATAAGACCATTGCCTGGAAAATGGAGCTCAGCGTGCGCACGGTCGAGGAGCACCGGCGCAAGATTTTCGAGCGGCTCAATGTGCACTCGGCCGCGGAACTCGCCACCCTGCTGGCGGAGGCCCGCTCGGCTGGCATCGACATACCCAGCGAATCATCCCCGCCCTGAGCCTAGGCTCCGTGATCCGTATCACCCAGAACAAAGTCGATGAAGCCGCGCTGCACATTGGTATCCACCAGTTGCACGCGAACCAGTTGCCCAACCGCCAACCCGGGCGCATCTGACACCAGTCGACCTTCTGCGGGCGGCGTAAAGATGCGCACCCAGTTGCCCGTGCCGGTCACGCCGGTGACGATGGCGTCGAAGCGTTGGCCGATGCGGGATTCGAGCAGCAGGGCCGCCTCTGACTTGCGCACGCGGCGTTCGACCTTCTTGGCGGCGTCCTCCTGGTGCGTGCAATGCACCGACAGTGCGCCCAGTTCAGCCGGGCTGTAGGCCGCCGGAGCACCGGTCAGCAGTCCCTTGATCATGCGCTGCGTGATCAGGTCGGGATAGCGACGGTTGGGTGCGGTGGAATGGGTGTAGTCGCGCACCGCGAGACCGAAATGGCCCACGGGCGCCACGCCGGCCTGTTCAACCACGTATTCACCAGACCCCATCAGCTTGACGATGACCAGCGAGAGATCCGGGAATCGCAGGGGGTCCGCCTGGTGCCGCCTGGCAAGGAACGCCTCCAGTGCAAGGGGGTCCGGTGTCTGGGGCAGGGTTTCCCCATATTTTTTCGCCTCCGCAACGATTTGCAACCAGCGCTCTGGTGAGCGCACCACGCGCCGCAAGGACATCCCGCCATGGTTGGCAAGAAAGTGCGCGGTGCAGGTATTGGCCGCGATCATCAACTCTTCGATCAGTTGGCGCGCCCGGTTGTGGTCCTGCTGACGGATGTCAACCACCCGCTCGCCGTCAAACACGGCGCGCGGCTGAAAGGTCTCAAATTCCAGGGCGCCCTGGGCATGCCGGCGCGCGCGCAGGCGCTGCGCCACCCCGTCCTGCACGCGGATCTGCGCATCCAGGCCGGACAAGGCGGCCAGGGCCGCGGGCGGCGCGGCTTTGCCATCCATCCACGCCGATACTGCGTCATAGGCCAGCTTGGCCTGGTTGCGCACCCTGGCGCGGTAGACCGTGGAGGAGCCGATAGCCGCATCTGCCAGAATGACCATTTCGACGACGACGGCGAGCCGGTCCACATCGGGATTCAACGAGGTCAGATCCGTGGACAGCCGCTCGGGCAGCATCGGAAAGATGCGTGCCGAGGTGTACACCGAGGTCGTGTTGGTGCGGGCATGCTCGTCGATGGCCGAGCCCTTCCTGACCAGCGCATCGACATCTGCAATGGCCACAAAAATCCGCACCTGGCCGCCGTCCAGCACTTCGCAGGCCGTCAATTGGTCCAGGTCCAGCGAGTCGTCGTTGTCAATGGAGCACCACAGTAAATGGGTGCGGTCCTGCACCAGCGAACTGCCGTCGCTTCCGGCACCCGTGATGCCGGCCAGTTGGCGGACCACCGCAGTGGAGAACTCGGACTCCAACCCCCGCTCCCGCATGGCCTCACAGGCTATGCGCTCCAGGTCGGTCCGGGTTTTGTAGAGGGGAGGGTTCATGGGGACTTATGCCAGCCAGGCCTGCAGATCCGCCTTCAGTTTCTTCAGATCGTCGGTCCGGGTGTACATCATGTGACCAGCGTCGTAGTAGCGGTGCGTGACCCGGGCCATGACATCGGGCGGCACGTCCAGCCGGGCCAGCGAGTAGTCGGTAGCGGAGTAGGGTGTCCCCAGGTCATAGTAGCCACTGGCGACCAGCACGCGCAGGTGCGGATTGCGGCGCAGTGCGCGCGCCAGGGCACCACTGGTGCTGGTGTAGCTGTTGCCCTTGGACTCACCCTGCAACCAGTTCCAGGACTTGTGGACATCCATGGACAGTATTTCATAGCGCTGGTCCGTCTGCACGCCGAGTTGCTCGCGCAGGTAGGCATTGCTGGCCATGGTGTAGGGACCAACGATGGCCTCAATGCCGGGGTCGAATTCCCACTCGCGCGACTTGCGGGCACCCATCGGTCCAGTCACCCGGGCTTCAAGGCGGCCAACCATGCGGCCCTGGTCACGCAGCAGCTCGCTGAAGAACAGCTGGTCAGAGATGCGCAGGTCATGGTCTTCGATCACATCGGCGCGCAAGCCGGTCAGTTCGGCCAGGCGTTTGGCGATGCGTTTGCGCTGTGCCAAGGGCAGCCGCGCCCCCTGGTGCAACGCTGCCAGGTAGTCTTCCTGCACAAACGACTCGGCGGCCATGCGCGCGTGGGCACCGGATTCTGCCAGGGGGCCCTTGAGTTTGCCGTGGTACTGTGCAGCGGCGGCAAAGCCCGGTACATACAGTGCATGGGCCAGATCGTTTTTTCCGGAGAAGTCCAGGGTCTGGATGTCCATGGCACAGCTCACCAGAATGACGCCCGCCAGGGCAATCCCCATATCCTGCAGTTTGTCCGCCAGCGCCGCGCCACGCGTTGTGCCGTAGCTTTCGCCCGCCAGGTACACCGGGGACCCCCAGCGCTGGGTGCGGCTCAAATAAACCCGAATGCACTCGGCCAGCGCCTCCACATCGCCGTCCACGCCCAGCATTTTCTTGCGCGCTGCTTCACTGGCGGTCAGCGAATAGCCGGTGTGCGGGGGGTCCACAAACACCAGATCGAAGTGTGCGAACCAGGAGTGCGGATTGTCTTCCACCTGGTAGGGCGGCGCGGGCATGCTGCCGTCCTCATGGATGCGGACACGCTTGGGTCCCAGCGCACCCAGATGGAGCCAGACCGATGCCGAGCCAGGGCCGCCATTGAAGGCAAACAGAATGGGCCGGTCTGCTGACTGGGGCGAAGCGTCGTCGCGCCGCAGGACATAGCTGGTCAGGAACAGCGCGGCATCCGGTTCGCCTGTGTGGCTGTCCGACATGTTGGCAACGACCGGCACAAAGCCCGCGGTTGCGGTGTAATCGAACTGGGTCCCGTCAACGGTGACGCTGCCGGTGCTGGTCTGTGCAGCTTGCAGCAGCAAGCGTTCAACCCGTTCCCGTTGACGCTTTTTCTCGTCATCGGTCACCGGCTTTTCAGGTGTATCTGCCATCGTCTGCGCCTCACTTCAATGAATGCCGCAGTCTAAGTGAGATTCTTCAGTACGACGGTTGATTCGGCCGCGCTCGGGCCCTGCGTTCCTGACGGGGTGGATGGGCGTTTGTTCCCGGGACCGTGCGAGAGGCCGCGCTGCGTGGCGGCGTGGATTCAATCTTGACTGAACCCACGTAGAAGTCAGCGCTTTCAGCTACAACAGCGGCTGGAACGGGTGCCTGCGGGGCAAGGTCCGCTCCCGGACGGACAGCAGTTTCGGCAATGCCGAGGTCGATAGTTCCCATGTGATCTTCTTTTTCGAATGTCTAAACGCGCCCTGATGCGCCATTTTTTTATTCAGGGTTTACCATTACACCCGCATTGCGGCCACATGGGTTGTTCATTTCATCCGATCAGCAGTGAAAACCTGCCTTTTTGTGATTTTGTGCCGCGATCAGGGGTTCGATGACAGGGGTGTTCGGTAGGTGCTGGACTCCAGAGGAACCAGAATCCACAGCAATACATACAGCAGCAGGCCGGTGCCGCCCAAGATCAGCATCAGGGCAAACGCCAAACGCCACAGCCACGCATCCATGCCGGTGAAGTTCGAGAGCCCGCCACACACGCCGCCAATCCATTGGTCCGATGCCGAGCGACGCAGCCCATTGAGCGCGCTAACCCTTGTCAGCGGAGCAACGGGCGTTGGTTCGAGAAGGCGCGCTTTGGCCTGTGCGAATTCAGCCTCACTCAGGGCACCGCGGTTGCGCATTTGTTCCAGATTTTCCAGCTCTTGTGCCAATGTCATAGCAAACTCCATTCGTGATCAGATTCCACACCCCGTAGCGTTGGGCTTCCAACGATCCAGACTGCGGTGTCGGCAGTCTTGATGGGTGGAGAATAGAACAAGGTGCCCGCAATGGCCAGCTTCATGCGACCAATGGCAGATTGCGGCGTCTCATCTGCTGTTGCAATGCCCCAGTTTGCAGCCGGGGCCACGTCGCTAACTTGAAAAGAACCCTAGCGGTTGGTGTGCACGGGCCACTGTCAGCATGAAACCAAAACACAGCAAGGCCGCCACGAAACACAGCAAGCGCACGCGCATGGTGCGGGCCCGCTTGAGTGCCAGCGTTCCCAGAACAATGTAGGCCAGTAGCAAGGCAATCTTGGTGCTCAACCAGGGGACCGCAAAGGGGTTGAGATCCAGAATATAGAGCAACCACAATGCCGCACCCAGCAGGGCGGTGTCAATCGCGTAGCTCAGGCGTCGCACGGCGGGCGCCATGCTCCACGGCGCACCCACCAGCACGCCTGCGCCACGCGCTGCAAACAAAAAGCCGCTGATCAGCACCAGACCGATATGGGCCAGCCTCACCTGGGGGTACAAATCAATCATGTTCATCATCCAATTACCAAAATCAAAGCGGGACTGACAGCCATTCAACCGCCACGCCGCGCTGGTAAAGACAATCTAAATGAGATACACTCTCATTTAGATTGTCTTTACCCGTGCTCCGACGCGTTTTTACACCATGCGACTGACCCATCTTCCCACAGGCGCGCACGCCACCGTGCGCGGCGTCAGCGGGAACTCACCCGATGCCAGCCACGCGACGCTGGAACGCCTGGGCGAACTGGGCTTCATCCCGGGTGAGCCGGTGCAGCTGCTGCACCGCGGCCCGGGCGGGCGCGAGCCGCTGGCCGTGGTCGTGGGTGAAACCATGTTTGCGCTGCGTTGGCTGGAAGCCGATTGCATCGAGGTCAGCCCCCTATGAATGCCACCGCCACGCTACCGTCCAGCCCCTGGAATGTGGCGCTGGTGGGCAACCCCAACTGCGGCAAGACCGCCCTCTTCAACCTGCTGACCGGCGCGCGCCAGAAGGTGGCCAACTACGCCGGCGTCACCGTGGAACGCAAGATCGGCATGCTGCGCCTGCCCAGCGGCCACAGCGTCTCCATCATCGACCTGCCTGGCATCTACAGCTTGCATCCGGCCACACCGGATGAAGAGGTCACGCTGGAAGTGATTGAAGGCCGCCGCGTGGGGGAGGCACCGGTGGACGCCATCGTCGCCGTGGTGGACGCCACCAACCTGCGCATGAACCTGCGTCTGGTACTGGAACTCATGCGCCTGGGGCGCCCGGTCATCGTGGCCCTGAACATGACCGATGTGGCCCGCTCCCGCGGCTTGGCCATCGACGTGGCCAAGCTCTCGGCCGAACTGGGCTGCCCGGTCGTGGAGACCGTGGCGGTGCAGCACAACGGCCATACCAACCTGCTGGCCCGGCTCGACCAGGACCTGGCCCGCCCGCTGGCCGCACCCGTGCCGGCCGTGCACCATGCCCCGCGCAACAGCACCGACATCCAGCACGAGGTGCGCCGCATCCTGGCCATTGCCGCGCCGACAGCGGGCCAGTTCCAGCGCTTCCACTTCAAGGTGGATGCCTGGGCCATGCACCCGGTTTGGGGGCTGGTGATTCTGGCGGCGCTGCTGTTCCTGGTGTTCCAGGCGGTGTTCTCCTGGGCCAACGTCCCCATGGATGCCATCAAGTCCGCCATGGCCTTCTTCGCCGACTGGACCACCGCCCACATGGATGATGGCCCGCTGCGCAGCCTGCTGGTGGATGGCGTGATTGCCGGTGCTGGCGGCGTGCTGGTGTTCTTGCCGCAGATCCTGATCCTGTTCTTCTTCATCCTGGTGCTGGAGGATTCCGGCTACCTGCCGCGCGCGGCCTTCCTGCTGGACACGCTGATGGGCAAGGTAGGGCTGTCGGGCCGTGCCTTCATTCCGCTGCTGTCCAGCTTTGCCTGCGCCGTGCCCGGCATCATGGCCACGCGCACCATCGCCAACTGGCAGGACCGGCTGGCCACCATCATGGTGGCACCGCTGATGACCTGCTCGGCACGCCTGCCGGTCTACGCGCTGCTGATTGGTGCCTTTGTGCCGGACCGTAGTGTCGGCATCTTCAACCTGCGCGGCCTGACGCTGTTTGTGCTGTATGTGGCCGGCGTGCTGTCGGCCATGGCCGTGGCCTGGGTGTTCAAGCGCATCTGGATGAAAAACCGCTACCAGCCGCTGATGCTGGAGCTGCCGCCCTACCGCATCCCCGGCCTGCGCAACCTGGTGCTGGGTCTGTGGGAACGCGCCCGCATCTTCCTGCGCCGGGTGGGGACCATCATCTTTGCACTGATGGTGGTGCTGTGGTTCCTGTCCACCTACCCGAGCCCACCGGACGGCGCCACCGGTGCCGCCATCCAGTACAGCGTGGCCGGCATGCTGGGCCACTTCCTGGAGCCACTGTTTGCACCGATTGGCTTCAACTGGCAGATCTCGGTGGCGCTGGTGCCGGGCATGGCGGCACGTGAAGTCGCCGTTGGCGCCTTGGGCACCGTGTACGCGCTGTCCGCCGCCGGTGAGTCAGTGGCCAGCTCGCTGGCGCCGGTGATTGCCCAGGGCTGGTCGCTGGCCACCGCGTTTTCGCTGCTGGCCTGGTATGTGTTTGCGCCGCAGTGCATCTCCACACTGGCGGTGGTCAAACGCGAGACCAACTCCTGGCGATATCCCGCCATCATGACCGCCTACATGTTCGCGCTGGCCTATCTGGCGTCTTTTGTGACCTACCGCGTGACGTTGTGGCTGGGGGGCTGAACCACATGACTGCACAGCATCTGATCGTCTTTTTCGTGGTGCTGGCCTGCAGTGTGTATGCGCTGTGGGTATTGATGCCGATGGCGGCGCGGCGTTTCCTGGCCCGGCATCTGCTGCAGCTGCCACTGGGGTCCGCCTGGGTAGCCCGGTTTCAGCAAGCATCAACCGCCTCATCCGGCTGCGACTGCAACGGCTGTGACAAGGTGGTAGATCTGCAACGCCAGGCCCGGCCGCAAGTTGTTCACTTTCATGCCCGCCCCAAGGACTGACGGGCAAGCGCCCACTTGACCGCTTCAAACCACGCCAGTCCCAGCAGCGTCGCAGCAAACCCACCGAGCAAGAGTTCGGGTGACGGCACTTCAAATGCGAACAACTGGCTGATCACCGGAATCGACAGCACAGCGGCCAGCAAACCCAGCGTGAAGAGGCTGATCCAGACAAAGGCCTGGTTCACAACACGGAGCCCACGCAGACTCGTGGGCGCCCACGAACGGTTGACCTGGATCAGTCCCAGATTGGACAGCACCAGCACCGTGAACACCATGGCGCGCGCCACATTCTCCGAACCACTCACGCTGCGGCTCAGCACATACACCACCAACAAAATTCCCAGCAAACCTATGCCCTGCCAGAAACCGCGCGCCAGCACCGCAGCATCAAACAGCCGCGTGCTGGGCTTGCGCGGGCGCTCCGTCATCGCCTTGGCCTCCAAAGGCTCGGCCTCAAACACCACGGAACAGGCCGGATCAATCACGAGTTGCAGGAACAGAATGTGCACGGGCATCAACAGCATGGGCCAGCCCAGCAGGACGGGCAGCACCGACAAGCCCACAATGGGCAGGTGCACTGCAATGACAAAGACAATGGCCTTGCGCAGATTGGCAAACACCCGCCGGCCATAGCGCACCGCCACGACCAGCGACGAAAAATCATCGTTCAGCAGCACCAGCGCCGCCGCCTCGCGCGCGACATCGGTGCCACGCGCGCCCATGGCCACACCGATGTGGGCCGCCTTGAGGGCCGGCGCATCGTTGACGCCGTCGCCGGTCATGGCCACCACGTCACCCCGGGCGCGAAAGGCCTGGACCAGGCGTAGCTTTTGTTCGGGTTGCACCCGGCAGAAAACGCTGGTGTCAACCAGGCGCGCCGACAGCGCCCCATCATCCAAGGCATCCAGTTCGGCGCCTGTCATGACACCACCGGTACTCTCCAAACCCGCCTGCCGTGCGATGGACAACGCCGTCGAAGGATGGTCACCGGTGATCATCACCACCCGAATGCCTGCGGCATGGCACTCGGCGATGGCTTGCGGCACGTCTGCGCGCACCGGGTCCTGCAGAGCGACGAGCCCCAGGAACTCGAAATCAAAATCGTGCTGGTTGCCCGGCAGCGCATCGGCCGCAAAGCCCGCTTGCGCCACGCCCAGTACCCGCAGGCCCGAGCGGGCCATTGCTGTCACCTGCTGTGCAATCGCAGCACTGTGGGACGCATCCAGGTGGCACAGATCGATGATCGCCTCCGGTGCACCCTTGGCGGCAATCATGCGTTCGCGCCGGTCCGGCGACTGCCAGACACGGGACATCGCCAGCATTTCCCGGGACAGCGGGTAGTCGTCCACCAGGGTCCAGTCGGCGTGCAGGTGTTCGGTATCGGCCAGCAAGCGCTGACCCGCGTCTCCAATGGCGGTCTCCATCGGATCAAACGCGCGGCGGTGGGAGGCCAGCACGGCGTATTCCAGCACGCCGTGCAACGCTTCCTGCAGCGGGATCGCGCTGTCGCGATCACAGTCGTAGCTGCACGCCTGCGACCATAGCTGGCTGACTGCCATGCGGTTGGCGGTGAGGGTTCCGGTCTTGTCGACACACAGCACCGTCGTCGCGCCCAGCAGTTCGATGGCCGGTATGCTGCGGGCCAGCACGTTCTCGCGGGCCAGGCGCCAGGCGCCCAGCCCCAGAAAGATGGTCAGCACCACCGGCAACTCTTCCGGAAGAATGGCCATGGCCAGCGTGAGTCCGGCCAGCAAACCATGCAGCCAGTCTCCGGTGCTGACCCCGTAGGTGACTGCCAGGCAGGCGGCCAGTGTCAAGCCCACTGCGGCCACGCGTTTGACAATGCGCTGCGTTTCTAGCTGGACGGGCGTGCTCTCGCCCCCCAGTGCGGCAAGCGACTGGCCAATGCGCCCGAGCGCGCTGCGCGCACCGGTCGCAATGACAAGCCCCCGTGCGGTGCCCTGGGTCACCAGGGTGCCGGAGAACACGCTTCCACGTTCCGGTTTGTCCACCGGCACCGATTCGCCCGTCAGCAGTGACTCATCGACCGTCAGGTTGGAGGATTCGACCAGTTCCATGTCCGCCGGAATGCGGTCGCCCTCGGCGAGCAGGACAATGTCGCCGCACACCAGATCGCGTCCCGCAATACGCAGGACCTGCCCGCCGCGCACGACCTGGGCGCGCGGGCTGGACAAGTCACGCAAGGCCTCCAGTGAACGTTCCGAGCGGCGCTGTTGAAAGAACGTGATGCCCATGACCACGAAAACAAATCCCAGCAGCATCAGCGCCTCGTGGCGATCACCCAGCACCATATAGATGGCGCCGCAGGCCACCAGCAGCATGAACATGGGCTCGGTGACGACATCCACCAGCAAGCGCCACAGACCCCGTGGCCGGGAGACTGGCAACTCGTTGGGCCCGTCGCGCAACAGGCGCTGGCGGGCTTCCTGGTCCGTGAGCCCGTCGCTCATGTTGCCGATGGTGGGTGATCCAGATCCGGACGCTTCCACGGGTCCACATGGGTCATCAGGTTAAGGACCCGGTGGCGCTGCATCACCCGCTGGCGTGCAACGACGGCAATATCGTGTCCGGCCTCCACGGAAATCGATGCATCCACCTCCAGGTGCGCATCCACGACGATCATGTCACCCATCTTGCGCGTGCGCACGTCGTGCACGCCGCTGACCCCCGGGGTGTCTGCCAACGTCTGCCGAATGGCTGCCACTTCCTGGTCGTCCACCGCGCGGTCCATCAGGTCATGCATGGCGCTCCAGCCGAATTCCCAGCCCATTTTTGCCACCATGAAGCCCACGATGAGTGCCGCGATCGGGTCCAGGATCGGGTAGCCCGCCAGATTGCCGATGATGCCGATGCCCACGACCAGGGACGACGCTGCGTCCGAGCGCGCGTGCCACGCATTGGCCACCAGCATGCTGGACTTCACCCGCTTGGCCACTGCCAGCATGTAACGGAACAGCAGCTCCTTGGAGACCAACGCCGCTGCCGCAACCCAGAGCGCAACCACGTGCACTTGCTGAACGGTCTCGGGCGCCTCAAGCTTGCGAAATGCCGACCACAGCATGCCGATGCCCACCGCCAGCAGCAGCAGCCCCAACACCAGCGAAGCCGCCGTCTCAAAACGCTGGTGCCCGTACGGATGGTCCACGTCCGCATCCTTCTTGCTGTGGTGGCTGGCGAACAGCACCACGAAGTCGGCCACGAGGTCTGACAGCGAGTGAATGCCGTCGGCAATCAGGCCCTGGGATTTGGCATACACACCCACCACGATCTGCACCGTGGTCAGAACCAGGTTGACGCCGACACTGACCCAGGTACTGCGCGACGCTGCGGCAGCGCGCTCGGCGACGCTGTGTTCGGTATCTTCGGGGTCGTCGGCTATTTCGGGAAAGTTCATGGTGGAAGCAACGATTGTGCGTGAAACGAATTACTATCATTTTGATAGCAATATACCCATACTTGACGAGGGCTAGAGGCATATTATACCCTTGGTCGTCTGGCAAATACCCAAAACGGGGTTGTTTAACCCTTTGCTCCCATCGGGGCGCGTGCCGGCATCATGGTGACGCAAGCTTAAGCGGGTCTGATGCCAAACGCAAACGTCCCATCCCCCGTCGGGCGGCAGGTGCCGCCCGACGTCCCGGCCGGGTTTTAGCGGTGCGTTACCATACGGGCTCCAGCGCCTCCCGCTGCCAAACCGTGCTTCGACCTTCCTTCGGAGATGTCATGTCCTGGCGAAAAATAAGCGTTCTGTACGCCCTGTTGGTGGGCGCTTCCATCGCGACGGTATCGCAGGCATGGGCGGAAACGCTCAAGGTCCTCACGGAAGAATTCCCCCCTTACAACTACACCGAGAATGCAAAGATCACCGGCTTCAGTACCGAGGTCGTGCAGGCGGTATTGAAGGAGGTCAAGATCCAGGGGGAGTTCCAGTCCATGCCCTGGGCGCGTGCCTACGAGACCGCGCAAAGCGCCGACAACGTTCTCATCTACTCCATAGGCCGCACGCCGCAACGGGAAAAGCTTTTCAAATGGGTGGGTGTGATTGCGCCAACCCAGTACTACCTGTTCTCGCTGCCGCAGCGCAAGCTGAAGTTCGACCGGCTGGACCAGGCCAAGAGCTTCCAAATTGCCACGGTCAATGAAGACGTGGGGGAGCAGTTCCTGATGGCCAGGGGATTCGCGAAGGGAATCAACCTGCAGTCCAGCGTCAAGTACGAACTCAACTATGAAAAACTCAAGGCCGGACGGGTGGACCTCTGGATCATGACCGAACTCGTCGCCGTGTACCTGGCTCGACAGGCCGGTGACGAGCCATCCAAAAGCCTGGCACGCAGCTTTGCGATCAATGATCTGGGCAGCGACGGCTACTACATGGCATTTGGCGCCAACACGCCAGACGCGCTGGTTGAGCGACTCAGCAAGGGACTGGCCACCATCAAGAACAACGGGACCTACGAAGCACTCAAGAAGAAGTGGCTGTAAGCATCCCAACCTATCCACCCATGCAAGCTCCCCGCCCCTCGTTGGCACACCCCACGGCACCGCTTGCTGACCGGCCCAGCCAGTCTCTGGGTACCCGGTTGGTCCTGGTGACCCTGGGCTTTTGCTTTGTCTTCACGCTGCTCACGGTCGGAGTCCGCACCTATTCTGCGTGGAACGAGGCATGGTCCGCCATGGACGCCGATCTGACCCTGCTTGAGCAGGTCTACCAGCAAACGCTGAGCAAGGCGATCTGGGAGATGGACCGTGATTCACTGCACACCCATGTGGATAGCACTGCACAGGTTGCGGTCGTCGGGCGCATCACGCTCAAGCTCCATTCCAAGAACCGGGCGCCTGAGGTCTTCGAACGCAGTGCGCAGGGCTGGCAGCCATCCACCCTGGCGCCGACGCGGCGACTGGACCTGGTCTATGAACCGTTTCCCGGTGGCACGGAGAGTGTGGGCGAACTGACGCTGATGGGTGACGAGCGGGTCCTGTGGGCGCGCCTGCGCGGTGAGGTGAGGAACATTGTGATCACCCAGTTGCTGCAGTCGTTGCTGTTGGCGGGACTGATCATGCTGATGTTCAGCCGCACCGTCACCGTCCACGTAAAGCACATTGCCCAGCATCTGGGGCAACTCACGCCCGACACGATGCGCCAGACCTTGCACCTGGTGCGCGACCCACGGCATCGCGACGAATTGACGCTGCTGGAAAGCGGCGTCAACCAGCTGCAGGGCAAGCTGGCCGACCACCTGGCGCAATTGGGCCGATACGAAAAGGAACTCGGCGCCCACCGCGACCACCTGGCCAGGTTGGTGCAGGAGCGCACCGCCGAACTGGAGTCGCTGACCGAGGCGCAGCAACTGGTACTGGGCCTGTCCAACCGGCTCATCCACGCGCCACACGAGTCGTTTGATGCCTGCCAGCAAGCCTGTGTGGCGGAAGTGGCACAGCGTCTGGGTGCCAACCATGCGCTCTGGCTGGTGCCGGACAAAGACCACAACGTTTTCCGCCTGTTCTATGACTGGCGCCCCGAAGGCGCCGATACGGCCGTGCTGGGTCCGGTTCCCGCGGACACCATGACCCACGTGCCCGCCCGTCTGGCGCGCGAGGAATTGCTGTTCTTTTTCAGCCAGGCCGAAATGGGGCGCAGCCTCAGTCCGCAGGAGGCCGCACTGTTTTCCAGCCAGCCGGTGGGCGCCTGCGCACTGGCACTGCTGCACAGCGATGGCGAAGACTTTGGCGTGTTGTTTGTCGGCAAACCCTTGGGCCAGGGCGAATGGCCGCCCGAGGATAGGGCGCTGCTGGCGATGACGGCACAGTTGCTGCTGCACAGCGTGCGCCATAAGTCACAGCTCATCAGCATCCTGGCGACCCAGGAGGCGCTACGTGCCGCCAACCGCCAGCTGGAGGTGCTGTCGCGCCACGACCCCCTGACCGGCCTGTCCAACCGGCGCCATTTCGATGAGATCAAGGAAGACGAGTTCCAGCGGGCGCTGCGCAGCGGCAAACCCCTGAGCCTGCTGATCTGCGACATTGACTATTTCAAAGCCTTCAATGACCACTACGGCCACGCCACCGGCGACCAGTGCCTGCGCGCCGTGGCCGATGCCATGAATGCTGCCATTGCCCGCAGTGGCGATGTGCTGGCCCGCATCGGCGGCGAAGAGTTTGCCATCCTGCTGCCCGCCACCAGCGAGACTGCCGCCCTGCAGGTCGCCGAGCGGGTACGTCTCGCGGTTGCCGAACTGCACATTGCCCACGAGGCATCAAAGGCCGGCCCTACCGTCACCATCAGTATCGGTGTGGCGCAGCTCCGGTTTGGACGCATCACCCATTTCGACGCACTGTTTGAAGCCGCCGACCAGGCCCTCTACCGGGCCAAGGAAAGCGGCCGCAATCGGGTGGAATCCAGCGTCGCATCCGCCCCGCATAGCGCGACCTGATCCGTCAGGAAGCGCCCGGTTTAGTGTCCACTGCACAGGAGATCACGATGAGAAGCCCAACACGAAGCCCGACGAAAAGCGCCTGGCGTTGCCTGATCCTTTCCAGCGTGTTGGCCGCCAGCGCAGTGCAGGCTCAGACCATCCGTGCCGTCACCGAGACCACGCCGTACACGTTCCTGAAGGGTGATCGCGTGGAGGGCCCCGCCACCGAAGTGGTCGAAAGGACACTGCAGGCTGCGGGCTTGACCGATTACCAGGTCAAGCTGTATCCATGGGCGCGCGCCTATGACATGGCACTCAAGGAGCCCGGCGTGCTGATCTACCTGATCGCCCGCACGGCGGCACGCGAACAACAGTTCAAATGGGCGGGAGAGATCATGAAGATCCAGTACCACCTGTACCGTCTGCGGGACCGGTCTGACATCTCGGTGAAGACGCTGGCCGACGCCAAAAATTACACCATCGGCGTCATGCGCGATGACGTACGCCAGCAGTATCTGCAGTCCAGGGGCTTTCAACGCCTGGCCGTGTCTGCCCAGTGGATCGACAACTTCAACAAATTGATCAAACGCCAGGTCGATCTGGTACCCCTCACGCAGGACGACGCCAGCAGCCTGTGCGCAGAAGCGCACTTTGACTGCGCGGGACTGGAGCGGGTTCTCACACTGGACGAGGCTTCCACCGGGCTCTACATGGCCTACAGCGCGTCGACCGCCGACAGCACGGTCCAGAAAACCCGGTCGGCTTTTGACAAACTCAAGGCCGATGGCACGGTGCGACGGATCATGGAAAAGAAACCCTGAGCAGAGAAAGCGCCAGAAGCCAGACTCCCGGGTCCGGTGACAATCACTGCATGCGCATCCTGCTTGCCGAAGACGACACCCTGTTGGGAGATGGCCTGCGCGCGGGTTTGCGCCAGCGCGGCTTTCAGGTGGATTGGGTGCGCGATGGCGATGCCGCCGCGCGTGAGCTACGGGCGCAGCCGTACGCAGCCGCTGTGCTGGATCTGGGACTGCCCCGCAAGGACGGTTTGGCAGTGTTGGCGGCGATCCGAAAGGCCCGCATCACAACACCCGTGCTGGTGCTGACCGCACGGGACACGGTGCCCGAGCGCATCCTGGGACTGGACACGGGAGCGGATGACTATGTCGTCAAACCCGTGGACCTGCTCGAGCTGGCAGCCCGCTTGCGGGCCTTGGTCCGGCGGTCTCACGGCCGGCCGGATGAATGCCTGACGGCACAGGATGTGGTGCTGGACCCTGCATCGCGCACGGTGCGCCGTGCGGACCAGCCGGTCGTTCTGTCGACGCGGGAATTTGACCTCTTGCACGCATTCATGCTGGGTGCCGGACGGGTGCTGTCACGCGAGCAGCTGGAGCAGCAGCTGTACAGCTGGGGTCAAGAGGTGGATAGCAATGCCATCGAGGTCCATATCCACAATTTGCGCCGCAAACTGGGCAGCGGTCTGATCCAGACCGTGCGCGGTGTCGGCTACATGCTGCTGCGCGACGCGTCCACGCCATGACCACATCACCCCACTCCCTGCAACGCCGGCTGTTGGTTGTGGTGCTGGGCGCGGTCGTGGTCGCGTGGCTGGCGACAGCAGCACTGACCTGGTCTGACGCGCGCCATGAACTTGATGAACTGCTGGATGGCCATCTGGCGCAAGCCGCGGCAATCCTGGTCGTGCAGCAGGCAAAGGAAGGAGAAGACGACAACCACGGGGAAGGGGTGGATGCCCCGTCGTTGCACCACTATGCTCCCAAAGTGGCTTTTCAGGTGTTTCACGAGGAACGCCTGGCCATGCGCTCGTCCAACGCGCCGGACCAGCCCATGGCCGGTGCAGTGCGTGACTTCAAGGCAGGCTTTGCCACCGTACAAATTCAGGGCGCCGCATGGCGCGTCTTTTCGGCCTACGGGCCTGAAAACGACGTGCACGTCTATGTTGGCGAGGAAGTCGACTCGCGCGCCAGGATCCTGCGGGCCGTTTTGCGCAGTACCCTGCTGCCCATGGCCGTGGCCTTGCCCCTGCTGGCACTGGCACTGTGGTGGGCCATTCACCGCAGCCTGGCACCCATGCGCCAGCTCGGGCTTGCGTTGGGTCGGCGCCAGCCCAGTGCACTGGAACCCCTGGCGCTGGACGGAGCGCCGACAGAGATCACACCCATGATTCATGCGCTCAATGATTTGTTCGGGCGCATCGGCCGCTTGCTCGAGTCGGAGCGCCGTTTTACGGCAGACGCCTCACACGAACTGCGCACACCAATTGCCGCCATCCGGGCGCAGGCCCAGGTGGCCATGGCAGAAACCGAAGATCTGCTGCGCCAAAATGCCCTGCACAACACGCTGGAAGGCTGTGATCGGGCCATCCGTCTGGTCGACCAGTTGCTGACCCTGTCGCGGCTGGAGTCATCCGCCACTCCGGCCATGACAAGTCTGGACCTGGGACCACTGGTCCGTCGCGTGGTGGCTGATGTAGCGCCCAAGGCCGTCGGCAAGGGACAGACTCTGGAACTGGAGACTGCGCCCGATTGCCGCATCGCCGGCAGCGAGACGCTGCTCTCGGTATTGGTCCGCAACCTCGTTGACAACGCCGTACGCTACAGCCCACGGGGCGCGCGCATCCAGATTGCCGTACAGCACAACGCAGGGCAGGTCTGCCTGCGCGTGGAAGACAGCGGGCCGGGCATCGCAGACGCCGATCTGAAACGGCTCGGTGAGCGTTTTTTCCGGGTACCCGGCAACGATGAAAACGGCAGCGGCTTGGGCTGGTCCATTGTGAAGCGGATTGCCGCTGTGCACCAGCTTCATGTGCTGGCCGAGCGCTCGACACAGTTGGGTGGACTCGCGGTCACTGTGCAGGCACGCGCCGCCCACGCATAGTGTGATGCATGCATTGCATGGCATGGGGCGCAACCCGCACAATTACGTGTCGCGTGGGCCAATCCCGGGGCATACAATGCAAGGCCCATAACAGGGCACCGGGCCATGCGCCTTCGCATCGACTGGCGCCGCAGAGGATGCAAGATGCCCATTCAGACGCCCATTTCCCCCAAAGGTCCGGTTTCCAGTTCCGCCGAGAAAAGCGCCCAGTTGCGCCAGGCGGCACTGGAGTACCACGAGTTTCCGACACCCGGCAAGATCGCCGTTGCCGCGACCAAGCAGCTGGTCAACCAGCATGATCTCGCGCTGGCCTACTCACCGGGCGTAGCAGCACCCTGTGAAGAAATCGTCAAGGACCCCAACAACGCGTTCAAGTACACCAGCCGCGGCAATTTGGTGGCGGTCATCACCAACGGCACCGCCGTTCTGGGTCTGGGCGACATTGGGCCACTGGCATCCAAGCCTGTCATGGAAGGTAAAGGCGTACTGTTCAAGAAGTTCGCGGGCATCGACGTGTTTGACCTGGAAATTGACGAGAAGCACGACCTCGACAAACTGGTGGACATCATCGCTTCGCTGGAACCGACCTTTGGCGGCATCAACCTCGAAGACATCAAGGCACCGGACTGTTTTTATGTCGAGCGCAAGTTGCGCGAGCGCATGAAGATTCCGGTTTTCCATGACGACCAGCACGGCACCGCCATTTGCGTGGGCGCCGCCATCCTGAACGGCCTGAAGGTGGTGGGCAAGGATCCCAAATCCGTGAAACTGGTCACCTCTGGCGCTGGCGCCGCAGCTCTGGCCTGCCTGGGTTTGCTGGTCAAACTGGGCATTCCGCGTGAGAACATCTGGGTGACCGATCTGGCCGGGGTCGTTTACGAGGGCCGTGTCGAGTTGATGGACGCCGACAAGGCATTCTTTGCACAGAAGACCAGTCAGCGTACGCTGCGTGAAGCCATTGCGGGCGCCGACATCTTCCTGGGCCT
>Ga0208514_100192_pt1 | contig 45135 bp, 38 predicted proteins | sample LakWasMet70_HOW9_2_FD_183900 | JGI IMG/M metagenome (GOLD analysis project Ga0208514, IMG submission 183900) | Freshwater sediment methanotrophic microbial communities from Lake Washington under simulated oxygen tension - Sediment Metagenome... | ecosystem: Environmental > Aquatic > Freshwater >...
CGCGGCCGGTCTGGCCGGAGAAGGCCTGGCCGCCGCGCTGCAAAACCCCTGGGTGCTGGGCGGATTTGCGCTGATGCTGTCGGCCATGGCCCTGTCCATGTTTGGCTTTTATGACCTGCAAATGCCCAGCGCCATCCAGAGCCGCGCCACCGAATGGTCGAACCGCTTCAAGGGCGGATCGTATGCCGGCGTGTTTCTGATGGGGGGCGTCTCCGCCCTGGTGGTCGGACCCTGCGTGGCCGCGCCACTGGCCGGCGCGCTGGTCTACATCAGCCAGACCCGGGACGTGGTGCTGGGCGGGCTGGCGTTGTTTGCCATGGCCTTGGGCATGAGCGTGCCGCTGCTGCTGGTGGGCTTGTCGGCCGGCAGCCTGCTGCCCCGCGCTGGCGCCTGGATGGAGCGCGTCAAGCAGGTGTTCGGCATGATGCTGCTGGGCGTTGCCATCTGGATGGTGTCACCCGTGTTGCCCGCCGCGGTGCACATGCTGGCGTGGGCAGTCTGGCTGCTGACCGGCGCCGCTCTGCTGGGTGTTTTTGGCCCGGCTACGCCCCAGCATGCGCGCACCCCGGTGGCCGCGCGCGCCAGCGGCGCCGCGCTGGCCACGCTGTCCCTGGTGCTGCTGGTGGGGGCGTCGTCGGGCGGCCAATCGGTACTGCAACCCCTGGGCCACCTGCATTCAACACAGGCCAGGGGCAGCAGCAGTGCGCCCACCACCGCCGGCCTGAAGTTCGAGCGGGTGCACAGCGTGCAGGCACTGGACACGGCCCTGGCGCAGGCACAGCAAAAGGGCCAGACCGTGATGCTGGACTTTTATGCCGACTGGTGCGTGGCCTGCAAGGAGCTGGAGACCTTCACCTTCAGCCATCCCGACGTGCAAAAGCGCCTGGGCAATGTGGTTCTGCTGCAGGCGGATGTCACGGCCAACACCCCGGCCGACAAGGATTTGCTCAAACGCTTCAGCTTGTTTGGCCCACCCGGCATGGTGTTCTTTGACGGCGCGGCCGCCAACCGCGTCGTGCACAAGGTGGTCGGCTACCAAAACGCCAATGACTTCCTGACATCCCTGAACCACGTTGCCATCCACTAGAAACCACCATGAAACACCTCTACCGCAAAACACTCCCCCTGCTCCTGTCCGCCTGCCTGTGCGGCTCCGCCTTTGCCACGGAAGTCGGCCAGATGGCACCCGACTTTGACCTGCCAGGGCGCGCCAACGCCGTGAAGCTCAGCGACTACAAAGGCAAGACCGTGTACCTGGACTTCTGGGCCTCCTGGTGCGGCCCGTGCAAGCAGTCTTTCCCATGGATGAACGACATGCAGTCGCGCTATGGCGCCAAGGGCCTGCGCGTGGTGGGCATCAACCTGGACCAGAAGAGTGACGACGCCCGCGACTTTCTGAAGGAAACCACGGCCAGCTTCGACGTGGCGTTTGACCAGAGCGGCAAGACCCCCAAGTCATTCGCCATCAAGGGCATGCCCACCTCGGTGCTGATCGGCCCCGACGGCCGGGTGATCAGCATGCACAGCGGCTTCAAGCCCGAACACAAGACCGAGCTTGAGCAGCAGATCAAGCAAGCACTTCACCTCAAAGACTAAGCACGAAGGAAGCACGATGAAAAGAACCATTCTGGGCCTGTTGGCCATTACTTCGCTGGCCTGGCTGGGCGGCTGCAGCAGCGTCGGCCAGGTCAACGCCTGGGAAAAAGGCAACCTGGCCAAACCCGGCATGACGTTTGAGTCCGACCCGCTGGACCAGCGCTTCACACAACACATCTACACCAGCAAGGAAAACTCCAGCGGCGGCTACGGCGTCGGTGGTGGCGGTTGCGGTTGCAACTAAGGGATCAAGACGATGAGCACACACAACACACCACCCACCCAGTCTGCCGGCGGCGTCCTGCTGGCCACTTTGCTATTGCCGGGCCTGGCCTCGCTGGTGGCCATGGCCCCTACGTCCGCTGCCGCTGAAACGGCCCCTGAAAAATCCACCATTGCAGTCAAGTACGGCAGCTACAGTGACAGCCAGCCCGGCTGGGACCGCATCACGGCCACGGCACCCCAGGTCTACGTGCAGGCACCCATTGCCGGGGATTGGTCTATCGAAGCCTCCGCCGTGGCCGACAACGTGTCCGGCGCTACGCCCTACGCACACACGCAAAGATCGGGCGCCAGCAGTGGCGGCAAGATCGGCATGAGCGACGAGCGCAAGGCCGGCGACGTCAAGATCACCCGCCACATGGCGCGCTCGGCCCTCTCCGCCAGCGTGGCCTACAGCACCGAGCACGACTACCAATCCACGGCCGTCGGCCTGGACGCACGCTGGTCCAGCGAGGACAACAACCGCACCTGGACCTTGGGTGTGGGTGCGTCCAACGACACCATAGACAACACCGCCAGCGGCATCAACACCGCCATCAACGAACACAAGAACACCCACGAAATCATGGGCGGCATCACGCAGGTGCTGACACCCACCGACATCGTCCAGTTCAACCTCACGCGCGGCGTGGGCAGCGGCTACTTCAACGACCCGTACAAGTCCTACGACCTGCGCCCCAACCAGCGCGACACCTGGATCGCACTGGCCCGCTGGAACCACTACCTGGAGCCCTTTGATGCGTCCCTGCGCACCAGCTACCGCTACTACAGCGACACCTTTGGCGTGCAGTCGCACACCGTGGGCCTGGACTGGGTGCAGCCCGTTGGCAAGCTGACCTTCACACCGGGGTTGCGCTACTACAGCCAGACGGCGGCCGATTTCTACTTTGACCCGGTGCTGACCGCGCAGGGCCAGTACGACGCCTTGGGCACCCTGATGCGGGTCGTGGGATTGAAGGGCTACAAGTCGGCGGACCAGCGGCTGTCTGCATTTGGTGCGGTCACGCTGTCCATGAAAGTTGCCTACGCGATCACGCCCGACACCGTGGTGGACCTCAAGGTCGAGACCTACCGGCAGTCGGCCGACCTGTACCTGAGCGGCACGGGCAGCCCGGGGCTGGACCCGTTCAATGCACAGTTCGTGCAAATCGGACTCTCGCACAGGTTCTAAGATCCGGGGATGAAACACTGGCTTTCCCTGCGGTTTGACTTCCAGGCCATGGCCTCGCCCTGCTCCATCCAGATGGATGGGCAGGACGAGCGCACCATGCGCCATGCCGCTGCCCAGGCCATCGAGGAAGTGCGGCGCGTGGAGCACAAATACTCCCGCTACCGGGACGACAGCATCATCAGCCGCATCAACCAGTCCGCTGGCGGTGCGGCCGTTGACGTGGATGCCGAGACGGCCGATTTGCTGCTGTTTGCGGATTCGCTGTGGCACTTGAGCGGCGGCTTGTTTGACATCACGTCGGGCGTGCTGCGCCGCGCCTGGGACTTTCGAGCGGCACGACTCCCCGAGCCTGCGGCGCTGCAGTCCCTGCTGACCGGTGTGGGCTGGGACAAGGTGGAGCGCACGGGCTCCACCGTGCGTCTGCTCCACGCCGGCATGGAGCTGGATTTTGGTGGCTTTGGCAAGGAATATGCCGCCGACCGTGCTGCCGCGGTGTTGCACGGCCACGGCATCGGCCACGCGCTGGTCAATCTGGGAGGCGACTTGCATGCCCTGGGCGCGCGGGCTCTGCCCGGCTTGCAGGACACGGCCTGGCAGATCGAGATCCAGCATCCGCGGCCCGATGCGGCCAGTGGCCAATCCGCACTTGCGGTGCTGGCACTGCAGCAGGGTGGATTGGCGACCAGCGGCGACTATGAGCGTTTTTTCATCCACGACGGTCGCCGCTATTGCCATGTTCTCAACCCCCGCACCGGCTGGCCGGTCACGCACTGGCAATCGGTCAGCGTGCTGGCGGCCAACACCACCACCGCCGGCGCCCTCACCACCATCGCCATGCTCAAAGAGGCGGATGCGCTGGATTGGCTAGGCACCCAGGGCGTGCGCTACCTTGCCATGCGGCACGACGGACAATTGCTACAAAATTAGTAGCAAACTACGGCCATTTCACGAGGGCTGGCAGCCGATTTACTCATCAGCGCTGCTGCTCAGTCGTCAATTTCCAGCGTCGTCACCACCAGCACAGCGCCCGTCTTGGTGCCCTTGAGCTTGACCTTGACCCCCACCTTGAGATCCGCCACCACACCCTTGCGGATGACGGCGGAACTGGCATCGCAACGCTGGCCACGGACGACAAAATTGGCAATGCTAGTGAATTGTTCGATCCTGGCTTCGATCTCGGCTTCATCGAGTTGTTGCTCGCTCTTGAACTCAAGCTCGGTTGCCTTCAGCACACTGCCGACCCAGAGACCCTCAACCTCGACACGCTGGCCAACGGTCAGTCGCGCCAGTGCCGAGGCCAAGCCAGCGCTGCTGGCGTCCACTTCGATGTAGCCCAGCATGAACCGGCTACCTGGCAAGAACGCGGTCACCAGCCCTTCCATTTCACATTCCCCCTGGTAGTTTTGCAGACCCAGCACCTTGACGCTGTCCACCGTCAGGCTGCTGCCAGACGACACCCCCTGTACCCGCACCAGTTGCCCCGTTGCCAGGCTGTCCGCGTTCTGCCCCGCCAGGGCGAAGCCATTGAGCGTGTGCGCTGAAGTGACGATGCCGGTGCTGACCAGCGGCGTGGCATTCACCAGGGCCACGCGTGTCGCAGTCCAGCGGCTGGCATCGGCCCCCGCTTGCAGCCCCCACACCGCCACCCGCATGCCATTGGCCAAAGCGGCAACCGAGGCCATGCCGTCAAAAACAGTTGCAGCATCGGCTTGCACCAACATGCCGGCGACCTGGAATTGACTGCCCTGAACCTGCGAAACCACACCCTGTGCAATCGACCAGACCTCAATCACGTTGGCCACACCCAGCGTCAGGTCGGCACCTCGCGAGCCCTGAAGATCCACCACCATGCCCAGACGCAAGTCCTGCGCGACGGCGGGAAGGCCATCCAACTTGACCGCCGCCGCGGTGTCATCAAACCGGATGCCGTTGACGATCACACTGCCAAAACCTGAAATAGAACCCTGCACAAACAGCCCTGTGCCGCCGGTACCTGGGCGCGATGCCGTCTGGATCCCCATATCCAAGCCCCCTCCGCAACCGGTCAGACCGGCCACAGCCAAAGACAAAAAGCTACGCCTGCCGAGATGTGCATCCAACGCAGATTGACGACTCATGATTTCCTTTTCCTTTTGTTCTTTTGCAAGGCCTCGCCGGGCGGCGGGGTCTCCGCCGGACTGCTTTGCAGCGTGTCATTGAAATAGACGCCGAAGTGGACGCGGTATTTAGCCCCCTCCACGCCTTCACTACGCTCCTCGGCAACCGTGGCGGTCTGCAGAAACTGCTGCAACGCCTTGGCCCACAGACGGCGCGCGAGTTGCTGGAGTTGCTCGACCTGCGCGCCCGTCAAGTTCTGTGAAAACGCGCTTTGTTCGAGCTTGGGTGGGGTTGTGCGATCCGGCGCCAGGTTGTGTACCGCTGCGTTAAGGTGCTCGCTGACATTGGCCGCCAAAAAGTGGAACGACTCTTTCAGACCCTCTCTGGGCACAAACCCATTGGTCTTGAGGACGACGAAGCCATCGTCACGCAGCTCGACCACACCCAGACGGACCAGTTCGTCGAGAACCGCACGCGCGCCTACATCACGGCTCACCTCGGCCACCAGCGACGTAAAGTCAGACTCACCGGGTAATCCTCTACCCGGCGTGCGCGCCAAAGGTCTGGCCGTCTGGTCCGCGTTCAGGTACCTCGGTTCACTGATCCAGCAGGCCACCACGGTCGCTGCCAACGGCACCAACGGCACCAACGGGGTTGCATCGATGTCGACCTGCGGTGCGATACGCAAGCGCTTGACATCCTTGCGGTGGACTCCGGTCAGTAGCGAAATACGGGTATCAGAACTGCCTTTATCGGCCACCCCGTAGGCGCGTGCCGCCTCATCCACCAAGGCCTTCTTGAGCAAGTCCACCATCGAAGGCAACTGCAGGCCGTGGTCAATCATCAAACGGGCCAGTGGCTGCAGTACCCGCGCGATGGCCTCCGCCGCAAGCGCAGGTTCTGGCAAACCGGCGCCAGCACGCTGCGCAGGGTTACCGCTTGCATCGGCAGGAGTTGGCGTATTGCTCACGGTATACAGGGTCCTTGATCGGGTTGCGGGCACGGGTGTTCACAAACCGTTACAGACATTTTAAGGGGTATTTTCCCTTTTTAATGCAGGAAATCATGGCTCGACGATCGAAACGCTGTATTATCGGGAAACTTTCCCTATTTTTACCATTTCCGAATTCTCGCCACTACCCAAAGGAGTCCCACCATGAAACACCGCATCAACCATTTTTCGCTCGGCATGATCAGTATTGCCGTGGCAACCCTGACTGCATGCGGAGGCGGCGGTGGTGGCAGCACGACTGCTAACGGCGGCATGGGCACCACAGTCTCTGCAGCCACCACATCCGTCACCACAACCGTCATGGACGGGCTTGTCCGCAATGCCCTGGTCTGCGTCGACAGCAACAACAACGGCATGTGTGATGCAGGGGAAACCCAGGCACATACCGATGCCAACGGACAAGTGACGCTCGAAGTGCCGACCGCGGCCCTTGCGACCACCCGCCTGATTGCTGTGGTGGGAACCGATGCCACGGATGCGGACACAGGCCCTGTCAGAACGGCCTACAGCATGACCGCACCTGCCGGAAAACTCGCCGTGATCAGCCCCCTGACCACGATGGTGCACACCCGCATGGAGACTGCAAACGTCGGCGTGGATGCCGCTGAAAGCTACGTCAAATCCCAAACCGGATTGAATGTCTCGATGTTTGACAACTTCATTGCCAAGCGGACCAGCAGTGCAGAACATAGAAAGACCGGTGACGTCGCGCGCAGACTGGTGCTCAGCATCCAGAAGTCAAAGGAAAATTCCAGTTCGCCGGCCAGCAGCCAATGCACCAACGGACTGTCCAGCAAAGAGGCGGAACACGTCAAGGAATCCCACATCAACGAAGGCCTGATCGGTAACCTGGGAAGCTTCCGCAAAGATTCGGACGCAGAGGAAAACGAGAGTGATGAAGATGTGCGCAAGAGCGCCGTTGTGGTTCCAGTCTGCGGGTCTCCGACCGCACCGACACCGACACCGACACCGACACCGACACCGACACCGACACCGACACCGACACCAGCGCCTGCACCTGCACCTGCACCTGCGCCAGCACCTGCGCCTGCGCCTGCACCAACAGCATCTCCCACTACCGGCAAGACGCTATACGCAGCGAATTGTGCTGCGTGCCACGGAGCAAACCCTGCACTCAACAGTAACAAGATTCTCAAAGGGGCCAGTTCGCCCGCCACCATTGAAAGCGCCATCAGCCGCAATATTGGTGGAATGGGCTTCCTGTCGGCCACGGTCGGGGCAACACAGGCGGCCGATCTGGCAGCCTACTTGGCCACACCCGGCATCTGAAAGCGGACTAAAAAGTCTCCCAATCGTCATTCCCTCCGGCTGCAGGTTTTGCCGTAGCCGGGGCAATGCGTTTGGGTGCGGCAGCGGCAGGCTTGGCTGCCATGCGGCTGGGCGCTGCAGCCGGGCGCGCCAACCCGGGTGCGGGTCTGCGTGACGCGAGGGTTGGCGTTTTTTGGGTGAGTGCCGGACGATTCAGTCGTGCGGAAGTGGCCGCCGCGGAGCCACCCAATTTGAAGATACTGACCACTTCAACCATGCGACCGGCCTGCTGGTTCAAGCTGTCCGCCGCCGCAGCCGCCTCTTCCACCAGCGCAGCGTTTTGCTGGGTCACGTTGTCGAGCTGGACGATGGCCTGGTTGACCTGCTCAATGCCGCTGGTCTGTTCGTGGGCCGATGCGCTGATCTCTCCAATGAGGTCGGCAACCCGTTTGACCTGGGCCACGATATCGTTCATCGAATTTCCAGCGGCCCCGACCAGGCGGGTGCCGGTTTCGATCTTCTCGACGCTGGCGCCAATCAGGTTCTTGATTTCCTTGGCCGCCTCGGCCGAACGCCCGGCCAAGCTGCGTACCTCGCTGGCAACCACCGCAAACCCGCGGCCCTGCTCGCCCGCCCGTGCGGCTTCGACGGCAGCATTGAGCGCCAAGATATTGGTCTGAAACGCAATGCCGTCGATCACGCCAATGATGTCTGCAATCTTGCGCGACGCCGCCGTGATTTCGTCCATGGTGGTGACCACCTGCCCTACCACCTCACCGCCTTTGGTGGCCGCAGAACTGGCGGAGCTGGCCATCTGGTTGGCCTGGCGTGCCGTTTCGGCGTTGTTCTTGACGTTGTTGCTCAAGTCCTGCATGGACGCAGCGGTCTCCTCCAGATTGCTGGCCTGGGTTTCCGTACGTTGCGACAAGTCGGTATTGCCCGTGGCAATCTCGTTTGCTCCCGTGGAGATATTCTCCGCACCGGAACGCACTTCGCTGACCATGCGTGCCAGCCCGTTGCGCATCTCCAGCAAGCCGGCCAGCAATTGCTGCGTCTCCTCACGGCTATCTGCGCGCCCCTGGGGAATATCGCTGACCAGATCACCCTGCGCGACACGCCCCGTTGCCTCAAGCGCGGTCTTCAAGGGAGCGGTGATGCTATTGGTCAGACTCCAAGCCATCAGACCGGCGAACACCAACACCAACACACCCGCACCGGCAATGATGTTGGCGGTCATCTGGTTGCTGGCATTGGCCTGCTCGGTCGCTTCATTGGCACGCTGTTTTTGCAGCGAAATAAAGGTTGCCAACTCGGCCATGGCCTTGGTCAACAGGGGATCAATCTTGCCCGTGATCACAGCGCCGGCCTGCTCGGTATTGAACTGGGCTGCCAGATCCACGGCTTCTTTAAACTGTGCATCCATTTGCCGGTCAATGTCGGCCAGATTGCCGAATAGTTCACGCTCCTTGTCTCCCAGGCCGTCGGCCTCCAGCTTGCTTTTGGCGGCCAGATAGGCGGCGCGCTGGCGTTTGGCTTCCGCCTCGTCCTTCTGCACTGCGTCGACCTTGGTCTGCAAGCCCATGTTGCGCACCGACACCGCGCTGCTGAGCAGGGTGCGTCGCATCTCTTCGGCCAAGTCTTGCTGGGCCGCAGCCCGTTGTAAAGTTCCCAATACGGTCGCGCGGCTGTTGCTGTTGCTGACGAGCGTTCCCACCAGCATGATGCTGGCCACCAGCAAAATCATGCCAAAGCCGAGTCCAAGACGCAGGCCGATTCTCATGTCACGGATATTCATTCACACGCTCCAACTGCTAGACCAATATTGTTATTCCCACACCACCCAAGCGGGTGGTGTGGGCTGGTTGTTTACTATTTGTAAATGCCGACGCCGACGTAGGTTTCGCCAATGCTCTCCAAGTACATGACTTTTGCCTCAAGCTTCTGTGTCGTCGGGTTCATGAAACGGTAGTTTCCTGACCAGCCCTTTCCCTTGGTCTTGGCCAAATCCAATAGCATCTGGAAGAAAGGGTTGCCCTCGGAGTCTTTCATGCCGGTCAGATTCTTGCCCACCAGTTTGGGGTTGCCCCCATGGGCTAGCACATTGCCATTGAACTCGGTGTAGACGACATACAAGTCGCGGTCCTTGAAGGTCTTGCCGTTGGTGAACTCTTCGGCAGCCTTCTCGGGGCCATTGGCCTTTACGTAGGCCACAGCCTTCTTGACCATGGCTTCTGCCTCCGCTGCCGTGCCCTGATCAGCCGCGTGGGACATGCCCACCATCACAAAACTCACAGCAGCGGCTGCAAAAACACTCTTCAATACAGACAAAATTTGCATAAAAAATACTCCTTTAATTCCAACGATTTCTGGGACCACGCGCCTAAAAGTCTAGGCAAACACCCAACGTAAATACAAGGTCGTATGGTGGGCAATACCCAATGTGGGGGGACCTGATTGCAGCAAGTTTGCGCCACGTCAAGCTTGCAGTCTCGTTCCCCGCAAATCGTCCCGCCTGGCCATTCAACTCTTGTAAATCCCGCATCCAACCAAGGTCTCGCCAACGCGCTCCAGGTACATGGCTTTGCCTTCAATTTTTTGGGACACCGGATTCAGGAACTTGTATCCCTCGACCCAGCCCTTGCCCTTGGACTTGGCCAGGTCCACAAACATCTGGATCAGTGGCTTGCCATCCGGATCCTTCAAGCCAATCAGGTCTTTGCCGACCAGCTTGGGATTTGCGCCTTGGGCCAGATTCTTGCCGTTCAGGTCATAGACGATGATGTACAGGTCACGATCCTTGAACGACTTGCCGTTCGTGAATTCTTCGTAGGCTTTTTCGGGCCCGTTAGCCTTGATATAGGCCACTGCCTTTTTCACCATGGCCTCAGCTTCTGCCGCCGTGCCCTGATCAGCCGCATGGCTGACGCCCAACATTGAAAGACTCAGTACACACGCGCCGAACAACGACTTTGCCAATGAAAAAAAATTCATGTCAATCTTCCGATCAAAGGTTAATAAAACTGCAACAGGCTATTCGAATCGATTCAACCAGGTGCCCCATACATAATAAGCAGCTTATTCCTTACGCTGCTGCGATATGCATGGGGTAAACCCTCTTTCGAGAGTCTGAATCACGCTGGCGGGGGCACAGCGACCGCTCAGCGACGACCCTCGTCCAGACGACCAGGTCTGGCGCCGTCGGCTGCGAAAAGCGGAGTCGTTAGGCCTGCGCGGGAATCGGCGTCAGCGCAGGCACTACATCCCCGCACTGCGCACGGTTGCGCAGTGCGTGTTCCATCACCACCAGGGCCAGCATGGCCTCGGCAATCGGCGTGGCGCGGATGCCCACGCAGGGGTCGTGGCGGCCCTTGGTGATCACCTGGGTGGCGTTGCCCTGCACATCGATGGAATCGCGTGGCGTGATGATGGAACTGGTGGGCTTGATGGCGATGCTCACTTCCAGATCCTGCCCAGTAGAGATGCCACCCAGCACGCCACCGGCGTTGTTGCTGGCAAAGCCGTTGGGTGTCAGCGAATCTCCGTGCGTGGTGCCGCGCTGCGCCACACTGGCAAAACCGGCGCCAATCTCCACACCCTTGACGGCGTTGATGCCCATCATGGCGTAGGCAATGTCGGAGTCCATCTTGTCAAACAGCGGCTCGCCCAAGCCCACCGGTACGTGGCTGGCGCTGACGCGGATGCGCGCACCACAGGAGTCGCCGGCCTTGCGCAGCGCGTCCATGTAATCTTCCAGCCACTGCACATCGGCAACCGGGGCAAAGAATGCATTGTTGGGCACGTGGTCCCAGGATTCAAACGGAATCACCATGTCGCCGATCTGCGTCATGCAGCCACGAAAGATGGTGCCGTATTTCTCAAACAGCCACTTCTTCGCCACCGCGCCGGCCGCCACCATGGGGGCGGTCAGCCGTGCGCTGGAACGGCCGCCACCGCGCGGGTCGCGGATGCCGTATTTCTGGAAGTAGCTGTAGTCAGCGTGGCCAGGACGGAAAGTCTCCAGGATGTTGCCGTAGTCCTTGCTGCGCTGGTCGGTGTTCTGGATCACCAGCGCAATCGGTGTGCCGGTGGTCTTGCCCTGGTAGACACCGCTGAGGATCTGCACCGCATCGGGCTCGTTGCGCTGCGTGACGAAGCGGCTGGTGCCGGGGCGGCGGCGGTCCAGATCCCCCTGAATGTCGGCTTCGCTGAGCTCCATGCCCGGTGGGCAGCCGTCAATCACACAGCCAATGGCCGGGCCGTGGGATTCACCAAAGTTGGTGACTGCGAATAAGGTTCCGAAGGTATTGCCGCTCATATTTACGAATTATCCCAGAGCGCAGAGGTGCAGGGCGCGATCAGGATCGCACTACGGTATATTGACTCGGTTGGATCATCGTTTTGAAATGGAGTCTTCTGCCCATGCAAGAAGCGTACTCGTCATAGGAAGTCAGAATGCCGGTTCGACTGCTCTTGGTAGCATTGACCTACTTTGCCACCGGTTGGCTTGGGTTGAAGATGCCCTATTTGGGACAGAACATCACCCTCGTCTGGCTTCCCACGGGTATTGCTGTGGCCGCTCTGTACCGGTGGGGCCGTTCTGTCTGGCCCAGCGTCTTTGTGGCCTCTTTTCTCGTGAACCTGTCGGTCGGATCCACTTGGTCCATGGCCCTGGGAATTGCGATCGGCAACACACTGGCTCCGTTGCTGGCAGCCGAGTTTCTCAGGATTCACGAGTTCCACGCCACGTTTGACCGTCGACGCGACGTCGGCCTATTCACTACTGCCACCGCCATGGGCATGTTGGTGTCAGCAACCGGTGGCACCGCATGCCTCTATTTGGCCGGGGTCGTGCCCACCGAATCGATTGGTGCAGCCTGGCTTTTTTGGTGGATGGGTGACTCCGTCGGGGCGCTGCTTGCCGGACCCCTACTGTTGAGCATTTCCCGAAAAAATCTGATTCAGTTTGGGGGCGACCGCAAGGCATTGCTGCTCTGGCTGATGTTTGCGATACCGGCAGCCTGGTTTGCCTTTGTGCATGACTACGTGCAGATGGGGCGTTCACTGCCCCTGGCCTTCTTGACCTTTCCGTTGTTTGCGTGGGCCGCCCTGCGGTTCAGAATCACCGGCGCAGCATTGGCTGGGCTCGCCTTCTCGGTTGTGGCGGCTTGGAGCACGGCAAAGGGACACGGCACGTTTTGGCTTCCCAACACGAACGTAGGACTCATGTTGCTGTGGACCTATATGGCGAGCACGGTACTCACAGGGCTGCTGATCACGGCCATGCAAGCTGAGCACCACCAGGCAGAGAGCACCCTGCGCGAAAGTGAGCAGCGATTTTCTGCCGCCTTCAGTTCCTCGCCAGTCGCGGCATCAATTGCCACCGCAGCTGACGGGCGTTTCATTGAATCCAACGAAAACTACGAGCGGGACTTCGGTTGGACCAAGGCTGATCTGATTGGCAAGACCTCAGTGGAGGTTGGTATTTGGCCAGATTCAGCGACGCGCGAACCGTGGGCAGTGGCAATTCGCCGTGAAGGCCGGCTGGTCAACTACGAAACCATCTGGAACCACAAGAATGGCGAACGACGCCATGTCAGCCTGTCGGCAGCCATAACCGAACTGAACGGGGAATCATGTATTCTTGCTTACGTCACCGACATCACGGCGCGCAAGCAGGCCGAACAGGTGCTGGCGGCCAGCGAAACTCGGCTGCGGGCGGTACTCAATGGCGTCCAGAGCGGTGTTGTCGTGATTGCCGAGAACGGTATTGTCGAATCCTTCAATCGGTCAGCCGAGCGAATGTTTGCGCTTAACGCGAACGAAGTCATCGGCCAAAACGTCAGACTGCTGATACCGGAACCCTACAAGTCCGCGCATGACGGCTACCTGCACAACTACCAACGCACTGGCATCAGCAAGGTCATAGGGAAACGCAGCGATGTGGTCGCACAGCGCAGGGACGGCTCCACTTTCCCGATCGAATTGGGCGTCACCGAAATGTTGCTGAACGGGACGCGATTCTTCATTGGCAGCATCAGCGACATCACCGAACGCAAGAGTGCAGAAGAGCGAATCAATGAACTGGCCTTCTTTGACCAACTGACACGTTTGCCCAACCGCACATTGCTGCTGGATCGCCTGCGACAGGCCATGACCACAGGCGCACGCAATGCCAGCTATGGGTCCCTGTTGTTCATTGACCTCGACAACTTCAAAACTCTGAATGACACCGCAGGTCATGACATCGGGGACTTGCTGCTTCAGCAGGTAGCGGTCCGTATAGCAGAGTACGTGCGTGAGGGGGATACGGTGGCACGGTTGGGTGGCGACGAGTTTGTGGTGGTGATAGAAAGCCTGAGCACCAACGCGGAAGAGGCCGCGACACAAACAGAGGCCGTTGGTGAAAAGATTCTCGCCGCTCTGAACGGTACATACCAACTTAACGCGACTGAATACCGAAGCTCAGCCAGTATCGGCGCCACCCTGTTCAAAGGCCATCAAACCAGCATCGACGATCTGATGAAGCAAGCCGACCTGGCAATGTACAAGTCCAAGCAGACCGGGCGCAATGCGCTGCATTTTTTCGATCCGGCCATGCAGACCTTGCTGGTCCAGAAGGCCGCACTGGAGTCGAGCCTTCGCAGAGCCATCGACGACCATCAGTTTCTGCTCCATTACCAGGCGCAGGTGGTCGGCACAGGTCGCGTCACCGGTGCAGAAGCTCTGGTGCGCTGGCAACACCCCGAGTTTGGCATCATGCCGCCTGCGGATTTCATTCCCCTGGCTGAAGAAACCGGGCTGATCCTGCCGTTGGGCGAATGGGTTTTGAACACCGCTTGCGCCCAACTGGCGCATTGGGCCATCCAACCCGATATGTCCCACCTCACCATTGCCGTCAATGTCAGTGCCAAGGAGTTCTGCGAACCAGACTATGTGCCCAAGGTTTTGGCAATCCTCAACCAGACCGGAGCCAACCCGAAAAAGCTCAAACTGGAGTTGACGGAAAGCCTGCTGGTGAACAATATCGAGGACGTCATCGAAAAAATGTTTACGCTGAGGGCTAAAGGTGTCGGCTTTTCACTGGATGACTTCGGCACCGGCTATTCCTCGCTGTCGTACCTGAAACGCATGCCATTGGACCAGTTGAAGATCGACCAGTCGTTTGTGCGCGATGTGCTCGTAGACCCCAACGATGCCGCGATCGCCAGAACCGTCGTAGCGCTGGCCCACAGCCTGGGCTTGGGCGTCATCGCCGAGGGCGTGGAAACGGAAGCGCAACGCGTCGCCTTGGCCGAGTCCGGCTGCCACGCCTACCAAGGTTATTTGTTCAGCAAGCCTTTGCCAGTGGAGGCTTTTGAGGCGTATTCCCGGCTTGGTTGTTAAAACTCTGCCGCCAGGCCAGCACGCTCAAGCCTGCGCGGCGCCGCCTTCACCCTCAGGCCAATCGCGGATGTAGGCCTTGAGCATCTTGTTCTCAAAATTCTGGCTGTCCACCACGGCACGGGCCACGTCGTAAAAGCTGATGACACCCATCAGCATCTTGTGGTCCATCACCGGCATGTAGCGGGCGTGGCGATCCAGCATCATGCGGCGCACTTCGTCCATGTCGGTCTCCATGGTGCAGGTCAGCGGGTGGTCGTCCATGGCGCTGCGTACCAGCGTCTTGCCGATGGCGCCGCCATTCTTGACCACCGTCTGGATCACTTCGCGAAAGGTCAGCATGCCGACCAGGTCGCCATGCTCCATGACCACCAGTGAGCCGATGTCCTTGCCCGACATCAAGTCCAGCGCGCTCGCCAGGGGTTCGTCCGGTGAGGCCGTGTAAAGCGTGTTGCCCTTGACGCGCAGGATGTCGCTGACTTTCATGGTGTTTCCCCGTTGCACATGGATGAAAAATGTCACCCAAATATAGCCCACAATTGGTGCCTCACACTACAAATTGCCAAGGGGAAAAGATATGTCTGGCTATGCCGACCCCGGTTTTGATACGTTGGCCCTGCACGCAGGCGCCGCGCCCGACCCCACTACGGGGGCGCGGGCGGTCCCCATCCACCTGACGACCTCGTTTGTCTTCGAGTCCAGCGAGCACGCGCAGTCGCTGTTCAATCTGGAACGTGCGGGACACGTCTACAGCCGCATCAGCAACCCTACCAATGCAGTGCTGGAGCAGCGCGTGGCGGCACTCGAAGGCGGCATTGGCGCCATCACCACCGCCAGCGGTCAGGCGGCCTTGCACCTGAGCGTGGCCACGCTGATGGGCGCGGGCTCGCACATCGTGGCCAGCACGGCGCTGTATGGCGGCTCGCAGAACCTGCTGCACTACACGATGCGCCGCTTCGGCATTGAGACCACCTTCGTCAAGCCGGGCGACATCGACGGCTGGAAGGCCGCCATCCGCCCAACGACCAAGCTGCTGTTTGGTGAGACGGTCGGCAACCCGGGGCTGGACGTGCTGGACATTCCCACCGTCTCAACCATCGCGCACGAGGCCGGCGTGCCGCTGCTGGTGGACTCCACGCTGACCTCCCCCTGGTTGATGAAGCCGCTGGAACTGGGTGCCGATCTGGTCTACCACTCGGCCACCAAGTTCCTGTCCGGCCACGGCACCGTCATTGGTGGCATCGTCGTCGATGGTGGCAGTTTTGACTGGGCCAGCGCCTACGCGAAGACTGGCCGCTTCGAGGAACTGGCCGCGCCCTACGAGGGCTTTCACAACATGAACTTCAGCGAGGAGAGCACGGTTGGGGCCTTTCTGCTGCGCGCACGCCGCGAGGGCCTGCGCGACTTTGGCGCCTGCATGAGCCCGCACAGTGCGTGGCTGATCTTGCAGGGCGTGGAGACGCTGGGCCTGCGCATGGAGCGCCACATGCGCAACACCGAAAAGGTGGTCCAGTTTCTGGCCAGCCAGCCCTTTGTCGCCCGCGTGGGCCACCCCATGCTGGAGAGCCACCCCAGCCATGCACTGGCGCAAAAGCTGCTGCCGCGCGGCGCCGGATCGGTGTTCAGCTTCGACCTCAAGGGCAACCGCGACCAGGGCAAGAAGTTCATTGAAACGCTGAAGGTCTTCAGCCACCTGGCCAATGTGGGCGACTGCCGCAGCCTGGTCATCCACCCGGCCAGCACCACCCACTTCCGAATGACGGACGAGGCGCTGGCGGCTGGCGGCATCACCCAGGGCACGATACGCCTGTCCATCGGGCTGGAAGACGCCGACGACCTGATCGACGACCTCAAGCGGGCACTCAAGGCTGCAGAGAAAGCGGGTGCGTGATGGAACTCCTCGTCAACAACGCCAAGACCTACTGCTACACCGGTGGCAAGCCGTTCGACGCCGCCAAGCCCACCGTGGTCTTCATCCACGGCGTGCTCAACGACCACAGCGTCTGGATTCTGCAAAGCCGCTACCTGGCCAACCATGGCTACAACGTGCTGGCGGTGGACCTGCCCGGTCACTGCCGCAGCGCGGGCGAGGCGCCTGCCACGGTGGAAGAAGCGGCCGACTTCATCGCCGCGCTGCTGGACGCGGCCGGCGCGGACAAAGCTGCGCTGGTGGGCCACAGTTGGGGCTCGCTGATTGCGCTGGAGGCCGCGTCCCGCTTGAAAGAGCGTGTCACGCACCTGGTGCTGGTGGGCACGGCTTATCCGATGAAGGTCTCACCGGTGTTGATCGAGACCTCATTGAACGATCCGATGAAGGCGCTGAACATGATCAACGTGTTCTCGCGTAGCACGCTGGCGGCACCGCCCTCGGCGCTGGGGCCAGGCACCTGGGTGTTTGGTGCTGGCATGGCGCTGGGCAAGCGCGTGCTGGCCAGCAATACTGCCGTCAACGTCTTCCACCGTGGCTTTGTGGCCTGTGACCGCTATGCCCATGGTGAACAGGCCATGGCTGCCATCACCTGCCCGGTCCTGATGCTGCTGGGCGCGCAGGACCAGATGACACAGCCCCGCGCGGCGCAGCCCCTGATCGCCCAAGCCAAAGCCACTGGCAAGCGGTTGCAAGTCGTCACACTGCCGGTAGGCCACCACCAGATGACCGAGACGCCGGACGAAACCCTGTTCGCCATTCGCGATTTCTTGAAACTTTCCTGAGCCCGCCATGCACCCAAGACTCCTGCTTTCCACCCTCCTCGCCACCGCGCTGCTGGCCGTCAGCTCCACAGCATCGGCGGCCTTTCCCGACAAGCCCATCAAGCTCATCATTGGCTTCCCGGCAGGCGGCCCGCTGGACCAGCACGCGCGCTTGCTGAGCGACAAACTGCAAGCCGTGCTGGGCCAGCCGGTGATGATCGACTACAAGTCCGGAGCCGGCGGCACCGTGGGCGCGCAGGAAGTGATGAAGGCCCCGGCCGACGGCTACACGCTGATGCTGGCCAACACCGGTGTCATGGTCATCAACCCCGCCATCTACAGCAAGCTGCCATACGCCACGCTGCGCGACTTCACACCCATTGCGCGCACCGCCATGCAACCCCTGGCCCTGCTGGTCAACCCCAAGCTGCCGGTCAGTACGCTGAAGGAGTTCATTGACTATGCGCGTGCAAGACCCGGCCAGGTCAACTACGGCTCGGCCGGCAATGGCGGCATCAGCCACCTGGCGCCGGAGATGTTCAAGACCGCCACCGGCCTGTTCATGGTGCACATTCCCTACCGGGGCAGCGCGCCGGCCTTTACCGACCTGATGGGCGGCCAGGTGCAGTTCATGGCCGAGTCCATTCCCCAGGCCGCCAGCTACCACAAGCAAGGCAAGGTGCGCGCACTGGCCGTGACCAGCCGCGCACGCAACCCGGCCCTGCCCGACGTACCCACCGTCATGGAGACCGGCATCAAGAACTTTGAAGTGGTGGGCTTCTACGGCTTTCTGGCCCCGGCCGGCACACCCAGGGACGTGGTTGCCAAGCTCAGTGATGCCTTCAAGCAGGTGCTGTCCCTGCCCGATGTGCGCAACCGCATGATCACGCAGGGAGCCGACCCGGCCTTTCTGGGAGCCGACGAGTTTGCGAAATACCTGGCCGCCGAGATGCCGCGTTGGGCCGATGCGGTGAGCAAGTCCGGCGCCAAGCTGGATTGACGGGATGCCGTCCACCTCCCCAACGCACACCACCCGGCCACGCCGGCTATGGTTCCCTGTGATGGCCGCCGCGGCCATCCTGTTGTCACTCACCGGCGCGGTGGTCTACGCCACCGAACTGCAGCTGCTGACCGAAGAAAACCCGCCGCTCAATTTTTCCCAGGATGGCAGGCCCAAGGGACTGAGCATCGACGTGGTGCAGGAAATCCAGCGGCGCGTGGGCAACACCGATACGATTGAAGTGCAACCCTGGGCGCGCGCCTACCGCACGGCCAGCACGGTGCCCAATGTTGCGTTGTTCGGCACTGCGCGCACCGCCGTCCGTGAAGAGATGTTCCACTGGGTAGGGCCGGTCGCAACGGCCGTGGCATCGCTGTACAGCAAGCGCGGAGCAGGCCTGCACATCGCAAGCCTGGAGGATGCAAAAGCCGTCAGTCGTATTCTGGTGGTCCGGGATTTCTATACCCACCAACTGCTGCAAAAGCTGGGATTTACCAACCTGGAGTTGGTCTCCAAGCCGGAGACCATGGTGAAAATGGCCGTCAACGGGCGTGCCCCGCTGATGTTCGTTGGCAACCTGACCTTGCCGGACCTGCTGGCGCGCGCCGATGCCAAGCCCGAGGACGTCGAGCGCGTGTTCACCGTCACCAGCATACAAACCTATATCGCATTTTCCCTGGGCACGCCCAAGGATGTGGTCACCAACTGGCAGGCCGCGCTGGACAGCATGAAGCGCGATGGCACCTACGCCACGATCTACGCCAGATGGCTGCCCGGCGAAACACCGACCCGAATCAAGCCCGACGCCAACACGATGCCCTATTGAATACCACCGGCCCGTGGGTGAATTTTGCGAGGAACTGGGAAAGCATTGTGCGCGGAGTAGACTTTGTAAAAGAGTGTTGAAACCGTGGCAGCCCAGCCACGATGCACGGAAAATGCTCTTACGCCACGGGTACCACTTTGACAGCAACCATCCTAGCTATCGTCGCAACCCTACTGGGCTGTGTGGCACTGTATTTGGCCTACCGGCTGCGGCGTGCAGGTGCGCAAAAAAGACAGCTGATCCGGTACGTCAAAAAACTTCAGAACGCAGAGCGCTCACTCAAGAAGCACGCCTTCTTTGATCCCCTGACCGGGCTGGCCAACCGCTCCCTGTTGATCGACCGCTTTCAGCTGGCCATGCAGCATTCCAAGCGCAGCCTCAAGCAATTTGCGGTACTGATGATCGACCTGAACAAGTTCAAGGACGTCAACGACACCTATGGTCACTCCGCCGGAGACACCGTGCTGGTCACAATAGCCCAGCGGCTGGTTTCACTGGTTCGCTCGACCGACACGGTGGCGCGACTGGGCGGCGACGAATTTGTGCTGATCATCGAGTCCGTTGCCGAGCGTGAACAAATCGCCTCGCTGGGCCGCAAGTTGGTTGACCTGCTGACGGAGCCCATCACCCTGGACTCCGGCGAAGTGGTGAGCCTGGGGGGCAGCATTGGTTTTGCCTGGTACCCCAAAGACGGAGAGAACCTGAAAGACATTCTGGAAGTCGCAGACCAGGCCATGTATTTCTGCAAGACCTCCGGGTTGATGCCGTTCTCCTGATTTCATAGCACCTCACGCAGCGTTACCGAGGGCCAGCGGCCGATTTGCCACATCTTCTCGGTCTGCTCCGTGCGCTCCACCAGCCAGGCGCTGAGCAGTGGCTCCAGTGGCGTGGTGTCGGGGTCCACCAGCAGCACATAGCGCGCTTCGTCCCCCGGTTGCAGGACTTCCTGCAACTGCCCGACCCAGTCGAACGCGGTCAGCGTGCGCATCAAGGGCTCCAGGCGCAACGGGTCCACATGCATTGCACGGCAGAGCTGCTCCAGCGTCAACCCCTTGGTACCACCAGCGCGTGCACGCTCCAGCTGCTGCACCACCTCCAGTGAAAACTGGAAGCGCCAGCCGTGCGGCAGGCGGCGCAGCGTGCCACCGGCCAGCAGGCTGGGCAAATACGCCGTGAGTGCCGCTCCCAGCAAGACGATGACCCACACCACATAGATCCAGACCAGCAAAATAGGCAGCGTCGCAAACGCGCCATAGACCGCCGAATAGGTGGGCACGCTGCTGACGTACAGGGCCAGACCCCGCTTGGCCAGCTCCATGCCCGCGGACACGAAGACGCCGCCAATCCACGCATGGCCCCAGCGCACGTGGGTATTGGGGACGAAACGGAACATGGCCGCCATGCCCGCTGCCACCATCAGGAACTGCAACAGATTCAGAAGCAGCGAGACCCCTCCGGGCATGCCGCCCACCAGGCCTTTGGAAAAGGACACGGCATACGACGTCATGCTCAGGCTCGCGGCCAGCAGCACGGGCCCCAGTGTGATCGAGGCCCAATAAATCATCACCCGCTGCGCAAAGGGGCGCGAGGTGCGCACCCGCCAGATGCTGTTGAGCGTGCGGTCGATGGTGAAGACCAGTGCCAGTGCCGTTCCCAGCAGCGCGGCCAGCCCCACCACGCCCAGCTTGCTGGCCTTGCCGGCAAACTGGTTCAGGTAGCCCAGCACCTGGCGCGCGATGTTGTCGGGCACCAGGCTCTCGATCAGCCACTTCTGCAGCACATCCTGAAACTTGGCAAACATGGGAAAGGCCGTGAAAACGGCCAGCGCCACGGTGATGAACGGAACCAGCGCGATCGTGGTGGTAAAGGTCAGGCTGCTGGCGGTCAGGCCCAGGCGGTCCTCCCGAAAGCGTTCGCGCAGGGTTCGGATGGCATGTAGCCATGGCACGTGGGCGACTTCATTGAGCCAGCCCCGTAAACGTTCAAGGTATTGCATGCCCGCTATGATGCCACCGACATGAACGCTCCCTCTCCTACCGTCAACTCCACGCGCTGGCTCGCCGTGGGCAGTGTGCTGGCACTGATTCTGCTGTCCCTGGCCTGGGAACTGGTGCTGGCACCGCTGCGCCCCGGCGGCTCCTGGCTGGCCTTGAAGGCCCTGCCGCTGTGCATTCCGTTGGCCGGCCTGCTGAAGAACCGCCTCTACACCTACCGCTGGGTCAGCCTGGTGGTGTGGCTGTATTTCATCGAAGGCGTGGTGCGGGCCTGGAGCGACAAGGCCCCCGGCAATTACCTGGCCATGGTGGAAATCGTGTTCTGCATTCTGCTGTTTGTGGCCTGCACGATGCATGTGCGCCTGCGCCTGGGGCCACGCGGCGCGAACAAAAACCCCGATAGCCTGGAGGTCGCACCGTGAGCAACACCCATTTGATTGCACAACTGCGCAGCATCGTTGGCAGCACCAACGTCCTCACCCACGACGACCCCGCCGCCGATCTGCGCGCCTACGAACAGGACTGGCGCAAGCGCGAGCACGGTGCATCACTGGCCGTGGTACGCCCGGCCAACACGCCCGAGGTTGCAGCCGTGGTCAAGGCCTGCGCCGCGGCGGGCGCCAGCATCGTGCCCCAGGGTGGCAACACCGGCATGGTGGTGGGCTCCACACCGGATGCCAGCGGCACCCAGGTCGTGCTGAGCCTGCAGCGCATGAACCAGGTGCGCACCATCGACGGCGCCAACCTGACCGCCACGGTAGACGCCGGCTGCGTGCTGCAAGCCATCCAGGAAGCCTGCGAAACGGCCGGCTTTCTGTTCCCGCTGAGCATGGCGTCCGAGGGCAGCTGCACCATTGGCGGCAACCTGGGCACCAACGCTGGCGGCACGCAGGTGGTGCGCTACGGCAACACGCGCGAACTCTGCCTGGGCCTGGAGGTGGTTACACCCCAGGGCGAGATCTGGGATGGCCTGTCGGGCCTGCGCAAGGACAACACCGGCTACGACCTGCGCCACCTGATGATTGGGTCGGAGGGCACATTGGGCGTCATCACCGGCGCCATCATGAAGCTGTACCCGCTGCCCGCGGCCCAGCTCACCGCCTTTGCCGCTGTGCCCTCGCTGGAAGCGGCCGTGCAACTGCTGGGTCTGGCCCACCAGCACCTCAGCGCAGGGTTGACCGGCTTTGAAGTGATGGGCCAATTTGCGCTGAGCCTGGTGACCAAGCACTTTCCCCAACTGCGCGTGCCGTTCCAGGATAGAGCCGACACACCGTATTGCGTTGTTCTGGAGAACTCCGACCAGGAGTCCGAAACCCACGCCCGCGAACGCTTTGAGCGCCTGCTGGAGGTGGCTTTGGAACAGGGCTGCGTGCAGGACGCGGTGGTGGCCGAGAGCATCACCCAGGCACGCGCGCTGTGGCACATACGTGAGAGCATTCCGCTGGCCCAGGCGCAAGAAGGACTCAACATCAAGCACGACATCTCCATCGCCGTCTCCCGCATCCCCGAATTCGTGCGCCTGGCCGACGCGCAGTTGCAGGCGGCCTTCCCCGGCGTACGCCTGGTCAACTACGGCCACCTGGGTGACGGCAACCTGCACTACAACGTGCAGGCCCCAGCCGGCTCAGACGCCGAAGCCTTTTTGCGCGACGACGAAAAAGGCGTCAACACCATCGTCTATGACATGGTGGACCAGTTCCGCGGCTCGATCAGCGCCGAACATGGTGTGGGCAGCCTGAAGCGCGAGAAGCTGGAGCAACACAAATCGCCGGTGGCGCTGGGCATGATGCGCGCCATCAAGCAGGCACTGGACCCAAAAAACACCATGAACCCGGGACGGGTGCTATCTTTTAAATAGCATTACATCCATATTTTACGAGGGCTATGAGCTGATCTAGCCCTTGCAAACAGGCGCGCACCGCGCCGCCGTGCCGGCCCACCAATCGATGGCGCAGACTGCGATTGCGGGTGTAACATCTTCCTGCAGGTCTTGCCGGATCGGAAACCCGAACCGGGGCACACTGCCCTAGCAACTCGCGGCGAAAGCCATCACCGGATGAAGCACGCAGATTTCCTTGACGCGATCCTGAACGCCACCACGGAGAGCGTTCTGTTGCTGGATCCACAAGGGATTGTCCTTGTCGTCAACGAGACCGCAGCATCACGTCTGGGTTCTAACCAGACGGAAATCCTTGGCAAGCAGGTGTTTGACCTGTTTCCATCTGACCTTGCCCTGGAACGGCGGCGCCAATTTGAAGAGTTGATCCAGAGCGGGACGGCGCGGCAAACCGAAGATACCCGGGCCGGGCGGGTGTTCTGGACCAATTACTACCCCATCAAGGACGAGAACCAGCAAGTCTCGGCGGTGGTGGTCTTTGCCATTGACGTGACAGAGCGGCGCCAGATTGAACAGGCTCTCAAGGTTTCGGAACGCCGGTACCGCGGGTTTGCCGAAAACCTGCCACTGGGAATCGTCATCACACAGGACGGGCTGATCAAGTACGTCAACAAGGCATCCTGCCAGATGCTGGGCTTCGAGCTGGCCGAACTCCTGGGCCGGGAGTTCCTGCCCCTGATTTGCGATGCCGACCGGTCACGCGTGGCGGACATCCACCGGCGGCGCATGCAAGGCGAATCGGTCACGCCCTCCTACATCGTTGGAATGGTGCGCAAGGATGGGATCATTCGCCAATGGAGCATGCATGTCAGCACCATCGATTGGGAGGGCAAGCGCTCGGGGCTTGGCAGTTGCTGGGACGTCACCGACAGCCTGCAAGCCGAATTGGCACTGCGCGAAAGTGAAGAGCGTTACCGCACTGCATTCGTCACCAGCCCGGATGCCATCAACATCACACGCTTGTCCGACGGTTGCTACATCGACGTCAATGAAGGCTTCTTGCGGCTCACCGGATGGACCCGCGAAGAGGTCATCGGCAAGACAGCGCTGGAACTCAAAGTCTGGGCAAACCCCGCAGACCGCCAGCATCTGGTGGATGCACTGCGACGTGACGGCTACTACGAGAACCTGGAAGCCACGTTTCTGGGGAAAGACGGCAGAGCCATCTCGGGGCTGATGTCGGCGCACATCATGACCATCAAGGGAGTGGACTGCCTGCTGTCTGTCACCCGCGACATCTCTGAACGCAAGACAGCCGATGACAAGCTCAAACTGGCTGCCAGCGTGTTTTCGCACGCACGCGAAGGCATCATGATCACCGACGCGGCCGGCGAGATCCTGGATGTCAACGATATGTTCACCGACATCACCGGGTACCGTCGTGAGGACGTCGTGGGTCAGAATCCTCGCATCCTCAAATCGGGCCGACAAGGCAAGGAGTTCTACACATCGTTGTGGGGCGAACTGGTGGACAAAGGCCACTGGTATGGAGAAATCTGGAACCGCCGCAAGAATGGTGAGGTCTACCCGCAGACGCTAACCATCAGCGCGGTGCGCAATGCGACCGCTGTTACCCAGAACTACGTGGCACTGTTTTCCGACATTACTGCCCAAAAGGCGCACCAGGGACAGCTCGAACACATCGCCCACTACGATGCGCTGACCAATCTGCCCAACCGTGTGCTGCTGGCAGACCGCCTGAAGCAGGCCCTGACGCAGGCGCTTCGTCGCGAGGAACGCCTGGCCGTTGCCTACCTGGACCTGGACGGATTCAAGCTCATCAATGACCGGCATGGGCATCAGGTCGGAGACCAGTTGCTGATCGAACTGTCACGTGCCATGAAACAGTGCCTGCGTGATGGCGACACCCTGGCACGACTGGGTGGGGACGAGTTTGTAGCGGTCCTGATCGATCTGGATGATGTGCCGAGCGGGATTCCCATGCTGCGTCGCATCCTGGCTGCAGCCGCGCAACCCGTGCAGATCGGCGAACTGACGCTGAACGTGTCGGCCAGCCTGGGCGTGACCTTTTACCCGCAGACCAGCGACATCGATGCGGATCAGCTGCTGCGGCAGGCCGACCATGCCATGTACCAGGCCAAGGTGGCAGGCAAGAATCGTTACCACGTGTTTGACCCCACGCAGGACATCAGCCTGCGGGTACAACACGAAAGCTTGGAGCGCATCCGTCTGGCCCTGAGCCAACAGGAATTCGTCCTGTACTACCAGCCCAAGGTCAACATGCGCACCGGCAGGGTGGTCGGGGTCGAGGCTCTGATCCGCTGGCGGCACCCCGAAGAAGGGCTGCTGGCGCCGGACGCGTTTCTGCCGGTGATAGAAAACCACCCACTCGCCGTGGCAGTGGGCGAATGGGTGATCGAGTCCGCGCTCACGCAAATGGAGAGTTGGCGGGCAGCCGGTCTGGCCCTGCCCGTCAGCGTCAACGTGGGGGCGCGGCAATTGCAGCAAAGCGACTTTCTGGATCGTCTCAAGGTCATTCTGGCCCGGCATCAGGGGGTCGAACCCTCGGATCTGCAACTTGAAATCCTGGAAACCAGCGCGCTGGAAGACATTTCCCAGGTTTCCCAATTGATCGAGTCCTGCGCCGACATGGGCGTGTCGTTTGCCCTGGATGATTTTGGAACCGGGTACTCCTCGCTCACCTACCTCAAACGCCTGCGTGTGAACGCGCTCAAGATAGACCAGAGCTTTGTGCGCGACATGCTCGACGACGAAGACGACCTGGCCATTCTGGAAGGCGTCATCGGCCTGGCCAGCGCATTCAAACGCCAGGTCATTGCCGAAGGGGTGGAAACAGCTGCCCACGGCGCCAGCCTCATGGATCTGGGATGTGACGTCGCGCAAGGGTACGGCATCGCCCGACCCATGCCCGCCAGTGAGCTGCCTGCCTGGGTGGCAACCTGGCGACCCGACCCCAGTTGGGTTCGCCCATGAGGCCTGCTGGTCATTGCTATTTCCTGGCGACGGCGTCCGACCATTTCTCCAGCGAGGTGACGACCGAGGAGACACTGAGCGCGCTTTGCACGATCTCGCGCCATGCCGGTGACTGCACGCGCACACCGTAATGGATCAGGGGTTGCTCCTGCCGGCGCCTGTCCACCAGATCGGCCAGTTTCTGGTCTGTCAGTGACAAACCGAGCGAGGCGAGCACCCGCAGTTTTTCGGACACCATGCCGGACACGCGCATCAACTTGAGCAGGCGCACGTTAAGGTCCGAACGCTCAATCGCCTGTTGGGCACGCTTGAATATCAACTCGTTGAGCAGGGCTTCCAGCAGCGCCTGATCACTGGTATTGACGAACTCCCACACAACCGTGCCGTCAAACCGGGTGAGCCCGCGCTTGAACTCCAGATTCGGCCCCGCCAACGCTTGCGGGAAGTGAAAGCCAAATCCCTCGACATTCCAGCCCAGAGCCTCCATGCGCTCCCAACGTTCGCCAACGCGGCACTGCAGCCGGATACCGATATGGCTGTGCCGAGCCTCGTGGCGGGCGACGGGGATGGGGGTGGAGTCAGGTGGCATGCGAATTTGCTCCTCTTTTAATAGCTGTCCATGTATATTCTACGAGGGCTACAACCGAATTATGCACAAAGTCATTCCGCGCGTTCACCGGTCTGCAGCCGCCACAGCGCCGCGTAACCGCCGCCCCGCGCCACCAGTTCGTCATGGGTGCCGCTCTCCACAATGCGCCCGGCCTCCAGCAAGTGGATGCAGTCGGCCTGGCGCACGGTGGACAGGCGGTGGGCGATGACAATGGTGGTGCGGTTGCGGCTGACCACATCGAGCGAGCGCTGGATGGCAGCCTCGGTTTCGTTGTCCACGGCGCTGGTGGCTTCGTCCAGGATCAGCACCGGCGGGTTCTTCAGGATGGCGCGGGCCAGGGCGAGGCGCTGGCGCTGGCCACCGCTCAGCTTCTGCCCCCGCTCGCCAATGCGGGTGGCAAAGCCCAGCGGCAGCCTGGTGATGAACTCCGTGCATTCGGCGGCGCGGGCCGCTTCGGCAATTTGCGCGTCGCTGGCGCCGGCTGCACCATAGGCAATGTTTTCCGCCACCGTGCCATCGGTCAAAAAGGTGTCCTGCGACACATAGCCCACGGCACGGCGCAGGTCCTGCAGGTTCAAGCCATCAATGGGCTGGCCGTCGAGCAGGATGCGGCCCTGTTGGGCGGTGTAGAAACGTAGCAGCAGCTTGACCAGCGTGGACTTGCCGGAGCCCGTGGAGCCGACAAAGGCCGTAGTCTTGCCGGCAGGGATGGTAATGTGGATGTCCTGCAGCGTGGGCGTGGCGTCGTAGGCAAAACCCACATGCTCAAAGCGCAGCTCGCCCTTTGCGGCGTCGATGGGGAAATGCTGCCCTTCGTAGGGGATGTTGATGGGCGTGTCCAGCAGCTTCATGGCCCGGTCAATCGCCGCGACGGATCGCTGGTACATGTCCGCCACCTCGGCCAGGCCGGTCAGCGGCCATAGCAGGCGCTGCGTCAAAAACACCAGCACCGAATACGCGCCCACGGCCAGCTCACCGTGCAACGTCAGCCAGCCGCCATACAGCAGCGTGGCGGTAAAGCCGCTCAAAATCGCCATGCGGATCACCGGTGTGATGGCCGCGCTGAAGCGGATGGCCCGGGCGTTGGCGCTGCGGTAGGCATTACTGGCCTGCGCGATGTGGTTGGCCTCGAAGGTCTCGGTCGCAAAGGCCTTGATCGTGGCCAGGCCCAGCAGGTTGTTGTTGAGCCGCGCGCTGACATCGCCCGAGGCCTCGCGCACCTCGGCGTAGCGCGGCGCCAGGCGCTGCTGGAACCAGAAGGTACCGAACAGGATCAGCGGCACCGGCAGCAAGGCAATCAACGCGATGCCGGGCTGCATCGCAAAGAACACGGCGCTGACCATGATGCTGGAGCAAAACACCTGGATGATCTGGTTCGCCCCGCCATTCAGAAAGCGCTCCATCTGGTTGATGTCGTCGTTCAGGATGGCCATCAGATTGCCGGTGCGCTGGTTCTCGAAATACGCCATCTCCAGCTTCTGTACATGGCGGTAGGTATCCAGCCGCAGGTCGTGCTGGATGTCCTGCGCCAGCTGACGCCACTTCAGCTCATACAGGTACTGGAACAGCGACTCGCCACCCCACACCAGCACATTGAACACCCCCAGCGCCAGCAACTGGTGCCAGGTGTTGGTGATACCGACTGCGCCCAAGATATTGCGCGCCAGAAAACTCTGCTCGCCCTTGACCACCACGTCCACCGCCGCGCCAATCAGCACCTCGGGCAGGATGTCGAAAAACTTGTTGAGAACGGAGTACAGCGAGGCGAGCCGGAAGTCGCGCTGGTATCTTCCTGCGTAGGCGAACAGTCTCTGGACGGGATGCATGGTGTCGATGAGGCAACTGCCCCGCAATGGCGAAGTGCGGGATTGTCTCTCAGGCGCCGTGCGGCACGTCATCCCTCGACGCAATGGTCTTGCCGACCGCTGCCAGCGTCAGCTTGGGTAAGATATTCTCAATTGACCCGGCCCGTGTGCCGCAGCTTGCCAGATTCTTAACTCTGTTCCATGCCATGAAAAAATTCAAGGTTTCAAGCCGGTTGTTTTCAATAGTGGGTATCGCGGCACTGATCATGCTGATCCTGGCCGGAATCAACTGGATGTCGCTCAGCCGCCTAGCCGAGTTGCAGGACCGCGGGGTACACAAGAGTCAAGCCGCCAGTCGGGTCAAGCACGACACCAACCTGGGCGCGCAGGCCTACCGGGTGGTGGCTGACACCTTCATCAACCAGGAATTTGACGAAGCTGCCAAAAAGTGGGCTGAAATCAACAAAGAGATTGACGAGGCCATTGCGTTCGCCAACAGCGCAGCCGACACCAGTGACAAGCAAGGCAGCGTTCAGGCAGGTGCCGCGGCCATACAGGAAATTCGCAAACTCTACAGCGAGCAGTTTTTGGTGCTGTCCAAGAAAGACCCGCTGCGCAGTGACATAGCCGGAGTCGATGACGCCATCGATGGTCAGATCGACCGATTTGACGAGGCACTCAGCAAGTTGGCAGTGTCACTGGAGGCCGATGCCAAGGCTCTTGACGCAGAATTCGACAACGCCGCCCGATCGGCTCGCGTGATGATGGCGGTGTCCATCCTGCTGGGCGGACTCTTGCTGGTTGCACTGACCCTTGCGGTGACCAAGAGCATCACCGGACAGCTGGGCATGGAACTGTCCGATGCAACCGCCCTGGCCCACCGCATTGCGGGCGGAGACCTTTCACACACGTTCACGCATGCAACCAATGACAAGGCCAGTCTGGCCAGCGCCCTGGACGATATGCTGGGCACCCTGAAGTCGATTGTCACCAACGTGCGCAAGGGCGCGGAGGGTGTCGCCACTGCCAGCGCGGAGATTGCACAAGGCAACCACGACCTCAGCGCCCGAACCGAGCAGCAGGCCAGCGCGCTGGAGCAAACCTCGGCCAGCATGGAGGAGCTGGGCGCAACCGTCCGGCAAAACGCCGACTCGGCACACCATGCGAACCAACTGGCACAGAGCGCGTCCGCGATCGCCGTGGCGGGCGGAAATGTGGTGGTCCAGGTGGTTGAAACCATGCAGGACATCAACCAGTCTTCACGCAAGATCAGCGACATCATCAGCGTCATAGACGGCATTGCGTTTCAGACCAATATCCTGGCGTTGAATGCCGCGGTGGAAGCGGCCCGCGCCGGGGAGCAGGGACGCGGGTTTGCGGTGGTGGCCAGTGAGGTGCGTTCCCTGGCGGGCCGCAGCGCTGAGGCGGCCAAGGAGATCAAGAGTCTGATCAATGCCAGTGTGGAACGCGTGGAGCATGGCAGCACCCTGGTGGACAGGGCTGGCGTGACCATGACCGAGGTGGTGAGCAGCATCAAGCGGGTGACAGACATCGTGGGTGAGATCAGTTCCGCGGGCAACGAGCAATCTGCCGGCGTTGCGCAGGTTGGCGAAGCCGTCACCCACATGGATCAGGCGACCCAACAGAATGCGGCGCTGGTGGAGCAGATGGCCGCCGCTGCCAGCAGCCTCAAGGGCCAGGCGCAGGACCTGGTGCACCTGGTGGACGCGTTCAAGTTGCAGGACTAGTCCCCGTCCGCCTTCCTTTTAACAGTCCAATCAGAGAGAGTTCACCGCAATCCTGAAGCACAACCAGGGAAGACATAGATCGACTAAGATTTCAGGAACACAGGGAGAATTGTGAAAACACGGGACCCCACAGGAAACGCGCTGGCATCAGACCTGTTCAGACGGATGCCGACGTCGTTGGGGGTTGGCGTCGTCGGGCTATGCCTTGTTGTGTTTACCCACCGGGAGGCTGTCGAATGGCATGCCTACCTGCCGTGGGTGGTCAGCATGCTGGTGTTTTTTTCCCTGCGTCTGCTGTTCGCCGGGCACGCACTGCGCAGGATAGCGGGCGGTGCCGACGCAACACCCATGGTCCACACGGAAGCGCTGCTGTGTGTGCTGACCGGATTGGGCTGGGGAAGCATCGTCTACGTCTTCGACACCCTGGCGATGGACCAGAATTTCTATATCCGGCTGATGATTCTGGCGACCGCCATGTCGTTTGTGCTGTCGTCCATGTCCGTGTTCATTCGCGTTTTTCTGGCATTCGTCGGATCCATTACCGTGGTCTCTCTGGTGTTCCTGGGTTCTGCCAGCTATGTCACGCCACGTCTGCCGCTGGTGGTGGCCTGGCTGACCTATTTTTGGCTGCTGTTGGGCGTCGCCCTGTTCAACAACCGCAATATCCGCGCCGCGGCCGTTGACCGCTCATCCGTTTTGCGCCTCACCGATGAACTGAACCATGCGCAGGCGCTTGGCAATGTCGGGAGCTGGGTATATGAATTCGCAGACGACAGACTGCGCCTGTCGGCCGAGGCCTGTCGCACGTTTGGTCTGACAGAAGGTACTTCGATCGATCTCGACAGCTACCTGGAACTGACCCACCCCCTGGACCGCGACGCGGTGGAACGCGCCTGGGCAGATGCGATCAAAGGTGCGGATTTCGACTGCGAGCACCGCATTCTCGTGGGCGACAAGGTTCGCTGGATACGCCAGAAGGCCGAGTTTCAATACGCGCTGAACGGAACGGCGCTGAATGCCCTTGGCATCGTTCAGGACATCACCAAACGCAAATTGACGGAATACCAGCTGCACGAGCTGGCGTTCTCCGACACGCTCACCAAGTTGCCCAACCGCCGGCTGACGATTGACCGCCTGCGCCAGGCGATGGCCGCTGGCAAGCGGGCCGGCAAGTTTGGTGCGCTGATGATCCTGGACCTGGATGACTTCAAGCCACTCAATGACACCCACGGCCACCAGTTTGGTGATTTGTTGTTGATCGAGGCCGCCATTCGCATCGTCGGCTGCCTGCGAAAGATCGACACGGTGGGCCGGTTTGGTGGCGATGAATTCGTCGTGATGCTCAGCGAGCTGGACGTGGATCGAACAGAGTCCACGGCACAGGCCAGCAGGGTCGCAGAGAAAGTGCGCCGGGCCATCGGTTTGCCCTATGTGCTGAATACGGGGGAACACGCCGGTTCAGCCACCACCGTGGAGCACCGTTGCACCGCCAGTATTGGTGTGGCCTTGTTCATGGGGGACGACGCAAGCGCCGATGAGATCCTCAAGTGGGCGGATGCGGCCATGTACCAGGCCAAAGCCGCGGGGGGCGATGCGTTCCGGTTCTATGAGGCCATAACCGACGCCCGCTAAAATTCGCCGCTAACCCGCAGCCTGGCCTTCGCTCCATGACCCAACCCACGCCCCAACGCCCCATCCGCAGCCAATACGAAGACTTCATGCGCCACGTCTACACGACGGGGGTCGTCAAGGCCGACCGCACGGGCACGGGTACCCGAAGCGTGTTCGGCCACCAGATGCGCTTCGACCTGAATGAAGGCTTCCCGCTGGTCACCACCAAGAAGGTGCACTTGCGCTCCATCATCCAGGAGTTGCTATGGTTCCTGACCGGCTCCAGCAGCAACCACTGGCTCAAGGAGCGCGGCGTGAGCATCTGGGACGAATGGGCCCGACCCGATGGCGATTTGGGTCCGGTCTACGGCGTGCAGTGGCGCAGCTGGCCCACGCCAGATGGCGGCCATATCGACCAGATCGCGCAAGTCATCCAGACTCTCAAGAGCAACCCGGACTCGCGCCGCATCATCGTCAGCGCCTGGAATGTGGCCGATCTGGACAAGATGGCACTGATGCCCTGCCACGCGTTCTTCCAGTTCTATGTGGCGCCCGCCACCGAGCCGGGCGGCAAGGGCAAACTCAGCTGCCAGCTGTACCAGCGCAGCGCGGACATTTTCCTGGGTGTGCCGTTCAACATTGCCAGCTACGCGCTACTGACCCACATGGTGGCGCAGCAGTGCGATCTGGATGTGGGCGACTTCATCTGGACCGGAGGGGACTGCCACATCTACAGCAACCACTTTGAGCAGGTAGAGCTGCAACTCAGCCGTGCGCCTTTTGCTTACCCCACGCTGCACATCAAGCGCAAGCCGGAGTCCATCTTCGATTACCAGTACGAAGATTTTGAGGTCGTGGGTTATGAAAGCCACGCGGCCATCAAGGCCCCGGTGGCCGTGTGACGGCGGCGCCCATGCAACTGCATCTCATCTTCGCCAAAGCCCGCAATGGCGTCATCGGCAAGAACAACGCCCTGCCCTGGCATCTGCCCGAAGACATGGCGCACTTCAAGCGTGTGACCATGGGCTGCCCCGTCATCATGGGGCGCAAGACCTGGGACTCGCTCCCACCGCGTTTTCGCCCGCTGCCAGGGCGCACCAATGTGGTGGTGACCCGCCAGAAGGATTGGAACGAAATGGGCGCTCAGCCCTCGTCAAGTCTTGCTGATGCGCTACATTTTTGTGAGCAGCATCCGAATGTCTGGGTGATAGGCGGCGCCGAACTGTACGCCCTGACCCTGCCCTACGCCCACACGGCCGAAGTGACCGAAATCGACGCCGACTTTGATGGCGATGCCTATGCCCCATCGTTCGGGCCACAATGGGTTGAAAGCGCACGCGAAACCCACACTTCGTCACAGGGCTTGCATTTTAGTTTTGTAAGCTACCGCAACCCCCAACCGCTCTCATACACCCAGGAAAATTAAGCATGTCAGGACACGGATTCCACGTACACGGCCCGCACGACCATGAACTCGAGCACGCCCAGCAAGGCGGTGGCGGGCACGGCGGACACGACAGCAGCGGAATGATCAACCAGATCGCGATGTTCACGGCCATCATCGCCACCATTGGCGCCATTTTTGGCTACATGGGTGGCGCGACCCAGGCCAATGCCGGCCTGTACAAGAACAACGCAGCCATCAAGAAAACCGAAGCCTCCAACCAGTGGAACTACTTCCAGGCCAAGAGCACCAAGCAGTCGCTGGCAGAAATGTCGCGTGACCTGTCCGCCAAGGACGAGGACAAGGCCAAGTACCAGGCCAAGGTCGACCGCTACGAAAAGGAAAAGGCCGAGATCAAGGTAGGGGCCGACAGGCTCGAAGCCGAAGCCACCGAGTGGGACCACAAGAGTGACGAGCAGATGCACCAGCACCACCGCTGGGCGCAGTCCACCACCGTGCTGCAGGTCTGTATTGCGCTGGCGGCCATTGCGCTGCTGACCAAGAAGAAGTGGCTGGAATACGCCATGTTTGCAGCCGGTGCCATCGGCCTGGCCGTGGGCGCCATGGCGGCGCTACATATGTAATAGCAAAAAGCCCTTGTTTGACGAGGGCTAGCGCCCGAAATTCTTCCGAGTCATCCGATGAAACTTGCCACCTGGAACGTCAACTCCCTGTCCGTGCGCCTGCCGCAGGTGCTGGACTGGCTCGCCGCCAACCCGGTCGATGTGTTGGCCTTGCAAGAGCTGAAGATGACGGACGACAAGTTCCCTGCCACGGCCTTTGCGGCGGCGGGCTACTGTGCCCAGTGGTTTGGCCAGAAGACCTACAACGGCGTGGCCCTGCTGTCACGCACACCGGTCACCGATGTGGTGAAAAACATTCCCGGCTTTGACGATGACATGGCCCGGGTGATCGCCGGCACCGTGCTACCGGAGGGCACCTCGTACGGTACAACGGGTGTGCGCGTCATTGGCGCCTATTTCCCCAATGGCCAGGAGCCGGGCAGCGACAAGTTTGAATACAAGATGGAATGGCTGAAGGGCCTGCGCCAGTGGGTCAAGGCCGAGCTGGAGGTGCACCCCAATCTGGTGCTGATGGGTGACTACAACATCACCTTCGACGACCTGGACGTGTGGGACCCGGTGGGCCTGAAGGACACCATCCACTGCACCGAGGAAGAGCGCTACCACCTGCGCGCACTGGTCGCGCTGGGCTTGCACGACAGCTTCCGCCTGTTCGAGCAACCGCCCAAGAGTTATTCATGGTGGGACTACCGCGACATGGGTTTCCGCCGCAACCGCGGTTTGCGCATCGACCACATCCTGATCAGCAATGCGCTCAAGGAAAGGGCACAAGCCTGCGTGGTGGACAAGGCCCCACGCAAGAACGAGCGCCCGAGCGACCATGCACCGGTTGTGGTGACGCTCGCATAGGCTGCTTACCCCAGCAGGCTATCGGCCGCTACGTAGGCGTAGCCCAGGTCCTTGGCTACGGCCTCATACGTGACCTTGCCTTCGCAGACGTTCAGGCCATTCTTCAGGTGCACGTTGTCGCGCAGCGCGGCCCTCCAGCCCTTGTTGGCCAGGGCCACAGCGTGGGCGATGGTGGCATTGTTCAAGGCGAAGGTCGAAGTGCGTGCCACGGCGCCGGGCATATTGGCCACACAGTAGTGCACGACGCCGTCCACCACGTAGGTGGGCTCGGCGTGTGTGGTGGCGTGCGAGGTCTCGAAGCAACCACCCTGGTCGATGGCCACGTCCACGACGACGGCACCCTTCTTCATGCGACTGATCATGTCGCGCGTCACCAGCTTTGGCGCGGCAGCGCCCGGGATCAGCACACCACCGATAACCAGGTCGGCATCCATGACGGCGTCCTCGATGCTGGCGGACGTCGAATACACGGTGCTGATGCGGTTGCCAAACACCAGATCCAACTGACGCAAGCGGTCCACGCTCTTGTCCAGCACGGTCACGCGAGCACCCAGGCCCACGGCCATCTGCATCGCATTGGTGCCGACCACGCCGGCACCAATGATGACCACGTGCGCCGGTGCCACGCCGGGCACGCCGCCCAGCAGCAGGCCGCGTCCGCCATGGCTCTTTTCCAGGTGGGTGGCGCCGGCCTGGATGGCCATACGCCCAGCGACCTCGCTCATGGGCGCCAGCAGCGGCAGGCTACCGCCGGCACCGGTGATGGTTTCATAGGCGATGCAGATGGCACCGGACTTGACCAGGGCCTTGGTCTGCTCTGGATCGGGAGCCAGGTGCAGGTAGGTGTACAGAATCTGGCCGGGGCGCAGCATGGCGCATTCCACCGGCTGGGGTTCCTTGACCTTGACGATCATCTCGGCGCGGGCAAAGATGTCGGCGGCAGTGGCCACCATCTCGGCACCTGCGGCCTGGTATTGGGCGTCATCCAGACCGATGGCGGTGCCGGCGTTGTTCTGCACCAGCACCTTGTGGCCGTTGGCGATGAGTTCGCGCACGCTGGCCGGGGTCAGGCCGACGCGAAACTCGTTGTTCTTGATTTCCTTGGGGACTCCGATCAGCATGGCGCTATCTCCTGTGTTTATGAAAGAAACGCCATTGTGCGCAAAATCCAGAAAAATAGTAGCTCCATGCATTGAATATGCATGTCATTACAAAGTCTAATGTTTTATCCTTCCGTTTGCGCTCAAAAAAAAGAAAAGCCGCTATTGTTTAGATAGCGGCCTATGCAGTATCGGCGGTGGCTTCAGCGCATATTACTCCAAACCCAACTCCTGGATCTTGCGCGTGATGGTGTTGCGGCCGATGCCCAGTTTCTGGGCCGCTTCGATCCGCCTACCCTTGGTGTTGGACAAAGCCGCCAGGATCAGACGCGACTCAAAGCGATGGGTCAAAGCATCCCACACATCGGGACTGCCCGCGCCCAGCAAGGCAATGGCCTCCGCTTCCAGCGCAGACTCCCAGCCTGCCAAGGCGCCCATGGAGGGCACCGACGCAACTTGCGCGGTTGCGGGCACAGTCGTAGCCAATGCCGCATGGGCCGGCGCAGTGCCTGCCGGCGCCAATCCACCGCCGGCGAACGGGACCAGACTCTGGGCTACGGGCTCCGTCAGCGAGACACCGACTTCAGGCGGCAAATCCTTGGCCTCAACCATTTGCGCAGGCGCCATCACGGTCAGCCAATGGCAGATATTTTCGAGCTGGCGCACATTGCCCGGGAAGTTGAAGACCTCCAGCCAGGCCAGAGCGGCATCGGATATGCGCTTGGGCTCGACGCCCAGTTGTTGGGCGCTTTGCTGCAGGAAATGCCGGGTCAACACGGATATGTCTTCCTTGCGCTCCCGCAGGGCGGGCAGGCGCAGGCGGATCACATTCAGGCGGTGGAACAGGTCTTCGCGAAACGCGCCGTCCTTGACCCGTTGCTCCAGGTCCTGGTGCGTGGCGGCAATCACGCGCACATTGGCCTTGACGGCGCTGTGCCCTCCGACCCGGTAGAAATGCCCATCACTGAGCACCCGCAGCAACCGGGTCTGCAGTTCGAACGGCATATCGCCAATCTCATCCAGAAACAGCGTGCCGCCGTCTGCCTGCTCGAAGCGGCCACGGCGCATGGTCTGCGCACCGGTAAAGGCACCCCGCTCATGGCCAAAGAGTTCGCTCTCCAGCAGGTCTTTGGGGATGGCAGCGGTGTTGATGGCCACAAACGGTCCACTGGCGCGCGGTGAATGCTTGTGCAGGGCGCGTGCCACCAGCTCCTTGCCGGAGCCGGATTCACCGGTGATCATGACCGTGACATTGCTCTGGCTCAAGCGGCCAATCGCGCGAAAAACGTCTTGCATAGCCGGTGCCTGACCCAGCATCTCGGGCGCATCTCCCATGCGCTCTTCTGCGACTTCCTCTCGCTGGCTTTCTTCGACCGCACGGCGAATCAGTTCGACCGCTTTGGGCAGGTCAAAGGGTTTGGGCAGGTATTCAAAGGCCCCGCCCTGGAAGGCGCTAACAGCGCTGTCGAGATCGGAAAACGCCGTCATGATGATGACGGGCAGCCCGGGGTGCTTGGCCTTGACCTTTTCCAGCAACTCCAGGCCTGAGCCACCCGGCATGCGGATGTCACTGACCAGAATCTGGGGACCTTCGTCATCGGCGGCGGAGTTCAGCGCCGCCAGCACATCACGGGAATTGGAAAAACTGCGGGTTGGCAGATGTTCCCGCAACAGGGCCTTCTCCAGTACGAAGCGGATGGACTGGTCATCATCTACTATCCAGATCGGCTTCATTATTTTTTCGTCCCCATTCAAAAAATTTTGCGGGACAGTCCACCGCTACGCGCAGCGAGCCAGCTCTGTCCTCAACACTTCACGGCAACGGAATCAAGATCTTGAAATCCGTACGGCCTGGCACGCTGTCGACCTCGATCAAGCCATGGTGCTGCTGCACAAAGGTTTGCGCCAATGTCAGCCCCAGGCCAGAACCACCTTCCCTGCCCGACACCAGCGGATAGAAAATGCGGTCCTTGATCGAATCTGGCACGCCAGGTCCGTTGTCTATGACATGCAATTCCAATGCCAACCGGTAGCGCTGCTTGCCAAAAGTGATCTGGCGCAGCACGCGGGTACGAAAGGTGAGGCTGGCGTCACCCGCTGCGATTCGCTCGGCCAGCGCCTGGCAGGCGTTGTGGGCGATGTTCAGCACGGTCTGGATCAGCTGTTCGTGGTCACCACGGAATTCGGGAATGGACGTGTCATAGTCGCGGATGACGCGCAAACCCTTGGGGAATTCGGCCAGGATCAGTGAGCGCACCCTCTCACACACCTCGTGGATGTTGACGTCACTCACCATGTGCGGTCTGCGGTGGGGTGCCAGCAAGCGGTCCACCAGGCTTTGCAGGCGGTCGGCTTCGCGGATGATGACCTGCGTGTATTCGGTCAGCTCCGTCGACTCCATTTCCATCTCCAGCAACTGCGCCGCACCACGAATGCCGCCCAGCGGATTCTTGATCTCGTGGGCCAGGTTGCGGATCAGCTCTTTGTTGGTCTGCGCCTGCTCGGCCAGTCGCTCTTCGCGCTCTTGGCGGGTCTGCTGCTCCAGCGGCACCATCTCGACGATGATCTCCTCGACCGGCTCCGTCCAGGTGATGATGACATGCACCGGCATGGGCTCGGCCCCTGCACGTTTGATCCAGGCGTCGTAGCGCAACACCGCATAGGCGTTGTCTCGCGCCCCTTCAAACGCGCTCTGCAACTGTGCTGGTTCGGTAAAGGCATCCGCCAGGTCCGACCCCACGATCACGCGCCGGGAGATCCCGAGGGCGTCTTCCAGCGCCGAATTGGAGAAAACAACGGTTGCGTCAGGACTGACTACTGCCACCAGCGTGGCGAGCAGATCAAAGGGCTGGAACCGGCTTGAGGCGTCCAAGCCGCTTATTTCGCTGCAGAACTACTGGACGCAGCAGCCGAGGGCACCCGACTGAGCTCACGCCGAATGCCGTCAATGTCACGTTCATTGCGGTTGATGCTGGCCTTGAGCTCGGCAACGCGGTCCAGATACTTCTGGTGGTTGCGGATCTCTGGACCCAGCTTTTCAGGCTCCCCGTTGTTGTACTCCTTGAGCAGCTCGGCCTGGCGTGCCTCGGCCTTTTTCAATTCGGACTCCAGAATCAAGCGAGAGTCCGAGTCTTTGGCGCGCTGATCTCCGGCGTCGACCCGTTGACCGGGTTGGGTCGCGGCGGGTACACGGCCAGCGCTGGGTTTGTGGGACTGAACCACGGTCACGTTGCCGCCGGATATCAGTTGGCAGTTCTTCGCCTGGGATTCGGTTACGGTGTTGGTGTATTCATTGCCACACCGGTAGATGCGATCTTGGGCCCAACTGTTTGTGGCCGTCCAAATCGCCACCAAAGGAATCAATAAAACAATTTTCATTCTGTATCCACGCATCCATATGCAGGGCTGGCTGGCCAGTATGCGTCAAAAAGCATAAAAAACGAAATCTCCACAGGGGTATATCTATGTTGGAGGCGCTTTGGTGCAACAGGTTCCCACAAAAAAAAGGACGGCAACTGCCGTCCTTTGAATGAAACCCGAAAGACTGCCCAGAGGGCAGTCCACTGATCACAAAGAGAAGTACATATCGAATTCGACTGGGTGTACCGACATGCGGTACCGCGTGACTTCAGCCATCTTGAGCTCAATGTAAGCATCCAGCATGGAATCGGTGAACACACCGCCCTTGGTCAGGAACGCGCGGTCCTTGTCCAGGTGCTCCAGGGCCTGGTCCAGGCTGTGGCACACGGTGGGGACCAACTTGTCTTCCTCGGGTGGCAAATGGTACAAGTCCTTGCTGGCCGCTTCGCCAGGATGGATCTTGTTTTCCACGCCGTCCAGACCCGCCATCAACAGAGCCGCGAAGCCCAGGTAGGGGTTCATCAGTGGATCGGGGAACCGGGCTTCCACGCGACGGCCCTTGGGGTTGGCAACGAAAGGAATGCGGATCGACGCGGAACGGTTCTTGGCCGAGTAAGCCAGCTTCACAGGCGCTTCGAAATGTGGAACCAGGCGCTTGTAGCTGTTGGTGCCGGGATTGGTGATGGCGTTCAGGGCACGTGCGTGCTTGATGATGCCGCCAATGTAGTACAGCGCGAAGTCCGACAGACCGGCATAGCCGTCGCCAGCGAACAGGTTCTTGCCGTCTTTCCACACAGACTGGTGCACGTGCATGCCGGAGCCGTTGTCGCCGTGGTAGGGCTTGGGCATGAAGGTGGCAGTCTTGCCGTAGGCATTGGCCACGTTGTGGATCACATACTTTTGCAGCATGGTCCAGTCAGCGCGCTCGACCAGCGTGCTGAAGCGCGTGCCGATTTCGTTTTGGCCAGCGCCAGCCACTTCGTGGTGGAACACTTCGACCGGAATGCCCAGGGATTCGAGAATCAGAGACATCTCGGCACGCATATCTTGCGTGCTGTCAACGGGAGGAACGGGGAAGTAGCCACCCTTGACGGTGGGGCGGTGGCCGCGGTTGCCACCTTCGAGCTTGGCACCGGTATTCCAGGGTGCTTCGTACTCTTCGATTTCGTAGAAGGTGTTGTTGGACTCGGTGCTCCAGCGCACGCCGTCAAAAATGAAGAACTCGGGTTCGGGACCAAAGTAGGCAGCGTCGCCAATACCAGAGGCCTTGAGGTAGGCTTCGGCGCGCTTGGCGATCGAGCGCGGATCGCGGTCATAGGCCTTGCCGTCGCTGGGTTCCACCACATCACAGTTCATGATGATGGTGGTTTCCTCAAAGAAGGGGTCGATGTTGGCCGTATTGGGATCGGGCATCAACAGCATGTCGGAGGCTTCAATGCCCTTCCAGCCAGCGATGGACGAACCGTCGAAAGCATGGCCCGATGTGAACTTGTCTTCGTCAAAGTGCGACACAGGCACAGTGGTGTGCTGTTGTTTGCCGCGGGTATCGGTGAAGCGGAAGTCAACAAACTTGACTTCGTTCTCTTTCACCATCTTCATCACGTCTGCGACGGTCTTGGCCATCAAATACTCCTGTTGCACGGTTGTTAAAAATTTGCCCTGTCCACACAGCAGCTTTTATGCCAACAGCCGCTGCGAACCCAATTACGGTTAAGCACCCTATTTTGCCCTGAGAAACGGGGTTTTCCCGTTGCGCGGCGTCAAAGTCAAAGCGGGAAAACCACTTTCGCCGCTGGGTCGCAAGCCTTGATGCACCAAATTCGGGATTAACGAAAATGCACCACATTTGTGCATTTTTTAATTGCGCACCAATTTAGGGCCCAGCTGAGACTGCAGACTCCGTAGCCCGTTCAACAGTGCCACATAGGCGCCATCCACCGCAACGGGGGCTCCCTTGACGCCGAGTTCGATGTGTCGGCCATATTCGGGATGGTCAACGCTGGGCAGACTGAAAACCTTGACAGCATGGCCTCGCTCAATGGCTTCCATCAAGGGGGTCAAAGTCGACTCCATGGCGCCAAAGACAACGACAGACTTCTCCAGCCAGGCATCGTGCACAAAATGCTGTTGGCAATAGGTGTCCAATGCCCACTCCATCATGGGCCATGCCATGACAGGAAAGCCGGGCAAAAAGAATACGCCGCCGCGCGCTCCCACCGAAGACGGATCGCCATCACGCGTGCAGAAAAACCCGGGGATCTTGTTGAACGGGTTGGGAACGATGTGTGCACCTTGCGGAAAAGTTCCCATGTTCAGGCGATGCAGGTTGTCAGTGCGCCGGGGCTCATAGGGCTTGCCCTGCTCGCGCGCAACATCTTGCATGCGCTCCTCAATCAACACTTGCGCCTGCGGATGCAGCACCAATGGACGCCCCAACGCCCTGGCGGCGCAGGCGCGGGTGTGGTCATCGGGGGTAGCCCCAATGCCGCCGCAAGAAAAAACGATATCGCCAGACGCAAACGCACGCACCAGTGTGTCTGTGATCCGATCCGGTGCGTCCCCTACGTAGTCGGCATAGCCAAGTTGCAGACCACGCGCCGACAGCAGTTCAATCGCCTTCGCCAGGTGTTTGTCCGCACGCTTGCCAGACAAAATCTCGTCACCAATGACAATGAGACCAAAGTTCATGGTTGCTCCATGGAAACCAATGTGCTTGCCTCGGGCAGTGGGGTGGTCGCCGCCACTTCGGAAGCACCTTGCTCACGGCGCAAGTTGGCTAGTGCCGCCAGACAATAGTGTGCGAACCACAGTGACGAAAATGCAAAAACCAGCGTGTAGATCCAGATTGCCAGCGGCGCCAGAAAGACAAACCATGGCGGAAAGAACGCACCCGACGCCCAGACCAGGCTGGGCGCAGCGCCCAGATAGCCAGCCAGAACACCCATGCCCATCAACTGGGGGCGGTGCCGCCTGAGAATGGTACGGCGTTCGTCCACACTGGCATGCGCGGCCATCGCATCAAACGCCATCACACGATAGGTCAGCCAACCCCAAATCAACGGAGGCAACACCAACACCAGTGGCGGCACAAACCACAACGGAATGGAAATAACCAGGGCGACAAGAGCCAGTGCGGTAGACCCTAGCGCCCACGCCACGCTGTGCAAGAACGACGCGCCATTTCGCTCCTGCAGCGCAGGGAAGCGGCGCAATGCCACCAATTGAACCAGCACCGGCGTCATCAACAACGCAACAACCAGCAGTGAGACGACCACAATCACCGGGGTGACCGTGAAAATTATGATCAGGGGAGCCAAGACGGTCTTGATCCGCCCCAACCCCATGCTATCGAGCCAGGCCCACCCGTTGTTGACGAAGGTCGACGAATCCAGTACCAGCCTGACCTGGTCGAGCGCCGCATCCCAAAACAGGTAGCCCAGGCCCACCGTCAGGCCGATCACGAGGACGAGCGGCAACAACGACAAAACAATGACACGGGGCCGCAGACAATAGGCGGCGGCGCGCCAGAATGAATCAAGAAGCAGGCTCATGGTTCAAGCATAACGCGATGTAGCCAGGCGCCTTCGCAATGCCCCGCCGATCAGCGGGCCGTATCAGCGCAGGTTGCCGGTGTGCCCCAGGGAATATCGACCCGGCTGCGGCCATAGCGTCAGGCCGTGCGGCTCCATGCCAACAGCGATCTTGTCCATGGCTCCGGTGCTGGTATCAATACGGTAAACCATATCGTCGAAGCGGCCCGACAACCACAACCACTTGCCATCGGCACTGACGTTGCCCATGTCGGGGCTGCCGCCCCCGGGAACCGGCCACTGTGCTATGACCTTGTCGGTACTGAAGTCAATTACCGTCACGCTTCCAGGACCATTGCGCGGACCATGGATTTTGTGGGAGCCCCGATTGGCTACATACAGTTTCTTGCCGTCGCGGCTGGGATAAAGGCCATGCGCAGCCACGCCTGTTGTGATGAACCCGACTTCTTTCAACGTTTCGCCATCCACGATGTGCAGCCCATCGGCCTCCATGTCCGCAACGAAGAAGCGCTTGCCATCCGGAGAGATGCGAATATCCTGCGGCATGCCCTTGGTTGCGGTACATATTTCACTGGCCGGGGGTTCAGACTTGCTAGCAGTTTTGTTGTTGGGCTTGTCACTGAAACGCGTCTTGGGCATTTCCAGTTTCAGGTAGCCCAGTACTTTGCGTTCCACCAGATCAATCTTGGCAACGCTGCCCTGGAATTCGCAGGTGAAGATGGCGTAGCGTCCGTCTATCGAGAAATCCGCATGGTTGATGCCGCCGCATTGGGGAACCGAAATGGAATATTGCATTTCCATGGTCCTGGGATCACGGAAATCCAGGCGTTTGTGGGCCTCGGCCACGATGATGGCCGACTTGCCATCCGGGCTGAAATACATGTTGTAGGGGTCGTCCACTTTGACGTTTTTCCCCGGCTTGCCGGTGCGGGGGTCCACCGGCGTCAGACTGCCGTCGTTGCCACGCTCGGCATTGTTGGCCACCCACAAGGTGCGCAAGTCCCACGATGGCACCACGTGCTGCGGACTGCGACCCACCTTGAAACGGTCCACAACTTTCAGGGTATTGGGATCAATGACCGATACGTTATTGCCCCGCAGATTGGGCACATACACGCGTTCCAGGTCATCCTTCACTGCGACCGCGAGGCGATCCGATACGGTGTCACCGTACAAATTAAGCGCATCGGAAACCGGCGGCATGCCGGGCACGGTATTGACCACAGCCGATTTGGCATTTGCCGGCTTGGTCTCGGCCAGTGGCGTCGTGGCTGCGACACCGGCAGGCGCCCAAACGACCACACCCCAAGCGGCCAGTAGCGCCGCGCTTATCACTTGCAGTTTTCTTGCGGTTTTCATCTTATAAGGTAGAAGTTAACGCCCTGAACGCATTCGAGTCGCGCTCTGGATGGATTTGACCGAGGTATCGATTATGAGTTGTACGCCCACGCTCCCGGCTGCCGCGGTGGCGCGGCGCGGGTCGCCCGAGACACCCTGCGCTGCGTCCAGCCTGGTTGCCGGGTTGAGCATTTCAGCGCGCACCAGTGCGGAGTCAATGGCCAATGCCAGGGCGGTATCGGCCAGACCCGCATGGGTGCCAATCTCCGCTGGCGAGAATCCCCGCGCCTTCAGTGCCTGTATGTATTCTGTCTGGGTGATCTGGTAGTACTGGGTGAGTGCATGGACCCGTGTGGCGGGGTCAGCAGACCATTCGCGATTCAATTTGGTGGCCACATGCACTACATTCTTTTGGTAGCCGCCATGGTCCCCCAGGAAGACGACGTCCCGAAAACCATGCTGCCTGAAACTGCGTGCAATGCCCTCCAGCACTGACTCGAACGCCGCATCCGGGATCGACAGGGTGCCGGAAAATCGCATGTGGGCCACTGGCGGATTCACGGCACCTTCGGGAACATAGGCCAGCACGGGTGCCACCACGGCATTGCCCAAGGCCAGTGCAATCTGACCCGACAGATAGCGAACCCGAACATTGTGTTTGCCCAGCGCCATGTGCGGGCCGTTTTGCTCGGTGCCACCAATCGGAACCAGCACAGTGGTCGCCCCATTCGCAATGCGCGCACGCAACTCGGGGGACGTCAGATCCTCCAGGAATACGGAAGCGGACCCCGGGCCGACTGTACTGGCGATGCACTCCAAATGCACCAGCAGCCCGACCAGTAACGCAACGCACACCTTGAAAAATGGAAAGAAAATCGATTGCATTGCGGGTAGTGACGGACACAAGTGCACCTTTGCGGTGGACTCTCGAAAGATTATAGAACCCGGTTCTGCAGAGTGCCCCC
>Ga0208514_100194_pt1 | contig 44595 bp, 46 predicted proteins | sample LakWasMet70_HOW9_2_FD_183900 | JGI IMG/M metagenome (GOLD analysis project Ga0208514, IMG submission 183900) | Freshwater sediment methanotrophic microbial communities from Lake Washington under simulated oxygen tension - Sediment Metagenome... | ecosystem: Environmental > Aquatic > Freshwater >...
CAGCGCGCCAATACTGGCCGTCGTCAAGGCCGCCACGTCGCGGGTTTCCATCGCCGCGATGCCGTCCGTTGTCAGCGCCGCAACCTGGTTGGTCTTAAGTGCTGCAACCTGGTCGGTGCGCAGGGCCACAACCTGGTCGGTTGTCAGGGCCGCCACTCCCGATGTCGTCAGGGCTGTGACACCAGCCGTGGTCATGGCCGCTACCTGGTCTGTCGTCAAGCCCTTGCTCACCTGGTCGCTGGTCAAGGCGCCAATACTGGCAGACGTCAAGGCCGCAACGTCACGCGTCTCCAATGACGCAACCTGGTCCGTCGTCAAGGACGCAACCTGGTTGGTCTTGAGGGCCGCAACTTGGTCTGTCCTCAACGCCACCACCTGATCCGTGGTCAGGCCTTTGCTGAGCTGATTCGTAGTCAGGGCACCGATACCAGCCGTGGTTAACGCGGCTACATCGCGCGTTTCCAATGCCGCAATCTGGTCCGTCGTCAAGGCCCCGATTTGATTGGTCTTCAACGACGCGGTTTGGTCAGTCCGCAGTGCAACGACCTGATCGGTCGTCAAGGCCGCGACGCCTGTAGTCGTCAGCGCAGCAATGAACTTGGTCTGAAGGGACGCAAACTGGTCGGTAGTAAATGCTCGCATCTGGTCCGTTGTGAGCGCCAAGTAGTCCGACGTGGCCAAACTATTGAGTTGGTTTGTCGTCAAGACAGCGATATTCGCTGTGCTCATTCCCAGGAACGGTGAGGCCATGAAAAATTCTCCTACAAGATGCCGCACCTAAGACAGATAGGTCAGCCCGGCAAATCCACTAACGGAATACCAGTATCCAGTAACTATCGGCAAAATGTTTACAAAATTAAACAACTTGTCGGTGCTATTTCCGGCATTCGGCGGTAGCCATTTCTGCGTCCGTGTCGTCAAACGAGGGTAAACCCTCTATTGCAGATGGAGTTCGCAAATAGTATGAGCGCCGTGACAGCGTTCGAGAACCAACGCACGGATCCTCGCAGCTCGGCATGCCAGGCTTCACTACGATAAACACCCAAAACTCCCGGTATTTCAGGAACTCGGAACCAGGTTTCAGCCATACCATGCCTTTACATCCAGCCATTCGATTGGGGCAGAGGCGCCATGACCATGCTTTGCGGCGCGGACGGTCAATCGAATCCAACGTCAACGTGGACCGTGAGCACCTTTCTGATACATCCAATATGACAAATAGCGCCCACAATAAAACGACACCACCCAAGTATTTAAGCAGTACGATGCTTGTGCCCAAGTACGTAACCCATTTCAAATGCCTGGGTGGCGAATGCCCCGACACTTGCTGCTCGACGTGGTCCATCAATGTCGACAAAGTGACGTTTCACCGCTACCGTAGAGAAGTTCACCCCGCATTGAAGCCACTGTTGCAGCAGTTTCTGGTGCAGGAGGACAAAGACTCCTATGCCAGACACGGCAAACTTAAACTCAGACCGTCCGATTCGCATTGCGGCTTGCACTCCAATGAAGGAATGTGCCCCATTCAACAAACACTGGGCGAAGACGCCCTGTCCGACACTTGCTACATTTATCCCCGCTACGTGGTTCAGTTCGGTGACCGATTTGAGCAAAGCCTGACACTGTCTTGCCCCGAGGCCGCACGACTCGCCCTGACCGAGGATGATGCATTCGAGTTTGTTAGCGCTGACTTCACGACGCGCCTTGCCACGACGACGGTAGTGGCGTCAGTCAAGGGATTTCCGATAGAGGCCATGGATGAAGTCCGCGTCTTCCTGATTCAACTTTTTCAGACGCCATCCCTATCCAACACCGAACGCCTGGTAACCGTAGGCTGGCTGTGCCAGCAAATCGACCGACTGGTCGACACCAACGCCCAGACCAGCATCGAGTCATTGCTTGGAGAAATGCGGGAGATGATCGAAAGTGGAAGCATTCACACTACGGTCAGTCAGCTGGACAAACAACAGGCGACCAGTGTGACCCTGTTCTCAATTCTGTTTGGCGTAAAGCCACCTAACGAAACCAGAGGCAACCAACGCGATGTGCTGGATCGTGTCCGTTCCGGGCTTGGCATCACCAGCGAGCTTTCTCTGGTGAAGATATCTGACAACTACGTTAGGGGGAGCCAATTGTTGGCGGCAGATGGCGGAACCTGCGAGAAACTCGTGTCACGACATTTGCTCAACGACTTGATTCGGGAAACATTTCCCTGGAGCCAGTCATCGGCCATGGTGCACTATCGGCGACTCCTCACACGCTACGGCATATTACGCCTCATGCTGGCGGGAATGGCGGCCGAGAAAGATAGCGCACTGGATGAGGCGGAAATCGTTCGCACCATCCAGGTCTTCTGTCGCATCTATCAACACAACACGGCGTTCTCCAAGCAGGCCGAAGGCCTGCTTGTCAAATCAGACTGGACGCAACTGGACCGACTGTATGCACTGTTGAACTGATTTAGTGCAAAAACGGAGGGTGTTCGGCCGATTTCTCGTCCAGCTGCTCCAACCATGGTTCTGCCAGGTAGCGGATTTGCGCATCATTGAACAAAATGCGTTGCATGATCTTGGTCTTTTCACCGCGTAACTCCGGGAGCAATTGCTCGGAACGGCTCCGCACACGAAGTTGCTCAATCAAGACTGCGCAGACACCCTCGCAACGTACAACCTGGTCCCAGTCCTGGGATTTGGCCGCATCGAGCATTTTCCGGCTGCTTTCCTCAATAGACCTGTAATAGTCAAGTAGCATTTGTGACATCTCAGGCTCCGGCTCGCATGGAATACTGCGGAAGATTGGAGACTTCGATCTTGATATCGCTCCAGGCCTGTGCCAACGGTTGCACAAGTTGAATGACTTCGTCTATTTTTTTGACATCATTCCTCAAATTTGCTTCCGACAGCACCACGATGCAATAGTCATACAAACCACGCAAATTCACAGCCAACTCGCCGCCCTTTGCATCGTTTAAACCGGCCTTGAGGCCCTCCTCAATCAACCGAACTGCGCGGGAAATCGCTTTGCCTTTGCCCGCGATGTCACCAGCCTGCAGCGAAAGCTTCGCCGTTCCCAAGGATTGCATGAGCGCCTGGTACAAAAGACAAACCAGCTGATGGGGATCGGCCCCCGACACTGCGGTCTCAACGCCTACAGTTCTATACGCATTTGCGGATCGCATATTGACAGATGTGTACATTTTGAGTCTCGTGTAGCTGCTTGATATAGTATTTATCGGCACACACCAAGCGAACTCAAGGGGCAATCAGGTCCAATTTGCGTTGGATCCCGAACAGGTCGCGCCCAATACTCAACTGGATTTGTTCCACTGCGCCAGTTGCGCCGTGACATAGGAACTCAAACCACTCATTCTTGCCATTTGCGCATCCAGCGCAGAATATTGGGCACGCAACTGCTTTTCGACCATGGCCGCCCTGACGGAAATTCTGTCCTGTTCATCACCGTTGCGTGTGATGGCCCCTTGCAGGGCCGTTGACTTGTTACTCACCGTACCGTCAGACGCCAGCAACCCACTCGCCAAATCGCGCAACTTCAGACCAAACCCATTGGTTGCAGTGTTCGAGTTGTTGGTGGTAAACAGCTTTTGCAGATTGCTGAGGTCGCCCATCGCTGTCGTTAGCTTGGTCGTATTCAATTTCAGCGATCCGTCTGCTTGCTGCTCCAGGCCCACTTCCGACAACCGTGTGTAGGTAGAACCAACGCTGCTGGAGCCAATGATCTTGCGCATCAGACTCTGCAAGCCTACCGTTGTCGAATCACCCTGCAGTACACCTGACTTTCCCCCTTGCACATACTTGGTCGAATCGGCCAGCGTTTTGCTCAGAGCCGAATAGGCATCAGCAAAGGCCTGGATATTCTTCTGGAGAGCAACCTTGTCCTGCGCCACGGATATTTGGACGGGCGAGCCGACAGCGGTGGTTTGCGCCAAATTGAGGGTCACGCCGGGCACAACATTGACAACCGTGTTGGTAGCGGACTCCACAGCAACGCCATTGATCTTGAACGTTGCATTCAAGCCAACCTGACTCGACTCCATGCCCGAGGCCGACTCTGTTCCATTGCCCAACGACGTAAACGAGAGACTATCCAAGGCAGCAAAGCCGCCATTTGACGCGATGGAGAACCCGGCATCGCTTCCAGAAGTCGTGGATTGAAAAGAGAGGCGCTCCGTATTGCCAATCTTCAAGACTGTTGCCTTGACCCCTGCATTTGCCGCATTAATGGCGCTGGCTATCGTGGAGTATGTATCGCCTTCATTCACGTTGACTGTTACTGCGGTCGCCGCACCGGCAACAAAAGGACCGGCACCCGCCGCCCCCCAACTACCCAACTGAATGCTCAATTGACCTGTGCCAGCTCCAGCGCCAAGCGAGGCGCCCGTCGCAATACTGCGCGAAGCGGTAGTCTGCGCCTGCGCCAAACGGGTGATATCCAGACCGAACGACGTCGAAGTAGCGGTCGAATCCACACTGACTGTAGCTGCCGATGTATTTGACGACGTAGCCGCCTGGGCGGCCCAACTGCTTGCAGACGCCAAGGTCGTCGCCGCATCCTTGAGTGCTGAAACCTGGGACTTTATGGTCCCGTAAAGCGTCAACTGGCTCTGTAAAGTCGTGGCTTTTGCCTGCAGAGTCTTTATGGGTTGCTTCTCAATGGCAACCAACTGCGTGACGATGCTGTTGACATCCAGCCCACTACCAATCCCTTGCGATGAAATTGCCATTGCGGCCTCCTAAGATCAGTTTATAGCGCCCTATCAACAATTGCAAAACGCGGAAAAGCGGCGTTGGGCTATGCCAAACGCCGCTGCTACCTGAGGAGGAGCGCAAGCCCCCCTCTGATATCGTCGATTACCGCAGCAGAGCAAGCACACCGCTAGGACCCTGATTGGCCTGCGCGACCATCGCCGTTCCAGCTTGCTGGAGAACCTGCGAACGGGTCAGATTGGCTGTTTCCATCGCATAGTCGGCATCCACAATGCGGCCATGGGCTGCCGCAGAGTTCTCCGCAGCCACTCGCAGGTTCGCAATCACGCCTTCGAAACGGTTCTGCGTTGCACCCCAAGTAGAACGGGCCGTGGTCACTGCATCAATATCGACGTCGAGTTTTGCAATTTCCGCGTTTGCCGTGATGTTGGTGGCACCCAGGGTTGTCGAAGTTCCTGTGTAGGCTACACCTGTCACCGCAATGGTGTCACCGGTATTGGCTCCAACCTGGAACTGATACGCTGTTGCGGCGATCACCAAGCTGCCATTGAACTTGGCGGAGGCGGCGACCCGTGTGTTTTCTGCCACCAGCAATGCGAATTCAGCGTCCAGCGCAGTGATGTCGCTGGCGACGTTGGTACCGTTTGAACCCTGGACCGCCAACTCACGCATACGCTGCAAGTTTGTCGAGATGACCCCCAGCGCTCCTTCTGCCGTTTGCGCCAGCGAAATCGCATCGTTGGCATTGCGGATCGCCACATTCATGCCACGGGTCTGTGCATCCATCCGCTCGGCAATGGCCAAACCTGCAGCGTCATCTTTTGCGCTATTGACGCGCAAACCGGATGACAGACGTTGCATCGCGGTGGTGAGCGTCAGCTCTGTTCTCGACAAATTGCGTTGCGCATTGATCGAGTTGACATTGGTGTTGATTCCTGACATTTGATTCTCCTAAAGATCGTTAAAAACCAGGCATCACTGCCCTTTCCGTAGCCAACCCCAAGGCTGGTCGCCGAGACCAACGCATTCGCTATGCACCTATTGGCCGACGAGCCCTTGAACCAGAACCCGTTGGAATTGTTTTCGGCCTACTAAGGCAAAGACTTAAGCACTAAATGCAAAAAAAGGATCCGGAGCACGGGAAATGGCTTGGTTTTACCGGTTTTATCGGGGAACTGAAAAATTCAAGTTTCTCCACAATTTGCTGACCGTGTAGCCAAGTCGGCAAGTGAGCTGACTCCAACCGGGAATCAACCCGGGCTTTACAGCTTTAAAGGAGCTCCTTATGACAAGCAGTATCAATACCAACGTTGCGTCGTTGAATGCACAGCGCAATTTGTCGACTTCGCAGCTATCTCTCACCACCTCGATGCAACGTCTGTCATCCGGCTTGCGTGTCAACAGTGCAAAAGACGACGCTGCAGGCTTGGCCATTGCCGAGCGAATGGACACGCAGACACGCGGCATGAATGTGGCCATCCGCAACTCCAACGATGCCATTTCCATGGCGCAAACCGCTGAAGGTGCTCTGGGTGCCATAACGAACAATTTGCAGCGCATGCGTGAACTGGCCGTGCAGGCAGCCAATGGAACCAATACCGCCACCGATATTACGTCCCTCGACCAGGAATATGTACTGTTGAAACAGGAGAACGATCGCGTCATTGCGACGACCAGCTTCAACAACGTTCCGCTTCTGAGCGTAGCCGTGGCGGCGCAGTTCCAGGTTGGCGCCAACACAACCGACACCATCACGGTCAACGCCGGTCAAGCGACACAAACCGCGACCTCACTGGGCGTGACCAACGCGACTGCCTTGGCAGAATTGGCAATACTGGATACCGATCTCAACACAATGACCAGCATTCGCGCCACTTGGGGCGCCTCGCAGAACCGTTTCGAACAGGTCATTGCCAATCTGCGGGTTGCTGCCGAAAATTCGGCCGCCTCGCGTGGACGCATCATGGATGCCGACTACGCGATGGAAACCGCCAATCTTTCGCGCGCCCAAATCCTGCAACAGGCTGGCACTGCCATGGTGGCCCAGGCCAATCAAATGCCCCAGGGCGTATTGGCGCTGCTACGCCAGTAATCGCCAATTGGCGTTCACCCCATCCCATGGATTGATGTGCTGGGGTCTATGGCTTAGCCTTCAAGAAGGTCTGCGCGGACGTTGATCGCGGACTTGAACCGTTTCGGCTTCAGCGATGGAAGACTTGTGCCGATAAGGCCATTCGATAGATATTTAATTTCACAGATGCGCATTGCGTCCTGCCCGACTAAGCACCAGCGCCTGTAAGGTTTTTTCCTACACCAGCGCAGTGCCTTTCCGACACCCGGAATAGCCAAAGCCTGATTTAAGTTTCTGGCACTCCAGCCCAGAATTGACTCCATGGTGATTCACACGAATTGCCGCTCACACCAGGAGCCAAAAATGACCAACGAACAAGTGCTGACCGAGATCCGCGAAGCCAACATGACGTACCTGATGCTGGCCCAAAATCTCATTCGCCAGGACAAGGCCGAAGCACTGTTTCGCCTTGGCATGTCAGAGGAATCCGCCGATCTGATTGGAGCCTTGTCGCCCGCTCAGATCATGAGGATCGCATCCGGCAACATGCTGCTATGCCGATTCAGAGTCGATGACGACATCGTATGGAACCTGCTGACCAATCACTCGGTCAACAAGGTTGACAACGACGCAACAACCAAACTGCATGCCAGCATTCTGATGGCCGGGCGTTACGCCGAAGCAATGTAACAAGCCCCCAATTCAGGAGCAAAACCATGGCCACAAAGAGCGTGTTGAACGATTCGAAGCAAGTTGAGCGCGCAGTCGCGTTGATCAAGCTGGGCGCCCGCTTGCAGGTGTTGGAGAGCGAGACCGAACTGTCTTACGAACGATTACTAAGACTCTACAAGGAGGTCGCCGGGCGCTCTCCCAGCAAAGGGCAACTCCCCTTTTCTACCGAATGGTTTCTGACTTGGCAGCCCAATATTCACGCCTCGTTGTTTCAGAACACCTATGAATATCTGACCAAGGTCAGCGCCATGGATGACATTGATGCCATCATGAAAGCCTACCGGCTCTACTCGGAACAAATAGCCGCCTGCGGCGTAGAACCCCTGCTCTCGGTGACCCGGGCATGGCGTCTAGTGAAGTTCATTGACAACAACATGCTGTCAATGACCAAATGCTCGAAGTGCGGGGGACATTTTGTCAGTGAAGCCTATGAAAACAGCCGTCACTTCGAGTGCGGCCTGTGTACCCCTCCGGCCCGTGCCGGAAAGGGGGCCGCAGCTGGCGGAATCTTGTTGCACTGAATGCTATCCAAATAGTAGCAATAAATTCAATGAATTAGAGGGCTACAGCGCTTTTTTACGGACAACCCTTCCCGTCATCCTGGCTCGCCGCCAGTGAGGTGCCAGAAACCAGCCACTGAGCGGTCCTTTTCATCGACGTTTAAGGTGCAGCGAGGCCACGCCGATATGATAGCGGCAGGCCATCAAAAGCCAGTCAATTCAACCCTTGAAGCATCGCGCTTCCCTGTCACAATGCGCCTATGTTCGTAATCGTCGGCTGGCTTGTCATTCTGGTGTGCGTCTTTGGCGTTTACATCTTTCACGGTGGCAACATCATGGTGATTTTGCACGCCTTGCCGTTTGAGCTGATCACCATTGGAGGTGCTACTGGGGGCGCTTTCTTGGCCGCCAACCAGATGAAAGTGATCAAAGCCACCGTTAAGGGACTAGGGGAGTGCTTTAAGGGCAGCAAATACACAAAAGCACGATACATGGAATTAATGGCCTTGATGTTTGACATTCTCCAAAAAGCCCGAAAGGAAGGGCTGATGGCGATTGAAAAGGACGTCGAGGAGCCCCATGAGTCTGAGCTTTTCAAAAAGTATCCCGCTGTAGGAAGCGATCACCACGTCGTGGAATTCATTACTGACTATTTGCGCATGATGGTTTCCGGAAACCTCAATGCGCATGAAATCGAGTCGTTGATGGATAACGAAATCGATACCCACCACCACGAGGCTCACGCAGCGGTTGCGGCCATTCAACGTATTGCGGGCGGGTTGCCTGCTTTTGGTATTGTGGCTGCTGTGCTTGGCGTCGTAAACACCATGGGGTCTGTAGGTCAACCTCCCGCTGTGCTGGGCGGGATGATTGGCTCCGCCTTGGTCGGCACATTTTTGGGCATCTTGTTGTCCTACGCTTTTGCAGAACCACTGGCAGGAATGCTCGAACAGAAAGTGGAAGAAAGCGGCAAGGAATTGCAGTGCATCAAGACCACACTACTGGCCAGCATGCAGGGATACAACCCCTCCACGGCCATCGAATTTGGCCGCAAGGTGCTTTATTCCACCGAGCGCCCCACGTTTATCGAGCTGGAAAGCTACGTGAAGGGCAAGAAATAGGACCATGGAAACCTAAGCATGGCAGGGGACGCCAAAAAGCTGCAGCCCATAATCATCAAGCGGGTCAAAAAGGGTGGCCACGCCGTGCACGGGGGTGCCTGGAAGATCGCCTACGCCGACTTTGTGACCGCCATGATGGCGTTTTTCCTGTTGATGTGGCTCCTGGGGAGCACATCTGAGGGTGACAAGAAGGGGATTTCGGATTATTTTCAGTCCCCGATGAAGGTCGCCATGCAAGGTGGCAGTGGAGCAGGTGCCAGTGCCAGCGTGGTCAACGGAGGTGGCAGCGACCTGACCCAAAGCAGTGGACAGAACAAACGTGGTGACGGCGCCGATAAGAGGGCAAAAAAAATGTCGGGCGATCAAAAGAAGTCCGAAGCCGCCAAACGTGACGCCAAGATGCTCGCTGCACTCAGCGCAAAAATAGCAGCCGCCATATCCGGCAATCCAAAAATGGCCGAGTTCAGTTCGCAAATTCGACTTGAGATCACACCGGATGGCCTGCAAATCCAGATTGTGGATGACCAAAAACGCCCCATGTTCGACAGCGGTAGCGCCGCACTAAAACCTTACATGCGTGACATTCTGCGAGAGATTGGGACGGCACTATTGGACGTTGAGAACAAGATCAGCCTGGACGGGCACACTGATCGCAGTGCCTATGGAAACGCCGGCAAGGGCTACAGCAACTGGGAGCTGTCCGCAGATCGTGCCAACGCGTCGCGCCGGGAATTGGCCAACGCAGGCATGCCAGAAGACAAGCTGGCCCGTGTGGTTGGAATGGCGTCGAGTCTGCTTCTGGATCCGGCAGACCCTTTGAGCCCCAGCAACCGGCGCATCAGCATTCTGGTCATGACAAAAGACGCCGAAGAAAGGCTGCTGGGCGGCCTCCGAGTACCTGTGGAGATGGACGGTGATGCGGAAACCACTCAGGGCGCCACGGTTGCGCAGCCAGCACGTTGATTCCGTGCAAAATTCGGTGATACTTAGCAATATGCAAAAAAATCACCCGGGAAAGGGTAATCCATGTCAAAAGAACTACGCTTTTTAGTCGTCGATGACTTCTCCACCATGCGACGAATCGTGCGCAACCTGCTCAAGGAGAGTGGTTTTGTTGACGCAGACGAGGCAGAAGATGGCGTAGTAGCCTTGCAGAAACTCCGCAGTTCCAATTTCGATTTCGTCGTAAGCGATATCAACATGCCCAATATGAATGGGTTTCAGTTGCTGGGAGAAATCAAGAAGGATGAGAAGCTGAAGCACCTCCCCGTATTGATGGTGACCGCCGAGGCCCGCAAGGAAGACATTGTTCTGGCGGCACAGCAAGGCGCAGCCGGCTACATTGTCAAGCCTTTCACCAAGGCCACTCTGGAAGACAAGGTCAACCACATCCTTACCAAAATGGGGTTGAAATAGGATTTTGGCAGACAGCTTTCGTCTGACGATCAGTTGGCACGCTTGGGCCATTAACTCCAAGCAATAAGAGGGCGTATCAGCCCGCTTATCGACCTTTAGTTTTAAGGGTCACTTACGACAATGGTGGCAACTACAGAGCCCCACCATGGAACCAGGCAGTCAAGACCGCAACCTACCCGCCTCTGAGCGTAAGCTCAAGAAGGCACGGGATGATGGTCAAGTGAGTCGCTCAGAAGACCTGACACACCTTGCCGTACTCGGCGCAGGCGCTACCAGCGTACTGGTTCTAGCCCCCATTCTGTTTGACCGGTTGCAGCACAGCATGGGCCATCAGCTGTCATTTGACGCCGTCGCCGTCATGCAAACCAGCAGCATGGTGCAACGTTTGGCCGACGCAACCAGCATCGGTGTCGCGGGTTGCGCTGCGTTCGCGGCAATCATTACTGCAGCAACGGTCCTTTCAGCTGTCGCATCGGGCGGCTGGGTCAATAGCCTGAAACCGATCATGCCGGACTTCACGCGCGTCAACCCGTTGAGCGGTATCGGCAATCTGTTCACCAAAAAGAAGGTCTTGTCAGTGGCCAAAATGGCTCTCGTGACAGGGGTGCTGTTTGCCCTTGCCGCGACATTCCTGGGCTCCGGCATGCAGACCATATCGTCTCTGGTATTGCAGCCGTCCAGCTCAGCCATCCGGCATCTGACGGAATGGCTCACCAGCGGCATGGGGCTACTGCTTCTGGTCGTTCTGATGGCTGCATTGGTCGACGTTCCTTTGCAGACATTTCTGCACAAGGGCGAGATGAAGATGTCTCACCAGGAAGTGAAGCAGGAGGGCAAAGAGTCCGACGGCAACCCCCAGATCAAAGCAAAGATCCGCCAAAAGCAACGTGAAATGGCACAGAAGAACAGTGTGAATGCGGTACCCAAGGCGGACTTCGTTGTGATGAATCCGACCCACTTCGCCGTCGCCATACGCTACGACGAAAAGACCATGCGGGCACCCCAAGTCATATCCAAGGGCACGGACCTGATGGCCATGAAGATTCGTGACGTAGCCAAGCACCACGCCATTCCCGTGCTGCAGTCACCCATGCTGGCACGCGCCCTTTACGCCAACTCGGAACTCGATCAGGATATTCCGTCCAGTCTGTATACCGCAGTGGCACAGGTCCTGGCCTATGTCTACAAGCTGCGCGCAGCCATGCGCGGCGATGGTCCAATGCCTGGTGAACTCAGCCAGCCCTTTGTTCCGGCGGAACTTGATCCTCTGGCCAAAACCGTCAGGATGACCCACGCATGAACACGTCGCTCAAATCCCTGCAACAGTGGTTCGGCTCCAACACCACCCTGATCCAGGGCGCGTCTGCGCCCATGCTGGTTGTCGCCATCCTCGCCATGATGGTACTGCCCTTGCCGCCACTGCTGCTGGATGCATTTTTCACCATCAACATTGCGGTTGCCCTGATGGTCATGATGGTGGCCGCATACATGATCCGGCCGCTGGACTTTGCCGCCTTTCCATCTGTGCTGCTGCTCACCACACTCATGCGGTTGTCGCTCAACGTCGCATCTACCCGCGTAGTGCTGTTGGAGGGGCACACCGGTCCCGGAGCAGCAGGCGCCGTCATTGAGGCATTTGGACACTTCCTGATCGGTGGTAATTTTGCGGTCGGTCTGATCGTGTTCGCCATCCTGGTGGTGATCAACTTCGTCGTCGTGACCAAGGGTTCCGAACGCATTGCCGAGGTTTCAGCGCGCTTCACTCTGGACGCCATGCCCGGCAAGCAGATGGCGGTCGATGCTGACTTGAATGCAGGACTCATCGATGAAAAGGAAGCCAAACGCCGCCGTGCAGAGGTCGGCGAAGAAGCGGAGTTCTTCGGATCCATGGATGGCGCATCCAAATTCGTGCGGGGTGATGCCGTCGCAGGCATACTGATTCTGCTGATCAATATTTTCGGCGGCTTTGCCATCGGTATCCTGCAACATGATTTGACTGCTACGCAAGCGGCCAACACCTACATTTTGCTGGCCGTCGGTGATGCGCTGGTGGCACAAATTCCAGGACTCCTGATTTCCGTGGCAGCAGCTATGGTGGTGTCACGGGTTGGCAAGGAGCACGACATCGGCAAACAAATCGTCGGCCAGATGTTTGTCTCACCCAAGGTCCTGGGAATCACCGCGGTCATCATGTTCATCTTGGGCGTCATTCCCAATATGCCGCACTTTGTATTTTTGACCATTGCATCGATCCTGGCCTATGGTGCATGGGTTTTGGCCCACAAGCCCCCTCCCGTTGATCCACAAACGCTGATCGCTCCCGTTGCGACCGACGGCGAGGCATCGTGGGACGACCTCCAGCCAGTTGACCAACTGGGCCTGGAGTTGGGATACCGTCTCATTGCGCTGGTCGACAAGACCCGTCAGGGTGATTTGCTGACACGCATCAAAGGGGTACGGCGCAAGTTTGCACAAGAAGTCGGATTCCTGCCGCCACCCGTTCATGTGCGCGACAACCTGGAGCTCAAGCCCAGCGCTTACCGCATCACCTTGCGTGGCGTCATTGTTGGTGAGGGCGAAGCGTTCCCTGGCATGTATCTCGCGATCAATCCGGGCGGTATCACCACTCCGCTGATTGGCACAGCCACCACGGACCCCGCGTTTGGGCTCCCTGCACACTGGATCGACGAACAGCAAAAGGAAACGGCGCAAATGGTCGGGTTTACCGTCGTTGATTCCGAGACTGTCATGGCCACCCATTTGTCACACTTGATGCAGGTCCAAGCATCCAAATTGCTGAGCCGGACAGAGACCCAACAACTGGTGGAACACGTTGCCAAACTGGCCCCCAAACTGATTGAAGAAGTGGTTCCCAAAATGGTTTCCATCGCCGTATTCCAGAAAGTGCTGCAGTTGCTGCTGGACGAGTCGGTTCATATCCGCGACATCCGCACCATCATCGAATCCATCGCCGAACATGCGGGCACCACGTCGGACCCTGCGGAATTGGCTCGCAGAGTTCGGGTGGCCTTGTCGCCCGCCATCGTGCAGCAGATATACGGCCCGACCCGCGAGTTGAATGTGATTGCGATTGATCCTGGCCTGGAACGCCTGCTGGTTCAAGCCTTGGGCAGTACTTCCGGGCCGGCCCTGGACCCTGGCGTTGCCGAGATGCTGACGCGCAGCGCCGCCGAAACCGCCATGAAACAGGAAGAAGTGGGTGTGCCGGCTTGCCTGCTGGTTCCAGACCAGATTCGCAGCGCCATCTCACGTCTTGTGCGCCGCGTCGCGCCCCGCCTGCAAGTGCTTGCCCACAGTGAGATTCCTGAAACCCACACTATCCGCATCGGTCCGATCCTCAGAGGCGCAACATCATGAACATCCAACGCTTTACCGCTCCCACTTCTCGTGAAGCCCTCGCCAAAGCACGCATGGCGTTCGGAGAGAGCACGCTGATCCTGTCCAATCGGCCCACCGAAAATGGCGTGGAAGTCGTGGCCACCGCCGAGGATACGCTTGCGGCATTGGACACAATGCACCGCAACCCGGAGCAAAAGCCCGTTAGCCAAAACCCGGTGCGCGTTGCGGCCCCCAGCTACCATGATGCATCCGCCAAAGTGGAAGACGATGCGGCCCAACTGGCGATGAGCACGCTGTCGTTTCAAGACTATGTGCGCGAGCGCATGCTGCGCAAACGTCACGAAGCAACCTCTGACCAGGTTTCTGAAAGGGCCCCTCAAGAATCACTGGCGGAGCGTTCACGGCTGCAGTCGCCTGACCGCAGCCCGGCAAAGGGCGAATCGACCACTCTAAGAATGGACCCCCCCCGGAAGGCACCAACAGCCGTATTGCCGGCGGCGCCGCTTCCCAAGGGAATCGTCGACGAACTGCACGCCATGAAGGAGATGATGGAGGACCGCTTCAATACGCTGGCCTGGCTGGGACAAGCCCGCCAAAACCCCATCCAGGCCAATCTGATGCTCAAGCTCATTCGCTCGGGCTACTCCCCCAATCTCTCCCGGGCCATTCTGGAGAGAATGCCGGAAGAGATGAACGCGGCAGAGTCTGTTCACTGGGTTATGGACGTGCTGGAACGCAATTTGAAGACTGACGCCGAAGGTCCGCTCCTCCAGGAAGAAGGGGGAGTCTTTGCCCTGATTGGCGCCACCGGCGTCGGCAAGACCACCACGACCGCCAAGCTCGCAGGCCTTTGCGCCAGAACACATGGTGTGGGCAGTGTTGGACTGATCACCCTGGACACCTACCGTGTGGGGGCGCACGAGCAGCTGCGGGCCTACGGCAAGATGCTGGGCGTCGTGGCACATCTTGCGCACGACAGGGTCGCTCTTCAGGACTTGCTGGGTTTGCTATCCAACAAGAAGATGGTACTGATCGATACAACGGGCCTGGCCCCCAGAGATCCGCGCAAGCGCGAAATGATGGAGCTACTCGACCTGCCCAACGTAAAACGGCTCCTGGTCCTGAATGCAGGAAGTCACGGAGACACTCTCGATGAAACAGTCTCCGCTTTCAAATCGACCGGGCTTCAACAGGCGATTCTCTCCAAGACTGACGAGGCAGTGAAACTGGGGCCCGCAATCGATGCCGCGATTCGCAACCAACTGGTTTTGAGAGGAATCACTACCGGTCAAAGGGTACCCGAGGACTGGGAAATCGCGAACGCTTCGAAACTGGTGCGGGCATCCATGCGCACTGCGGGCACGTCCGCGTTTGACCCCAAGGTCAGTGATCTGGGTTTCTACTTTGGCCAGCCGACGAGCCAAACCTTGGTCAAGGGGCATCTGGATGCCTGAGCACTTCACCAATCAAGCCTCGGGACTCCTGGGACTCTGTGCCCAGTCGGGACCTCGCATGATCGCCGTCGTTCACCATGGTGACGAGCAGGCGGAGTTGCCAATGTTGTGGCAGCTTTGTCTGACGCTTGTAAATCTTGGCTACTCCGTCACTGTACTGGACGCTACGACGGATGAGTCAACTGCAAATCCGGGTCTGGACCAGCTTCTGGAGGACTCTCACTGGCATGGTGACGATGCCCATGGTGCCCCTGCGTGGACGGTCCTGCCTTCGGCAAAAGGGATTGAAAGGCTGTGCGCAACGCCTGCTGGTGGTTATCCAAATCTTCACCAGCTGGGGCGTCTCTTGCCAATGGATGGCATCATCATCCTGTACTGCAGGGTCGAATCAATGATTACCCTGATCAGTGAGCGTCGCATTGAACCCTTGCTCGCCGTGTCGCCAGCAAGAACATCCTTGTTGACCAGCTACATTGCGCTCAAACGATTGTTGATTACTGGCAATCTTAAGCCTACCATCGTCAATATGATTCAAGATCACGACCCCGCCTCGCCCAGCGTTGCCCAACCCGTATCCGCGGGTTTGAGCGAATGTGCCAAGCGGTTCCTCAACTTTGATGTCGCGACGTTCGACATCACGGAACAGCACGGCGAAGCCCATCCCAATGGGGACATTCAGCGTTTGGCTCTGCGAATGCTTGAGCGTTCGGCGCCACTGAGTGCAAAATACGAACCAATGGGGCGTGCTCCCCGGTCCGTGCCGTCTGGCCCTTCGGGTCAATTTGCAAGGAGCCATTGATGTACACAGTGAAGGGGCAGTTGGATCGCTCTGCGCTGATCAAGCAATACCAGCCCCTGGTCCGCAAATTGGCCCATTACATGATGGCAAAACTCCCCCCCAGCGTGGAGGTAGATGACCTGATTCAGGTCGGTTTGATTGGGCTGGCCGATGCGCTGTCGCGCTACGAAGCATCCCAAGGGGTCCAGTTTGAGACTTTTGCCACCCAACGCATCCGGGGAGCCATGCTGGATGAACTCCGCGGAAATGACTGGATGTCCCGTGGATCCCGCAAGAGTCAAAAGGAAATTGAAACCACCATGCGGCGCCTTGAACATCGACTCGGCCGCAGCCCCATTGAGTCAGAGATTGCCACAGAAATGGGCCTGAGCCTGGCAGACTACCAGAGCCTGCTGGGCAAGGTCCGCGGGACACAACTGGTGTACCTTGAAGACATGGCGCGCAGCAGTGAGGACGACGACAATTTCCTGGATCGTCACGTGGCTGACAGCGACGCTGACCCCATGAATGTGTTGCGCGACCATCGGCTGCGCGAGTCACTGGTGGCGGCTATCAAGGGCCTGCCTGATCGTGAGCAATACATCATGAGCATGTATTACGAACAGGATATGAACCTCAAGGAAATCGCTGCAGTACTGGACATCACCGAGTCGCGGGTCTGTCAGTTGCACAGCCAGTCAATTGCCCGCTTGCGGGCGAAAATGCGTTCGCATTGAACTCTCAGCGGCCGCAGACAGGGGCCGTTAAACGGTTTTCTCAGGCCGAGAAAAATGAAAAAGAACCCGACTGGCGCACGGGACTGCCGTAAGCGCCGCCTGTTGCATAGGTCGCCTTGTCTCTGGTTGCCGGAAGCACGATTTCCAACCCACGCTCGGTGTATGCCAGCTGGCGCAACAGACCTTCACGCAGCATGGCGATCCCTGACGCTATTGCCTTGACTTTTTGTATTCGCCCGGGAACGTCCAGCTGCCCCAGTCCCGCATTTGCTGCCATTTGACTGAACTCGACGGCGAGCCGCTGAAGCGCGGTACCGCCAGTCTGCAATTCGGCCGCGTTACCGCTCAACAGACTCGCCTGCAAGGCGTTGCATTGCGATTCAAGTTGTTCGAGCTGGATGTCCAGATGGGAAGTTGACATATCAGGGCCTTCGCAAAAATGGAGTTGCGCGGCCCAATACCACCCTTAACGGGTTGTTCGATTGAGCATTTCCTGCGCGTTGGACAAAAGCTTGTCGGCGATGGCTTCGGGGTTGACGACATAGGAGCCATCCTCGATCGCCGAACGCACGGCTGCGACCTTCTGGGTATCGATATCCGCTGCTTCGCCGCGGCCAGCCCGCTCCAACCCACGGGCCAACGTTGAGACGGTTACAGCCACGCCTGCCGTGCGCGTACCCTGCGCAGCGTTCGTAGACGCAGCTGTACTCGCATTGGCGCCCTGCGCTGCCTTTTGGGCCGCTGCAGCATTGCCGTTGTGGACTTGAATCGAATTGTCTGACGGTTGACCGATTTTCATGGGGTTCTCCAAAACCACAATATGTGTAGCCTCGTGCGTATGTTATCGGCCGCATCATGACGGACTTTAGAGAAATTTGCACTGGATTTTGGGTGTAAATATCGGCTACAAATCAATTCTTACTGTCTTTGTATCCAGTACTACGCCCGCAGACACCCGTCCGTTTTCCATTCGCACCTTCGCGGTCTGGCCCACGACCCCGGCGGAAAGCGCCTGAGCATCCGAGGAAACCTGAAACCCCGGGCCCTGAGCAACCACGCGAATCTGTGCCCCTGCCTGAAATACCTGTGCCGGCCTGACCATGCTCTGGCGCAGGGTCTGGCCCGTCGTCAATTGGCGGGTCGCAATCTGCCCGACCCACAACGCCCGGTCCCGAATGACCGGACTGGACTCCTCCGCCCAGTTCACCTCCGCCTCCACGACGTCGTCCTGCGTGAGCACGGCGCCGGCGGCCACGGTCCCCTTGATGACCCAGGCGTTGCCAAAGGCATTGACCGTGACTGGCAACGAGACGTTCCAGCGGCTTTGTCCATCGACACAGCGCAGGCCTACCCGCGTGCGCCCCCAAAGCTTCGATCCTGGCGGTAAATAGGGTTCAACATTTCCACACGGCGCCAGTTTCAATCGGCTGTCCAGGCTTCCAACCTTGACATCCAGCCGCAGCGTGCTGGAACCAACCGGCTGCACAACACTCGTTGCCTCACGCAGCCAGTCCTGTGCGAGTCCCTGAAAATCCGGCCCTGCCGGCTCCTGTGCTTGCACCAGACCGCAGGACAGCACGATGCCCAACAAGCGCACCGCTCCAAAAAACGACAGCGCCGCTCTGGATGGATGAATTGCACTCGCCATGACACGCCTCCTGAAGTCCGGACAACCCACGACACCCAAGCGGACCACAGCCTTGGGCAAATCAACTATAGACAGCCGCCTGGATTCAAAACGGTCCAAAAGCGCGGCTTTACCCCCCGTATTCCATCGCTAAAAAATTAAAGGTTTTCCCATAATTGCCACACGCCGAACAACCTGGTTCTTCCAGGAGGTTCCCAAACCCATTCGGAGGTGATCAATGCTTGCCAATCTAACCAGCACACTGGACTTCCACTCCAAAGCGCTGGTCCTGCGCGCCGAACGCCAGCGGGTGATTGCCAGCAATATTGCCAATGCAGACACCCCCGGGTACGTCGGACGCGACGTCAACTTCAAGGACGCCATGGGCGCCGCCACAGGGACCAGTACGCAATTGCGGTCCTTGACTCCTGCAACACCGTCCAACAGCTCCAGCCATGCGCGCCACTTCGCGCTGCAGGCCAGTACAGCCAGCCTGGGTTCCTCTGCTCTGAGCTACACCACGCAGACCCAGCCCGCCATGGATGGCAACAGCGTGGACATGGACCGTGAGCGCGCCAATTTCGTTGACAACTCGGTCCGGTACGAAGCCACCCTTCGCTTCATTAACGGCCAATCCAAGACGCTCTTGAGCGCCATACAGGGCCAGTAACGCTGAATCGAACAGCGGCGGAACAACACCATGTCCATGTTTTCCATCTTCAATGTGTCCGGCAGCGCGATCAGCGCGCAGTCGCAACGCCTCAACGTCGTGGCCAGCAATCTGGCCAATGCCGATGCAGTGGCGGGGCCGGATGGGCAGGGCTACAAAAGCCGGCAAGTGGTCTTCGAAACCGCACCCATGGGCTCCGACGCTTCGTCGGGCGTGCGGGTCAATGGCATCCGCGAAAGCAACGAGCCGCTGCGCAGGGTGCACAACCCATCGCACCCCTCCGCTGACGCCGATGGCTATGTGACCCAATCGAATGTCAACCCCGTCGAAGAGATGGTGAACATGATTTCCGCGTCGCGTTCGTACCAGAACAATGTCGAGGTGATGAACACCGCCAAGACACTACTGCTCAAAACCCTGCAAATGGGCCAGTAAGCCTAGGAGAAACAAGATGGTATCCAACGTCACAACCACTCCAACAACCGCCACCGGGCCGGCCATCAACAGCAGTGCGGCCCTCAAGACCGCGGGCCAGACGAGTGCCGATGCCCAACAGGACCGTTTCTTGAAGTTACTGGTTGCACAACTGAACAACCAGGACCCCATGAACCCCATGGACAACGCGCAAATGACGAGCCAGATGGCACAAATCAATACGGTATCGGGCATACAACAGCTTAACGAAACCATGAAATCGATGGCCGCCCAATTCACCCAGATGCAAGCACTCCAAGGTACGGCCATGATTGGGCATGAAGTGCTGGTGAAGAGCAATACGCTGACGATCGACGGCGCCAAGGCCAAGGGATCCATCGACCTGTCCGGCAATGCCGACCACGTGACGGTGACGGTGATGTCGCCGGGTGGTGAAACGCTGGGGACCATTAATCTGGGCGCCGCAACCGCAGGTCGCCATGCCTTCGAGTGGGACGCCTCCAACTACACCGGGACCGGCAACCCTACTTACAAGGTGACCGCCACCAGTGGCGGCAAGAACGTTCCAACCACCGACCTGGCGCGCGACACCGTGCTATCGATCGGCAGCAACGGCATCGAACTCAAAGGCCGTGAACCGGTCTTCTACGACGAGATTCTGGCAATTTTGTGATCCCATTCAGAAACATTCTTTTGCGACCCACGCTACTCCCGAGGAAATCACCATGAGCTTTCAAACAGGCCTGTCCGGCTTAAACGCATCCGCCAAGAACCTCGACGTGATCGGCAACAACATTGCCAACTCCAACACGGTGGGCGCCAAGGCATCCCGCACGGAATTTTCCGCCGTCGTAGCCGCATCCATTGGCGCCAGTGGCGGCGGTGGCGGCGGTGGCGGTGGCATTGGTGTGGAAGTTTCCACGATCTCGCAGCAGTTCTCGCAGGGCACCATCAACATCACCGGCAACAACCTGGACTGCGCGATCAATGGCGGGGGCTTCTTTGAGTTGACCCTGAAAGACGGCAGCTCTGCCTACACCCGCGATGGCCAGTTCAAGCTGGATTCCAACGGCAACATGATCACCAATTCAGGCGCGAGCGTCATGGGATTTCTTCCCGACGCGACAGGCACGTCCTACAGCGCGACGCCTTCCCCACTGGTGATTCCAACCGGTGCGCCCATTGCCGCCAAGGCCACCAGCGCCATCACCGCGCAGTTCAATCTGGATGCCCGGGCGCCCATCGCTGCATCCGCAGTCCCACCAACGCCGTACTCCACCTATGGAACCACGATGAATGGTTTCGATGCGCAGGGCGTGGCTGTTCCGGTGAAGATGTACTTCATCAAAACCGCAGCAGACGCCTGGGACGTGTATGACGGGGACCCCGCGGGCGTGCCCACTCCTGGCAACAATCTGGGTTCACTCACATTCGACACAGCGGGCAACATCCTGACGCCCGTTGCTCCGCTCAGTATCAACCTGACGTCGACGAACCCCAACATTGGCACCTTTGTCGCCACGCTGGATGTCAGCAAGGCCACGCAGTACGGTACGTCCTTTGCCATCTCCGACCTGTCGCAAGACGGCTACACCGCCGGGACCCTGACCGGCGTCTCCATCAGCGAACAGGGCATCATCACCACCCGCTATTCCAACGGGCAAACACAGGCCACTGGAAAACTGGCACTGGCCGACTTCCGCAACGTGCAGGGCCTCAAGCCGGTTGGCCAGGGCAATTGGGTAGAAACCAATACGTCAGGCCAGCCCATCCATGGTGCGCCGGGACAGGGCAACTTTGGCACCATCAATTCCGGCTCCCTGGAAGCCTCCAATATTGACCTGACCGCCGAACTGGTGGCGATGATGACGGCACAGCGCGACTACCAGGCCAACGCGCAGACCATCAAGACCCAGGATACGGTCCTGCAGACCCTGGTCAACCTGCGCTAAGCGCAGATCAACGGAGCTGAAACGCCATGGACCGCCTCATTTACACCGCGATGTCAGGCGCCAATGCGGCTGCGAGTCGCCAGGCCGTCCTGTCGAACAACCTGGCCAATGCATCGACCAACGGCTTTCGCGCCGAAATGTCGACCTACCGTGCCGTACCCTTGCAGGGCGAAGGCGCGACCACGCGGGTTTTTGCCGTGGAGGCGACTGCCGGTTACCTGGACCGCCCAGGTCCTGCCCAGCGCACCGACCGCAGTATGGATGTCATGGCCAACGGCAACGCCTGGTTTGCCGTGCAGGCGCTGGACGGCACCGAAGCCTATAGCCGCAATGGCCACCTGGAAGTCGCCACTGACGGCACCATCGTCTCGTCCGGCGGCCTGCCGGTTCTATCCAACGGCGGCGCCCCCATGACCGCCCCGCCCGGAGCCACGCTCTCCATTGGCGGCGACGGCACCATCAGCGCCAAGATCGGCAACCAACCCGCCAACAGCATCGGGCGCCTGAAGATGGTCACGCCCAACGGTGAAGACCCGCTCAAGCGCGGTGCCGACGGGCTGTTCCGTGCCAACTCCGGCGATCCGCTGCCCAATGATGAAAACGCCAAGCTGCAAGCCGGCGTGCTGGAAGGTTCCAACGTCAACCCTATTGAGACCATGGTGGGCATGATCCAGACCGCACGGCAGTTTGAAACCCAGATGCGCCTGTTGCAAACCGCCGAATCCAACGACCGGTCGGCCGGACAGTTGCTGGGCCTGCAGGGTTGAGAAGCCCTTGCCCCAGGTGAAAACATTTAAGGAAACGACATGATCAACTCACTGTGGATATCCAAGACCGGTATGGAAGCCCAGCAAATGCAGCTGGATGTCATTTCCAACAACCTGGCCAACGTATCGACCAACGGATTCAAGAAGTCCCATGCGGTCTTTGAAGACCTGATGTACCAGAACTTGCGCCAGGTCGGCTCCAGCACATCCGAGCAGTCCACGCTGCCTACGGGCCTGCAAGTGGGGTTGGGTGTGCGCGCGGTGGCGACCAGCCGCAGCTTTGCCCAGGGCAATTTGCAGCAGACCAGCAACAACCTGGACATCGCGATTCAGGGCAACGGCTTCTTCCAGCTCACCATGCCCGATGGCACCATAGGCTATACCCGCGACGGCGCCTTCCAGATCGACAACCAGGGGCGCATGGTCAACTCGGGTGGTCTGCCGCTGGCCGGCAGCATCACGATGCCGGCCAATGCGACAGGGGTCAGCGTGGCAGCCGATGGCACGGTGTCCGCGACCATTCCCGGAACCACCGCACCCCAGACCATTGGCACCATCGCACTGGCCAGTTTTGTGAATCCACCCGGACTGGAGCCCAAGGGACAGAACATCTATGCAGAGAGTGCGGCGTCAGGCCAGCCCAATGTCGGCACCGCTGGGGCCAACGGCCTGGGCACGCTGATGCAAGGCTTTGTTGAAACCTCCAACGTCAACGTCGTGCAGGAACTGGTCACGATGATCCAGACCCAGCGCGCCTACGAGATGAACTCCAAGGCCATTCAAACATCCGACCAGATGCTCCAGAAGCTCGGTCAGTTATGAGGTGTGCTATGAATTTAATAGCTACCACGGCAATCAATACGAGGGCTAGAGGCAGTTTTTTCATTGGACTCTTGGCCATGCTGGTGCTGCCAGGCTGCCAGCAGATACCCCAGAAGGTCGTCGTTGACTTTGCAGAACCCAAAGTCAGCCAGACACCGCTGCCCACACCGGTAGCCGCACGACCCGCCACCGGAAGCCTGTTCCAGACCGTTGGCTACCGTCCCGGCTTTGAGGACCGTCGCGCCCGCGCATTGGGCGACACGGTCACGATCCAGATCGTGGAAAACGTCACCGCCAGCCAGAAATCCACGTCGACGGTCAACCGCGCCAGCTCCATCGACTCCAACGTCACCGCCCTGCCCTTCAACACGGTAGCGGGTCTGGGCAAGCTGGGCATAGGCGCCAGCACCAACAACGCCTTCTCCGGCAAGGGCGGCACGGAAAGCGCCAACACGTTTGCGGGCTCCATCACGGCCACGGTCATCGAGGTCATGCCCAATGGCCACCTGGTGGTGGCGGGTGAAAAACAAATCGGCGTGAACCAGAATGTGGACGTGTTGCGCTTCTCGGGAACAGTGGACCCACGCCTGGTGCAGCCGGGCAGCATCGTCAGCTCCACCCAGGTTGCCAACGTGCGGGTCGAATCGCGCGGACGGGGCGCCCAGGGCGAAGCACAAACAGTTGGCTGGATATCCCGGTTCTTTTTAAGCTTTCAGCCTTTCTAAAGTTATCCAGAATAGTGCCGAGGGGTAACAGATCCACCCGGATCGACCCACTAACCGACTCCGCACATGACACCCTGGACCCTTCTGGTAAGAAAACACAGCTTCACGCTGCTGGGCCACCTGTGTCTGGTTTTCTGTCTGGGTGCCAGCGGCCTGGCCCACGCCATGCGCATCAAGGAAGTGGCCACCATAGAAGGCGTGCGCAGCAACCAACTGACCGGTTTCGGCCTCGTCGTCGGCCTGGACGGCACCGGGGACCAGACCACGCAGATGCCCTACACCACCCAGGGCCTGAGCAACTACCTGCAACAGTTGGGCATCACGCTGACATCCACCACCCTGGCCCAACTCCAGATGAAAAACGTGGCGGCCGTGCTGGTCACCGCACAGTTGCCGGCTTTCGCTCGCCCGGGGCAATTGCTGGACGTGAATGTATCTTCGGTTGGAAATGCCAAATCTTTAAAGGGCGGTACGCTGATTGCGTCTCCCCTCAAGGGTGCGGATGGCGAAATCTATGCGCTGGCACAGGGCAATCTGATCGTGGCGGGCGCCGGTGCCGCCGCTGGTGGCAGCAAGGTCACCGTCAATCACCTCAGCGCCGGCCGCATTCCTGACGGCGCGCAGGTCGAACGCGCGGTGCCCACAGCCTTGCAGGAAGGCTCCACCGTCAACCTCAGCCTCAATGCGTCGGATTTCCAGACCGCCCGCAAGGTGGCAAGCGCGATCAACACCCAGTTTGGTGCGGGCGTGGCTCAAGCCCTCGATGGTCGCACCGTCCAGGTCAAGGCCCCCATGAATGCCAATGACCGCATCAGCTTCCTGGCTGAAATGGAGGAGCTGCCGGTTCAGAACTCCATCGCCGCCGCCAAGGTCATCATCAACGCCCGTACCGGCTCCATCGTGCTCAATCAGGCGGTTTCACTGGGTGCCTGTGCCATTGCGCACGGCAACCTGTCGATCAGCATCAGCTCCACGCCGGTCATCAGCCAGCCCAATGCGCTGTCCACCGGCGGTCAGACTGTGGTGGCGGAAAAGGCCAACATCGAGATCAAACAGGAAGCCGGCAAGCTCATCCAATTGCCCGCAGCGGCCCAACTGGCCGACGTCGTCAAGGCGCTCAACATGCTGGGAGCGACCCCCCAGGACCTGTTGGCCATTTTGCAAGCCATCAAATCCGCAGGCGCATTGAACGCGGAGCTGGAGGTCATTTGATATGAGCTACGGATCCATCTCCAACGCCCAGTCACTGGCGGCAGATGCCCAGTCGCTGGGCAATCTGAAAATGGAAGCCGGCAAGAACAGTCCGGCCGCCATCAAGGAGACTGCCAAGCAGTTCGAGTCCTTGTTCATGCGCGAGCTGATGAAAAGCATGCGCGAAGCTACGATGAAGTCCGGCCTGCTCGACAGCGCGGGCGGCGACCTGGGCACCGACCTGCTGGACCAGCAGTTTGCGGTGCAGATGTCCGGCCAGCCGGGTGGCTTGTCTGACATGATCGCCTTGCAGCTCACCCGCCAGATGGCGGGAGCGGCCAAAGAAACCGGATCCGTCGCGGCGGGACAAACCAGTGTGCCGGGCAGCGCAGGAAAACCGGGCAAACTGTCGGTCGCTGAAACAGCGCCTTCAACAATCAGCAAGACCAGCCGCGCGCCCACCGAAAGTCAATCGAGTTTTGTGAGAAAACACTCACAGATCGCCAGCGAAATTGAAAAAGCCACCGGCATCCCGGCCGGCTTCATGCTCGGCCAGGCGGGGCACGAAACGGGATGGGGCAAGCACGAAATCAAGGTCAAGGGTGGCGAGGCCTCGCACAACCTGTTTGGCATCAAGGCCGGAGCCGGCTGGACCGGGAAGGTTGCAGAAGTGACCACCACCGAATTTGTCGACGGCGCAGCCCAAAAGCGGGTGGCACGTTTCAGGGCCTATGACTCCTATGCCGACGCCTTCAAGGACTATGCACGCTTGATCTCGGACAGCCCCCGCTACGCCAAGGCCCGCGCACAGACGGGTTCGGCACAGGCCTTCGCCACAGGGCTCCAGAAGGCGGGCTACGCGACCGACCCCGAGTACGCAGCCAAGCTTAGTCGCGCCATCAACACCACGCTGCAAATCCGCCGCGCACAGGCGTAGAACGGAACCACCATGGGCAGCTTACTCAACGTCGGAGCACGGGCACTGCAAGCCAACCAGGTCGCTTTGCAGACCGCCGGCAACAACATCGCCAATGTCAATGTTGTGGGGTACTCACGGCAAAAAGTCGTGCTCGAAACAGTGCCTGGACAGTTTTCCGCCAGCGGCTATGTGGGCCAGGGTGTCAACGTCCAGACCATTCAGCGCAATTTCAGCGAATTTCTGACGCGCCAATCCACCTTGGCATCCTCCACGCATGCAGCCGACGCGACGCGCGTGGACAAACTGCGGCAGCTTGAAGGTGTGTTTGGCGGCGGCACCCAGGGTCTGGGCGCATCCATCAGCGACATGCTCAACGCGTTTTCCGACGTTGCCAATGCGCCCACCGACATGACGGCGCGCACGGTCGTCCTGACACGCGTGGATGAGACCGCCGCGCGCATGCGCGCGACATCCCAGCAACTCGACGACCTGCAAACCGGCGTTGCCCAGGAACTGTCGCAAAAGGTGACCACCATCAACAGCCTGGCCAGCAGCATCGCGGCGGTGAATGAAGAGATATCGCGCACCCAGGGGTCAGGCCAGCCCCCAAACGACCTGCTGGACCGGCGTGACCAGTTGATCAAGGAGCTCAACCAGTACGTGCAGACGTCCTCCGTCATGGCGGACGACGGCACCATCGGCCTGTACATTGGCGGCAGCCAGGAACTGGTGTTGGGCAACATCGCGTCGAAGGTGGCTATCGTCAGCGACGACTTTGGCGACTCGCGCAGCAGCAAACTGGCCGTCATCCGCGCTGGAACCCCGCTCGCGCTGGACGAAAACATGCTCGGCGGCGGCGAAGTGTCCGGGCTGCTGCGGTTTCAGAATACGGACCTGAACGAAGCCCGCAACCTGCTGGGGCGCCTGACACTGGCCACGACAACGGTCATGAACGACCAGCACAAGCTGGGGCTGGACCTGGATGGCAATGTGGGCGGCAACCTGTTCAGCCCCACGGTCATGGGTCCCAGCAATGTGATGGAGCCCAAGGCACCCGCGGTGCTCAATACGGGCGGCATGACAGGCGCCAACATGCTCACGCTGGGCGTTTCCGACGCCACCAAGCTGGTGGCCTCCGACTACGAAATGCAGTTCACCGGTGCCGGCACGTTCACCATCATCCGGCGCTCGGACGGCGCGACGTTCACCGACGCACAGGTCCCTCCATCGGCATCTGCCGCCCCGGACGTCATCGCTGAAATCGATGGCCTGCAAATCCACAACCCGGGTTTCGCTGCCGCAGCCCCGGGCGACCGCTTCCTGTTCAAGCCCTTCAGCACCTCGGCCAGCAATGTCGCCAGCGTGTTCTCGACGCCGCGCGCCCTGGCCGTGGCCAGCCCCGTTTCGGCCACCATGGGTGCGGCCAACACCGGTAGCCTGCAACAGGTTTCGGTCAGTGCACGCAGCAACCCGCTGGCACCAGCGGCATTGGGCGTGGTGCTGACCTTCACCGGCGCCAACAGCTACACCCGCAGCGACCAGGGCGCCACAGTCTTTACGTACACCCCCGGCCAGGCCATTGAGTACACCGTGGCCGGACTTCCGCTGACAGACTGGTCCCTGACATTGCAGGGCACCCCAAAAGCCGGTGACACCCTGACCGTCAACGCCAACCTCTACCCAACCCTGTCGGCGGGTAACGCGGCGGCCATGATGAACCTGCGGGACGTCGCGACGTTTGACGGTGCCGCGCTGACCGATGGCTACGCAGGCCTGATTTCCCAAGTTGGCATTCGCACCCAGAGTGCTGACTACGCGTCCAAAGTATCCTCGTCCATTGCGACCAACGTCGAGCGCGACCGGGCCGGTGTGTCCGGTGTCAACCTGGATGAAGAGGCCGCCAGCCTGCTGCAATACCAGCAGGCCTACCAGGCATCGGCCAAAATGATACAAATTGCCCAAAGCATTTTTGACACCCTTATCCAGAACCTGAGCCGTTAAGTCGTCCCAGAAGGAGTCACCACCATGTCATCTTTTTTGCGACTTGGATCTGCCAATGCCTACGACACCGCATTGAGCAACATCATGAACCGCCAGTCATCGCTTGCCAATCTGCAGGAAAACCTGACGTCTGGAAAGCGTGTCGTGCGGGCCAGCGACGACCCTACCGCGGCCGCGCAGGCCGAACGCGCCGTGACCCGGCTGGCCCGCATCCAGACCGACCAGCGCGCGCTGGAAGCCCAACGCAACTCCATCACGCAGGCTGAGGCGACACTGGGCGATGTCAACGATGCCCTGCAGAATTTTCGGGAGCTCGCGGCCAGCGCTGGCAACGCGTCGCATAGCGCCCTGGAGCGCAAGGCCATTGCCACCCAGCTGACCGGGCTTCGCGACCAGATCTTTGCATTCGCCAACCGCAAGGACACCAACGGCCTGCCGCTGTTCAGCGCCTTGGGCAGTGCATCGACGCCGTTTGTTGGCCCGCAAGCCCTGCCGCAGGACTACACGTTCAACGGCCTGCCGGGACAGGTCGCCAGCAATGAGGTCGCCATTCCCTACGCACTGGACGGTGACCGGGCCTTCATGAACTTGCCGGCCCGCGACGGCGTCTTCAACGTGACACTGACCAACGTTGCCGCGCCACCCCATGAAATCCGCACCGGCGGAGTCCAGCTCACCAACCCCGCACTGGTCACCGGTTCCGCCTACGCCATCAGCATTACCGGTGTCGACACCACCTCGGTCCCAGGCACCACCACGGTGACCTATGACATCGCCGAGAATCCCAACGTGACCGGCCCGTTCAGCGGCTCGGCCAGCTATCCCACCAACTCGGTGGTCAACATCGCGGTGACTGCCATTCCCGGGCTGTCCCTCAACATCATGGGCGCACCGGCAGTGGGCGACACCATGGCCGTGGACCCGCGGCCCAGCGTCTTCAGCGTGATGGATGACGCCATCCGCGACATCGGCAACGCCACCACCAGCAACGCCGCCATGCAGGCCGTCGGCCAGGCGCTCAACAATGTCGACATTGGCATGTCACGCATTTCGTCGGTGCGCGGCCAGGCCGGTGACCTGCTGAACCGCGCCGACCGCATTTCCTCCAACCAGGAGAAACGCAGCATCCAGGTGGAAGGCGACCGTTCGCGCGCAGAGGACCTGGACATGGTCAAGGGCGTGTCCGACTTCCAGAACCAGCAGACCGGCTACCAGGCAGCCCTGCAGTCCTATGCGCAGGTTCAGAAGTTATCCCTGTTCAACTACATCAGCTGACGCCGTACCGGCCAAGGCAACACCATGGCCCATTCTGTTCTTGGCAGCGTTACCCTCGGCTATGAGCTGATCTGGAACCAGCAACGGCGCTGCAGTGGCGTGCGCCTGTTTGTGGAGGCCGACAGCCACAGTGCCGTCGACGCCCAGCACCTGGTAGCCGCGATCACCGAGTTGTGGCCCGAATCGGCACCCACGCTGCTGCTGCATGTTCTCTCGCCCACACTACTGAGCGGTCTGCTGGACCACACGCCGACGCAAGGCGTCTGGCTGGAGATCCAGGACCACTGGCTGTCAGACGCGCTCGTGGCCGGACGCGTGCGCAAGGCCCGTGCACGCGGCCTGCCACTGGTCTGGCACGGTGAACCCGGGCAGGCCCCCGACCCCGCGGTTGCGGACCTGTTCCACAAAACCCTGCGCATGCTCACGCCGCACGAAGCCCTGGCCGCCCTTCGGGTGTCGCTGCGCCAACACCAGGACGGCGGCGTCGGCGCTGCGCAACCAGGGCCCAGTCCCATCGTGGCGGGCAGTCTGTACGAAGGTCTGGCCAGCCAGGCGCTACTCGAGCATGCCCTGGACCGCCAGGGCGTCTGGGGTGTTGCCGGGTGGCCTGCGGAGGAAGTTCTACATGCCTACCGGTTCAGACAGATCCAGCCTTCGCAACGGCTGTTGCGGGCATTGGTCAAAGCCATTGAAACGGACGAGTCGCTCGAATCGCTGGAACACCGGATGGGCGACGAGCCGCTGCTGACCTACCGCTTCCTGCGCTACGCCAACTCCGCCCACCTCGGTGCGCGCAGCGAAGTCACCAGCGTACGCCAGGGGCTGATGGTGATGGGCTACACCAAATTGCGCAGCTGGCTGATGGAGCAGATTCCCCACGCCAGCAGTGATCCCAACCTCGATCCCATCCGCTTTGCCATGGTGCTGCGCGCACGTATCATGGAGCGGCTGGCCGATGCGGGCGTCGAGGACGACCTGCGCCGTGAAGTCTTTCTGTGCGGCATATTCTCGCAACTGGACCTGTTGCTGGGTGAACCGCTGGGTGTGGCCATCCACCGCCTGCCCATGCCAGGGCGCATTGCGTCGGCCGTGGTCGGCCAGACCGGTCCCTATGCGCCGTGGCTGGAGGTGGCGGCGGCGCTGGAGTCAGGCAACACCCGCATGATCCGCGACGTCTGCAAGGCGCACAAGATCCCCGCCGACGAAGTCAACCGGGCACTGCTGCGAACCCTGGCTTCCGTATAAATCTGCGGCCAACGATCAGTCGTGAAACGCCAGCTCGAATGCCTCGGGTGCGGCCAGAATGCTCGCGGGCGATGCACTGAACGATTCCGCATCGGAGCCTTCATCGGCAATGACAATCTCACGGATGGTCAAGCGTGACATGAAGCCGGGAACGCCGGCGTTTCTTGTGTTTTCCTCGAGCAGAGCTTGTATGGCAAGCACCAGGTTTCGCACAGTCACCGGGTATTCCACGACAGTGACGGTTTTGCTGACACCAGTTTTGGTGCGAACGGCAATCCAGTTGGACATTGACTTCCCCTAAGCAAAAAAGCCTTGGCTTGGCAATGCAACGTCCTACTGCGAGGAATCATAAAGATGCGATTGTCGACAACGCCAAGAGCGCGGCCAGAATACCGCACCTATTTTCGTTTTGTGTGACCGGCGAAACCCACAATCGACTGAAAACGTGAACTTTTTCGCGTTTTGTAGCGAGAAAATTTGTAACAGCCACCGCCATTCACTGCTACTGCTCCGCCCGCAGCCGCTCAAACGTGTCCCAGAACTGCGCATCCTGCGTGGTCGCGAAGTTGATGCGCATCAGCGTGCTGGGCTGGCGTTCGGCGTGGAACAGGGCGCCGGGCGCCAGCAGGTAGCCCTCATCCAGCATGCGCTGGGACAGCGCGTCGGTGTCCACCCCGGTCTCGACCCAGCCAAACAAACCCGCGGGGGGCGACGCAAAACTGCAGCCGTGCGCCAATGCCAGCTTGACGCTGCGCGCACGGGCCTGGTCCAGCCGGGTGCGGATGCGCTCGGCGTGGCGGCGCAGCTGGCCCTGGTCTATGCACCAGGCCAGCGCCTTTTCCAGCAGCGCGGGCGTGGTGAGTGTGGCCAGCAGCTTGGTGTCCACGAATGCCTCCACCAGTGCCGTGGGCGCTGCCAGGAAACCGACCCGCCAGCCGGGCGCCAGGATCTTGGAAAACCCACCCACATAAATAGTGCGCTGCAGCCCATCCAGCGCACACAGGCGCGTGGCGTGGTCGGGCGCGATATGGCTATAGGTGTCGTCCTCCACGATGTGGAAGTTGTGGGCATTGGCCAGCTGCAGTACGCGGTGGGCGCTGCCCGGCGTCAAGCAGTGGCCGGTGGGGTTGTGGAACACACTCACGCTGACAAACAGCTTGGGTTTGTGTAGCTCACAGTAGCGAGCCATAACCTCCAGATCCGGCCCGTCGGCGCGCCGCGGCACCGGCAGGATGCGCATGCCCAAGGCGGTCAGACGGGCAAACTCAATGGCCCAGCCGGGTTCCTCGACCATCACGTAGTCCCCGGCGCGCAGCAGCGTGCGGCTGACAATGTCGAGCGCATGCGTAGCGCCCACCGTGGTGACGATCTGTGCCGGCGTGGCGTGCACGTTGTGCGCCACCAGCTTCTGCGACAGGGAATGGCGCAGGCCGCTGTCCCCCGCCGGCTCGCCATACTGCAGCGAAAACGAACGCAAGGCCCGGTTGCTGCTGACCTTGCGCACCGCCGCGGGCATGAACGTGGTGTCCAACCAGTCTGGTGGAAACACCCCCATGCCAGGCTGCGGTTGGTCCGAACTGCCGTGGAACATGCCGCGGATCAGCGCGGTTGCATTCACCGGCACGTGCTGCGCCTGGAAACCACCCCGTGCAACCGGAGACGCTATCAAATTAGTAGCTGAAGGCGCAGTATTGTCGAGGGCTACAGCCATTTCCCGCACATAGAAACCACGGTTTTTTCGGGCCTCGACCAGCCCCTGGGCCAGCAGTTGGTCATAGGCCGCCACTACGGTTGACGGGCTTACCCCCTGCTGCTGGGCGCACTGGCGCACCGACGGCAGGCGCGCGCCCGGCGCCAGCAGGCGGGTGCGGATGCGCTCGGCAAAGCGGGTGCACAACTGCTCGGTGAGCGATTGCGATGCGGTCTTCATCAACATGGTGGGCCTTCGGGTGTGTCTGTGCTGTCCCAATCAACCATACAGTTTTAGCCAATGACCGAATAACTGTACTGGTCGTGTGTTGATTTCAACTATAAAGTCTGTTGCATGACTTGGCAAGAATTTACGGCTTTACTGGTGCTGGCCACGGCGATGAGTTTCACGCCCGGGCCCAACACCACCCTGTCCACGGCGCTGGCGGCCAATGGTGGACTGCGCCGCGCCATGCCCTTCGTCTGTGCGGTGCCGCTGGGCTGGAGTGCCCTGCTGCTGGTCTGCGCCTGGGGCCTGGGCGCCCTGGTGCTGGCGCTGCCGCTGCTCAACTGGGCCGTCAAACTGGGGGGCGTGGCCTACCTGCTGTGGCTGGCCTGGAAGCTCAGCCAGACCCGCCAGCTCAGCGAAGCCAGTGCGGCAGCCCTGTCGGTGGGCTTCTGGCAAGGCGTGGCGCTGCAGTTTGTCAACATCAAGGCCTGGATGCTGGCGCTGGCCATTGTCAGCGGCTGGATCGCCGGACGTGGCGAATCGGTGCAGCGCCTGGCCATCGTCGTTCCCACCATGCTGGCCTTCGCCTTTGCCAGCAACCTGCTGTACGCCACCATGGGCTCGCTGCTGCGCGACTGGCTGCGCGGCCCTGAAGGCACGGGCGACAGGCTGCGTCTGTTCAACCGTGCCATGGCACTGGTGCTATTGGTCACCGCCTTGTGGATGCTGGCCCTGTGAACCACACTCCGCACCAGATCAACCAGGGCCTGTGGCTGGGCCTGCTGGGCATTGTCATTTTTTCCGTGACGCTGCCCATGACGCGCCTGGCGGTGGGCACGCCCGACGCGCCACAAATGTCGGGCGTCTTCATCGCCATGGGCCGCGCCGTCGTGGCCGCCGCGCTGTCGGCAGCGTTCCTGCTGGCCACCCGCGCGCCCCTGCCCAGCCGCACGGACTGGCGAGCACTGGCCATCACGGCCGGCGGCGTGGTGTTTGGATTTCCGCTGCTGACTTCCGTTGCCATGCGCTATGTGCAGGCCATGCACGCCAGCGTGATCGTCGGTGTGCTGCCGCTGGCCACCGCTGCGGTGGGCGCCCTACTGCACCGCCAACGGCCCTCCACCGGCTTTTGGCTGTGCGCCGCACTGGGCAGTGCCCTAGTGGCAACCTTCGCGGTGCTGCACGCCGGCCCGGCATCTGCCAGCACGTCCACGGGTGTCACCGTGCACGGTGCCGACCTGCTGCTGGTCGCCGCCATGCTGTGTGCCGCCGTGGGCTACGGCTACGGCGCGCGCCTGTCGCACCATATGCGGGCCGAACATGTGATCTGCTGGGCCCTGGTAATCGCCCTGCCCTTCACGTTGCCGCTGGCCGCCTTCACTTGGCCCGGCGCCCCGCTGAACCCCAGCGCGTGGTGGGGCTTTGGTTACCTGGCGGTGTTTTCGATGTGGCTCGGCTTCTTTGCCTGGTACCGGGGGCTGGCGCTGGGCGGCACGGTGCGCATCAGCCAGGTGCAATTGGTGCAACCCTTCTTGAGCATGCTGTTCGCGGTACCACTGCTGGGCGAGCAGCTCGACGCGGTGACGGTGGGCTTTGGTGTTGCGGTGATTGCCACGGTGTTTGTGGGCAAGAAAATGCCGGTTTGGTAGGGTCTCTTGCGATGCTTGCAACCACTTTCCGCTCTCGTACTTTTCGACTGCCGCTCGCACACCTCGCGCCTGCCGGAGTGGGCAAGGCAACGGCCCTCATACTGCGGGTACGCAGAAATCAGGCCATTGCCTCACCCACCCCGGCGAGTACGATGTGTGTTTTTGCCACCGCTGCAAGCGCATACAGCGCCCCCGGCAAGAGATTGGGGTGTGCCGGGGTCCGATTTCTGCGTACCCGCAGTATGAGGACGCCGGCATGCCACGATCTCTTGCCCCCCCACAATCGATGCACGAATTGACTTCACAGTAGCTCCGCGACCGGACATCCGCACACTATCAACAACCACAAAGCAAAGAGGACCAGCCCCATGAAACCCAACGACCTCCCCACCACCACGCCCTGGACCATGGCCCGCCGCGCCGCGCGCATGAACCCGTCGGTGATCCGCGAAATCCTCAAGGTCACCGAGAAGCCCGGCATCATCAGCTTCGCCGGTGGCCTGCCCTCCAGCAAGACCTTCCCGGTGGCCGAGTTCACCGCCGCCTGCGCCCAGGTGCTGGGCAAGGACGCACAGGCTGCGCTGCAATACGCGTCGAGCGAAGGCTTCGCCCCGCTGCGCGAGATGGTGGCCGCACGTCTGCCGTGGGATGTGGACCCGGCCCAGGTGCTGATCACGACCGGCTCGCAGCAGGGCCTGGACCTGGTCGCCAAGATTCTGATCGACGCCGACAGCCGCGTGCTGGTCGAGACCCCCACCTACCTGGGTGCGCTGCAGGCCTTCACACCGATGGAGCCCGAGATCGTCAGCGTGGCCAGCGACGAAGAAGGTGTGGACGTTGCCGACCTGGCCAGCAAGGTTGGTAGCGGTGCCGGCAAGGCCCGCTTCCTGTACGTGCTGCCCAATTTCCAGAACCCCACCGGCCGCACCATGACCGAGGCCCGTCGCGCCGCGCTGGTTGCCAAAGCCGCCGAACTGGGCCTGCCGCTGGTCGAGGACAACCCCTATGGCGACCTGTGGTTTGACACCCCACCCCCGGCACCGCTGACGGCGCGCAATCCCGAAGGCAGTATCTACCTGGGATCGTTTTCCAAGGTGCTGGCACCGGGCCTGCGCCTGGGCTTTGTCGTGGCCCCCAAGGCCATGTACCCCAAGCTGCTGCAGGCCAAGCAGGCAGCCGACCTGCACAGCCCGGGCTTTAACCAGCGCATGATCACCGAGGTCATGCAGGGCGGCTTTCTGGACCGCCACATCCCCACCATCCGCGCCCTGTACAAAGGTCAGCGCGACGCCATGCTGGCCGCGCTCAAAAAAGACATGCCCAGCGACGTGACCTGGAATTCGCCCGATGGTGGCATGTTCCTGTGGGCGCGCCTGCCTGAGGGCATGAACGCGCAGGAGCTGCTGCCGCTTGCCGTCGACAAGGGCGTGGCCTTTGTGCCCGGCGCGGCCTTCTACAACGACCATGGCGACCCGCGCACCATGCGCCTGTCGTTCGTGACACCCGACGGCGACGAGATCCGCAAGGGCGTGGCGGCACTGGCCGCGGCCATTGCCGAGCAGCGCGGGGCTTGAGCATGGCCCACACCGTCCACCTGTGGGGCCGCATCAGCTCGCTCAATGTGCGCAAGGTCGTGTGGGCCGCACAGGAGCTGGACATGGCCTTCCAGCGCACCGACGCCGGTGCAAGCTTTGGCATTACCAAAACACCCGAGTATCTGGACAAGAATCCCAACGCTCTGGTTCCCATGATGGAAGACGGCGACTTTGTGCTGTGGGAATCGAACGTCATCGTGCGCTACCTGTGTGCCCGCTATGGCGCGGACCTGGGCCTGTACCCCGCAGACCTGCAGCGGCGCTTTGACGCCGAGCGCTGGATGGACTGGCAGCAGACCACGTTCAACCGCGCCGGTGGACCGGCCTTCATCCAGCTGGTGCGCACTGCACCCGAGGTCCGCCAGCCGGCGCTGGTACAGGCCTCGGTGAGCGAGACCGAGCCCCTGCTGGCCCTGCTTGACGCCCATCTGGCAGACCATGCCTATATGGGCGGCGACGCCTTTGGCATGGCCGACATTCCGCTGGGCTGCGAAATGCACCGCTGGTGGGGCATGCGCAGCAGCCAGTTCGACGCCTGCGGCGTGCCGCGCCAGGAAATCCAGGCTTTTCCCCACGTGCAGCGCTGGTTTGGCCAGCTGCTGCAGCGCCCTGCCACCCGCGGTGTGCTCGACATCACACTGTCCTGAAGCCATGTGGCCCCCACGTTCGCCCACTGCATGTGGCGCGCAATAACGCAAGGAATTAACCATGCAGCAACGCCCCTTCAAACAAGTTGACGTCTTTACCGACCAGGCCTACCTGGGCAACCCGCTGGCCGTGGTGCTGGATGGCACAGGCCTCAGCACCGAGGAGATGCAGCACTTTGCACGCTGGACCAATCTGTCCGAGACCACCTTCGTGCTGCCACCCACGCCGGACGCCGCAGCCCAGGGCGCAGACTACCAGGTGCGCATCTTCACCACCGCCTATGAAATGCCGTTTGCCGGCCACCCCACGCTGGGCACCTGCCACGCCTGGCTGGAGCACGGCGGCGCGCCACAAAACCCGGGCATGGTGGTGCAGGAATGCAAGGTGGGACTGGTGAGAATCAGTCGCGACAGTGCATTCAATGGTCGCGCCGCGTTTGCTGCTCCTGCACTCAAGCGGCAGGAGGCGACACCCGCACTGGTGCAGGCGCTGGCCGACGCGCTGGGCATCGCGCGCTCCAACGTGCAGGCCAGCCAGCACCTGAACAATGGACCCAGCCACTTCGGCCTGCTGCTCGACAGCGCGGACACCGTGCTGGCGCTGGCACCCGACTTTTCGCGGCTGCGCAGCGTGCTAGCCGGCGCCGGCATCTCCGGAGTTGGCGTGGCCGCGTTGCAGCCCGGATCCGCCACTACCGGCCTGATTGCCCGCTCCAACCGCGAGGCACGCGCCTTTGCCGCCAGCCCGCCCGCCACAGCCCCGGGCACCACCGACAACCCGGGCCTGGAAGTGCGCTTCTTCTTTGACCACGGCAACGGCGTTGGCGAAGACCCGGTCACCGGCAGCTTCAACGCCAGCCTGGCGCAGTGGCTGATCGCCCAGGGCCTGGCCCCGCAGCGTTACACGGCGTCGCAAGGCACCTGTATTGGCGTGCAGGGCCGGGTCCACATCCACCGGGACGCGGCCGGCCAGGTCTGGGTCGGCGGAGACGCGGTGACCTGCATCACCGGTACCGTGCGCCTATGACGGCTGCCACGCCGCGCTTTGTCACCGGCTCGCTGATGCGCCACGTAGTGGTGATGGCGGGCACCGGTGCCATCGGGCTGATCGCCATTTTCGCGGTGGACCTGATCAACCTGCTCTACATCTCCATGCTGGGTGAGCAGGCCATTGCCGCGGCCGTCGGGTTTGCCGGCGTCGTGGGCTTCTTCATGCTGTCGCTGTTCATCGGGCTGCTGATCGGCGTCACGGCCACGGTGTCGCGCACCATCGGTGCCGGGCGCATGGCCGACGCACGCGCGCTGGCAACGTCCAGCCTGGTGCTGGTGGCCGGTATCGCCGCGCTGGTGTCGGGCCTGACGCTGGTGTTCGTGGAGCCGCTGCTGCACCTGCTGGGCGCGCGGGACCGGGTGGCGGAGCTGGCCCAGCGCTTTCTGACCATCGCGCTGCCATCGACCCTGATGCTGGGGGTCGGCATGGTTTGCTCGGCGCTGCTGCGCTCGGTGGGCGACGCGCGGCGTTCGATGATGGTGACGCTGCTGCCAGCCATCGTGACGGCCATCCTGGACCCGCTGTTCATCTTCGGCTTCAAGCTGGGGCTCGACGGTGCGGCCATCGTCGTGGTGATTGCGCGCACCGTGCTGGTCGGCGTGGGCCTGTACGGCGTGTGGCACGTGCACCACCTGCTGGCGCCCTTTGACCGCAGCCGCTTGGGTGCCGACGCACGCCTGCTGTCCGTCGTGGCCGGGCCGGCGGTGCTGACCAATCTGGCGACACCGGTGGGCGCCGCTTTTGTCACGCACAGCGTGGCCGCCTTTGGCGCGTCGGCCGTGGCCGGCCAGGCCACCATCGAGCGCCTGACGCCAGTGGCCTTCGGGCTGATCTATTCGCTCAGCGGTGCGGTCGGCCCGGTGTTTGCGCAGAACCTGGGCGCCAAACGGTTCGATAGGGTGCGTGAGAGTCTGCGCGCCAGCCTGGTCTTCATGGTCGTGGCCGTGGCCGCGGCCTGGCTGGTCATGGCCCTGCTGCAAGGGCCGCTGATCCGGGTCTTTTCGCTGGACGGCGTGGCCGCGCAGATGGTGCATGCGTTTTGCAGCTGGCTGGCCGCCAGCTTCTTTTTCATGGGCGCGCTGTTTGTCGCCAACGCGGCCTTCAACAACCTGGGCCGCCCGCTGTGGTCCACCGGTTTCAACTGGGCCCGTGCCACGCTGGGCACCATTCCCTTTGCGTGGTGGGGCTCGCACTATGGCCCGGTCGAAGTACTGGCCGGCCAGGCAGCCGGTGCCGTGATTTTCGGCACGCTCTCCCTGGCCTGTGCCTTCTGGCTGACCCGGGCACTGGGCGAACCCCGCAGTTAGAACGCGAACACTGACGCGCCATGCAACCCGCCCCTGCCACCCCGACCACCGCCCCCACGCTGGACCACCTGGTGGTCATGGCGGCCAGCCTGCAAGATGGTGTGGCCTGGTGCGAGGCCACGTTGGGCGTAGCGCCCGGCCCCGGTGGCGAGCACCCGCTGATGGGCACACACAACCGCCTGCTGAAGATCGCCACGCCAGCCTTTCCCACCGCCTATCTGGAAATCATTGCTATCAATCCAGTAGCAACACTATCAATACCGACGAGGACTAGACGCTGGTTTGACATGGACGATCCGGCGCTGCGCGCGCGCGTGGCGCAGCAGGGGCCGGCGCTGGTGCATGCCGTGGTCAGCGTGCCCGACATCCGCGCCGCCGTGGCTGCGCTGGGCGCGCAGGGCCAGGACCGTGGCGAGGTGCTGCAGGCCTCGCGCCCCACCGACCGTGGCCTGCTGCAGTGGCAGATCACGGTGCGAGCGGACGGTCAGCGGCTGTTCGACGGCTGCCTGCCCACGCTGATTCAGTGGGGGTCCACGCACCCCACCGACCACATGCCGGCCAGTGGCGTGACCCTGCACAGCCTGCGGGTGCAACACCCCCAGGCCGACACGCTACGTGCCGCCTACCTGAGCCTCGGCTGGGCCGCGCAGACGGTCGGTGCCGGTGCGCCCCGGCTAAGCGCAACTTTGCAAACCCCCAAGGGACTGATAGAGATCACCACATGAACCTGCCCAGCCTGCACGACATCGAAGACGCCGCCCAAGTGGTCTATCGGGAATTTGCCGCCACGCCGCAATACGCCTGGGGCCAACTCAGCAGCAAGCTGGGCGCCACCTGCTGGCTCAAGCACGAGAACCACACGCCGGTGGGCGCCTTCAAGATCCGCGGTGGCCTGACCTATTTCGACCAGTTGGCGCGCAACGGTGCGCTGCCGGCCGAGGTCATCAGCGCCACGCGCGGCAACCACGGCCAGAGCATTGGCTGGGCGGCGCGTGCCCACGGCGTGCCCTGCACCATCGTCGTGCCGCACGGCAATTCGCTGGAGAAGAACGCCGCCATGCGCGCGCTGGGCGCAACCCTCATCGAGCACGGCAGCGATTTTCAGGAGAGCCGGGAGTTCGCCATCCAGTTGGCCGCACAACGCGGCGCCCACATGGTGCCCAGCTTCCACGTCAACCTGCTGCGCGGCGTGGCCACCTACTGGTGGGAGCTGTTCAAGGCGGAGCCGCAGCTGGACGTGGTGTATGTGCCGATTGGCCAGGGCTCGGGTGCCTGTTCGGCCATCATTGCGAAGCGGGCATTGGGCCACAAGGCGCGCATCGTCGGTGTGGTCAGTGCCCACGCCACCACCTACGCCGACTCATTGGCTGCCGGCCGCGTCGTGGAAGCCCCGGTGACCACGCTGCTGGCCGATGGCATGGCCTGCCGCGTGGCCGATGCCGAGGCGCTGGCCATCCTGCAGGGCAACATCGACCACATCGTCAAGGTAACGGACTCCGAGGTCGCACAGGCCATGCGAGACATCTTTGCCTGCACCCACAACGTGGCCGAAGGTGCGGGCGCGGCGGCCTTTGCTGCGGCCATGCAGGAGCGTGAACAGTTGAAGGGTCAAACCGTGGGCCTGGCGCTCAGTGGTGGCAATGTGGACAGTGCGATGTTGGCTGAAGTGCTACTAAATAAATAGCAATAAATTCAATTTCTACGAGGGCTAGAGGCCTATTTGGCTTCAAGTCATTTGGCGTGAGTGGCTGCGTGTGCCGCAGCCTTTCACGCCACAGCCGGCAACGTCAACGCCGCACGCAGCCCGCCCAGCGGGGAGTCCAGCAACTCCACCCGGCCACCATAGAGACGCGCCAGGTCATCGACGATGGCCAGCCCCAGCCCCGAGCCCGGCACCTGCTCGTCGGCGCGCACACCGCGGCGCAGCACCGCCTCGCGCTGCGTCGCGTCCAGCCCCGGGCCATCGTCGTCCATCGCAATGGTCAACGTGGCACCATCGGTGTGGGCACCGATCTCCACCCGGTGGGCTGCCCACTTGCAGGCGTTGTCCAGCAGGTTGCCCAGCATTTCCTGCAGGTCCTGTGCCTCGCCGCGAAACGCCAGCGCGGCGGGCCAGGGCTGCACGGTGATCGCGATATCGCGCTGCGCATGGATGCGCTGCATGACACGCACCAGGCCTTCGACCACCGGCAGCAACACCGTCTTTGCACCGGGCACACGCGTGGTGGCGGCGGCCTGGGCGCGTGACAGGTGGTAGTCGACGTGGCGGCGCGCCACGCCGATTTGCTCCACCACGAGGCGCGCCAGCTCCGGGTCCTGTTGCTCTTTGGCCTGGGCGGCATTGGCCAGCACACTGAGCGGCGTCTTCAGCGCATGGGCCAGGTTACCGGCATGGGTGCGGGCACGCTCCACCACGTCGGCGTTGTGCGCCAGCACGGTGTTGAACTCTTCGACCAGCGGCGCCACTTCAACCGGGAAGTCGCCGGCCAGCCGCGGCGCCTCACCGCCACGCACCCTGGCCAGAGCGGTGCGCAGGGCCCGCAACGGTGACAGCCCGACCGACACCTGCACCACGGCCGCCAACACCAGGCCGGCACCCAGCACACCCAGCGCCAGCCACAAGGCACCGTTGAAGCGGCTCACCGGCTCGGCCATCAGGTCGGCATCGGCGGCGGCCAGCAGACGCAGGGTGTGGGGCTTGCCGTCCGGGCCGTCGTCGATGCGCACACTGCGCTCCACCAGGCCCAGGCGCTTGCCTTGCGGACCGACCACCTGGTGCACATGGATGTCACCCGCCTGCAGCGTATCTACCGGCGCGACCAGCGCCACGTCCCACAGCGAGCGGGAACGCAGCAGCGCCGTCGCGGGGGTCGCGCCCTGCCCCATGTCGTCCACCTGCCAGTAGTAGCCCGAATACGGCCGCCCAAACCGCGGGTCGCTCAGCGGCAGGGCCAGTTGCGCCCGCCCCTGGGCGTCCAGCGTGATGTGGGCGGTCAACTGGTCCAGATGGGTGCGCAGTTCGGCATGGAATTGGGCTTCCACATGCTGGCGAAACAGTGTGCTTAAGCCCCAGCCGGCCACCAGAATCGTGCCGAAAATCCAGAACAGCGTGCCGGCCAACAGGCGGATGCGCAGCGAGTGGCGCCAGGCGGAAAGTGTCATGGGCAAGCCATCAGGCTTCAGCGCTCAGTCGGTAGCCCAGACCGCGCACGGTGCTGATGAGCCCCGCTGGCAGCTTCTTGCGCAGGCGGGCGATGAAGACCTCTACGGTGTTCGAATCGCGGTCGTAGTCCTGGGCATAGATGTGCTCCACCAGGTCGCTGCGGGAGACGACCTCGTCGCGGTGGTGCATCAGGTAGGCCAACACGCGGTACTCGTGGCTGGTCAGGGTAAGCGTCTGGCCATCGACGACGGCGCGGCTGTTGCGGGTGTCCAGGGTCAGCGGACCACACACCAGCTCCGCGCTGGCATGGCCACCGGCGCGCCGGATCAGGCCGCGCAGGCGGGCCAGCAGCTCTTCCATGTGGAAGGGCTTGGTCAGGTAGTCGTCCGCTCCGGCATCGATGCCCGACACCTTCTCGTGCCAGCCGTCGCGTGCGGTGAGGATCAACACCGGCATGCTGCGCCCGCTAGCCCGCCACTTGCGCAGCACGGTGATGCCGTCCATCTGCGGCAGGCCCAGGTCCAGCACCACGGCGTCATAGGGTTCGGTGTCACCCTGGAAATGGGCGTCCACGCCATTGCTGGCCACATCGACGGCGTAACCGGCCTCGCGCACGCTCTGTGCCAACTGGGATTGCAGCGTGGGTTCGTCTTCCACGATCAGGATGCGCATCAGCGTTCCCCCGCCGGCGGGTGGGGGCGCGAGGGTTTGCTGCCCAGCACCGTGCCGTCCCGGGCATCAACCTTGAGCTTGACCAGGGCGCCATTGGGGCGCAAGACCTTGATCTCGTAAATCCAGCGTCCGCCACTGCCCCGGTGTTCGCGCTCCAGCTCCACATCCATCACCTGGCCGGGATGGGCGCGCTCCACACGCTCCAGAATGGTCTTGAGCGGTAGCACCTCGCCGGCCTGCAGCGCCTTGCGGGCGCGCTCGTGGTCTTCCTCGTCGGCATGGGCCACACCGCTGCCGGCCAGCAAGGCCAGGCTGAGTGGCAGTGCGAGCCAGCGCCATGAGAAAAGAGGTTGTGCCATCCGATGCATAGGAAGAGTTTTTCAGGCCCTGTTTATAGCCCCGCGAATCTGAACGGGAGATGAACGCGGGGTTCACATTCTGTTCAGTTCACCCCAAGCATAGTCGCTCCCACATTCACTGATTTTGGGAGTCCTCCATGCGTCTGTCCCGCACCATCCCCGCACTGCTGGCGTGCGCGAAGACCGGCTCACCCAACAATGAACGGCATGCTCGACTCCGGTCCGCTTCCGCAATATCAAAAGAAGGATCCCAGATGACCAACACCTTACTCGAAGAATCACTGCAACCGTGCATTCCAACCCATTCAGAGGCAGCACCCAAACAGATCAACTTGTTGCCATGGAGTGCGCCGTTTGGCTGGCTGAAACTCGGTTGGAAGGACATTGCGGCTCACCCTCTTACCAGTCTCTTCTATGGCCTTCCCTTCTGGTGCATGGCCCTGGTACTGGATGCCGTGTTTGAGTTTGAACCCGAGTACGCCATGATGGCGGTCTCAGCTTGCCTGCTTCTTGGTCCATTCGCGGCCATGGGGCTCTACGACGCAAGCCGTCGCCGTGAACAGGGTTTGGCGCCCAAATTCATGGGATCTCTGACCTGCTGGAAACAACATCTACGCAGTATGGGGATGCTGGCCGGGGTGCTGCTGGTACTGGCGTTGCTGTGGGGTCGGGCGTCCTTGGTCGTGACTGCGTTGTTTTTCAACACCATCATGCCGTCTGACTTCGATGTGATGGAGGCCGCTTTGAATGCCGATAACTGGGAGTTTGTGATTGCGTACGCCGTCGTCGGCGGTGCCTTCGCCGCGCTGGTTTTTGGCCTCGCGGTGGTGTCGGTGCCGATGATTCTGGATCGCGATACCGACGCGATTACGGCAGCCATCACCAGCATGGAAGTGGTGGGGAAAAACGGTGCTGCGATGCTGCTGTGGGCAGTACAGATCGCTCTATTGGTGGGCGTTTCTGCAATGCTCCCGATGGCCTTGGGGCTGGCAGTGGTTGGCCCGCTGCTGGCGCACGCCAGCTGGCATGCCTACCGCGACTCCGTGCGCTGGCCGGTCAATGCAGGGCCGCTCAAGCACTGTGTCATCAGCTCCGACTCAAACTCAAACGAAAGAAACCTATGAAATGCCCCATCTGCCCGGACTCCAACCTCCTGATCACCGACCGCCAAGGCGTTGAAATTGACTACTGCCCGCAATGTCGGGGGGTTTGGCTTGACCGTGGTGAACTCGATAAATTGATCGAACGGTCTACAACGGGTGCAGGTGTCATGCCAGCCCAGCAGCCCAACTACCCACAACACGGATACCCGCGAAAGGACGAACACCATGCGTCCCACCATGGCGGTTATGGGCATGGACAACATCGCAAGAAATCCTGGCTCGCCGAAATTTTTGATTGACCGCAGCAAGCGCCCGTTCAAAGCAAACGCTCAATGAAGCTGAAGAATGATGGAACAATCCTTACCATGATTTCTCTGTTGCCGGTTCGATGGTTGACCCCAAAACGGTTGCTGTGGGCCTCCATCGCAGTGGCCATCACCACCATTGCACTCAAAACACTGGCCTGGTACGTCACCGATTCGGTCGGGTTGTTGTCAGACGCCATGGAGTCATTTGTGAATCTGGCGAGCGCCATTTTTGCGCTGATGATGGTGACGATTGCGCAACGACCGGCAGACGAGGATCACCCTTACGGTCACCACAAGGCGG